>Ga0075525_10000389_pt1 | contig 15451 bp, 16 predicted proteins | sample NGEPertwo_FD_74795 | JGI IMG/M metagenome (GOLD analysis project Ga0075525, IMG submission 74795) | Arctic peat soil microbial communities from the Barrow Environmental Observatory site, Barrow, Alaska, USA - NGEE Permafrost154B-two | ecosystem: Environmental > Terrestrial > Soil > Wetlands >...
TCTCCTCCGCCGAGACGGCGATGCCCGTCTTGGTGAGATCGAGGCCGTCCAAGGTCGCCGTGAGATCGATCAGCGCGGCATCGCCTTCGCCCCGCACCCGGGCGATGATCTTGGCGACCGCCGCGTTGACGTCGGCCGACTGTTCGCGCTTGTCGCCGAGCAACGCGGTGAAGCGCGCCTCGAAATCGCCTGCGCGCGTGTCGAGGGTCTGAGCCATGGCAGCGCGTTCCTATGAGCCGGCTGCGCCGGGGCCTTCGGGGCCCGAGGCGCCTTCACTGTCGGCAGTGTCTTGCCCCGGATGCTCCGGCTTGTGGCGCGTGGGCCATGCGGGCCCGAGGTCGCGCAACTCCGCCTCCACGCACTCGACCTCAAGCTGGATGGTGACGTCGCCGGAGAAGGTGAGCGTGATGCGGCCGCCCGGCGCCTCGCCGGCCTCGAAGTGAATAGCGAGCAGCGACAGCACGCGCTCGGGCGCGGCGGGCCTGAGATCCTTGTGCTTGGCGCTGAGCACGCGGTCGAATCGGAGCGCGGTGCGCCGCCGCCGGTAGTCCTCGGCCTTCTCGCCCGCCGCACTCTCCCAGTCGAACCGATTGAGGACCGCGGCGAAGCGCTTCTGCGAGGGCAGATAGGCCATGTCGCCGACGCGGACCACGGCATCCTGAAGATGCGACGACACGACCGCGAGGTCTTCTTCATCGAGTGCGAGCAGCTTGAGTGGGGTCATGGCAGAAAAGGCGGCCTCTCTCGCATGGGGGTCCCACGCTCCGGGATTGAGGGAGAATGCATAGCGCAGCACGAGCTAGCCGGAAAGCCGCTCGATCTGGGCGCCGCAGTGGCGCAGCTTCTCCTCGATGCGGTCGAAGCCGCGGTCGAGATGATAGACGCGGCCGATCAGCGTCTCGCCTTGGGCGGCAAGTCCGGCGATGATCAGCGACACCGACGCGCGCAGATCGGTGGCCATGACTTGCGCCCCGCGCAGGCCGTTCACGCCATGGACCAGCGCGGTATCGCCCTTGAGGTCGATGCGGGCGCCGAGCCGGGCCAGTTCCTGCACATGCATGAAGCGGTTCTCGAAGATGGTCTCGCGCACCTCCGACACGCCGCGCGCGGTGCACATCAGGGCCATGAGCTGCGCCTGCAAATCGGTGGGGAAACCCGGGAAAGGCTGGGTCTCGACGTTGACTGCGTCCAGACCGTGGCCGTTGCGCGCCACGCGGATGCCGGTGGCGCTCTCCTCGACCTCGACGCCACTGGCCCGCAATAGCTGAAGCGCCTCGTGCAGCAGGTCGCCCCGGGCGCCTTCGAGGAACACATCGCCGCCGGTGATGGCGGCCGCCATGGCATAGGTCCCCGTCTCGATACGGTCGGGGAGCACGGCGTGCTCGGCCGCATGCAACGAGGTCACGCCCTGGATGTTCAGGGTGGCGGTGCCGATGCCTTCGATCTTCGCGCCCATCTCGACGAGGCAGGTGGCGAGATCGGCGACCTCGGGCTCGCGGGCGGCGTTTTCGATCACCGTGTCGCCACGGGCGAGCACGGCGGCCATCAGCGCATTATGGGTAGCGCCCACCGAGACCTTGGCAAGATGAATGCGTCCGCCGATCAGACCCTTGGGGGCCTTGGCGAGCACGTATCCGCCGTCCAGCTCGATATCGGCGCCCAGCGCTTGCAGCGCCGTGAGGTGGAGATCGACAGGCCGCGTGCCGATGGCGCAACCGCCCGGCAAGGACACCGTGGCCTCGCCGCAACGGGCCAAAATCGGCGCCAGAACCCAAAAGCTCGCCCGCATGCGCGCGACCATCTCGTACGGCGCCGTGGTGTCGACGATTTCGGCGGCGGTGAGGCGGAAGGTCTGGCCGTCGCTGGTGCTTTGGCCAGCCCGCTTGCCGGCAATGGTGATGTCCACGCCATGATTGCCAAGGATGCGGCCGAGCAGGGTGACGTCGGCCAGGCGCGGCACGCCATGCAGCGTCAGCGTCTCGCGGGTGAGCAGGCTGGCGATCATCAAGGGCAGCGCCGCGTTCTTGGCACCACTGATGGGTATGGTGCCAACTAAGCGCTGGCCGCCGACAATGCGAATCCGGTCCATGACGAATTGGCTCCCCCGCGCGACGTGCCGCCCGCGCTTCCGGCGAAAATCCCCGTTCCGCCGCCCAAAAATGCCCTCAAGGCCGGACGGCGGGCGGCCAGTCTACTCTGCTAGCCGCGGCCCTGTCCCCCCTCTTTGGGGGGCGGTGGAGGGCCTTTTCGCACGCGGCTTTGTGCCTTACGCTTCAACAGGTTGGCGCGAAGCTCCTGGGCCAGCCGGGCGTGGCGGGGGTCCGCCGTGGCATTCGCCCCCGGCGGGGTATCGCGGTCGCCCTTATCGTCCCGTTGTCCGGCCATGGCCAGACTCCATATAACATGTGGGCACGCTCGCGAAGTGCCCGGGGGCTAAGCGGGGCTTGGTTCTCTCGCCTTGCACGCGGTATCGCCCTATGGCAGTTTGCGCGCCGCACGCGAGGCCGTCCCGGAATCGTGAGGGTGGCTGCCTAGCGCCGACCGACCGGTCTTATTCGCCGCCGTAGCTCAGTGGTAGAGCGCGTCATTGGTAATGACGAGGTCCTCAGTTCAATCCTGAGCGGCGGCACCAGTTTTCGGAACTGGACCAAACAGGGCGCCGCACGGCATTTAGCACTATCCTTATCTTTTAGGCTTCGTTTCCTTCTATTATCAGTTTTGGTGATTGAAGCCGGGACGGAACAGATGGCGGACGGAGATGATTGGGAACAGTACTCAAAGCCTCCGATAACCGAGGCAGCGGTCCAGTTCCAACTATCAAGCTCTTTGGCTCAATCAAAGATTGAGAAGGCTGCAAAAAAGCTCGCCAAGTTCTACGAGTTTAGCGACGAGGAGCACGTAACCGAATTCCGGCTAAATGCTAAAACCGGCAAGGTGGAGGCTGGTAATCCAGATTGGTTAGGTCGCAAACTTAACTCGAAGGATCGCACCGATATTTTATTGCTTCGAACGAACTCCCTACTATTTTCCCGGCTTGCTCCGTATCAAGGCTGGTCGGAATTTCAGGCTCGTATCGAGAGAGACTGGGAAGTGTGGCTGAAGGCCACCGGAGCCTCTTCGATCAGCCGGGTTGGGATGCGGTACATCAATCGGCTGGACATTCCTCTGGGTCCAGATGCCACTGTAAACGTTGACCATTACCTCAATGTTGGCCCAAAATTCCCTGATGTGGGCGCTCTCGCAATGACCGGGTTTAGCATGCAGGTTCGACGGCCCTTGGCGGCAGATGAATTAGACCTCATATTAAACACCGGAACAGTCGTTCCGCCGCCGCTTGTTGGCAATGCCTCGCTAACCTTGGATATTGATCTTTCCAGAAGCAGAGATCTTCCGAAGGGCGAAACTGAGTTGTGGACGCTTCTGAACGCCATGCGCTCGCACAAGAACCGCGTTTTTGAAGCCTGCATAACTCCCGCCGCACGAGAGCTATTTTCATGAGCCTAATTCAATATGAGCGTCGAAGAAATCTGAGCAACACTGATTGGTCCAAGAACTGGTCTTCGTTTGCCGTAATGCACCCCTCGTATGACCTCGGGATCGAGTCCGGGCGAGTCGGAAAACTCCTCGGTCAACTAGGCCATTCGGAAGGTGCCACGAACGCTATTCTAGACACTGTATTAAATCTGCCGGCGGCCCACGGGTGGTGGGCTGATGATGTTTTCAAAATGGCATCCGGGGGAACTGGTAACACTGAAGTCATTCGCTTCCCACACAGGGAGGTGACACTCGAAAACAAACTCTATGACACGCTAGCTAGCTTCAAAGTTCGCACTGCCCAAATAGCGATGCACTTAGCGGACGGCTTCCGGCAAAGGCTGTTTCGCCAATTGGATAGTCTTTTGTGCACAGAGGACTGGGTCGTGGAGGATGAGCCGCCGAAGCTGGCCTCGTTCTCGACGTTCCTAAGGCTCATCCTTTTCCTTCGGCCCGATGTCCAGCCGGGGTTAGGCGCTACCCAGGATGGACATTTAATCGCCATGTGGACAGCATCGTCGGCCCGTCTCTCCATCGAATGCTTGCCAAACGATCAGCTTCGTTGGGTCCTTTCTCGATGCTATGAAGGTAGCTTGGAAAGTGCTGCGGGGCGCTGCGAGTTGGTTAGGATCCGCAGTGTTCTCGAACCTTACAATCCGCGGGCGTGGTTTGAGCATGACGACGGCCTACGTACCCCCTGACGATAGCCTCATTAGAAACGTTCCCTGGGCAAGACTCAGGAAGGACGCCGACGATAACGTGCTCGGCATCGACAGCGCTGCATTTCGGCTTAGGCCACTAGAGCCCTACCTTTCGGCGACTTGGTTAGAATTCTTCGCTGGTGCTTCCAAAACCGACCAAATGCACGAGGCTGTGCGTCACATCCGAAACAGTGACTTCAAGCCTACCGCTAACAGCGGGTTCGCCATCGGAAAAGTTCGGGAGATTGCGGCCGCCTGTGTGTCTCGCTCTTACAAGATCAGGGTAGTCCATGAAGAGACGGCAGATAACAGGGCGCACGTAGCCGTCCGCAGATGGCCGGAGGATGACGCAGTGTTGTTCGAGGAACTTGCCGCTGGCGCTTGGGGCGATCTGGTCATGAACAAGGACTGCCCGGCTTAGCGAAGAACTGGCCTAAATCCGCCTCAACCTTAACGGCGGATTTTGGCGTCCTAGGGCTATTTCTTGCCACAAAACCGGTGAAACCTTCGGCCACAAGCGGCGTTTAACACTCGGGGGATCACGCAACGCTTGACGTAACACTTGGGGGTCACGCTTTACGGAGTTAGCCCCATGCCTAGCGACCTAGCAAACCATCCGTCCAGTGACCGGCCACAGTATCGCGGCTACGAAATTCAGCTGCGGCGCGAATGGTCGAACTGGTGTGCGGCCGTTCATCCCACACGTGCCGACCTTCCCATGCTGACCCAGTCGCCCCTGCTCACGCTCTCCCTCAACCCGGACGAGGCGCTTTCCGCCGCCAAGCACAATATCGACGAAGCGCTCGGCGGGCTTGAGAAGAACGTGGCCTAGCGCGACTTTACTTATAGAGCAGCGCGTAGGCCGCGTAGCACAGGGTCAGCGCCAGCAACGGCCGCAAGAGCCACTCCGGCGCGACGCCCGCCAGGCGCGTGCCGAGCAGGATGCCGGGGATCGAGCCGCACAGCAGCGCCACCAGGAGGCCGGGATCGAGGTGACCGAGGCCGAGATGTCCGGCGCCGGCCACGAGGGTGAGCGGCACGGCATGGGCGATGTCGGTGCCGACGATGCGCTTGGCCGGCAGCGTGGGGAACAGAAACGCCAGAACCACGACGCCGATGGCGCCGGCGCCCACCGAGGTCAAGGTCACGAGCAAGCCGAGCGCGACGCCAAACAGCACGGTGGGGACCGTGCGCGGTGGAATGCTGCCGTCAGGATTGCCGATGTCGTGGCCCTTCATCAGAAGGGGATAGAGCACGATGGCCACGGCGCTGACCGGCAGCGCGACGGCGAGGCCGTAGCGGATCCAATGCGCCATGGCGACCGTGTTCAGGGGCACATAGGCCATGAGCGCGAGCAGGACGATGGCAGCCGGGATGCTGCCCATGGCGAGCCGGATCACGATCGGCCAATCGACATTCTCAGCCACATGGTGACGCCAGCCGCCGACCGTCTTGGTCACCGACGCGTAGAGCAGATCGGTGCCGACGGCGACCGCGGGGGCCACCCCGAAGGTCGAGATGAGCAACGGCGTCATCAGCGCGCCGCCGCCAACGCCTGTCAGGCCCACGAGAAAGCCGACACCGAAGCCGGCGCCAGCAAGCGGCAGCAGGGCAGATGCCCAGCTGAGGTCAACCATTGATGACAGCCTCCCCCTAAACTACCGGCGAGATCGCACCCATTTGGGCTTCTACCGTTATTATTGGTCAGTTTCGATCAGAACCGGAACCCCCGCCGAGCGTAGCAGAATCGCTACCTCCTGCGCACGCCGCTCGAACTCGGCAAGATCCGCCGGAGAATCGCCGAGATCGCCGCAGAGGCCCGCGAGACGCGCGCGGTCGAGGACAAGAACATTGTCGCCGATGGCGGCGGCCCCGGTCTGCGCCCAAGTGATCACGCCACCGGCCACGGTCGCGCCGTCAATGGCGCTGACCAGCACGAAGTTGCCGGTGAGCGGCAGGTCGCGGAACAGGTCCAGCGCGGTGGCCCGGCCGAGCAGGATGCGGCAGTCGGCGATGTCGTTGACGGCGCAGTCATGCGCGGGGGCCGAGGCGAGCGTCTCGAAGTCGACGAGCGCCGACACGCTCATGGATGTCACCGGCGTGAGATCGGTGGCGGTGCGAAGCAGGTAGCCGGCTTCCGGGTCGAAGGATTTTTCCGAGAGCCAGACGAGGCGCGCCTCGATCACATCGGCGTTCACCGGCCGACGCTTGATCTCGGACAAAACGGCGCCGCGCGAGATATCGAGATCGGTGTCGAGCACGAGGGTGACCGCATCGCCCTTGGTCGCGGTCAGACGGTCGCCGTCCATGGTGGCGATCCGCTGCAGGGTCGCGCCAAGGCCGCTTCTGGCATCGACCACACGGTCGCCGACATTGATCGCGCCCGAGGTCACGCTGCCGGCATAGCCGCGGAAATCGCCCGCGGCGCGCAGCACGAGCTGCACAGGCATGCGGAACGGAGCATCCTCGGCTTCCACTTTCGGGTCCACGGCCTCCAGATATTCGAGCAGGGTCGGGCCGGTGTGCCAGGCCATCTCGGCGGAGCGGGCGACCACATTGGCGCCGGTGAGCGCCGCGACAGGAATCGTGGTGATCTCGGCGAAATCGAAGTTCCCGGCCAGGGCCTGGAAGTCGGCCTCGATGGCGCGGTAGCGGGATTCGGACCAATCGATCTGGTCCATCTTGTTGACGGCGAGGATCACCTTTTTGATGCCCACCAGATTGCAGATGGCGGCATGGCGGCGCGTCTGGCGCTTCACGCCATGGCGGGCATCCACCAGGAGGATGGCGAGATCGGCGTGGGATGCGCCGGTCGCCATGTTGCGAGTGTATTGCTCATGGCCCGGGGAATCGATGATGACGAAGCGGCGGCGCGCGGTCTCGAAATAACGCCAGGCGATGTCGATGGTGATGCCCTGCTCGCGCTCGGCCACGAGGCCGTCGAGCAGCAGCGAAAAATCGATGCGCTCGCCGTTGACCGCGCGGTTGTGGGAGTCGTGCAGAATGGCGGCGCGCTGGTCGTCGGTGACGCCGGCGGCGTCCCACAACAGCCTACCGATCAGCGTGGACTTGCCGTCGTCGACCGAGCCGCAAGTCAGCAGCTTGAGTATGGCCTCGGACTTCTGGTCCGGCGCCAGGAAGGTCGTCCCCGCGGCGATTGGTTCGTCGAGCGCAGCCAAAGTCATTAGAAGTAACCCTCACGCTTCTTCATCTCCATGGCGCCGGCCTGATCGTGGTCGATCAGCCGCCCCGCCCGCTCCGATACGCGCGCAGACAGCGTTTCCTGCACCACGGCGTCGAGATCCGTAGCGTCCGACTCGATGGCCGCGGTCAGCGGATAGCAGCCCAGCGTGCGGAAACGCACTCTGCGCCTCTGCGGCACTTCACCCGGCTCGAGCCGCATGCGTTCGTCGTCGACCAAGAGAAGCTGGCCGCCGCGCTCAACCACCGGCCGTTCGGCGGCGAAATAAAGCGGCACCACTTCGAGCTTCTCCAGCATGATGTAGCGCCACACGTCGGCTTCGGTCCAATTGGACAGCGGGAAGGCGCGCACGGTCTCGCCCTTGCCGAGGCGCCCGTTCAGGAGCTGCCACATCTCGGGACGCTGGAGGCGCGGATCCCAGGTATGACCGGCGGCGCGGAAGGAGAACACCCGCTCCTTGGCGCGGGAAGCCTCCTCGTCGCGGCGCGCGCCGCCGAAGGCCGCATCGAAGCCGCCGGTATCGAGCGCCTGGCGCAGGGCCTGCGTCTTCATGACGTCGGTATAGACGGACGGCGGATGATCGAACGGGTTCATGCCGCGGGCGAGCCCGTCATGGTTGGTATGGACGATGAGATCGAGGCCGAGCTCCTTCACCGTCCGGTCGCGGAAGGCGATCATGTCGTGGAACTTCCAGGTGGTGTCCACATGGAGCAGCGGGAACGGCGGCTTGGCCGGCCAGAACGCTTTCCGCGCCAGATGCAGCAGGACGGTGGAGTCCTTACCGATGGAATAGAGCAGCACGGGGTTACGGAACTGCGCCGCCGCCTCGCGGAAGATATGGATGCTCTCGGCTTCGAGGAGCTTCAGATGCGAGGTGAGCGCGGTCATGCGGCCTTCTCTTTTTCTTTCCCGGTCTCGTTGACGTGCAACCCGCACTCCTTCTTCTCTTCGTTCTCCCACCACCAGCGGCCGGCGCGCGGGTCCTCGCCCGGCTGGACGGCGCGGGTGCACGGCGCGCAGCCAATGGAGACGAAGCCGCGCGCATGCAGCGGGTTCACGGGGATGTTGTTGGCGGCGATGTAATCCATCAGCATCTCCGTCGACCAGTCGGCGACCGGATTCACCTTGGTCAGCCCACGCTCGGCGTCCCAGACGGCCAGCGGCACGGCGGCGCGCGCGTCGGAATGTTCGCGGCGCAAGCCGGTAAGCCAGCCTTGGGCGCCATCGAGCGCGCGGTTCAGAGGACGCACTTTGCGCACCTCGCAGCAGGCCTTGCGGTTCTCGACGGCATTCCGAAATCCAAACACGCCGTCGCGGGCGACAAGCTCCTCGACCTCCGCCGCTTCGGGAGCAACGAGGCGGATGCGGATGCGATAGCGGATCTCGGAAAGCTCGACGGTTTCAAGCACCTCGGGAAACAGCCGGCCCGTGTCGAGGGTAAAGACATCGATGTCGGCGCCGGATTTCACGATGTCGGACTTAGCGATGGCGTGGAGAATGACCTGGTCCTCCAGGCCGAGACTGGTGGAAAAGGCGATGCGCCCTTCGATGCGCGACGCGACATCCTTGATGCGGGCAACGAGGTCGTCGGTCTTGCCAAGAACGTCATCGAGTGCCCGTGCGGCTTTGCGCGAGGCGTCCCAGCGCTGCGGCAGCGGATTGCGAACCGCCGGCTGATAGTTGCGGCGGATGCGCTCGATGGATGCCTTCCAGACACGCGCCGTCCCGGGGTCGGTAATCTCGGCGGTGTCGAAGCCGGAGCGCAGCAGGAACTGGCCGTGATCGGGAATGAGGTAGCCGACAGCCCTGATCTCGCCCTTGAAGCCGTGCCGCTCGCGCAACAGCCGCGCGAGGCTGAAGCCGCGCCCGTCGGTGAAGCTCGGGAAGGCAATGGCGATCGGCCCGGCATTGCCGCCCGACGCGGCAATGAGCGCGGCTTCGTCGGCGGTGGGCTCCAGCACCGTGGCGGCCTCGTCGGGATCGGCGACGAGCGTTCCGGTGGTCAGATCAACGAGCACCATAGAGAGCCTCCTTGAACGGCGCCGCGCCCACGCGCCGCCACGTTTCGAGGAAGCTCTCTCCCTCATCGCGGTTGTCGATATAGGTGTCGACGATGGTGTCGATGGCTTGCGGCACGGCTTCGGCGCGGAAGCCGGGCCCGATGATGGTGCCGACCGAGGCGCTATCCTTCGGGTTGCCGCCAAGCGTGATCTGGTAGAGCTCGGTGCCTTTCTTGTCGACGCCGAGAATGCCGATATTGCCGGAATGGTGATGACCGCAAGCGTTGATGCAGCCGGACATGTTGAGCCGCAGCTTGCCGATCTCTTCCTGACGCGCAGGATCCTCGAAGCGCTTGGCGATCTCCTTGGCGATGGGGATCGAGCGCGCGTTGGCGAGGTTGCAGTAGTCGAGGCCAGGGCAGCAGATCATGTCGCCGAGCAGCTCGTTGTTGCCGGTGGCAAGGCCCGCTTCGGCCAGCGCGTTATAGAGCGCCGGGATGTCGGCGATGGCCACGTGCGGGAGCACCAGATTCTGGGTGTAGTTGACGCGCACCTCGTCGTGACCGAACCGCTCGGTGAGATCGGCGACCAGGTCCATGATGTCGGAGGAGGCATCGCCCGGCGTGCGGCCCGGCTCTTTCAGCGAGACCACGACCGAGGCATAGCCCGGCACACGATGGGCGAGCACGTTGTGCCTGTACCAATTGGCGAAGGCGGGGTCCGTCTCGCGGCGCGCGGCTACCGCCTCGTCGCGCGCGGGCCGCGGCGGAAGATCGGGCGGGGCGAAATAGGACATGATGCGCCGGCGCTCGTCGTCGGGCAGATCGATGGCGCTCTTGTGGGTCGCCTCCCAGTCGGCCTCGACTTCCTCGCGGAACTTATCGATGCCAAGCTGATTGACGAGGATCTTGATGCGCGCCTTGTGGATGTTGTCGCGGCGCCCAAAGAGATTGTACACGCGCAAGATTGACTCGATGTAGGAGAGCAGATGCTCCTTCGGCAGGAACGACCTGATCTCCTGGCCGACATAGGGGATGCGCCCCATGCCGCCGCCGACCAGCACGCGGAAACCATTCTCGCCATTCGGCCCGCGCACGATGCGAAGCCCGATATCGTGGAAGGCCGTGGCGGCGCGATCCTCCGCGGCGCCGGAGATGGCGATCTTGAACTTGCGCGGCAGCCAGCTGAACTCGGGATGCAGCGTCGACCACTGGCGCAAGATCTCGCACCAGGGACGCGGGTCCTCAAGTTCATCGACGGCGGCGGCAGAATAAGGATCGGCGGTAACATTGCGCACGCAGTTGCCGCTGGTCTGGATGCAGTGCATCTCGACGTCGGCGAGCGCGGCCAGCAGGTCGGGGATGTCGACCAGCTTCACCCAGTTGAATTGCAGATTCTGGCGCGTGGTGAAATGGCCATAACCGCGGTCCCATTTGCGGCCGATCATGGCGAGCTGGCGCAATTGACGGGGGCTCAGCACGCCATAGGGAATGGCGATGCGCAGCATATAGGCGTGGAGCTGGAGGTAGAGGCCGTTCCTGAGCCGAAGCGGCCGGAACTCCTCCTCGTTCAACGCGCCCGATAGGCGACGCTCAACCTGATCCTTGAACTCCGCCACGCGCTCGCGAACGAAAGCGTGGTCGAACTCATCATAGCGGTACATCGTACCAGTCCTTCGTCAGTGTTGTGCGATGGGCGGCGCGGATGCGCTCGCGCACGGAGATTGGATCGATGGCGCCGTCTTGCAGCGCGACGGCCATAGGATAAACGGCGACGACACGGCGCTCGCGCACGGCGTTCTCGGCGATGGTCTCCAGCGCCTTGATCTCCGCCTCGTCGTCGGCGACGCGGGCATTGGCGATCTCTTCCGTCCATTCGCCGTCGGCGGCGAGATAGACGACAACGCCGTCGGTCAGGCGGTTGGCGGTGATGACGTTAGGCATAGACACGCTTGACCTCCTCTAGCGCGAGGATGCCCTCGACGACGCCCGCGGCCGGGAGGCCGGCGACCTCGCCGAAGATCAGGATCGCCGGGCTCTTGAGCCCCAAACTTTCTGGATGGGCGGCAAGGGCGGCGATGGTGGTGCCGACCCGGCGCTCGTCGTCGCGGCTTGCGTTCTCCACCGCGATCACCGGCAGCCCGGGGCGGAAACCGGCGTCCAGCAGCGTCTGGGCGACAGCAGCGGCGGTGGTGACGCCCATATAGACGATGAGCGTATTCTTACCGGCGGCGAGCGCGGCGAGATCGAGATATTCGAAGCCCGGCTCGCTGCCGTTCGCCTCATGGCCGGAGACGAAGGTGACGCTGTGCGACACGTCGCGGTGGGTGAGCGGAATTTGCAGGCTCGCGGCGGCGGCAATGCCGGCGGTGACGCCGGGGATGATCTCGATGGCGATGCCTTCGGCCCGCAGCGCGTCGAGCTCCTCGCCGCCCCGGCCGAAGATGAAGGGATCGCCGCCCTTGAGCCGCACCACGGTCTGGCCGGCCTTGGCGCGGGCGATGAGCAGCGCATTGATTTCGCTTTGCGGCACGCTATGGGCGCCCTTGGCCTTGCCGACCGGAATCAGCTCGGCCTCGCGGCGGGCATGATCGAGTACGCCCTCGCCGACTAGGCGATCGTAAAACACCACATCGGCGGATTTCAGCGCGCGCACCGCCTTCACGGTGAGCAGCTCCGGGTCGCCTGGACCGGCGCCGACCAGGAGCACGCGGCCCCGGGAGGCACCCGCCTCGCTCGCCTCGTCGATGGCGGCATCAATCAGCGCACGGGCCTTCGGCTCGTCGCCCTCGAGCATGGCCTCGGCGGCAGCGCCTTCGAATACCGCCTCCCAGAATCGGCGGCGCGGCGCACCGGACGGCACGCGCTCGGCGACACGGCCGCGGAACTCGCCGGCGAGCTTGGCCAGCGCATCGAGGCGCGGATGAAGCTCGCGCTCCAGCCAGGCTCGCAAGCGCTGCGCCAGCACGGGCGCGGCGGCCGAGGTGCCGATGGCCACGGTGACCTCGCCGCGATCGACGATCGCCGGCAGGACAAAGGTGCAAAGCTCCGGCCGGTCGGGCACGTTGACCGGCACGCCGAGCGCCCGGGCGATGGCCGAGACGCGGGTGTCCTCCTCATCGTCCTCGGTGGCGGCAATGACGAGGGGCCGGCCGCGCACCTGGTCGATGCCGGGCTGCGGCGCGATACGCGTGACGCGTCCCGCCTCAGCCAGCTTGGCAAGCTCAGGCACGACGTCTTGCGCCGCGACCTCGACGGTGGGCGCCCGCTTCAGGAGGAGCCGCGTCTTGATGGCCGCAAGCTCGCCACCGCCGACCACAAGCGGTGGCTTGCCGTCAAAGCTCACGAAGATGGGAAAGGTGCGCATCAGCCCACGCTCCCCACCGCCACCGGCTCGGCGGCTGAATCGGTGAGGCTCTCGGGCGCGAGTTCGATCTCGATCCCGTCGAGCTCAGGCGTCATGATGAGTTGGCAGCACAGCCGCGAGCGCTCGTCGACCTGAAAGGCGCCGTCGAGCATTTCCATCTCTTCATCGGTGGGCGGCACGAGCTTGGCCACCCAGCCCTCGTCCACCCAGACATGGCAGGTGGCGCAGGCGCAGGCGCCGCCGCACTCCGCCTTGATGGGGAGTCCCCAATCGCGGATCACCTCCATCACCCGCCAGCCATCAAGGGCTTCGAGGCGGTGGGTGGTGCCGTCGGGCATGCGGACATTGACGAACATGTTTAGGCAACCTTCGACAGGCGTTGCAGTTCAAACGAACGGCCCGTGTAATGGGCACGGCGCGGCGTAGCAAGCCCACGCGACAGCACGGGGGACCGTACGCCGAGCTTTGCGCCGCCGGAAAACGCGCCGTTCGCCATGTCACTCTCCACACCTGGCCGCTCCAAGGGGTCCGGGCCGCCGGTCCTTAAAGATGGGGCACAGTACTGAAAAATCATTCTTTCAAAAAGGCTTTACTGCAGAAAAAACGAAAACTGGTTCCTTTTAGCTTCACACGAAAGAACCATTTTCCATTTTGTGGCTCCGGCGCACGTTGAATCTCTCCTGCCGGGTCCACACGGAAAAGGTGTCTCGCTCCCTAACACACCGAGATAAATGGGGAATTCGTCCTCAGCCTGTGGAGTACTCACCGAATCGGGTGTTGCTGCGATGAAAACCGGCCAACAATCGCTGCGGGGACGTCAAGGGGGGGCTGGGACATGGGGCGATCGCACCGCGACAGGGGCCGGTTTACGTGGCGATGCGGGGTCCAGGTCCCGCCGAGTGCCCGCGCGGCTATTCCTCACAAGCGCCAAGCGCCGCGTCTTGCTGGCAGGAACCGCGCTCGTCTCAACTCTCATCGCCGCCGCCCCGACGCCCGCATCGGCGCAAGTGGCTGTCTTCATCCCCGCCTCGCCGTTTCCGATAACGCTGACCAACACCAAAGACTGCGTCTTCGTCGGCACCTGCGCCTTCATCAACACGATCGGTATCGGCGCCTCCATCGATTTCACCAATAAGGGCGACTTAGCGGTGGTGGGCATCGGCGCGCTCGGCATCTCCACCAACACAGCCGCCCTATTCGGGTCGATCGCGGGCGTGGGCTTGGCCACAGCCCCCGGCGGCACGCCTCACAACGTCTGACCTGCGCCACACGCAAATCGCTGCTGCTCGGCACCGCGCTTGCCTCGACGCTGCTCATCGCCGTGATCGCCGCGCCGACGCCGGCCCAAGCCGTGACCTGCGCCCTCAATCCTCCAAATGTTCCGGCTTCGCCCGGCCGGATCGAAATCAGCGGCAGTGAGGACATCATCTGCGTGAACACCGAGGCGCGCGAAAACGGCGCCGACGAAGCCGCGATCTTCTTGCGGACTTTCAACGACGGCGACTTCGACATCTATCTCAACAACAGCGGGACCCTCACCGCCACCAATGTTGGGGATCCCGCCTTCGGCATCCAAACGTCGACCGATGGCGTGGATAACGACATCGACATTATCAACAGCGGCGACATCACGGTCAGCGCCACCGGGGGCAATGCCCGCAGCCTTTACGCCTATACCAAGGCCGCCGAGAGCACGATCAGCATCGACAACAGCGGTTCCATCATCGCAACGTCACCGAACCAGAGGGCCTACGGACTCTACGCCCGGACCATTGGCGCCGAGAGCACGATCGACATCGACAACACCGGCGACATCGTCGCAACGTCGCAAGGCCAGAGGGTCTGGGGCATTTTTTCGCGGACCCGTGGCGACGACAGCACGATCGACATCGTCAACTCCGGCGACATCACGGTAACCGGCGGCGCCGGCGACAAGGCCTACGGCATCTACGCGTTCCAGGATGACAACGCCTTTGTCCGCAACGCCATCACCATCCGGAATAGCGGCGACATCAACGCCACCGGGGACAACGGCGCCTACGGCATTTGGGCAAATCCCCAGAGTGCGGATAGTCCGGTCACCATCATGAACAGCGGCGCCGTCTCGGCCACCGCGACCACGGGCGACGCCACCGGCATCCGGGTGCGCACGGACCAGGACAACAGCGCCACCACTATCATCAACAGCGCGGACATCACGGCCAGCTCGTCGGGGGAGGACGCGAGCGGCATTTATTCGGTGAGTTTTGGGGTCAACAGCGGCATCAGCATCGCCAACAGCGGCGATATCTGGGTGACTGCCGACGAGCGCGCAGCAGGCATTAATGCGACTACCAACGACCTCTCCAGCCCGATCGCGATCAACAACAGCGGGGCCATCACAGCGACCGGCGGCGGCCGTACCTACGGCATTTCCGCCAACACCGCCGCCAACAACAGCCGCATCACGATCCAGAACAGCGGCGAGGTCCGCGCCATTGGCGAAGACAGCGCCTACGGCATTCATGCAAAGACCGCAGCTACGAACGGCCGCATCACCATCAATAACAGCGGCGACATCACGGCAACCTCCAGCGGGGGCGATGCGTACGGCATTTTTGCAAAGACCCGAGGGGCGAATAGCCCCATCACCATCGTCAACAGCGGCG
>Ga0075525_10000390_pt1 | contig 15431 bp, 16 predicted proteins | sample NGEPertwo_FD_74795 | JGI IMG/M metagenome (GOLD analysis project Ga0075525, IMG submission 74795) | Arctic peat soil microbial communities from the Barrow Environmental Observatory site, Barrow, Alaska, USA - NGEE Permafrost154B-two | ecosystem: Environmental > Terrestrial > Soil > Wetlands >...
AAGGCTTCTTCCGGCCCCCGGGGCCGGATGTAATGCAAACAAAATAGGAGGAATGTAAGCGTGACGAGTATTCGAAAGATGAAGGGCCGCCAGTGGCTGCCCTTCCTGATTCTCAGCCTGGTGCTCGGCCTGTCCGTGCTGGCCATCGGCTGCGGAGATGACAACGGAACGACCGATACCACCGAGGCGGTGGATAGCACCGAAGCTTCCGACACCGTGGCGACAGAAACCACCGAAGCCGCGGCCGGCGAAGCCGGAAGCGTTCACTTCGGCCTCATCCCCTGGGACGAGGACATCGCCGCCACCTACCTGTGGAAGAGCATTCTGGAGAATGAAGGCTACACCGTCGAACTCACCCAGCTCGACGTAGCCCCGGTCTATTCCGGGCTTGCCCAAGGCGACATGGATCTCTTCCTGGATGCTTGGCTGCCGGCCACCCACGGGGACTACTGGGCGGAGTACGGCGATCAGCTCGAAGACCTAGGAATCTGGTACGACAACGGCCTGCTGACCCTGGCAGTGCCCGAGTACGTCGACGCCCAGACGATTGCGGACCTCGAGGGCCAAGCCGATACCTTCGGCGGACGGATCATCGGGATCGAGCCCGGTGCCGGTCTGATGCGCGTGACTCGGGAAGAAGCGATACCCGGTTACGGCCTCGAGGACTACACCCTGGTCGAAGGCAGCACTCCGGCCATGCTGGCGGAACTCGAGAGGGCGACCAACAACGAGGAACCCATCGTCGTAACCCTGTGGCACCCCCACTGGGCCTACGCCGCCTACCCCATCCGTGATCTTGAAGATCCGGAAGGCCTGATGGGCGAGGCCGAGGAGATGCACGCACTCGCCCGGGACGGTTTCTCAGAGGAATTCCCGCAGGTGGCCGAGTGGTTGGGCAACTTCGAGATGAACGACGATCAACTCGGCACGCTCGAGGACCTGATCATCAATCAGTACGATCAGGGCCAAGAAGAGCAGGCCGTGGAGGAGTGGCTGTCCGATTCCGCGAATCAGGAGTTGGTGAACGGCTGGCTCGGCATGTAGACCCCCAGCTTCTTTGGACGGGCCCCCAGAAGCCCGCCCAACGGCACCTCCAACCCCCCGCGAAAGCGGGGGGTTTCTTATTGGGCTATACTTTCGGAGCCTACTGTCTTTTAGCGCACTCTTGGGAGGGTTCTCGAAATGCGCAGATCTCCCTGGCCTTGGATAGCTCTTTCCCTCACCGTCGCCATCCTCGCGGGGCTGGCGGCCTTTACTTTCTGGCGCATCGAGACCTGGCCCAGCCGCACCGCGGATCAGGTGGCCGGAGCCTTTCAGGAGGTCTTCGACTTCGAGCCGCAGGTCACCGTCGACAACAAGGTCGTCGTCGAGCAATCCTCTCCCATCACGGAACTGGCCGTCCAGCAACGTAGAGTCCAGGTCGAGCGCGATTGGGAGAACCGCTGGCTTCTCTCCACCAAGCGGCTGCGCGCCGAGGCGGTCTTTCTCGCCAAGGCCGGTTTCGACCTAGAGAGAACGGTTGAAGTCAGCCTCGATCGCGAGGCCGGAACCCTCGAGGTGGTCTTCCCTCAGCCGGAGATACTCTCGCTGGAGCAGGAGGATCTGCAGTTCCTCGATTGGGACAACGGCGTTTGGAACCGGCTGGGAGCCGAGGACACCGAAGCCGCCATCGCTGATTTACGTTCTCAAGCCGATCAAGAACTTGGCGAGCGCCGGCTTCTCCAGGAGACACAGGCAGAGGTGAACTCGAGGCTGGTGCCCGCGCTCGAGGAACGCACCGGCCTGCAGGTCTCCGTCAGCTTCGCGGGCTGAGCCCCGCCTCCAGTTCGCGGAACAATTCTGGGGTCAGGCCTTGTGGCGTGGCCACCACTCTCGCCGCCAAGCCTAGAGCCTCGTCATCCGGCGGAAAGTGCGGGTTGGGCACCGCGACCACCATCAGTCCCGCCGACTCAGCCGCCTTGATGCCGTTGGCCGAATCTTCGATCGCGGCCGAGGCGGAAGGACTTACCCCCAAGCGCTCGCACGCCAGCAGGTAGACGTCGGGCGAAGGCTTCCCCTGCTCCACTTCGTCGGAAGAGACGTAGGCGGCGAAGCGATCTGCCAAGCCGGCGGCCTCGAGCACCGCCTCGATAACGCTCTTCGGGGATGACGAAGCCACCGCGAGCGGATAGAGCTCGGACAGCTCCCCTACCGCTTCCGTAGCCCCGGGCAGCAGCGGCAGCTTCTGCCGGTAGCGCTCCTGGAGCATCCGCACCACCCCGTCGATCACCTGCTCATTGGACAGAGGCACGTCGAAGCGTCCGCGGATATGCTCCGCCCACTGCCGGGAATTGGCTCCCATCACCGCCCGCTGATCCTCTTCCACCCATCGGCCACCGTAGCCGGCCACGAAGTCGCGCCTAACCTCGTGCCATGTTCCCTCGGAGTTGAGAATGACGCCGTCCATATCGAAGACGAGGCCCTCAAAGCGGTCACGATGTCCCGACAGACCCGGGTCTCTCGCCTCGTCCGAGCGAGCGCGGCGCCTAGTGGTCATGGCCGCGCGCCTGCTCCTCCTCGGTGTCGGTGGCCGCGCGCACGTCGGTGACCTCGACGTCGAAATGGAGGGTCTTCCCGGCGAGGGGATGGTTGCCGTCCAAAGTCACCTGATCTTCGGTCACGCCGGTCACCTGCAGGTACACGGCACCCCCGGGCGTGTCGCCCTGCACCGTCATCCCGGGCTCCGGTTCCATGCCCTCGGGAAACTCCGAGCGAGGCACCTCCATCATCGCTTCCGGGGAGCGTTCGCCGTAGGCATCCTCGGGAGCAAGCGTCACCTCGGTCTTCTGCCCGGGCTCCCGGCCTTCCAGCTCTCTCTCCAATCCTTTGACGATACTGCCGTAGCCGTGAAGGTAGGAGAGCGGTTCACCACCCTTGCTGCTATCCAGAACGGTGCCTTCGGCATCGGTGAGATCATAGTGAATCGTGACAATCGTGCCGCGTTCGGCCTTCATCGGCGCGCCTTTCGTAGACTACTTGTTCATTACCCCTACCCGACGCGCTTCCCCGAGAACCGATCTCGAGGAGCAGCCCCAGGATGAGGAGTCCCGAGAGGAACACGCCGCGACCGGCGGGACCGCCCTTCCCCGTATCGTATAGACAGGCGCTTCCCCGGGTAATAGGAGCGCAGCGAAGCCAAGGGGAACCAACGCATGCGCAAGAAGCCGGTCAGAGCGCCGCGGGGCAAATGTTGCCCTAGGCCTCTACTCAATCCACCTCACTGCCAATACTATGTGGTCAGTGATCTTCTTCGGGCTCAGGAGAACGGGGGCGGCGCTGGCCGAAATCGTCCTCCTGCACCGGCTGGTGGTCGAAATCACCGTCCGCTTCTGGCGGATCCGCCCATTGGCCGGAATGATGTTGCTGCCCTACCTTGCCTGGATCACATTCGCCACGGCGCTGAATGCCGCGATTTGGTGGAAGAACCGCTGATCGAATGGAGGTAGTGACATGATCGGCACGATCGAACGTATCTTCCAGCAGATCTCCGCGACCATGCCCGAGGAGTCGTTCGCTCTTCGCCTGTGGGACGGCAGCGAAAGGCACTACGGTCAGGGAGCGCCCCGATTCACCCTGACATTCGAGGACGAGTCCGGTGTGCTCGATGTGGTCAGACGGGCGCAACTGGGATTCGGCGAGGCCTACATGCGTGGAGACCTCGACGTGGAAGGCGACTTTCAGCTCCTTCTCAGGTTCGCCTTTGAAGAACCGGTGCGGCAGATGCATCTGGGAGCCCAAGATAAGCTCCGCCTGGTGAGCAGCCTGCTGCGCAACCGCAAGAACAACGCGAAGCGGGCCCGCAAGAACGTGGCCCACCACTACGACCTGGGCAACGACTTCTACGAGCTCTGGCTGGACCGCACCATGACTTACTCCTGCGCCTACTGGGACGAGGGCTGCGAAGAGATAGACCACGCGCAGGAGGCAAAATACGAGCACATCTGCCGCAAGCTCGAGCTCAAGCCCGGGGAACGTCTGGTCGACATCGGCTGCGGTTGGGGAGGCATGCTGGAATATGCAGCTAAGCACCGTGGTGTTTCCGGCGTGGGCTACACTCTTTCCAGGCAGCAGTATGAGTTCGCCCAGGATCGCTTCGTGCGACAGGGGCTGGACGACATGGTGGAGGTCCGGCTGCAGGATTATCGCGAAGCGCAGGGAAAGTTCGACAAGTTCGTATCCATCGGGATGTTCGAGCACGTCGGCAAGGAATGCTTCGACGCTTTCTTTACCAAGACCAGAGAGCTCCTGGTCCCCGGTGGAACCGGCGTGCTGCACACCATAGGCCGCGACCGAGAGAACGAGATCGATCCCTGGGTCAAGAAATACATCTTCCCCGGAGGTTATCTGCCGTCGCTGGGACAACTTGCTTCGGGCATGGGGAAAACCGACCTGTGCGTGACCGACGTCGAGAACCTGCGTCTGCACTATGCCCGCACGCTGGATGAATGGGCCAATCGCTTCGAGAAGCATCGAGAGCGGATCTGCCGCGAATTGGGGGAGCATTTCTACCGTATGTGGCGACTCTACCTGCACGGCTCGGCAGTGGCCTTCAAATGGGGAGAGATCCGGCTCTTTCAGATCACTTTCACCAATGGTCTCCGCCAAGACGTGCCCATGACCAGGGCCCACCTCTATCACTAGGGGTGGCGACTCGGCCAAGAAAGTGGATCCGATAGCGATCCGCCCCCGCATCAGCGAGCAAGCGGGCAGGCTGGCGGCCCTGCAGGATTTGCAACGTGACCTGCTGCGAACCCGCAATCCCCAGGAGGCGGCGGAAGCCGTGGTGAAGAGGCTCCGCGAGGCGGCCCCCGACCTGCGGGCCAGCGTGGTGCTGTTGGACGCAGTTTCGCGAACCGCGGTGGTCCTGGCCTCATCGCCCCAGAGCAGCGGATCGCTTCCGTCCGGGGCCAAGATCCCCTATCGCGTGTTCTCGCCTCCCTCCGCGCTCTATGAGGGCGACTCCCACTTCGTTGATGACCTGCAAGAACAGCCGGAACTCAGCCTGGTCGGTGAGGCACTGCTCCGTGACGACATCCGCGCCTTCGCTTCCCTGCCGCTCTCGAGCGGCGACCAGCTGATCGGCATGCTCAACCTGGGCCAGGGCCTTCCCGGCTCGCTGCCTTCGGACATCCTGCAACTCGCGCTGCGCGAGGCGGGGAGCGCCGAACGGGCGGATGAGGCAGAAAGCCGGTATCAGAGCCTCTTCGAGGACGTACCCGTGGGCCTCTATCGGCTGGACGGGGAATGCCGTCTGGAAGCGGCCAACCTTGCCTTCGGCGCCATCCTGGGCTTCGACCTGCGGGCCGCCTTGGGGACGCTCGAGTTCGACGAGCTCTGGGTTGATCGCCTGGCCGCGGAACGAACCCGAGACCAGCTGCGCCGGGTAGGAGTGGTCCGCGAATTCGAAGGCCTCATGCGCCGTGCAGACGGCCGGGAAATCTGGGTTCAGACCGACGTGCGGGTCCACCGGGATGCCGACGGCTCGCTCTGCGGTTACGAGGGCTCCCTGCAAGATGTCACCGAGCGTCGCCAAGCCCAAGAGCAACTGGTCCACGACGCGCTGCACGACGCGCTGACCGGCCTACCCAACCGCGCCTTTTTCATGGAGCGGCTCGAACACGCGGTCCGCTTCTCCCAGCGGCAAGAGGACTACAAATTCGCGGTCCTGTTTCTGGACTTCGATCGCTTCAAGATAGTCAACGACAGCCTGGGCCACTCGCTGGGCGATCAGTTGCTGATCGAAGGCGGCCAGAGATTGGCCGGCTGCCTGCGCGAGGTGGACACGCTTGCCCGTTTCGGCGGTGACGAGTTCGCCATACTCCTGGACGGGATCAGTGGGATCCGCGACGCTTCCCACATCGCCGAGCGCATCCACTACGCCTTAGCCGCCCCCTTTTCCCTTGGCGGACACGAGGTCGTGGCCACGGCGAGTATCGGGATCGCCGTAGGAAACAAGGACTACGATCCCCCTCAGGACCTGTTGCGCGACGCGGACATCGCCATGTACCAGGCCAAGCAGCAGGGTCCGGGCAAACACGTGATCTTCAACGCCGAGATGCACCGTCAGGCCCTCGGCCTGCTCAGCCTCGAGTCAGACCTGCGAAGGGCGGTGGAACGCAACGAATTCGAGCTCGCCTATCAACCGATAGTCAGTCTGGCCGACGAGGAACTCCGCGGTTTCGAAGCGCTGGTTCGCTGGCGGCATCCGGAGAAGGGCGTGCTGCTCCCCGCAGATTTTCTGAGGACGGCCGAGGACACCGGACTGATCGTCGTGCTGGGCCGGCTCGTGCTCCAGGAGGCGTGCCGGCAGCTGAGCGAGTGGCAGCGGGACTATCCCGGCTGGAAAGAGCTCTCAGTCAGCATCAACCTCTCCAGCAAGCAGTTCCATCACCCGGACCTGATAGACGATGTCTCCCGCTGTCTGGCCGAAAATGATCTGGAGCCGGGCAACCTCCACCTCGAGATCACCGAGGACGTGATCGTCGAAGATCCCGCCCGTGCCATAGACACCTTCGAGAGACTGAAAGCGCTCGGGGTGCACATTCACATCGACGACTTCGGCACCGGCTATTCCTCGCTGAGCATGCTGAGCCACTTCCCCGTCGACATCTTGAAGACCGACCGCACGTTCATCGACCGCATGGGGTTCGACCAAAGTGATCTGGAGATCGTGCGCGCGGTTTTCAGCCTGGCCCGGAGCCTGGACATGGAGGTGATCGCCGAAGGCGTGGAGAATAGCGGCCAACTGACCACCTTACGGGAGATGGGCTGCCGCTTTGCCCAAGGATTCTTCTTCGCGAAACCACTGCGGCCGGAGGGCGTCGCGCAGCTGCTGAGCCGACCCTAGCCCGCGGTGCCATCCTCGGCAGCCGCGATATAGGCCTCAGAGTCTCGACGCGCACCCGGGTTGCTATGACATCGAATTTCTCGGGAGCGGACGGAGTCAGCGAGGATCACCCGAAGCGGGTCCGAGGCCCACGGCGCTTACTCGGATGGCAGCCCCCTCGGCGACGGCATCAAGCAAATGCGGATCGCGGGCAATGATTCCGAAAGGATTGCAGGCGCTGTAAGCGCGGGGCTCGCGCTCGATACTGGCCGGAGTTTCACCAAAGAAAATGCAAAAAGCGGATCCGGGAGGCCAGTAGGCCAGTTCCCCGACCGCCACCTCTTCGCGGGCGTCCGCGCACTGGTCAAGCAAGAGGGGTATCTCGAAGTAGATTTCTTGACCCCAGCGCTTGGCCAAGCCGGACAGAGGCAGCGCCGACCAGATGGCGAGGGCCGTCTCGGAATCGTTGAGCGTGCCCGTGACCGAGATTTCGCCCACTTGTATCGTTATTTGCCGCGCCAACCGGCTCCCTCCGATTCAGCCTCCCCTGCTGCTACGGTAGGTCCCGGTTTTCCCCAGACTCGAAACCCGAGCGACGTGGCTCTCCCCTCTTTCCGAGGGCGTCTGGCCGCGAGCCTCTTCCTCCAGACCCAACACTCGTGGCTTGAGCTCACGTAGCAGGCTAAGCACGCGGCCGACCGCGACCCGGTCATTCTTCTCCATGGCGGTCTTAAGCGTCGGTACCGATTCGAACACGCGCCCAAGCAGGCGGAGCCAGCGGGCGTGGAGTTCCGGATCGGCGGTGCAGGAAGTGAAGCTCCACTCCCACTGAATGTGTTCCATGAAGCGGGTAGCCGCCACCGCATTGACGAAGCCCCGCCGCGATCCGTCGGGCCATTCACTAAGTCCGGCCTCGAGACGGTCGACAGCGGTGATTAGTTCCCGGCACGCCTCAGCAATATCGGCCAGGCTCCGATTCCGCTCCCGCCGATTTGCCAACTCCGGGCCGGCCTCGAACAACGATAGGCCGCGCGCGGCAGGACCAGCCGTCTCCGGATCTTTCCCGAGTCGCCCCCGCCACGGCTGCATAACCGATTTTGCTTCGTCTGCCAATGGTTCCCCTTCAATCACAAGAAGACCCGCCCCGAGACGGTGCGAGTTGACCGGCTTGATTCTCCCCGCCTCCTCCTTTCACCATACGGAAGCTTTGTAACGGAAAAGTATCAGCCGGAGCGGACAGAACGCCCGACGCGTCTCGAGGATTACCGAATTGGGCCCTGGCGGTAGGGTTAGCGCATGGTCGACGCGTTTACGGGGCTAAGTCCCATCCTTCAAGCCTTCATCGCGGGATTGTTCACCTGGTCGCTGACGGCGCTCGGGGCCGGTCTGGTCTTCCTGTTCGGCTCGGTACCGCGAAAAGTCATGGACAGCATGCTGGGCTTTGCGGCCGGCGTCATGATCGCCGCGAGTTTCTGGTCACTGCTCGCGCCGTCGATCGAACTGGCCGCCGATCAGGGGGTGCCCACCTGGCTACCTCCGCTCGTGGGCTTCATCCTCGGAGGGGCGACCCTGCTGGGAATCGACCGAGTGCTGCCCCACCTCCACCTCGGTTTCCCTCGAGCAGAAGCGGAGGGAATCCGCACGAACTGGGAGAGGAGCGTGCTCCTGGTCCTGGCGATCACTCTGCACAACATCCCTGAAGGGCTCGCCATTGGAGTCGCTTTTGGCGCGGTGGCAAGCGACCTTCCCGCTGCCAGCCAAGCTGCGGCCGTGGCACTGGCCCTCGGCATCGGTATTCAGAACTTTCCCGAAGGAGCCGCGGTATCGATGCCCCTGCGCCGCGAAGGGATGTCGCGAACCAGGAGCTTCTTATACGGCCAGTTCTCAGCAGTGGTGGAGCCTATAGCGGCCGTAGCCGGGGCCGCAGCCGTGGTGTTCGCTCAGCCAATTCTGCCCTATGCCTTGGCCTTTGCCGCCGGGGCCATGATCTTCGTAGTCGTGGAGGAGCTCATTCCCGAGTCTCAGCGGGCCGGAGGCAGCGACCTGCCGACCACCGGAGCCATTCTGGGCTTCGCGGTGATGATGGTGCTCGACGTGGGCCTCGGTTAGAGAAGCCGTTCCTCTCGAAACACGCAAGGAGCTGAATATGGCCATGAACCTTTCCGGAGAACTAAAGGGTCACCGCACCCTCATCACCGGCGCCACCGGAGGCGTGGGACCCGCCGTCGCCCGCATCCTGGCCGAGGCCGGCAGCCAACTCGTCTTGGTCTCCCGCAGCCACGACAAACTCGAGGACCTCGCCGCATCGCTCGGCCTGCCCGAGACCGACTGCCTGATCCACGCCTGCGACCTCACTCAACCGGAGCAGGCAAAGGATCTGATGATTGCCATGCTCGGCTGCCCCGGGCCGATGACCGGCGTCGTGAACCTGATCGGCCGCTGGGGGGCGGGCAAAGTCACGACCCTCAACGACGAGGCCTGGCACGGGATGCTGGACACCAACCTACACTCCGTCTTCTACGTACTGCGGGAGGTGGTCCCCCACCTGGCCGATGGAGGTGCGATCGTGAATGTTGGCGGAGAACTCCTCATCGAGGGCAGGGGCGGACAACTCGCCTATGCGGTGGCCAAGGGCGGGGTCCTCACGCTGACAAAGAGTCTCGCGCTCGAGCTAAAGCCGCGGAGCATACGGGTGAACGCGATCCTCCCCAAGAACATCGACACCCCGGACAACCGGGCCCTGCTCCCCGATCACGACACCACCCACTGGGTGCAACCCGAGGAGGTGGCGGAACTCATCCTCTTCCTGTTATCCGAGCAGTCAGCAAAGGTGACCGGCGCTCTGGTGCCGATTTATGGGATGGAGTAGGGCGAAGACGCGGTAAGGGCCGCCGAAGAGTCAAGGAGGCAGATGCCGATGGTGGTCGCCGGGACCGCGTGACGGCGGACTGAGCGGCTGTTACAATATGCGTTCGCGCGTGCGGCCACCTGCGGGTTCATCCCCCCTGTGGCAGCGGCAGTGCGGAGAAGTGGCCGAGTTGGCTGAAGGCGCTCGCCTGCTAAGCGAGTGTAGGAGTAAAAACTCCTACCGAGGGTTCGAATCCCTCCTTCTCCGCCAGGCGCCCGTAGCTCAGTTGGATAGAGCGTTGGTCTACGAAACCAAAGGTCGCAGGTTCGAATCCTGCCGGGCGCGTTAGAGAAGCAGTACGGATCAAAAGACACCGGCGGCGTAGTGGCGCCCCTCGGCGGCGGCCTGATCGGCCAGAGCCTCCTACTCTCGATCCGAGATCTCTTCCTTGCCGAGGCGGGCTTTCGCCTTCTCGAACTGATGAATGATTTCTTCTTCGCGGATCTTCATCCCGGCATCCCCCGCTCCCGGTCAACGGGTACGGCCTCCGCTCGCGCACAAAGCGTAGCGGGTCGTGGCGAGACGGGCTCTCAAGGAAGAGTAAATCATGGACCGGCCAGACACTGTCGGGGAAGCGGGGGCCCAGACGAACTGGACCCCCTGGCCCCCTTGCCGCCTTGCGCTCGCTCGCGCGCAAGGATTCGGAGCTTACCAGCGGGCGGGCTCCAGCTCTTCGAGCGCTCGAGCCCACTCAGGGGCTCGGGGCCGCTTACCCCGGCCGACCGTGGCCTCCTCTTCGGAGTAACTCAAGGGGTAGCCCCGACAGTAGCGGTACCAGGAGACAAACTCCGCCAGCCGGCTCTGGGTCTCCCGCAGACGATCGATTACGATCTCGTTGATCGCTCCCAGGAAGGCGCCTGCCAAAGTCTCGTCCTCGGCCATGGCAGCCTGGAGCTCATCGAGCCGGAAGCCGATCAACTCCGTCTCCTGAATGACGATGGCCGAACAGGTGAAGGTGTGCGGCGGGGTGAGTCCGGACCACCCCAAAAGCGCCCCAGGACCCACTTCGTGCAGACCCACGACTTGGCCGCCGACATCAACTTCGACGCCCGCCAGGCCTTTGGCCACCAAGTAGACGCCCCAGGATTCCTCGCCCTGGTGAAAGACATACTTTCCGGGCTGGAACTTCTGCGAGAAGGCCATCTCCTCGAGCTTGTCGCGCTGTTCCGGACCAAGCTTCTCGAATGCCGGTGATAGGGTGAAATCGATCTGCGTGCTCACGAAGAGCCTCCTCTTATGTGCTCTCTTTCACATATTACACGGGCCATTTGGTCTGAGCAATAGCCATTTTATGGTCTTACCACCGGCTCGCCCGGACAGGGCGCAGGCTTCCCTTCCGGTATTTATAGCTTTAGCGGGCAAATCACCTTCACCGGGTTGAGCAGCAGTCGGTCTGAAAGTCACATCAGGGGACAAGAATTTTTTACCTTCCAAACCAGTCCGGCCGATGTTTGCGGGAAGGTAGAGGCGGATTGGTTGGAGGTTACTTTGCTACCCGACTCTTCAGTTCGGAGTAGATCTCGGGAGCGTTACGGTCCCGGGGCACGACCACCTCGATGTTGTGCGGGCACTCCCCTTCTTCGCAGGTCGGGCCAAAGTCCTCACAGCCCTCACGCAGATCGGTGCACTTGAGAACGGCTCCCAACATGGGCTTGGGAATGGGCGATTGGGGGCCCTCACCCATGAGGACGGCCTCGTGAAAACCGAAGAGCGCGCTCTCGGGGACCTCGATAGTACGGTCTTCGGTCCAGCCTCGGGCGACGACCACCCGGCGGCCCGCTCCGCCACCGGCTTCTTCTTTGGCGGCACGCTCGCTCATGGCCGCTCCTCCTTGCATCGGGCTTCCCTGTCCGCTCCCCCGTGTGAGAGCCTTTTCCCGGCGGAACTGAGAGCCAACCGCGGAGGGCCCAGCGCAAAGCCGGGGACCGAGAGAGTGTAGAGGGCCGATGAACGACGAGGCGGAAGCGAGGGCCCTGAAGACAGAGGGCGCCGATGAGCGCTATATGCGCATGGCCGTGGACGCCGCCCGCCAGGCCGGGCAACGGGGGGAAGTGCCCATCGGTGCGGCTCTGGTCCGCCGCGGCGAGGTGCTCGCCTTGCGCGGTAACGAGCGGGAGTCCCGGAACGACCCGACCGCGCACGCAGAAATTCTCGTCCTCCGCGACGCTTCCACGCTGTTGCGAGGGTGGCGGGTGCTCGACGCCACCTTGTACGTCACCGTGGAACCGTGCCCCATGTGTGCCGGGGCCGTACTCCTGGCCCGTCTCGACCGCCTGGTCTTTGGAACCGCCGACGCCAAGGGGGGCGCTGTGGGCTCTTTGGTCAACCTGCTCGAACTCCCCGGCTTCAACCACCGGACCGAGGTGACTTCCGGCGTATTGGCCGAGGAGTCCCGCGCCCTGCTGCGCGAGTTCTTCGGCGAGCGCCGTTAGGAGCCGGCGGTGTTCATCCTCGAAGAACCGTTCGTCTCGGATTACCTTGCGAATACGGTGGCGGTTTCCGAGCGTCCGGTACTCGATAATGCGATGGCCCGCGCGCGCCTCGATCTCGACTCCGCCGAACTCCTGCCCTCGCCGGAATTCGCTCGGCGCGCCGCTCTAGCCGGAGCCCGCCTCTACACGAACTCCGAGAACTCCATCAACTGGATCGGGGAGCACCTGAGAGGAACCGATCTCCCCCGGCAGATCCACCTGCTCAAGGACAAACTCGCCTTTCGCGAGCTGCTGAGCGAGATCTATCCCGACTATGCCTATCGCGAGCTGTCACTCGGGGATTTGGGGGACTTCGCTCCGGCCACTTTTCCCAAACCGTTCGTCATCAAGCCGGCAGTGGGTTTCTTCAGCGTGGCGGTGCATGTGGTCCAATCGGACCAAGAGTGGCCGGAGGTGGCGGCGGCGTTGCGAAGCGACGTTTCCCGCTCTCGCTCTCTCTACCCGGACAAGGTGTTGGGCTTCGATCGCTTCATCCTCGAGGAGGTCATCGAAGGTGAGGAATTTGCCGTCGACGCCTACTTCACCGATGCGGGCGAAGCCATAGTGCTCAACGTCATGGCGCACCTCTTCGCCTCGGGAAAAGATGTCAGCGACCGCGTCTACTACACCTCGCCCAGTCTGATGGAGCGGTGGCAGGCCGAGTTCCAGCGGTATCTGCACCGGATCGGCCGGCTCGCGGGACTGCGCAACTTTCCTATCCACGCCGAGCTTCGCATAGGAGCCGACGGACGGATCATCCCCATCGAGATCAACCCCATGCGCTTCGGCGGCTGGTGCGCCGCCGATATGAGCTGGTACGCCTTCGGCTTTGATCCCTACACCATGTACCTCGAGGACGTTCGGCCGGACTGGCCCCGCGTTCTCGAGAAAAGGCGGGGCAGGGCGTGCGGGTTAGTAGTCGCAGACATTCCCTCGGACGTGCCGGGGGAGTCGATTGAGTCCGTGGACTACGACGCCTTCCTTTCCCGGTTCTCCGGCCCCCTCGACCTGCGGCGCACGGACTTCAAGCGTCACCCGGTTTTCGCCTTCCTCTTCGTCGAGGTTCCCGAGGACGACATGTCCGAGTTGCGGGATGTGCTGCACGCCGACCTGCGGCAGTACCTCCGGGTGGGCGCCGGGGTCTAGGTTCAGACGCGAAGGAGGCCTTCGGTCAGCTTCTTCAGGTTGGCGACAATAACGTTAGGGAGGTTGCTCTTTCCCCCAGCCTCCGCCCACTCGAGAATCGAAGATCGATAGACGGCCACGAACACGGCCGCCAGCAGGCGGACGTCCCCACCGGCTGTGGTCGGGCCCAACCGGCGCGAAAGGAAATGAGCCACCTCGGCCTCGAGATCCCGCATCAAGCCCATGTACGCGGAGAGCAAACCGGGATGTCCTGAGATGAGCTCGGCCCGGGCCAGCCTTCGCTTTCGATCGAGCGCATACTCGCGCGCCAGGGAACCCAGGATCGCCTCGAGGGATTCGAGCAGCGACTCCTGGGCGCCGCGCTCCTCGAGCAGTCGACCCGCCCGTCGAATCTCCTCCCTTTCCCCTGCGAAGAGAACGTCTTCTTTGGAGACGAAGTAGCGAAAGAAGGTTCGAGGCGAGACCATGGCCCGCTCGGCTATGTTCTCGACCGTCGTCTTCTCGAAGCCCCGCTCGGAGAACAACTCGAAGGCCACGGCTTCGATCGCCTCGCGCGTCTGAGTCTTCTTGCGCTGGCGGAGGCCCATCTCCTCCTGTTCGGGCCGGGCTTGAGTGCTCTCGAGGCGCTTATTCACAAGGCAATGGTACCACCCATCCACGCTTTCTGTCATAACGTGTTAAATGTCAGTCTGTGTCATAATTGTGGACGAGGGGAACACGCACCAAAACAACAACGATGCGGGGAATCATGGGAAACAGCCTTTACAACCTGGGAAAATGGGCCGTCAGGCGGCGGCGCTTGGTGCTCGCCGTCTGGATCGTGATCATCGTCGCTGCGGGGGTCAGTGGCCGCATCTGGGGCGGCGAATTCGTGGATGACTTCCGCCTGCCCGGCTCGGAGTCGGAACAGGCGCGGGAGCTTCTCGAAGAGGAGTTCCCCAGCCAGGCCGGGGGGTCCGCCCGCATCGTCTTCTCCGACCCGGAAGGGATTGGAGAACCGGCAGCCCAAAAGGCACTGCGGTCCACCCTGGAGGCGATCGCCGCTCTGCCCCATGTCTCCTTTGTCGGCGATCCCTTCGCAGGGCGCGGAGGAGCACTCTCATCGTCGGGAACCGTCGCCTTTGCCGACGTCCGCTACGACCAACCGCTCTCGCAACTCGGAAGCCAGGCCGTCGAGCACCTGGAACAGGCGGCGGAGGTCGGACGAAGGCAGGGCGTCCAGGTGGAGTTGGGCGGAGAACTGCTCGGCTTTGCGAGAGAACCACAAACCCGCGGCGCCGAGGCCGTCGGTCTGCTCGCGGCCGGCCTGATACTGGTGGTCGGGTTCGGTTCGGTAATCGCGGCGGGCCTCCCCCTCGCTCTGGCGCTCGGCGGGCTCGCGACCGGGCTATCCCTCGTCGGGCTCGGCGCCGCAGTCTTCGACATGTCCTCCGTGGGGTTGATGCTGGGCACCATGATCGGGCTTGGCGTCGGCATCGACTACGCCCTGTTCATCGTCACCCGCCACCGACGCTTCCTCCACGACGGATTCGAGGTATCAGAAGCCGCGGGCCGGGCCACGGCGACCGCAGGCCGCGCGGTCCTGTTCGCCGGCATAACCGTAATCATCGCGATCACCGGCCTGACGGTGGCGGGGATCCCGGCCATCACCCTCATGGGCTTCAGCGCAGCCCTGGTAGTCGCAGTCATGGTCGCCGGCTCGGTTACCCTGGTCCCCGCCCTCCTCGGCGTGGCCGGGCGGCGGATCGATTGGCTGAGCCTCAGAAGATCGGCTCCAAGCGATGGCGAGGCCGGCTCGGTCTGGGGACGCTGGGGGCGCAAGGTAGAGTCGCGGCCTTGGCTGTCGCTTGCGGTGGGATTGGCGCTTCTTTTGGGGCTGGCCCTGCCCGCGCTCTCACTGGACCTCGCGATGCCCGACGGCGGCCTGGAAGCCGAATCTAGCAGCCGGCGCCAAGCGTACGACCTACTTGACGAAGGCTTTGGCCCAGGCTTCAACGGGCCGCTACTGCTGGTCTTCGACCTGCCCGCGGAGCCGGCCGGC
>Ga0075525_10000394_pt1 | contig 15378 bp, 14 predicted proteins | sample NGEPertwo_FD_74795 | JGI IMG/M metagenome (GOLD analysis project Ga0075525, IMG submission 74795) | Arctic peat soil microbial communities from the Barrow Environmental Observatory site, Barrow, Alaska, USA - NGEE Permafrost154B-two | ecosystem: Environmental > Terrestrial > Soil > Wetlands >...
TTTAGAGTGGCCAAAAGGGTACTCATTTTGTCATGCAATTATCAAGGTTCAAATAAATATTAAAATATTGTTGTCTTTTAGTAAGTTAAAGGTTGACTTTTAATAGTTAGTCTTATTTTTTAAATTGTTAATATATTTTTCTCTGGCTAATACGGCTGCTCCCAATGCACCTATAGTTTGTGGTGATTCAGGAATAATTATAGGCATGCCTATTTCTTCTTCAAGTGCCTTAACCATGTTATGGTTTAAAGCTACACCGCCTGTCATTATTACATCAGGAACAAGTCCTGTCCGATTGCATAACCCGACTATTCGTTTGGCAACTGATTGATTGATACCTTTTACTACCGCCTGTCTTGAAGCTCCGGTTGCAAGTTGAGAAATAACTTCTGATTCGGCGAATACTGTGCAAACACTACTAATGGGAACAGAGTCATTACCTTGCCCTGCAAGATTTGATAGTTCATTGATGCCACAATTTAGAACTCTCGCCATAACTTCAAAGAACCGTCCAGTACCTGCAGCACACTTCTCGTTCATTTGAAAGTTTTCAACCTGGCCGCTAACATTCAACCTGATTACCTTTGCATCTTGCCCACCTATATCAATAATGCTTCGGGCTTTTGGATATAAATATGATACACCTTTAGCGTGACAAGTAATCTCGGTGATTTGCATATTTGCGCCTATGTATGTCATTCGGCCGTAGCCGGTAACGATAGTATATTTGAATGCCGGCATCTGCAAATTAGTCGCTTTAAAAATTTGTTCAAGCACTAATTCTACGCCCTTTGTCCCTGTGCCTATGTTTACTACTTCTTGAGCAAGAATATTACCTTCCATATCTAAAATAACGGCTTTGGATGAGGATGAGCCAATGTCAATTCCTAAAAACATGTTATCTCTCCTTCAGTTGATTTCATTCATTATCATTTCGCTAAAGCTTTGTATTCTGGTTCTAAGCTGTGCCACAGAGTCCATCTGCTGCTCAATTTCTAAATATAGAATATTTATACCATCTTTATCAAGTTCATTTTTATAAACTGGATAGTCAAATTCTTCTGGGTCACAGAATTTGAACATGCACACGACTACTGCATCGGCATTATACTTTTTAGCCAAGGTTTTAAGCAAAGTTCCTCTTGATTTATTTTCCTCGTAGAAGAAAGGACAACCTCGGAGATCAATAATACGATACGCCATCTTTTCGATTGCCGTTCCTTCCGATCTCGCGCGTGTTCTAAATTGTCTTGATTCATGAGCTAGATCATCTGCTACAAAGGTATATCCATTTTCAGTAAATAAATCAAGGAACTGCTCCGGTTCAGCCATAAGACCAGTAATAACGACTTTTGGACCGTGCACTCTTTCTTGTGGCATTTCTTTGATTGATTCCATAAGATGGCGTAAACGTTTAGTATAAACTGCTTTGTCATTGAAGTTGGAAGCTTTGATAATCATATGCCTTATTTTTGGATTCAGTGTCTTCGGATAATAATTAACAAGTTCCACAAATTCTCTCATTGCCACCCTGTATTTTTCGTACGTTAGAAAGCTATTTTCTATGTCAGCTTCAGAGATTTTTTTGCTCAAAAGGTTTTCTAGATTGCTTTGAAAGTTTCTGAACTGCGAAATCAGAAACTGAGCACTATATTCGCTGGTCCTGTTCTGTGGATATACAAAGGGGATAACTTTGACATGTGGTACTGCCACTGGCCAATTTGCCAGTATTGCTTTCATAGTATCGCAAAAGGTGGGAATAATAATTCCATCAAGGAAATCGTATGTACCAGCCATTCCCTGTTCCATATTTGCGCGCATGATGGAACAGCAAAAACTTTGGATATAAGCATTCACTTTTGACCCCTGTGTCTGCCCCCCCCACATGCCTACGGGTAACACGCCTGCTGCATAAATGATTTCCTCTGGAACATAGATAGGGAAACAACCAAAGGCTTTTTTTCCTGTTGAGACCATAACATTGGTAACGGTTTGTTTTGGGTTTCTTGCCTCTTCAAGAAATTGATTAATAAGAAGTTCAACTTGATTCATCAAATTTTCTCTCCTTTCTTTTTTTTGTTTTCAGCCATCATTTCGACTAGGGCTTGTACTCTAGTTTCATACTGAGCTTCTGAGAAAATATTCGGGTCTGTTTGATCACCATCAAATATTACTGAAGGAATTCCTAATTCACGCGTCAATCTACGCTGTATCTCAAATTGTTTGAAATCCATGCCTTTGCAACTTCTATTTGAGTGAAAGAGTACCCCATCGATTTGAAATGTAGTTGCTAGGTTTAGCAGTCTGTCTGCGGCATAGTCAATGTTTCTTTGTGTATATATAGAATCATAGGCTCTAGCCATGTCGCGCAAATCCCCTGGTTCATAAAGAATAGTCCAAGATTCGGGATAAGTGGAGGTTACCATATTAACTCCATTTTTTTTGAGAATCTTGTAGGTGGGTCCCAAGTATGGCCAGCAGGCAATACCATCCCATATAATTCGATACTTTTCTTCTGCACTATCCTTCCATGGGCCTATGCTACCATCTGCTTTTTCTTTAAGCTCCTCATACCATAACTTAAATAGTTGAGTGCCAGTTTTTCTTCCACGAAGACATACTATAGTAGCCATATAGTTAAACATATCGAATCCGTTTAATGGGGAAGGAACGTTGACTGCAAGATCTGTAGCTTTTTTCCACCATGTAGCGGTTTCGTTCGATATTTCCATAACCTCCTTAAGGCGATCATAATCCATTTTTCTACCGGTAAAATCTTCAAGCTTTGCAATAGCATCTTTAAGCTGACCCTCCACAAAAATTACGTTATCCTCGGCCACCTCATAACTGGGATTAAAAGGTGCATCAAGCATTATTAATGGGATATTGAATTTCTTCGCAATATTTTCATACCATTTAATTACAGTGCAACAGATGTTGCTACAGCAATAAATTAAATCTGGCATGGGAATGTTTTCGGCTTCAGAAAATTGAAGATTTGCATAGCCCATATTTACACGTGCGTAGGAGCAAATATCCACAGAGTAGCCCTCTGATTCTGCATTTGAAATGAATTGCGGTGCATCTTTTCTAGCACCTATAGCAGCAGCGTGGTTTTCTGGGTATACTACAGTTAAATCCATGGCTTCAAGTAGTTCTTGAGGAGCAATAGAGGTTGACCAGACTACGGGTTTTCCTTCTGCCTTTGCTGCGATTGCCTCTGCATAGTGCGCTTGAAGTAGTTGGCTTAATAATTCTTTTGAGGTAAGGTTTGTTTCTGACATTTTTTCACCTTTCTATATTCTAATTCATTGCGTCTAATTTAAATAGCTTAACAATTGAGGGTTTGGTTCTTTAGTTCCATCCTCATGATAAATATAGAATCCCTTGCCGGTTTTTTTCCCCAGAAAACCTGCTCGTACCATGTTTATTAACAATCCAGAGGGTCTGTATTTAGGATCACCAGTTTCTCTTAAAAGTACTTCCATTACAGCAAGTTCTATATCAATGCCAGCCATGTCTATTAATTCAAGTGGTCCCATTGGGTGATTAAGCCCAAATCTCATACCTTTGTCAATATCCTCTACGGTTCCTACACCTGCTTCCAAAATAGATATAGCCTCATTAATCATCGGATCCAACATTCGGTTAACAATAAATGCAGCACTGTCTTTTGAAATGATGATTTCTTTATCAAGTGATTTGCCAAAAGCAACGGCCGTGGCAATGGTTTCATCTGAAGTGGTTAATCCCTTTACTATTTCTAGCAATCGCATTACTGGAACGGGGTTGAAAAAATGCATTCCGATTACTTGTTCAGGTCTCTTTGTCATACTGGCGATTTCAGTTATAGACAAGGAGGAAGTATTTGTTGCAAGAATTGCTTCAGGTTTACAGATAGCATCTAATTGTGTAAAGATTTCTCTTTTTATTTCAATATTTTCTGATACTGCTTCAATAACTAAATCTGCATCGGATGCATCTTTCAAATTCGAAGTCATTGAAAATCTCGCTAGAGCCGCATCCATGGCTTCCTGTGTCATTCTTTCCTTTTCTACGGATCTTGCAAAGGATTTTGTGATTTTACCTGTATTTTTTGCAACGTTTTCAGGGCTTGCATCTCTTGTTCTAAGAATTGTATCAAAGCCAGATACGATCGATGCCTGTGCCAGTCCAGAGCCCATAGCTCCAGATCCAATAATAAATATTTTTTTAATAGCCATCATTTTTCTCCTTTTCAACCTTATCACAAGAGACAAACCTTAGCTGGCCTCTCTTCATCATGATTATTTATTTTTAATTATTCGCAAAGTTCAAATATCATTGCCATAGCCTGTCCCCCGCCTATGCATAAGGAAGAAACTCCATATTTTACATTTCTTTTTTGCATTTCTCTGATCAAAGTCAAACTAATTCTTGCCCCTGTACATCCTACTGCATGTCCCAGTGCAATGGCTCCGCCGTTAACATTCACTTTTGCTGGGTCTAATTTAAGATCCTGTACACAAGCTACTGCCTGCGCTGCAAAAGCTTCGTTTAGTTCAAAGAGACCAATTTCATCACGGCTGATTCCAGTTTTCTTTTCCAACTTTTCAATTGCGCTTACAGGAGCATAACCCATTATCGATGGATCAAGTGCTGTGGAAACAGCAGCTACAAATTTTGCAATTGGTTTAAGTCCTAGTTCTGTTGCCTTGTCTGCCGACATCATTAGGAAAGCTGCTGAACCATCATTAATCGGAGACGCATTGCCCGCAGTAACGGTACCCCCATCTTTCTTGAAGACAGGTCTCATTTTAACAAAGTCTTCCAGTTTAGCATCTTTTGTATAGGTCTCATCGTGGTCGAATACAATGTCACCTTTTCTACTCTTGATAATAATAGGTACGATGTCCTGGTCATATTTACCTTCTGCCCAGGCTTTTTCTGCTTTATTATGGCTTGCTACCGCAAATTCATCCTGCATTTCCCTTGTGATTCCACACTTTTCTGCAACGTTTTCTGCGGTAATACCCATGTGATAGTTCATAAAAGGATCCACTAAACCATCATAAAACATACTGTCTTGGATTTCGCCAGGTCCCATTCTATAACCAAACCTTGCCTTATCAAGTAAATATGGAACTGCACTCATTGTTTCGCAACCACCGGCTATAACAACATCATTATCGCCAACTTGAATCGACTGTGCCGCAAGATGCATTGCCTTCAATGCTGTCGCACAATTTTTGTTCGGTGTAAATGCTGGGATGGTATCCGGTAATCCTGCATATATTGCACATTGTCTTGCAGAGTTTGCTTTGATTCCGGCCTGGAAATGCGTTCCCATTATTACTTCATTAATTTCCGATGGGTCAATGCCTGTTCTTTGGACTAAAGCTTTTATACATTCAGCGCCATGTACTGGTGCAGGAATGTTGCTTAGACTCCCACCAAATTTTCCTGTTGCGGTTCTTACACCGTCAATAATTACTACTTCTCTCATGATTAATCCTCCTCTGAATTGCGTTAATTATTAGATTTTTATATGCCTTAATTATATCTTTATTTTTTATCAAATCCTTCCGTACTCTTGCACTTTCATTAAACTGAATATTTGGGTCATGAACATCATGCGGATAAAAAACTGCAAAATTCCTTTCAGATATCGAACCTCAGACGGCAGATAATAAGGAGTTCTTGACATGTTTTATGCTCCGCCGGAAACAACGATTTCGTACTCTTCGGACAGAATCCATTCTTTTATAAATAGGACTGCCTGGAGAGCTGGCCTGCACAGCCTGTCAACAGAAAAACCAGGAACTTATTCTTCTAATACAGCAATCAAAAGAGAAATTCTGGCTAGGTTTGAAGCTTTACTGCGAACATCCCCAATAATCACCTGATCAATATTTGATTTATTAATGCCACATTTTTTTATTGCTTCCTCAATTACATAAGAAACAAGTAAATAGGCTGAGAAGATTTTTAGACTACTTAAATATGAGCCAACAGCGGTTCGAACTGCTCCAGTAATTACACACCTTTCAATAATCAATTCCTTTCTTCATTCACATATAATTAGTTTTATAGATACCAGAATTCTGTACTATTAATTCTTTATATAAGGTTAAAGGCAATAATCATGCCAAAAAATGTTTTTTTGGTTTAAAAAGTCTTAGAAACATAGAAATGCCTTTAAAAATGCTGAAATCTTGAAAATAAAATATCTCAAAAGGATAAGCCTTTGGATTTATACTATTCGAATACTAATAAAAACAGGCAGTAATGACGCTATACCGCGACATATGTTTCGAAATTTACACAACGTCGCTAAAAAGCAACAATAAGTGTTGACATGAGTTAAAAGCGAGAATAGTATATGATTAATTCATTCTATTAAATAATTTTATTTCGTGGTTAGTAAGGAGAAATATTATGGGATTCAATACAATAATCAAACCTAAATTAGAAATAAGTGAAGAACTATTCACGAAAATTGGAGACAACGTTTTGGGCAATTTGTATGTGGCAGATAAGGATGGGAATATAATATTTTGTAATAATGGTTGTGCAGAGACATTTGAGTGCAGTTTAGAGGAACTATATGAAACAAACGTTCACGATTTGCATAAAAAAGGCTTTACAGATAGGATATCGGCTTCATCAGAGGTGCTAACTACTAAGAAAAAAACAGTTCGATTTATTAGAACTGGAAATGGTGTTGGCATGCTTATCTATGGTAATCCTGTATTTGACAAAAATGGTAAATTGGAAATGGCTGTAGCAACAACTTATGTTGAATCTGCCTTTTACGAATTTGTAGATAAAATTGATTCAGAAAAAGCTCATCTGGAGTATACAATAGAATTCCTTCAAAGCAACCTTGCGAGTGATTGGTTTGTAAGTTCGAAAGATTATAAAATGAAGGAAGTTTATGCATTGGTTTCAAAGGCTGCTAAATCAGACTGCACCATATCAATATATGGTGAATCTGGTGTGGGAAAAGAAATAATGGCGCATTATATACATAAGAACAGCGGACGTGCAAAAGCAATTTTTGTTCCTGTTAATTGCGCAACAATACCGAAAGAATTGATTGAATCTGAGCTATTTGGCTATGAAGAAGGAGCTTTTACGGGTGCCAGCAGAAAAGGGAGGATTGGATTGTTTGAGATTGCGAATGGAGGAACTATTTTTTTGGATGAAATAGGGGAATTGCCATTATCTATGCAGGCTAAGTTATTAAGAGTTACAGAAACTGGCGAAATTAGAAAAGTTGGCAGCCAAACGGAGAAAAAATTAAACGTCAGAATAATTGCAGCAACGAATAGAAATTTGAGGGAAATGGTCAGAAACGGTGAATTTCGAGAAGATTTGTTCTATCGGTTGAATGTTGTTCCAATTACCATTCCTCCTTTAAGAGAAAGGCCTGAAGACATTTTGCCACTAGCGAACTACTTTATTGATAAATATAACAGTAAATATAAAACTAGAAAACGCCTCAGTGAGGTTACAAGCGAGCACTTTCTCCGGTATTTCTGGCCTGGTAATGTTCGAGAAGTAAAAAATGTTATTGAGCAACTTGCAATTGTTTCTCCTGGAAATAAGTTAGATATTAGTAAAAGCTTACTTTTGTCAGATACCATATCTTCCCCTGATTATTATAAGAAGGAAGGGAAGCTAACTATTGAGGGAAATGTATTTGAAAGCAAAGTAAATCCAACTGAAAATATAATAGACAGCATCAATGAGGATGCCACGTTAAAAGAAGCGGTCAAAGCTTTTGAAAAAACCTATATATCAAAGGTTTTAGATCAATGCGGAGGCAACATGACTGTTGCGGCAAAACAATTGGGGGTGCATCGATCAAACTTATATAAGACTATAAATAGAATCAATGCGTAGCGGAAGCGCTACGCATTGTATTATATTCGCTTCTCTCATGTGTAAATAACGCTACGGAGCAAATCATAGTGATAAACTTATAGGAGAATGCTTGCGTTAAATTTATTCGAATTAGTTGGGTTAGGTGAACATGTACAAACATGGCATGATAATTGCTTCCTATTTAATTTAAATGTTGCAAATAACATTAACCTAAAATCAAATAAACGATATTTTTATGTAAAGTAATGTAAATGATATGTCAAGTTGAACATGGTTAATGATTGCTATATACATAATTTTATATGGCGGCAGTGTTGCATACACGATGATGTGTATTCTGAAAAATAACGAATTAGTAAAAAAGGAAATAGGATTTAGACATAAAGAAAGTGTTAGTTGAGGAGATGGCTTTAAACATCTTATCCCATCAAGTGGCCATGGATATTATTTTACAAATGACATTGTAATTTGTAAAACAAATTTCAAATGAAAATGAAAGGAATTGAAATTATGTTGACTTTAAAAGATAGAACAGCAATGATTACGGGCGGTGCTTCAGGAATTGGTTTTGCTATAGCAACTGAATTTCTTAAAAATGGTATGCGTGTAGCATTGGTTGATATCTGTCAAGATGCTGTCAGGAAAGCAGAAAAAGACCTAAGGGAAATAAGTCTTGATGTGGCTGGATTTGAATGTGATATCAGTGACAATGACAGCATTTCATCAGTAATCACTCTTATTGTCGAAAGATTTAAGGGGATTGACGTAATTGTGAACTGCGCCGGGATATTGAGTTCCGAATCAATCCAGAACACGAAAAGAGAAACCTGGGATAAAATTCTATCGGTTAATCTCAGCGGACCTTTTTTCGTTACTCAGCAGGCTATACCCCACTTGGAAAAAAGCCTTAATCCAAGGATTATAAATATTTCTTCAGTCGCAGGCCGTATGGGTGGCTTTCAAACATCTTTGGCGTATACCAGCTCCAAAGGAGGAATTATTTCTCTCACCTACGGCCTTGCTAGACAACTGGCACCCCAAAAAATTACGGTAAATGCCATCTGCCCTGGAACTGTAGAGACAAAACTTTTACAAGCGTTTTCTGAAGATGCTTTATCAAAACTAAGAGCTCAAATTCCTCTTAAAAGAATCGGGAAAGTAGGAGACGTTTCCGCTGCTGCCTGCTACTTTGCAAGTGAGGAAGCCGAATTTGTAACTGGAGCGGTTCTTGATATAAACGGAGGCATGTTCATGGGATAATCCAGCCAGCTTTTTCCCTGAGAAGGGGGTTAAGGTCATAAATTTAATCATAACTAATTAAAGGAGGAAAAGAATGAAAAGTATTGAAAGAAGAAAAAAAACAATGAAGAGGGATTTTTTGTTAGTGGTGCTATTAGCGAGTCTAGTCCTTCTGTCTTTTGCCGGTTGCGGGGGTAACGACAAAGCGGAAGCTCCGGGGCAAAGCAGTCAGAAAGTGATTACAATTAAAACCGGCGGAACAGTTCCTGACTCGCATCCAATCAGTATCGGTATGTATGCATTTGGAGATGCATTAAAGGATCTGTCAGGAGGTCAGTTAAAGGGAGAGCACTTCTCCAACCTGGTGTTAGGCGGACAGCGTGACATCATAGAAATGGTGCAAAACGGAGCTATCCAAGGTGCTGAATGTTCCATCGCTGTTGTTGCAGGTTTCTCAGATGAAGTAACCATTACTAGTCTTCCTTTTCTCTTTCCTAGCAGAGAGGTTGCATATGAATTTATGGACGGTAAATACGGACAGCAGTTATCTGACCAAGTGGCCTCTGACTCAGGAATTCGATTCCTGGGATATATGGAAAATGGTATCAGAATGCTGTCAAACAGCAAAAGATCGATAGAAACACCGGCAGATATGAAAGGTTTAAAATTCAGAGTAATGGAAAGCCCAATCTACATTAAAATGTTTCAAGCCTTTGGTGCTGCTGCTACGCCTATGTCTTTTGCCGAAGTATATACTGGGCTACAGCAGGGAACTGTTGATGGTCAGGATAATCCTTGGGCGTTGACCGTAGCGCAAAAATTTTATGAAGTAAATCATTATGTAACGGATTTAGGTCATACTTTTGATTTTGCACCTCTTATGATCAACGAGGACTTCTATCAGGGACTTACTGACGAGCAGAAGGGGTGGGTTGATGAAGCAGCAAAAGCTGCGGTTAAAGCAAATAGAGAAGCCTGTATTGCCGCCGACGATGCGAATATCGCAATATTGAAAGAAAATACCGTATATACTGAACTCACAGATGAACAAAGACAAGCCTTCAAAATCGCTGCCCAGCCGGTTTACGATTGGTATATATCCGAATATAATGACAAAGTCAGATTGACTGAATGGCAGGCAGAAATAGACAAAATAGCAAATAAATAATCAATATGTCAAATTTATTAATGCGGTTTATCAAAATAAACCGCATGGTTATTAACATCGCAAGGTCTTTTAGGGAGTGAAAATAAATGAAAATACTACGATTCTTAGATGAGAATTTTGAAAAATATATATGTGCCATTATTCTAGTACTGATGACGCTTATCATGTTCTATCAAATTATAACTCGTTATTTTGGATTTCCATTGGCATGGACAGAAGAAACAGCAAGATACCTGTTTATTTGGTTAATCTATCTGTCGGCCTCCTATGCCGCAAAAATTGGTGCCCATATAAAAGTCGATATTTTATTAACCGTTTTCAAATCAAGAAAAATATTGCTTACATTAAGGATATTTTCCAATACCATATTCTTCATTTTTTCAGCGGTTGTTACTTATTTAATGTATGGACAAGTTACTAATATGCTTTTGAATACGCATCAACTATCAGCGACCGGAAACTGGCCGATGTGGATTCCTTACTCGTCCGTTTTAGTTGGGATGTTTTTGATATCTATTCGCCTGATACAAAACTCGATAATGATTTTCAAGGAGCACAACAATAAGAATTTATCAACCGGCGCAAAAGTTGGTTCTAATTTTATTAAGGGGGGAGAATAGATATGACTGCAGCAATTGTATTGATCGGGTGCTTCTTCATACTTGTTATGCTTAACGTCCCGATCGCAATTTCAATAGGATTTTCTGTTTTAGTATATTTGTTTATTGGGATTGGCACGCTTCCGGTTTATTTTTTGGCCACGAACATGTTTACATCCTGCGATTCATTCCCTCTGATGGCAATTCCTTTTTTCGTTCTTGCAGGGGGGCTGATGGAAAAGGGTGGATTATCTAAAAGGCTTGTCGACTTCTGCGAAACATTTGTCGGTCACATTACCGGCGGATTGGCCATGGTTACCGTATTGGCATGTATGTTTTTCGGAGCTATATCAGGTTCCGCACCGGCCACAGTTGCGGCAATCGGCGCAATTATGCTTCCGGAGATGATAAAGAAAGGATATGATGCGGTTTTTTCCGTTGCCTTAATCGCAACTGCCGGCATTTTAGGAATCATCATTCCTCCAAGTATTCCGATGGTCATGTACGGTGTTGCATCCGGAGAATCAGTAGGAACGATGTTTATGGCCGGGTTCATCCCTGGATTACTGCTGACCACCCTTCTGATGGCGTTCAGCTATTTTTACTGTAAGAAACACGGATATGAAGGAAATGGTCTGAAATTTAGTTTCCCCCGAGTTTGGAGAGGATTCAAGAATGCGATATTAGCGTTGCTAAATCCGGTTATCATTTTAGGAGGTATTTACGGAGGCATCTTTACTCCCACCGAAGCGGCAACGGTAGCCGTTATTTACGCATTTGTAGTTGGAAAGTTTGCCTACAAGGAGTTATCATTGCCAAGCATTTTTAAGAGTTTGACAAACACCGCGGTTACAACCGGTACGATCTTGATCATCGTCGGTACAACCAATACTTTGGGGAAAATATTTACCCTGGAACAAATACCGCGCATGATTGCAGATGGGATATTGGGTATCAGTGATAGTCCCATCCTAATATTGCTTGTACTTAACCTATTCCTGCTTTTGGTCGGAATGTTAATGGAAACAACTTCTGCAATCCTGCTTCTGACTCCGATTCTCCTTCCAATTGTAATTTCCATTGGAATGAATCCAGTACATTTTGGATTAATGATGATTGTTAACTTAGGGATAGGATTTATTACACCTCCGGTTGGAGTAAATTTATTTGTAGCATGCAGTATGGGCAATGTTTCTTTTGAACATGTCGCGATAAAGGTAATTCCTATGATACTGGTAATGTTAGTAGGACTGCTTATCGTTGCCTTTGTTCCGGCCTTGACTTTATTTATCCCACACGTTCTGACAGGCTATTGATTCGGGCTTGTGTAATATATGAAAGGAGTGTAAATATTGAATAAAATGTTTGAAATCAGAGGTAAAAAAGGGATTGTTACAGGAGCGACAAGAGGCTTGGGAAAAGCTATGGCACAAGCCCTTTATGAGGCAGGAGTGGAAATTGTAATTATGGGAACATCAGACCGAATTTTGTCTGTAGCGAAAGAAATCGACGAGACAGAAACAAAGGTTCACGGTATTATTGCAGATTTTCGTGATACACTTAGTGTACAAAATGCTTTTGAAAGTGCCGTGGCGATTCTTGGTGATCTGGATATTCTAGTGAATAACGCTGGCATGCAAATCAGGCATCCCTCTGAAGACTTTCCGATAGAGGATTGGGAGGCTGTACTTGCTGTTAACCTAACAGCTCCGTTTATCATGAGTAAACTGGCAGGCAAAATTATGCTGGAAAAGGGGTATGGTAAAATCATCAATATCGCCTCAGTCCTTAGTTTTATAGGAGGATATACCGTTCCCGCTTATGCCGCCAGCAAGGGCGGCATCGCCCGGATGACGCAAACCATGTGCAACGAATGGGCTTCAAAGGGAATCAATGTAAATGCAATCGCTCCAGGTTACATGGAAACCGATAATACCACGGCAATAAAAAATGACCCTATACGTTACAATCAGTTATTAACTCGTATTCCAACTAATCGGTGGGGAGTTCCTTCTGATATTGTCGGCCCGTTGCTGTTCTTGGCATCTAGTGCTTCTGATTATGTCAATGGAGTAATTCTTCCTGTTGACGGCGGCTTTTTAGGGAGATAACAAAATAGTAATAGAATAAAAGAATTCGAGGAGGATTAGAGCTAATGAATGATGCACCTTTGGATTTCTCTCTTAGGGAAGGCAGTGGTATTCCCTTAGAGAGAAATCCTGTAAGTCCATCAACATTTGTAATCAAAGGCTTTCGTAAATTTATGTAAATAGAGATTAAGAATCTTCCTGCTGGTAAGAATAGGAAATATATCTATTCAAAACGGAAGGGAGATTTTTATATTGCATTACCCTGTGGGTCACAACTTATTATGTACAACTTTTATGTTAAAAATGGATGCTTTAAACTGCGTCAAATCTTGCATTTTGCATCAAATATAGAAAATTGATAGATATCGATAAATACATAAAAACATTTAAGCGCTTGAGGGCTGAAATGACTGGATTTCAGAAAAAATTATTATTGAAGAATGGTTTTGGCATGAAATTTGTATTACATATAAGCATAATATGAAAAGTCATGTCTCGAAGGAACTGGAATTATAGCTAAGGGAGGAAATAATGGATTTTAATTTAACAAAAGAGCAAGAGATGATTCAAAAGATGATGAGGAAGTTTTCAGAAACAGAAGTTGCGCCAATAGCTGAGGAATTAGATGTAGAAGCTAAATTCCCATTTTCATCAGTGGAGAAATTAGGTAAGCTGGGGGTAATGGGTATGCCGTTTCCTGCAGAATACGGTGGAGCAGGAGCTGACTATATAGCATATATTATAGCCATTGAAGAATTATCAAAGGTTTGTGGATCTCATGGAGTGATTGTACAAACACATAATGCACTTTGCTGCTGGCCAATTTTTACTTATGGCACAGAAGAACAGAAGAGAAAGTATCTGCCAGACCTGCTATCAGGAAAGAAATTAGGGGCATTTGGTTTAACCGAGCCAAACGCTGGAACGGACGCTGCAATGCAGCAAACAAAAGCGGTGGATATGGGAGACCATTGGGTAATTAATGGGACAAAAATATTTATTTCTGGGGGTGGAATTGCCGAAGTATACGTAGTAATGGCAATGACGGATAAATCAAAGGGAACCAAGGGAATCAGCGCATTCATTATAGAGTCAAATATGAAAGGCTTTTCTATCGGGAAAAAAGAAAATAAAATGGGAATCAGGGGCTCAATAGCCGCAGAACTGGTCTTCGAAGACTGTATATTACCAAAAGAAAACCTGCTTGGGGAACTTGGTAAAGGTTTTAAAGTCGCAATGACCTCATTAGATGTAGGGAGACTTGGGATTGCAGCACAGGCTCTTGGCATAGCCCAAGGAGCATTTGATCAAACCGTACAATATATGAAGGGAAGAAAACAATTTGGGAAAAGTCTGGATAAATTCCAGGCACTGGCATTTGAGATGGCAGAGATGAGAACGCGAATAGATATGTCAAGATTAATGCTGTATAAAGCGTGCGACAGAAGACAAAGAGGCTTGCCAAGTTCAGTAGAAGCAGCACAGGCTAAATTAGCATGTTCAGAAACAGCTATGTATGTAACGACTAAAGCAGTGCAATTCCATGGAGGATACGGATATATAAAAGATTATCCTGTTGAAAGAATGATGAGAGATGCCAAGATTACAGAAATTTACGAAGGAACATCAGAAGTGATGAAAATGGTAATCTCTGGAGATATATTTAAATAAGGAGGAAGGATAATAATGAAGATAATCGTATGCGTAAAGCAAGTTCCAGATACAAATGAAGTAAGAATAGATCCAATAAAAGGTACGTTAATAAGAGATGGTGTATCAAGCATATTAAACCATGACGATGCGAATGCGCTGGAAGAGGCACTTAAGATAAAAGAGTCTTATCCTGATACACATATAACAGTTCTAACAATGGGACCTCCGCAGGCTCAAGACATGCTTATAGAATGTATGGCTATGGGTGCCAATGACGCAGTGCTTCTGTCAGACAGAGCATTAGGTGGTTCTGACACATGGGCAACGTCAAATGCATTGGCAGCTGGAGTGGCAAAGATAGGTGAATATGATATCATCTTTGCAGGAAGACAGGCAATCGATGGTGATACTGCTCAGGTAGGGCCACAATTGGCAGAAAAATTAGGAATTCCTCAAGTCACTTATGTGAAAGAATTCAGCATAAAAGGAAATGAAATAATCGTAAAAAGAGCTTTAGAAAATGGCTATGAAATAATACAGTTAAGAATTCCATGTCTGTTAACTGCGATAAAAGAGCTTAATAATCCAAGATATATGTCAGTATCTGGTATATACAAAGCTTGTAATACAAAAGTAGCTGTATGGAACGCTGAAGATATTAAGGTGGATCAAACAAAAGTGGGTCTCGAAGCGTCGCCGACAAATGTATATAAGTCGTTTACACCAAAGCCAAAGGGAAAAGGGATTACAATAACAGGAG
>Ga0075525_10000399_pt1 | contig 15289 bp, 12 predicted proteins | sample NGEPertwo_FD_74795 | JGI IMG/M metagenome (GOLD analysis project Ga0075525, IMG submission 74795) | Arctic peat soil microbial communities from the Barrow Environmental Observatory site, Barrow, Alaska, USA - NGEE Permafrost154B-two | ecosystem: Environmental > Terrestrial > Soil > Wetlands >...
CGGCTCTGGCCGTGGCGTCGGCTGCGGGACACGAGGAACTAGCGAGGATCGGCGTGGGCCCCGAGCAACTCGATACCTCGTTGGTCCTGGAGATGCGCTACGCGGATCAGCACCACGCCATCGACGTGCGTCCCCCGGCGGAGCTCGGGCCGGGGCGGCCTCCGGCCGCGCTCGCCCGCGAGTTCCATTCCCGTCACGAAACCCTGTTTGGATACTGCGAACCCGGCCGTCCCTGGCAGCTGCTTGGCCTACGACTCAGCCTGCGCGAGAAGCTTCCGGAGGTGCCCGCCTGGGGGGACGATCAGGGAGCGGGAGCTCGGGTCGGGCTGGGAGCGGGAGCGGAGGGCTCGGCTCCTATCCGGCCCAGACAGGTCACCCTGGACGAGGCTGGGCCGACTCCGGTCCCGGTTTGGGGTCAAGACTTCGTCGGCGAGATGCCGGGTCCCTGTCTGGTGGAGTTGAACTACACCACCGCGGTGGTCTCCCCAGGGTACGTGGCCCGGTTCGCCTCGGAGGGCATCCTCGAGCTACGAAGACAGGAGGAAGCATGACGCCTCCCTATCAGGCGGAGGCCGACCGCCGATCCCATGATCAGGCCGGCGAGGCCATCGGCGTGATGCGCAGAAGCGTGCTGGCCGGCCGCCTGGACGCGATCTCTCGCGAGATGGGTGTGGTGCTCGAGCGTTCCGCCCGGTCTCCCATCTTTGCCGAGGCCTGCGATTTCTCCTGCGGAGTGTGCGACGCGTACGGCGAACTCGTCTCCCAGCTAAGCGGCATCCCCATCCTTGCGGCGGTGGGCTCGGCCAGCGTGAAGGCGGTGATCGGTGGATACGGCGAGGGCATCGAGGACGGGGATTCGTTCATCGTCAACGACCCCTACGCCGGCGGAAACCACCTGCCGGATATCGGCATAGTAACGCCGGTGTTCGCGCAGGGCGAACTGCTTTTCTTCTGTGTGAGCCGCGCACACCACGGCGATGTGGGCGGCTCTTCCCCCGGCAGCTACAACCCCAGGGCAACGGACGTTTTCCAGGAGGGGGTGCGGATCCCGCCCACCCGAATCGCTCGGGCGGGGGAAGCGTTGGACGACGTTCTCGAACTGATCGCCTACAACACCCGTAACCCCGCGATGCTGCGCAGCGATCTGCTCGCTCAAATAGGGGCGAACAAAGTGGGAGCCCGCCGGCTGCTGGAGCTTGTCGAGAGAGAGTCCGCCTTGGTCGTCCGAGAAGCCACGGCCGACCTGCTGGCCCGGGCGGAAGCGCTGACCCGGCGGCGCATCGCCGCCATTCCCGACGGGGTTTACCGCGCGACCGAAGAGGTGGATGACGATGGCTTTCAAACGGAGCGCATCCGGATTCGAACCGCGGTAGAGGTGCGGGGCGACCGTCTGCTGGTGGACTTCGCGGGCACGGACGCTCAGGTGCGCGGCTTTCTCAACTGCGCCTTGGCCACCACTCAGACGGCGGCGGCAATCGCTGTGCTCTGGGTTCTGGGAGCGGACATTCCCCGAAACGGGGGGGCGTTTCGGGCGGTAGAGGTCAACGCTCCCCTCGGCACTTTGGTAAATCCCCGGCCTCCCGCCCCGGTTACGCTCAGCACGCTTACCCCCGCCGGCGAGATCATCGCCGCGGTCTTCAAGGCTTTGTCCGCCACTGCGCCGACCGCCCTTCCCGCCGGCTTCAGCCGCTTCTGCGGCCCATCCTTCTTTGGGGTGGACCCGCGGAACGAACAGTTCTATGTGGGCTTCGCCTTCTGCGCCCTCGGCGGGGGCGGGGCGATGAGGGGAGTGGACGGAGCCCCGTACATGTCCCCCATCTCGAATCACGGCGGGGTGCGCACGCCCAACATAGAGGCCAACGAAGTGCAGTACCCCCACCTTACCCTGCGCCACGAGATGGAGCCCGACACCGCCGGCGCCGGGCGCTGGCGAGGTGGGCCCGGCGTGCGCTACGAGTTCCGCGTCTACGACCCTGAGCCCGGCATCGTCATGTTCGGAGACGGGATGAAGGTGGCGCCCTACGGTGTTGGCGAAGGGCATGAGGGCAGCCTCAACCAGGCCTATCTCACGACGGCAGAAGGCGAAGTCGTGGCGCTGCGGAGCAAAGCCGCGGCGCGAGAGCTGGCCCCCGGCGACCGCATCACCCTCATCTCGTCCGGGGGCGGAGGCTACGGCCCGCCCAGTGAGCGAAGCCGGGAGCGGGTCAGCTGCGACGTGCGGGACGGCCTGGTTTCGCCCGAAGCGGCGGCGTCGCTTTACGGGCTCTGCTTGGATGAGTTGCCGGCGGAGCTCGAATGAGCGCCCTAGTCGAGGTTAGCCTGGAGAGCGTGACCTACGAAGGGTCCTTGCTGCCGGCTCTGAGCGAAGTGGAATTCTCCGTCGAGGAGGGCGAGTTCGTTGTCGTCGCCGGACCGGTGGGCGCGGGCAAGTCGACTCTCTGCCACTGTCTGGCGGGAGCGATCCCCGGCTACTACGCGGCTGCAGTCGAGGGGAAGATTCGCGTGGCGGGCAGGGATCTGGGCGGCGCTCCTCTTGGCGAACTCGCGGGCATCATCGGTTACCTGGCCCAGGAATCCCAAACCCAGATCGTAGAGGGCAGTGTCGCGGAGGATGTGGCCTTCGGTCCTTGCAACCTGGGTCTGCCCAGGGAGGAGGTCCGTCGGCGGGTCGAGTCCTGTCTCGAATGGGTGGGGCTTTCCGGATTTGGAATGCGCGATCCTCGGACCCTATCGGGAGGGGAAGCGCAGCGGGCGGTCTTAGCCGGGGTGATCGCCCTGCACCCGCGCCTACTGATCCTCGATGAACCTCTGGCCGAGCTGGATCCGCCTGGTCGAGGGTCAGTAGTGGAGGGCCTGCGGGAGCTTTCTCGTCGCGGGACCTCGGTCCTGCTGGCCACCACACGTCCCGATCAGGTACGGCCCTTTGCCGATCGGATAGTGTCCTTGCCCCTTGCCTCGGAGCAACCAAACGCGAATTGCTCTCGCAGGGAAAGTGCGGGGCAGGTCACGGCGGGGGCGCGCACGCAGACCGAACTCGCCGGATCGGCGCGCCGTCCGGAGGCCATTATGCCCGGCGGGTCCGGCGTGCGCTTCGACCGCTGCACTCACATCTATCCGGGAGGTCGGACCGGCTGCACCGACGTCGATCTATTTATCGAGCCCGGCGGCACTGTCGGCCTGCTGGGCGCCAATGGCTCGGGTAAAACCACTCTTGGCAAGCACGTAAATGGCCTTCTGCGCGCCACCACGGGGAAGGTGCTGGTCGAAGGCTTGGACCCGGGGGGCAGAGAGCGAGGCTTGGTTCGCGCTCGCACCGGCTTTGTTTTCCAGAACCCGGATTATCAGTTGTTTGGGGACAGCGTGGAAGAAGAGCTGGCCTTCGGTTTGCGAGTGCGCGGGATGGCTCGGGAGCAGGTGGAGCGTCGCGTGGACCAGGCCTTATCCCGCTTTGGTCTCGAGGCATGGCGTGGTACCCATCCCCACCGTCTGAGCCGCGGGCAACGACAGTTGTTGGCAGTGGCCGGTGTGCTGGCAGCGCGCCCTTCGGTGCTGGTGGCCGACGAGCCTACCTCAGGGCTGGATCCCGAAACGGCACTCCACGTACTCAGAGAGCTCGGCAGCGTGGCCGCCCGCGGCGGCTCCGTGTTGTTAATGACCCACGACGTCGAACTTGCCTCCACCGTGGTCGATCGTTTCACTGTGATGGAAGAAGGCCTCCTTCGCCCAATTGCGCTGCCGAGTCGGCAGCAGGTGGCGGGATGAGCGCTCTGACAGAGTCCGGCCCACGGAGAGTGGATCCGCGCCTGGGATCGTCTTGGCTTCTGCTGGTTGCCGCCTGCGCTCTGACCGTGGACTCCGGCTTACTGGTGGCGGGCGGTCTTGTGTTCCTAACCGGGGTCTCGTCGCTAATAGGGCTGAACCGCAGGCTCGTGGCCAACGGCCTCTTGGCTACGGCTATGGTTGGTCTGCAGATCTTCGTCATGCGGGCGGTTTTTGCGGAGGACGGTGTTCTGGCGGTCGGGACGGGGGCGGCATTGGAGGCGGGGGTGTTGGCGCCAATCTTGAGCGGATCTGCGGAGACGGCGGCTCGTCTGGGAGCGTTCCTTATGGCCGCCATGCAGTTTCACCAGTTCACGCGTCCCTCCGACCTCACGGAGCTCTTGACCCGCGGGGGCATTCCGCACCGCTGGGCGGCGCTGCCTGCCATCGCCCTGCGCTTCCTGCCCCTGATGCAGACGGAATTGACCGCAGTCTGGCAGAGTCAGGCTTCACGAGGGCTGCCCACCGAGCGTACGCGCGACAAGCTGAAGGCGCTGCTCCCCGTCGGGCTGCCTTTCGTGTACCGCTCGATGCGGCGGGCCAATGAACTCGCGCTCGCCATGGAGCTACGCGGTTTCGGCGTCTTGGCCCGCCCTACTTTCCTGGTGGAGCTACGGATGCACCCCGCGGAGCGGGCGGCTTTCGGCGCCCTGTTGGCGGCAACGCTGGCCGTGCTGCTTTTCTGAGATCGGCTCGGGCCGGTCGAATAGTAGCCGCGTCTCAGTTGCCCGCGCCCGGTAGCGACCGCACCACCTTCCGCACCGATTCGTGAACCCGAGCCACCGAGCGGTCTTCGGTCATGGCGGAGAGAGCCTCATCGACGACAGCTCTTGCTGCGCTGATACGGCTGACGGCGGAGGGGTGCATTTCAACAGACGCCCCGGCGGCCACCCGGCCGAGATCGCCTATGTCGAGCCTTCGTCCGCCGATTTGCACTACGTCCATGGTCCACTCTTCCCAATTTGAAGTACACGCTCACACCGGACCCTGGGTCGCGGGGTTGGGTCGCGGGGCTGGGTCGCGGCAGCGCCTGTCGCAAGAAAGAAGGACGCCAAGGTCGGACGAGGGACTTTGGCGTCCGCCGGTCCCCCTGTGGGCCTAACCGGCCGCGGTCCGGGTATGCTAAACGGGCCTCGCCCTCTTCCAAAGGAGATCGAGTTATGTCCTCGGCGCGCCCCGACGAACTCCCCCTGTTCCCGCTTGGGCTGGTCTTGCTTCCCGGAGAACTCCTTCCCCTTCACATCTTCGAGGAGCGCTACAAGGGGATGATCCGGCATTGTCGCGACACGGGGGAACCATTTGGCCTTGTCTGGAAGCAACTGGACGAGTTGGCCGAAGTCGCCTGCACCGCTCGGCTTCGGGTGGTGCTTCGGGAGTACGAGGATGGCCGGCTGGACGTGGTGGTCCGCGGGGAGGAGCGCTTCCGGTTGCTGGCGGCGATCGTGCCCGAGGAGATCGATCTCGAGCCCCTTCGCGCCGAGGTCGAATTCTTGGAAGAGGAGGGACCGGAACCCCCCGAGGAGCTGAAGGCGGAGGCCGTGAGAATGTTCGGGGAAGTTGTGCGCCTGGCCGAGGTCGAAGGAGAGCCGCCGGAGCTTGCGACGGAAGTTTCGCTGTCCTACGCCATCGCCTCCCGTCTCGAACTGGAGCCGGCCCTCAAGCTGGGCCTGCTGGTCATGGATCAGGAGACCGAGAGGCTGAACTATCTGCTCGATGTCCTGCGCACCGTCAGCGGCCGCCTGGAGTTGCTAAAGGAGCGCAAGGAGGCGATTCGGGGAAACGGCGACGCCCGCTGACCAGGAGAGGTGTCAGGAGGCCGTTCTACTTTTTGCGACGGTAACCGGTCTGTATCAGATAGATTCCGAGAAAAGCCACGACCACTCCCCCCGCCAGCGAAAGCGACTCCTCGCGAAATAGGCCCAGGTAGAGTCCGACCACGAGCAGCAGCATGCCCCCGAGGATCAGGGAGAAAGGGGACGTCAGCGGACTGCCTGGGCGGTTTTGCGCCACGGGGAGCTCCTTTCGGGGGCTTGGACCAAGCTATTCTAACCGGGGAGGAAGGGGCGCGCATAGTCCCCCGCTTCTCACGCGGTTCTCACATGCGGCGCGCATTGAATCGGTAGATTCTTGGTATCCTTATGGTGTTATTGCACAGCGGCTCAGGCGGCCTTCTCCGAGCCTCTCGAGGTCCATATCGCGTACGGTCCGGCTTCCGCTGTCCAACCCAGTGCCTATTGGAGGGCAACGATGGCATCGAAATTGTACGTGGGGAACCTCTCCTACGACACAACCGACGAGTCCCTGGAGCGCGCTTTCGCGCAGCACGGCGAAGTTGTCTCCGCCCGGGTCGTCACCGACCGGGATACCGGTCGCTCGCGAGGCTTCGGCTTCGTTGAGATGAACACCGACGAGGAAGCCAAAGCGGCCAAGGACGGTCTCGACGGCCAAGAGGTCGACGGGCGGCAGATTCGGGTCGATGAGGCCCGTGAGTCCGGTGGTGGTGGCGGCGGCGGCGGCCGGCGTGGCGGCGGCGGCGGTGGTGGCGGCGGCTATGGCGGCGGCGGCGGTCGCAGCTGGTAGCTTAAGCCGAACGGCATATCTACAAAGAGCCCCGGGAAGCCGGGGCTCTTTCTGTCTCTAGGCTTTCTTCAAGGGCCTATTACCCGATCATCCCGGCGCTTCGCCGGTCGGCCGCGCGAGGAGCCCTTTCGTCACCAACCCGACGAGCGCCTTGCTCATGGTGTCGTCGCTGTCCGCGGCCAGGACCGGCCCGGCCTGCCCGCCGAGCGTTCGGCTGAGAGCCACTGAGCGTGCCGCCGCGAGCAATAGGTATGCGGTCAGGTTGGGATCGTCCGTGGTGAAGATACCTTCGCTCACCCCTTCTTGGATCAGGTCGGCCAGCATGCCCGCAACCCGGCTCTCTGATTCGGTGACCAGGGTGAACAGTATGGGGTCTGAGAGCAGGGTGGGATCGCGCATCGTGATGCGCGCAGTTTCGCGCTCACCCGTCATGAACTCCATATAGGACGATAGCGCCCGCTCGAACCGAGAGCGCACGTCCCCCTGGTGCTTCAATCCGGCCTCGACCGAAGCGGCCTTGCGCAGGCAGTGGTCCTCGGCGAGGGCGGTAAGCAGCGCGCGTTTGGAGTCGAAGTGGTAATAGAGGGCGGGAACCGTGACCCCCACCGCCTCCGCGATCTGCCTCACCGAAGTCGCATCGAAGCCTCGAGTGGCAAAGAGGGTCCGCGCGCAGGCGAGGATACGGTCGTGCATGCACGCTTTCGGGGAAACGCCCTCAGGTTCGGAACAAGAGATTTGACGCTCGGGAGGGCTCATGCTTCAATACACCTCGGCTTGCTTAGCGAGTGTTAAGTAAGCTTTCGGGAAAAGATTACCACGATGATACGCGCGAGGTTGCCTAGGAGCCGCCGCCGTTCGCTGAAAGAAGGTTTTCAATGACCGGATTGACCAGCCGAAGCCGGCTTTTCGTCATGATCGGGATCGGCATGGGAATGTTGTTGGCCGCTCTCGACCAGACCATTATCGCAACCGCCATGCCCAACGTCGTCGCCCACCTGGGCGGCTTTAACCTATACGCCTGGGCCTTCACCTCATACATGCTGGTCTCCACGGCTTCCGTGCCCCTCTACGGCAAGCTCTCCGACCTTTACGGCCGCAAGATCTTCTTTCTGGCGGGGATGATCATCTTCATGCTCGGCTCCATGCTAAGCGGCCAAGCCCAGACTATGCACCAGTTGATTGCCTTTCGCGGTCTTCAGGGACTTGGTGCCGGCGCGCTGATGCCCGTGGCGCTCGCCGTCATCGGCGACCTCTTCCCTCCGGGTAAACGGGGCCAGGTGCAGGGCCTGATGGGCACGGTCTTCGGCATCTCGAGCATCGTTGGGCCCACGCTCGGCGGTTACATCACGGACAATCTCAGCTGGCGTTGGGTCTTCTACGTCAATTTGCCTGTCGGACTGGCGGCCATAGCCGTGGTGCTCATTACTATGCCTTGGGACCGCCGCGACCGGGACGCCCGCAGCATCGACTACCTGGGCGCAGCCGCGCTCGTGGCCGGGGTGGTCCCGCTGCTGCTCGGCTTTTCGCAGGCGGGCAGCGACTACGCTTGGACCTCCACCTACATCCTTTCGCTATTCGCCGTCTCGGCGGTCATGCTGGGGATATTCGTCTTCGTTGAATCGCGGGCCAAAGAGCCCATCATCCCCCTGGACCTGTTCCGCAACGGCATCTTTAGCGTTTCCGTGCTGGCCGTCTTCATCACCGCCATGGGCATGTTCGGGGCGATCATGTTCATTCCGCTCTTCGTGCAGGCCGTGGTCGGGGCCTCCGCGACTAACTCGGGTTACATCCTCACACCCATGATGCTCAGTCTGATCGTGGGTTCGACTTTATCCGGGCAACTGATCCAGCGTTGGGGTCGCTATCGGACGATAGGCACCATGGGTTTGAGCGTCATGGTGCTGGGGATGTTCCTGCTCTCGCGGATGGGGGTCGAGACCAGCAACGCCACGGTCGTCCGCAACATGATCGTCACCGGTTTGGGGCTCGGAACGACCATGCCGCTTTACGTGATTGCGGTGCAGAACGCCTTTCCGCACGCCAGGCTCGGCGTGGTCACCAGTTCTGTGCAGTTCTTCCGGAGCATCGGCGGTACGATCGGCGTCGCCGTGCTCGGCAGCATCATGAACGAGACCTTCGCAACAAGGCTGTCCGCCTATCTGGAGCAGGCCGACCTGCGGAACGTCCCGCCCGACGTGCTGCAGGGCATCTCCAATCCCGAGGCCTTGCTCGAGCCCGGCGCGCAGGAGGAGCTCACCCGCAGTCTGGGTGCCGGGGGAGCGGATGTGGCCGCGCGCCTCTTTGATGCCATCCGTTTGGCGCTGGCCGATGCCACCGCGCGCACCTTCCTGATCGGCACCGTGCTGGTGGCGGCTGCCTGGGTGGTCAACTGGTTCCTGAAGGAAATCCCGTTGCGCATGACCCACAAGGCTACCGAAGAGATGATCACGGCGGAGCCGGTGATCCCGCTGCCCGAGCAGTCGTCGGACTCCGTGGACGCAGCCGATCGTCACGTGCCTCCTGGCCGACCCGCGCCAAACCATAATTGATCTATTGGGCGGAGTGCGCCCGCTGAGCTAGACTCGAGCGCTATGGATCCGCCCCGCTTGAACTACCGCACGGTCTACGCCGCCTGGTGGCCTTTGGCCGCCAGTTGGCTGCTGATGAGCGTGGAGCTTCCCGCCATCAGCGCGGTCGTATCCCGGCTGGCGGACCCACAGGTGCACCTTGCGGCTTACGGGGGTGTGGTCTTTCCCCTGGCGCTCTTGGTCGAGGCGCCTATAATCATGCTGCTGGCCGCCTCCACCGCGCTCAGCAAGGACCGGGTGGCCTACGACCGCCTGGCCCGCTTCACCCACGCGCTCTCCTTTCTGCTGACACTGGGCCACGCTCTGGTGGCCCTCACCCCGCTTTACGATGTCGTAGTGGGCGGGCTAATCGATCCGCCGCCCGAGGTGCTCGAGGAAGCGCGCCTCGGATTGATCATCATGCTGCCCTGGACCTGGGCCATCGCCTATCGGCGCTTCAACCAGGGCGTCCTCATCCGTCGCGGCTATTCCCGCGTCGTGGGAGTGGGGACCGGTATCCGCCTGCTCGCCGACGGCACCGTGTTGGTCACCGGCTTCATGCTCGGATACGTGCCCGGGATCGTGGTCGCCACCCTGACCGTCATCGCCGGAGTATTGGTCGAAGCGGTCTACATACGGATCAAGGTTGCCCGGGTGATTCGGGAAGAGTTGCCCGCGCGTGGTGATTCTCCCCCGCTGGGGGTCAGCGCCTTCCTGGCTTTCTACATACCGCTCTCTTTGACTTCGATTCTGTCTCTGCTGACCCAGCCTGTGGGCAGCGCGGCCATGAGCCGCCTGGCCCTGCCGCTCGAATCGCTGGCGGTCTGGCCGGTGGTGTCCGGGGTGGTGTTTCTCCTGCGCAGTTTTGGCTTCGCTTATAATGAGGTAGTGGTCGCGTTACTCGAGCGGCCCCGATCCGTCGGTTATCTCCGGCGGTTCACCCTTGTACTGGCCGGTCTGACCTCGCTGGCCTACCTGTTGCTGTTGGTGCCCGCCGTCGCCGTCTTTTGGCTCGAGGACGTAACGGGCCTCTCCCCGGAGCTAGCGTCGCTGGCCCGTCGCGGCCTCTGGCTGGCACTCCCCATGCCCGCTTTGAGTGTGCTCATCAGTTGGTACCAGGGCATCATCGTGCACAGCGGCCGCACCCGCGCGGTCAGCGAGGCCGTGGGCATCTCGCTCACTGTGATAGTCGGCATCTTGCTGCTGGCCGTCCTTGTTGGCGGCGTTACTGGGATATATGCGGCCCTGGCCGCGATCGCGGTGGGCGAGATGGTGCGGACCGGCTGGCTCTGGTATCGCAGCCGCCGGATCCGCCAATGTCTTTATGAGGAAGAGTTCGAAGCCGGTTCGCCCGCTCTTCCGAGGACGCGCGGGAGCGAGGGGGCGATCTAGGCGGCCGGCGCAGACCGGCGGCCCCCGGCGGCCCCTCGTGGCCCTTGGCGGCGCCTACCGTCCCAACAGGTCATCCCGCCGCTTGACGAACTCCTCCTGCTCGATCTCACCCCGCGCATAGCGTTCCTCGAGCAGATCGAGCGCCCGCGACCTCGGCGGTTCCGCGGCTGGACGTTCGTCTTGGGATCGCGCGCCTTTTTGCTGTTTTTGCGGCGGATAAGCCCAGGTTATTCGCTGCTCACAGCCCCGTCTCTCTTGATTTCCCCCTCAGGTGCTTGGGGGGACGCATTTAGGGCATTGACACCTTAGCACTGTGTTGATAGGGTAAACTCCTCCAAGGGATGCACTCGCGAGCGGGCTGCACCGGAGGTTGAACCGCACAGGCAGGGAAACGAGCGAGGAGAGCCTATGAACCAGACGGCACAGGACGTGGAGGCAATCAAGGACGAGCTGGCGATGTTCTGTCACCAGTGCGAACAGCGGCGGGGCGAGGCTTGCACGACCGTGGGTGTATGCGGCAAGACCGCCGAGGTGGCCGCTCTGCAGGACCTTCTGACCTATGCGCTTCGGGGGCTGTCTTACCACGCCGTCGAGGCGCGGAATCTGGGCTACGTGGACGACGAGGTCAACCGTTTCACCGTCCGCGCCCTTTTCTCGACGCTGACCAACGTCAACTTCGATCCCGAGAGTTTCGAGGAACTCATCGCCCGCGCCATCTATCTGGGGGACATGCTCAAGGAGAAGGTCGCGCAGAAGGGCGGCCGGACCGACTTTGACGACCCGGCGGCCTCTTTCAAGAAACCGGCGACCATCGACGAGATGATCGCGGCCGGGCAGAAGATGAAGCTCCCGATCGACTGGGACCGCGACGAGGACGTGCGCAGCCTGCAGGAAACGACTCTGTACGGCATGCGCGGCGTCGCCGCTTACGCCGATCACGCGGGCATTCTGGGCTTCGAGGATGACCGGGTCTACGCCTTCATTCACGAGACCATGACCAAGCTCATGGACAAGAGCCTGGACCTCAACGACTGGGTGGGGCTGACCCTGAAGACCGGCGAGATCAATCTGATCACCATGGAGTTGCTCGACACGGCCAACACCACGGGCTACGGGCACCCCACGCCGACCGAGGTTCCCCTGGGGCACAAGAAGGGCAAGGCCATCCTGGTCTCGGGCCACGACCTCAAGGACCTGCATGACCTCTTGGAGCAAAGCGAAGGCAAGGGCATCAACGTCTACACTCACGGCGAGATGCTGCCCACCCACGGTTATCCTGAGCTCAAGAAGTTTGCGCACTTCCACGGCCACTACGGGACCGCCTGGCAGAATCAGAAGCGGGAGTTCAAGGAGTTCCCGGGGGCCATCCTGATGACAACCAATTGCCTGATGGAGCCCCAAGACGAGTACATGGACCACCTCTTCACCACCGGTTTGGTCGGTTGGCCGGGGGCGGACCACGTGACGAACGGCGAGTTCGGGCCGGTGATCGAGAAGGCCCTGGCAATGGAGGGCTTCGCCGAGGACAAGGTCAAGGGCACCGTGTGGGTTGGGTTCGCCCACGAGGCCGTCCTAGGCCAAACCGAGATGGGCAGCGTGGCCGGCACGATCATCGACCATGTGAAGGCGGGCAAGATCCGTCACTTCTACCTGGTCGGCGGCTGTGACGGCGCCAAGCCGGGCCGCAACTACTACACAGAGTTCGCGGAGAAGGCTCCGGACGACACCGTGATCCTCACGCTGGCATGCGGCAAGTTCCGCTTCTTCGACAAGGATTTGGGCGCGATCGACGGGATTCCGCGCTTGGTCGATGTCGGGCAATGCAACGACTCCTACTCCGCGGTCAAGATCGCACTGGCTCTGGCCGACGCCTTCGAGGTCGGTGTCAACGACCTGCCGCTTTCTCTGATCCTCTCCTGGTACGAGCAGAAGGCCGTCGCAATCCTGCTGACGCTGCTCCACCTGGGGATCAAGGACATCAGGCTCGGCCCCACACTGCCGGCCTTCATTTCGCCCAACGTGCTGAACGTGCTGGTCGAGAACTTCGACATCAAGCCGATCACCACTCCGGAAGAGGATCTGAAGGCGACCCTGGCGGCATAGCCGTTCTTCTTGATGCACGATGGCGGCGGCTTCGCGTTTTGCGCGGAGCCGCCGCTTCTTTTTAAGCCTCTAGAGCGGTCACTAGTTGGGGGCGCACCCCGACCTGTACGCAGTCTCCTATCTGCGGCGGGACGCATGCCGACCAAGGACCTTCGCCTGGCTGTGGCTCCGGGGGCACTCCCCGCCCCGGGTGCAACTTCAGCGGCACCGCCAGCGTCGGCCCCCGTTCGAGCTGAACCATCACCCGGTAGTGCCCATCTCGGAAGGTGAGAGCGGACACGCGGCCCCTGAGGGAGGAGAGGGACCCCTTCGAGCCCGCAAGAAACAGCGCCTCAGGCCGGAGGATGAGGGTGACGCGGCTTCCCTCCGGCCGACCCTCTAACGACTGCGGCAGCAGGAATTCCCCCCAGGGCGTGACCGCCCGCCCTATCTCCACCTCGGCCTCCACCAGACCGCGCATTCCGAGAAAACGCGCGACCCACTCACTTTCCGGGCGGAGCCAAAGGTCGGCGGGACTACCCGCCTGAACGATCCGGCCTTCGTTCATGATGGCCACCCGATCGGCGACGGTGAAGGCCTCCTCCTGGTCGTGGGTGACGTAGAGGCCGGTGATGGCTGGGTCGGAGAGCAGGCCCCGCAGTTCCAGGGCAAGCCTCTCCCGCAGTACACGGTCGAGCGAGCCCAGAGGCTCGTCGAGCATGAGTAATTGCGGCTCGGGCGCCAGCGAGCGGGCCAGGGCTACGCGTTGTTGCTCTCCTCCGGAGAGGTTGGTCACCGGTCGGTGCTGGAACTCGCTCAAGCCCACCCATTTGAGCACTTCGCGGACCCGGCTCTCGATCTCCCCCCGGTCCATGTGGCGCATGCGCAGGCCGAAGGCCACGTTCTCGCCCACAGAACGGTGGGGGAAGAGGGCAAAGTCCTGAAACATGAACCCGAAATTCCGCCGGTGAGGCGGCACTCTGGTGAGGTCTTGTCCGTTCCACAGTACCGTTCCCGCATCCGGACGCTGCAGGCCGGCGACCACGCGTAGCAGAGTGCTCTTGCCGCTGCCGCTCGGCCCGAGCAGGGCCAGCACCTCGCCGTCTTCGACGGTCAGATCGATTCCCCTAAGGACCTCGAGATTGCCGAAGGCCAGGCGGATTTGCCTCAGTTCGAGCATGGCTGCCTAGAACTCACCGGTATTGTCCACCCGAAAACGCTCCACCAATAGGATTGCGCCCGCGGTGACCACCATCAGCACGGTGCTCATGGCCATCGCTCGGCCGAAGTTGAGCGAACCCGGCTGGCCCAGCAGGCGGAAAATGGCTATCGGCAGGGTGGGCGTGTCGGGTCGGACGATGAAGGCGGTCGCTCCGAACTCTCCCAGGCTGATGGCCAGGGCGAAGGCGGCCCCGACCAGGGCGGAGCGCGTGACCAGCGGCAGGTCAATCTCCCGCCACACCCGCGCGGGCGGGGCTCCCAGCATGGCGGCGGACTCGCGCAGCGGAGCGCGGATGGAGCGCATCACCGGGGCCGTGGTGCGCACGACGAAGGGGATGGCCACCAGCGAGTGGGCCAGGGGTATGAGCACCGGCGAGGTGCGCAGATCGATGGGGTAGTCGAAGGCCACCAGGAAACCGAACCCGATGGTGACCGCCGAGGTGCCCAAGGGGAGCATGAGCAGCATGTCGAAGCCGCGGGCCAGTGGTCCCCGCCCGTAGCTAACCACGACGGCGGCCATGACGCCGATGAGCACCGCGATGAGCATGGCGCTCACGCCGAAGAGAAGCGAGTTGCGGAGGGCTTCCTCGGGCGGCACGAAGAGCGTAGTCCCCCCGGTTTCGCCCAACGAGCGGTAGTAGGTCAGTGCGTAACCTTCGGCGGTGTTCACCGACCGCTCGATCAGGATTAGCAGAGGTCCCCCTAGGAAGACCGCAGCGAAGCCCAGGTTGGCGGCCACGAACCCCCACTCCCTCGGCCCCCGGGGACGCCGCGAGTTCTCTTCGGCGGGACGCAGGTGTTGCTGGCGGATTCCCCTCTCCTGATAACGCGAGTAGAGCAGCAGGATCAGACTCACCGCCGCCAATTGAAGTACGGCCAGAGCGGCCGCCACCGACAGGTTGAGATAGGAGACGGTCTGCCGGTAGATCTCCACCTCGATGGTGGCGTACCGCAGTCCGCCCAGAATGATGATCACGCCGAAGGAGGTGAACGTGAAGAGGAACACGATTGCGCCCGCGGCGGCGATGGCCGGGCGCAGCCGGGGCAGGGTGACCTCCCAAAAAGTGCGGAGCCGGCCGGCGCCAAGGACCCGGGCCGCCTCTTCCGCCCGCGGGTCCAGGTGCGCCCAGAGCCCTCCCACCGTGCGCACCACCACGGCGTAGTTGTAGAAGACGTGGGCGGCGAGTATGGCCCAAACCGAACGGCTGAGTTCGAAAGGGAGGACGCCTGAGGGCCCCAGCAAGGCGAGAAACGCCGACCCCACCACCACGGTGGGCAGGACGAAGGGCACCGTGATCGCGGCGCGGGCTAGGCTCTTGCCCGGGAAATCGTAGCGGGCGAACACGTAAGCCGCCGGCATTGCCGCGGCCAGGGTGAGCAGGGTGGAGAGCACCGCCTGCCACAGGGTGAACCACGCGGCCCCGCGGAGCGCGGGCCGCCGGAGGATGTCCGCGAAGGCAGCGTAGTCGAAGTCGCCGCCGGGAAACAGGCTGACTGCCAGGATGCTGCCCAGCGGATAGAGAAACAGCAGGGCCAAAAACCCCGCGGGGATCAGGAAGAGCAGCGGCCGGAGGAGGGACCGCAGGAAGCGGCCCCTCCTCCCGGTCTCGGGGATCGGCCCTGAGGAG
>Ga0075525_10000400_pt1 | contig 15263 bp, 13 predicted proteins | sample NGEPertwo_FD_74795 | JGI IMG/M metagenome (GOLD analysis project Ga0075525, IMG submission 74795) | Arctic peat soil microbial communities from the Barrow Environmental Observatory site, Barrow, Alaska, USA - NGEE Permafrost154B-two | ecosystem: Environmental > Terrestrial > Soil > Wetlands >...
GCACCCGGCAGTTCGTAATATTCTTTGGCCCACCGTTTACTGACCGGCATCAACGATTCTACAAGATTGACATAAGGCAGGTTTTTCTCGAGGTGGTTGCTCGAAAACGTCACCCAGAAAGGTTGCTGGGTATTGTAATTCATATGGTAATCGCCATGCCATGCCATGCCGATTTTGTCGTAGCTCCAGTTCGCAAACAGTCCCGGAGTAGTTGCTCCGTCTTTCGTTGCACAATTTAAAAAGTAGAGATTGTGATACCACATTTTTTCCAAAAACTGGTCGGCCAGTTTTACACCCGATTTATTCCAGTAATCCTTCCAGATCATTTGACTGTTTTGAAGCGAAAGAATCAAATCGGCTGCTTTAGGTGTCTCTTCTTTCGGTTGATCCATCGCTACATCCTTGTTTAGCCCTTCCTGAAGCGTGATGCAACCAACAAATCCGGCTTTCTTTTGGAGTCCTGCCTCCAGTGTTGACATCTCCTCTTTGTTGCCATCCCAGTTGATCCGGGATTGTTTCTCCAGCTTGGTATTCATTGCAACTACCAGGCGGAAAGCCTTATCTTTTGGATGTCCTTTTGCCGCATCATATTTATCTGGTTCTGAATAAGGCAATACCTGGCGGAAGGAGAGGAGACCATTTGCGAGATCTTCCTCCTTTTTTGTCTTTGGAAATTCTTCCGGAGTCGAAGGATCAGGCATCAAGCGGACACGGTCAAATATATTTTCACAAGGGTTACCTTGCTGATCGACCAAACGCATCCAAATCTGATCTTTGGTCATATCGGTAAAGATTTGCAACGTCAGTTTTTTCTGATCTTTAGTCAACAGATACACTTCGCACAAACCGTTGGAGATATCGAGCCGATGGCCGATCATCTCAGCATTCCGGCGGTCGAAACCCAGCAACACCGAGCCACATGGAAATGGACGCGGATAAGGTTTTCCATAGTTTTCGGCAGTCATATTACTGTATTCGTTGTACCAGGGGTCCTGTGTGAGTAACTTTAAGGTATCAGGAATTGCTTTTACACGTTTGAATACTTCTTTAAAAGTTCCGATCTTCTCTTTGTTGTTTTCCGCAATGCGGATATCCCACACATTGTTATGACCAAAATAAAGCACCACCCCATCCGGCCGTGTGGTAACTACGACGCCCATCGCACCGTTTCCAAGTAAGGCCCCTTCAAAGAAATCGGGAGCCGGACGGTCGCTTGTCAATGGGTGAAGTTTCGCAATTTCGAAAGAATTGAATGGTTCCTGTGCTGCTGCCTGGCCGATGCCAAAGAGTATCAGCAATGATAAAAACGGGATGATAATTTTTCTCATGACGACAGAATTAGTATTTCTATGCTGTTTGGTTCTCAGATTTCCTGAACGAGTAGATCAGGCTTTCAAATTTAAAAAAGATGCGGGGGAATCGATTAATAAAATAGATATTTTTTTGGGGCTGTACCGATTGCTTTGGGGAAGATATCCTTTAACCTTTAACCTTTCCTCTTTACCCCAAAGGGGTTAAATGTGAATCGAAGATCGGCGAAGCCAGTAACCCCGGGTGAGTGAATGCAATGAACGTAACCCGGGGTAAAATATGCAAACTAAAATCGGCGCATCTGCCTATTTAGCAGAAGATCAAACCATCCATGCGCCGGACAATTCAACGCCTGATTAAATGCTTTTCTAAATTCGATCTGGTTTGTTGTTTGCCATCCGGCGCATAGAACAATTGCTATCCGATGATCCTTTGCAGATGCGCCGATTCTGCACTTTTTCCTTAGCCCAGGGTGGCACTCCCTTTGGTCGTTTACCCTGGGCTACCAATCTGTTGCCGCTATGCGGCATAGCTTCAGCAATTGCAATACCCACATAAAACTTTATCCTTTATCCTTTATCCTTTAACCTTTATCCTTTAACCTTTCCACATTACCCCGAAGGGGTTAAATATGAATCGAAGATCGGCGAAGCCAATGACCCCGGGTGAGTGAATGCAATGAACGTAACCCGGGGTAAAACACGCACACCAAAACCGGCGCATCTGCATAGTTAGCCAAAGATCAAACCATCCATGCGCCGGACAATTCAACGCCTGATTAAATGCTTTAGAAAACCGGCCCCATTTTTATCTTAAAACCTTGATTGAAAAAGGCGTCATTCCGGTTTATCCATCAATTTATCGCTGAAATATTTCCGGATCAAGGCGGTTAGTACAACCTGTTTCATCGGTTTCGAAATGTAATCATTGCATCCGGCTTCAATTGCTTTTTCGCGGTCGCCGGTTAGTGCAAAGGCTGATTGTGCAATTATAACCACTTCAGTGTTAAATTGCCTGATTTGCCGGGTGGCTTCATATCCGTCCATTACAGGCATTTTAATATCCATCAGCACCAAATCAATGCCTGGATTGTTACGGCATGCTTCAATTGCTCCAGCGCCGGTGGTGACTTTTATAATTTCTTTGCTGAATTTTTTAATGGCCACGGTAATCAGCTTTTCGGAGGCTTCATCATCTTCGGCAATTAATACCTGAAGATTGTTTATCCCGATTTCTTTAACATCAGGAATTATTTCATGGTTACTGATGATTTTTATTTCAGTTTTCCGAATATATGGAAGGGTAAAATAAAATGTTGAACCTTTACCCTCTTCGCTTTCTACCCAAATCTGACCGCCAAGCATTTCCACGTAAGCCTTCGAAATGGATAGACCCAACCCTGCTCCTTCATATTTTCTGTTAAGTGATTCACTTCCCTGCCTGAATCTTTCAAAAATAAATTTCTGGTGCTTCTTGGTAATACCTGAACCGGAATCTTTTACATAGAATTCAATAAAATCACCTTTCTTTTGATAACCAAATTCAATCGAACCAGCCTGGGTGAATTTAATCGCGTTTTTAACAAGGTTGGTCAGGACGGCATAGACCTTCTCCCTGTCAGTTTTTAGAATCGCCTCTTCGTTTGTCAGCGTTTTTTTACAAATTAGCTGAATCCCGTTATTTAATGCCTCGGGCTTAAAGAACGTATAGATATATTCGATCTGTTCGTTTATCTTCGTCTCCGAAATGGAAACTTCCATCTGCCCGGCTTCTACCTTCGAAATACTAACGATGTCGTTGATGATATTAAGCATCCGTTCACCACTTTTCTCGATGATACCGATAAACTCCTGCTGCTCTTCGCCTGTGAGATCAGGCTCCTTGAGCAGCCCCGCAAAACCCAAAATGCCATTCATCGGCGTACGGATTTCATGACTCATATTTGCAAGAAAGGCAGATTTCAAACGGTCACTTTCTTCGGCTTTCTCTTTGGCTTTAATTAATTCTAATCTGTTTAGTTCGAGTTCAGTAATGTCCCTGGCTATAAAAACAGTGCCAATCACCATCTTATCTTCATTTTTTATCGGGGAACTTGAACAGATAATCGGAACGTTTTTCCCGTTTTTTGAGAGGAGATTACTATTATGATTTTTTATAACTTCTTCTTCAGTAATTTTTTCCAATATATTTTTCTTGAAATCATCATCCTTTAAAATTATTGTAATGGATTTCCCCTCTAATTCATCCCGATCGTATTGTAAGGTATCCAACGTTGCTTTATTTACATTAAGAATATTTCCTTCCTGATTTAAAAGGATCAATAACTCATCCATCGAACTGATAATATTTTCAGCAGCGATGGCAGGAGTAATCGTCAGAAACTGATATTTAAGAATGGCATATACGAAACCGAATACAGAAATAAAAACAAAAAGATCGCCAATGCTTGGAATATTGTTTAATCTTAATTCCTGAACTCCCACATCAATCAGCGTTCCGAGGAATAAACTGGCAATTAATGAATAGGTAATAATTACAGCTTGTTTTTTCTCAATTGGTATTTTTGTTTTTCTGCCATACGCGAAAATCAGATAGATTGATATTAGCGTCAGCAGTAAATAGTAAGCGTAGAATAAATAAACCCAGGTAGTTTTTGCAAAGTCAAATGACCAACCATAAGGTTGCCTTACCGGGTTTACCAATAAATAATTTGTCCATTGCTTGTAAATAAATAGCAAAGGCAATATGTAAAGAATGAACAGAAACCATTTTTTCTTTAACAGTTTTTCTCTTTTGGAAAAGGCAACTGAAAAACACAAAATTGCACTGACAAATGAAATCCAGCCGAAGGAAGAAATATTTTGCCACAGTACTACCGTTTCTTTTGAAAGGGAACTATCAGGATTGTGAATAAAGATATCTCCAAGATTCCACAATGCAAAGCAGATCATGATAGCAGCACTTGACCTGTTAAGCAAAATCTTAGGGTCCTTGTATAATATTAAAACTGCAAGGTAGATATATACAATTATGCAGAAAAAATGCGCATATGGAAGAATATTCATTTTAACTTTCCGAAATTTTATAGGTTCCGCAAAGAAAACAATTAAAAGCTTATCTACTTACAATTTCGGGATTAATAAATCAAGAAATAGTTTTTAAACACTTTAACCTTTAACCTTTAACCTTTTTTCTTTACCCAGGAGGGGTTAACTATCAATAACCCCGGGTGAGCGAATGAAGAGAGCGTTACCCGGGGTAAAATACGCACACCAAAACCGGCGCATCTGCGTTTTTCGCATAAGATCAAATCATCCATGCGCCGTCCAATTCAATGCCTGCCTAAATGCCTTCCCAAAATCGTTCTGATTTATTGTTCCCCATCCGGCGCATAGAACATTTGCTATCCGATGATCCTTTGCAGATGCGCCGATTCTGCACTTTTTCCTTAACCCCGGGTGGCACTCCCTTTGGTCGTTTACCCGGGGCTACCAATCTGTTGCCGCTATGCGGCATCGCTTCAGGAATTGCTGTAACCACACAAACCCTTAACCTTTAACCTTTTTTTTACCCCGAAGGGGTGAAATATCAATAACCCCGGGTGAGTAACCTGCACTTTATTCATATCTTATTGATAGATACCGTATCCAAATAACATTGATCGCTTTTTTAAAACCTTATTTTATGTGGCTACCTCAGTAGAAAATCCATGCTCAAAGTCCACAACCATATTATCTTATTTGGGGTTGATCGTCTTCTGATAGAACTTAATAAATTCCTCATATTCTTCCATGTAACTAATTTTTCTATGATGTTCTGGCTGATTAAGTATGTAACTACATACTTTTGCAATATCACTTTTTTTATACCGAAAAAGCAGAACAGGTATCCTGCCATTTAAATTTGCCCTGACAAAATTTGTTTTCATTAATAAACCGTTCTGAACTATTCGCAACTATTGTAGCGATTGTTTCATCAGAAATGTTTGGTGAGCGGGAGATAAGGAAGTGTATGTGTTCCGGATTCGCATAAATAGCATATAAGTGACTTTCATTGTTTTTAACTATTCCGGTTATGTATTTTTCGATACGCTCCCTGAACGGATCAATAATCAATGGCAATCAGTGGAAAGTGGTGAACACTAAATGTGTGTATAGGTTGTTGTATTCAATTTTCATAAATAAGGTAATAAGGTTTGGATCTATTATTTATTCTATCTCTACTGAGGTTTCTTCTTTAAAAATAAGGTTTTTTTAAGACATCGGATTAAGTTTGATGTGTATTTCCTTTGTATATACCTTTTTTAGTAAAACTAGATTTTAAATCAGGGATGGAAGCAAACCATGACTTATATTTAAAGAGTGGGTATGTAACCCGGGGTAAGATATGCACACTAAAACCTTAGAATTTTCCTTCCTGTTAGCTTTTTATAATATTCCCAAGGCATTTCGGGGTTTTCGTATTTTGCTGGTATCGGAAGTTTCGAAAACTGCTGAAAATATTGAATACAGGAATTCCGCCACCAGACTGCTTCTTTCTCCTGGATTTTCAGATAGGCTTCGACGTGCTCATACCGCTGCGCATCAATTTTTCCCCTGAGTGATTCCCAATCTTTCTGCATTTTCCGGACACCTTCAACGCCCGAATAATAATGTGAGATCAAACCGTTCCACAACGTTTCACCCGATTTCAGTTTGTAATTCCACGGAAGATGGTGGAACCACAATAAATACTTTTCGGGACATGTTTTCAGGTTCCCCCATTCGGCTGCCACTTCGGGTGCATATTGCGAAAGGGCATTACTGCCCGTTGAGGTGCGGTCAAACCCGATACCGAGGGAGTCGGCACGGTGATAATAGGGACATGTCCAGTCGGCGCGGCCAATATTCGACCATGGACCCGGACCCGCGTGGTGTTCGAAAGCCATGATGTGATGCAAACCAAGTGGTGTCATGTAATCTACAGTGGTTTCACGCGACTGCATCATCATTTTTGTGGCAACAGCGATAAATCCGGCATCGTTGTTAAAAGTCATCCTGATCCATTCATCGGCAATTGTTTCGGATGAAAGATCATGATTCCACGCGAGGCGGCCAAAAGCATACCAGTTCGATTGCGCAAAAGGGTGCTCGCACCAGTTCCGGTCGTTTCCGATATTGGCAACACCCGCAATTCCGCTTAACTGATGATCTTCAAGCGTACCATCAATCACGTTGGACACTTCCGATCCTTTCCCTTTTGCCCAGGTATCCGCATCGAGAACCTCTTTGAAAAGCGGGGCGAGATAGACCAGGTGTGTTCCTTGTCCGAGATACTCCTGTGTGATCTGGAACTCCATCATCAGGGGTGTCTTCGGCATTGCGCCAAAGAGCGGGTGAAAAGGTTCGCGTGGCTGAAAATCGATGGGGCCATTCTTCACCTGGACAAAAACATTCTTTTCGAACTTTCCATCCAGCGGCGTGAATTCGGAATACGACTGTTTCGCACGGTCGTCGGGCACTTCGTTACTGTAAACAAATGCGCGCCACATCACGATCCCGCCATGTGGTGCAACTGCCTTCGCGAGCATATTGGCGCCATCGGCATGGTTACGTCCGTAATTCTGTGGTCCGGGCTGACCTTCGGAGTTCGCTTTTATCAGGAACCCCCCGAAATCGGGAATCAGTTTATAAATTTCATCCGCTTTCTCATTCCACCATTGCTGAACACCCGCATCCAGCGGATCGGCAGTTTTTAATCCTCCTGTTTCGATGGGTGAACTAAACCGCGCTGTGAGGTAAACTTTGATGCCGTAGCGGCGAAAGACAGTTGCGAGTGCCGCCACCTTTTCAAGGTATTCGGGTGTGAGGGCTCTGGCATTCGCATTTACATTGGTGATCGCGGTTCCGTTAATGCCGATCGAAGCGTTTGCACGCGCGTAATCGGTATACCGCGGCGACAGGTATTCGGGCAGTTTATGCCAGTCCCACAACGAGGCTCCTGCATATCCGCGCTCCACACTCCCGTCAAGATTGTCCCAGTGATTCAGCAGGCGGCATTTTATGTTGGGGATTTCACATATGTTCAGGCGGTCAATCGGTTGGTGGGTCTGTAACAACCGGAGCAGGTGGAACGAACCGTACAGCACCCCTTTATCGGTATTGGCGGCAATCAGCAGATGTTGGTTGTTACCCGACCCGACTGTTTTTATGAGGTATCCATCGTCGCCCAGCTTCTTCATCTCCTCCGGATTTGTGAACGATGCCACGATGCTGTTTCCCTTTGGTGTACCTGCAACGAGGCTTCCCGCAACCGGGGAATTCTTTGCAACAACAGGCATTTCTTTATTCAGCAATCCGCCCAGTCCAGCTTTGAGTTCACTCAGCGCTGACTCAAAAATCGCCGATTTCTCATCCAGTTGGATGCCGGTGATTGCTTTGCGGTACGATGAAAGCAGCGCAGGGTTGTCGATCCGGTCGTACCGCAACCAAAGCCGGTAACCATCTTCGGCCCGAAGCGACAGCAACAAACCACACATTACGAAAAAGGTAAGGAAAATCCCTTTGAATTTTATTTGCATACGATTGATTTTCAGTGGACCATTTTGCAACAAAATAACAAATAATATTTTACATCCATGCCGGTGAAAAATGACACATCCAATTTTGTATGTTTTTGCTTACATACAAATATTAATGCCATCGGCATGTCCGATCTTGTTGCCCCGGCATTTATCCCGGTGGGGCATAACCGATACAAGTGTTCCATATGATAATGTGTTTGATATCCCATCCAAAGGCGTGCATCATTCCTATATCGTTCGTGCCGATGGCACTTACACTAGGTGGCTAGGTTGTCGTAACCCAGGGTTGAAACCCTGCGTTACAAGATTGCCCGTGCCGATGGCACTAACACGTGGTAGCCATAAAACATCCATCACAAATCCTAATGCCATAGGCATGTCCGATCTTGTAGCTCCGGGATTTATCCCGGTGAACCAATGTGTATATGAACACCAATGCCGTAGGCATGACCGATCTTGTAGCACCGGGATTTATCCCGGTGTACAAATGTATGTGTGAACACAAATGCCATAGGCATGTCCGATATTGCCCCAAAATTTTCCCCGTTTGGGCAATAATAGTTCCTGTTTCATAAATAAAAAATGAAATGTAACATTTAACTTTGTTGAGACATAAAAATTGAATCCACTAAAAAATTGTACAATAATCGACTGAAATGCTGGCGGAGTTAGCAAGCGTTAGTTTAATAAATAGGATTTTAAACTTATAAGTAATGCATTATGGCCAATACCTATCATCAGATGTATGTTATGACTGTTTTTGCGGTGAAATATCGAGATGCAGTGATCGAAAAAGAGTGGAGAACAGAGTTAATGGCAGTAATTGGAAACTTAATCAATGAGACGGGTTGTAAGACCATTATCGTTAATGGACCAGACGATCATGTACATTGTTTATTTGGGTTAAAACCTACATTAGCAGTCCCTGATGTGATGAGAAGCACCAAAGCCAAATCCTCAAAATGGGTTAATGAAAGCGGTATGGTGAAAACCCGTTTTGAATGGCAGGAAGGATTCGGCTGTTTTACATATAGCCATTCTCAAATTAATACTGTCTATAAGTATATCTTTCACCAGGAAGAACATCATAAAAAGGAATCTTTTAAAACCGAGTATATCGGGATACTCCGCAAGTTTGCAGTTGATTTTGACGAGAATTATATCTTTAAAGACCTGATATAAATGCAATACCACAGGCATGACTGAAATCGTTCGTGCCGATGGCACTTTCATGTGGCGGTTGGATTTTCATTACGCAGGGTTAAAACCCTGCGCTACAAGATCGCCCGTGCCGATGGCACTTTCATGTGGTAGCCGTAAAACATCCATCCCAAAACCCAATGTCGCAGGCAAGTATGATGTCGTAATCTGTCAATCTGAATTACGTTTACATCCATTTCAAAACCCAATGCCGTAGGCATGATCGATCTTGTAGCTCCGGGATTTATCCCGGTGAACCGATGTGTATATGAACACAAATGCCATAGGCATGGCCGATATAAGCATACACCATGTGGTTGTGAACCCGAGGTTAAAACCATGCCATACAAGTTCGTTCGTGCCGAATTAATAATACCTTCCAAAGAACCATTACCTTTGTTCGATGACCGATGTTCACAACAAAGAGACCCGTAGTTATAATATGAGCCAGATCAAAGGGAAGAATACAAAACCCGAGATGCTGGTCCGGAAGTTTCTTTTTGCAAATGGATTCCGTTACCGATTACATGATACCAAACTACCCGGGAAACCTGATATTGTATTGCCCAAATACAAAACAGTCATCTTTGTAAATGGTTGTTTTTGGCACGGACATAAAGGTTGTTCGTATTTCGTGTTACCCAAAACACGAACGGAATGGTGGCTGCAAAAGATCAAAGGAACAATGGCAAGGGATAAAGCAGCTGAGATTGCTTTTAATGTTCAGGGATGGAAAGTCATCCTGATTTGGGAATGCCAGTTAAAAAAGAACAACCTAACCGCCACATTGACAAGTCTGCTTTCCGAGATTTGTTAATCTCTCTTTTTAATTAAATAACACATTGTCGCTTTGGTAAAACAAATTCCAAATGTGACTCATAGTCCGTTGACGAATATTTAAGAAGTACATATTTTTACACTCATGAATATTAAACAAAAAATATTGTTTACTTTAGATGAGCCTTAATTTAATCAATTGTGAAAGGACTAATAAAATATTCCGCAGTATATATTATGAATGACCAACCTACAACTTGTCCAAAATGTGGCAATCGAACTGAAATTATTTTTGAATTACCTAATAAACCTGAAAAAACGCAATATCATAAATGCCTGACAATTAATTGCAAATTTAATTTTGTTGTTGAAGAAGACACACAAATTCAATTACAGAGATGAAAGAAGGACAAAAATTATGGACAAGGGATGAATTGATACTTGCGGTAAATCTTTATTGCAAACTACCCTTCGGCCGATTACATAGATTAAATCCAGATGTTATTAATTTGGCAAACCTTATTGGAAGAACGCCAAGTTCTGTTGCTTATAAGTTGGTGAATTTTGCAAGTCTTGATCCAAGTCTAAGAGCTAGAGGTATAAAAGGCGCTTCTAATGCGAGTAACTTAGACAGAATAATATGGGATGAGTTCTACAATAATTGGGATATTCTTCCATATGAAAGCGAAAAATTGCTTGCAAACTATGAAAATACAACGGTAGAAAAATTAAATCATATTCCCGAGGATGAGCTTCCAAAGGAAGGAAAAACAAGGGAACAAATTGTAAAAGTAAGAGTTAATCAATCATTTTTCCGAAGCCTAATATTATCCTCGTATAATAGTTGTTGCTGCATTACAGGAATTCAGCAGCCTGAATTTTTGATAGCCGGGCATATAAGACCTTGGGGATTAGACGAAAAGAATAGGCTAAATCCAAGAAATGGGGTTGCTATGAATGCCCTACATGACAAGGCTTTTGAAAGCGGGTTATTGACAATAACCACTGATTTTCAAATTAAGATTTCGTCTATTCTTCTTAAACAAACTAAGAATGATTGGGTAAATAATTTCTTTATTAAATATCATAATAAGGAAATGATATTGCCTTCCAGATTTCTGCCGGATTTGGAATTTTTAAAATATCATAACAATGAACGCTTCAAACAATAACATCAAATTCAATTACTTGTACCGAGATGCAGGTAATTACAAAGAATTCGGCGAAACCATATTTACTAATCAGGCATCAAAAAGTCTTCAAGAAATTGAATTGGCAATAAGGAGGAATTTGATAGATGGAGAGTTTTTTATCCCTGAGAAATGGAATATTCCAAGACTAACTTTTGACAGCTATTCTCCAGAATTAGATCATGACTATCATGAATTTGAATCAGTTGAGGTAACAGATGAAAATCCAACCGAAAACATAGATATTTCGACTTTTGTAATTGGAATAACTGAGTGTAAAACTAACTAAACGATTACAATCCAGCCGCCGGAATCCGGCAATACGAGCATAAAACCATCTTTCTGCCCAAAGAAGAACTGTTTTATCCCTCGCTGCAACGTCTCGCAGAACACCGCGTAAGGTTCGGGTATTCTCAATAAAAAAGGAAGCCCCGGTTTCTCAGGGCTTCCAGATGGAATGTTTTATTAAAACTTAAATTTAGAAGACAAACAAAATTAAAAAAGAAATAGATCAAAAACCAATTAAATACAAAAATATTTTCATCCAATCGTATTAATTCGTCAAAGTAGGGGTCTGCTCCTGAAAGAAGATGCTGATCCTTCGCTGCAGCGGCTCGCAGAACACCGCACAAGGTTCGGGTATTCCCAACAAAAAAGGAACCCCCGGGTTTCCCAACCAGAGGCTTCCAAAATGATGGTTCAATTTTATTAATGTAAATTCTACTCCAAAAATAAAAAAGAAAGACATCAAAAACCAATAAAATACAAAAATATTTTAACCGAAAATTCATTAGAAAAGTGGGGACCGTTCCAAATAACGATGCCAGGTTCTGCGAAGCCTATCCATTTCCGCTGTTAACAATTAGCACCGCCTTGATCTGCCTATATCAGCACAGTGACTGCTAAGATCTGATATCGAATTCTAATACTTCACGAACTCCGACGTTTAGCCAGCGGAATAATATACAGTATTAAGTAATTAAAAGTCAATCGTATATTGGTTATATGATTTAATATAAATTTATAGTTGGAACATTTAGCTGTTAGGGTTCGTAATAACTATCATACTCGATAATGAGTAAATATGTTTTTATTTTAATACAACTTATGAAACAAATATGTATAGTCATTTGCTTCTTTATGCTTACTGCTTTCGGGGCAAATGCACAAAGTAACGGTAGCCTGGAAGTCACCAAATACAACGGCCACAATTCCAAAACCATCAAGGAAGGCTCCAGAATTCACGTTATTACAAATGGTAAAAAATACAAGGGTCACCTTAAAGTTCTTTCCGATCAATCATTTCTTGTCAATGCTGACACCATCCTTATCAGTCAGGTTCAGGAATTAAACTCGCAAACAGTCGAAACTCAAATTAATGGCATCTCACTGATTATTCCGGGAGCTATTGTTGGCGGCTTTGGGGCTACGGCTACTGTAGCCGGGTTAATTGAAGGCGGTTATGGATTTCTTGGCGTTATATTTGGAGTTCCGTTGGCAGGAATTGGAATCTTCGCTATTGTAAAAGGTACTCATCTTCTTACAAAGGGTAAAAAGTTCTCTTCATCGAAATGGAAATACACATTAAACGCCCCTACTAACTAACATCCCCGCTGATGGAAGGAGGATTTGATGGAATCGTTCGATCCTTTTAAACTCTTATAACTTGAAATAGATTTGTCTGGAAGGGTACCTGGGTGATCACTTAGGTACCCTTCTCACAACAGTGGGAAGTATCATTATATCCTTACCTGCAACATCTCACAGAACATCGCGTATGGTTCGGTTATTCCCGGTAAAAATCGTAGCCCCGGTTTCCCGAGGCTACTTTCCGTGTTTATTAACTTAAATTTTTAATTATGAGTAATCAAAGTTAAAAAAGAAATAGATCAAAAACCAATAAAAAGAAAGATATTTTTGTCCAATCGTTTTAATTCGTCTAAGCATTGGAACTTCCCCGGGAAAAATAAAATGATCCTTCACCGCTTCGGTACACAGAACATTGCAGATGGTTCGGAACCTCATATCCGGATGCAAAAGAAGCCCCACTTTCACGAGGCTTCTTAGGTTTGCGTTTAATCTTTAAAACTTTTTTTTATGAATGCTTAGCAAAATTAAAAAATGGAAATATAAATAACAAATCCGGAACAATTTTTTTTATCGATTAGATGTAATTCGTTAGTAGGGGGTCTCTCATAGATGAACACTTTTATCCTTCGCCGCTGCGGCTCTCAGCTATCCCGATAAAAACCGAAGCCCCGGTTGCCCGGAGCTTCTTCTCAATTATTAATTTAAATCCTGAATTATTATGACGATCAAAGTTAAAAAAGAAAAATATCAATAATCAATAAAAAGCTAAAAATATTTGAATCCAAGTGCTAAAATTCATTGGATGGAGGTCCGCACAAAGAAGGATAATCATTCAGTGCAACTGCTCGCAGCACACCGCTTAAGGTTAGGGCATTCGTATTCATATCTCTTTCGAAAATATAAGAATGCCACCAAATCACAAAAACGCCAAATTCCACAAAAGTTAAAATATTGATTATCAGATTTGGTGTCCCAAAGTTTTGGGATTGGTGACCAGGAGCCCTGGTGGCAAAAAATCTCATTTTTGTAAGTTGGATTACTTTTAGGCAGACGATCCACCCACATCTGTTTTTATCCTTCGCTGCTATGGCTCGCTAAAAATACTGCAAGGTTGTGTACTGTTTTCGGGATAAAACCGAAGCCCCGCTTGCGCGGGACTTCTTCTGACTTTGATTATTAACTCCAAATTTTAATTTTTGACATCCCAAAATAAAAAAGAAAAATATAAATAAACAAATAAGGACAGAAAAAATTTCAAGTAAGCCAACTTAGTCAATTATATCCGGTTAGTTCCGGATATAAACGGAAATATCCGATTATTATGCTTTAGTTAAAAATGGCCTTTTGTAGTTTTGAATTACATTTTTAAAGTGCAGTTCTAAAAATTGATATATAAACCTACAAAATTGAGAAATTATGAATTCAAACAAAAGAAGTAATCAGCAGAATGTAGACAACATGGAAGTTTTTACGGAAAAGGCAATCACCTTCGAACCCGCGTTTAATCCATCGGATGCAAGGCTTTCAATTCAGAACCAGAAACAAGTCAAAGTAAGCGGCGATAAGGCACTTTTAGGGGTGGCATTGGCTGAACGTGCCTGCGAAGACATCGCTACAACGAGAAACATCGCTTTCGACGCACTCGACCCTTTCGTAACACGTCTTGTGAATGCGGTGCGTATTTCAGATGCACCGGCTCAAACGATCGAACATGGTGATTCTATTGTTCGCGAATACCGTAACCAGCGTGCAACAGAGATTGTTCCGCCAGCCAAAACAGCAGAAGGCAGTGATGAAGAGGAATCTGCGAGGACGAACAAAATGCGTAACAGTTCTTTTAACACTAAAATTGAAAACTACAGGAATTTAGTTTTGTTGGTGAATGCAATAGTGGGCTACAAAACAAATGAAACTGATCTTACGGTGGAGGCTATCAGCGAGCGGCTCGATGATTTAAAACGGGTCAACTCTGCTTGTATTACGGCTGAGGCCGAATTAGAAGCCGCCCGTAAACTACGCGATATCGTTCTTTATGGCGCTAAAACCGGGTTAGTTGATGTTGCAATGGATTCTAAACTTTACGTCAAATCGGCTTACGGAGCTACCAGTACGCAATACAAATCAATTAGCGGTATTACATTTAGAAAGAAGAAATAAGGAATATTCAAAAGCAAAATGGTTTGACGAAACGGGTAAATGAATTCGTTCACCAAAACCGGTAATATCCCTGCAGGAAATCTCAGTCTTCCTGCGGGGATTTTTACAGATATGGAAACGGAGTTTGGAGAAAGCAGGCGCATCCAACAATCTCGTGGGTGCAAGTTTATATTTTGCGAGTGCATTTAACAATCTTGTGAGTGCAGGTTTATATTTTGCGAGTGTATTTAAAAATCTCGCGGGTGCAGGCTTAGATCTTGCGAGTGTATTTAACAATCTCGTGAGTGCAGGTTTATATCTTGCGAGTGTATTTAACAATTACGTGAGTGCAGGTTTATATTTTGCGAGTGTATTTAACAATTATGTGAGTGCAGGTTTATATCTTGCGAGTGTATTTAACAATTACGTGAGTGCAGGTTTATATTTTGCGAGTGTATTTAACAATTATGTGAGTGCAGGTTTATATCTTGCGAGTG
>Ga0075525_10000404_pt1 | contig 15111 bp, 16 predicted proteins | sample NGEPertwo_FD_74795 | JGI IMG/M metagenome (GOLD analysis project Ga0075525, IMG submission 74795) | Arctic peat soil microbial communities from the Barrow Environmental Observatory site, Barrow, Alaska, USA - NGEE Permafrost154B-two | ecosystem: Environmental > Terrestrial > Soil > Wetlands >...
GTGAGGCGTTCCGCATTCTCTACCAATCCACCGGATTGAACGGGCAGCCGATCGAGGTGTCGGGCGCGGTCTACATCCCGCCCGGCAAGCCGCCGGCCGGGGGACGTCACGTGATCGCTTACGGCCATCCCACCTCCGGCGTGGTCGAGAAATGCGCGCCGTCGCTGATGCCCGACAATTCCGGCCTGATCTGGGGCATCAAGTCCATGCTGGCCAAGGGCTATATCGTCGTCGCCACCGATTACCCGGGGCTCGGGACGCCGGGCATCCATCCCTATCTGATCGGGATCAGCGAGGGCCGCGCGGTGCTCGATTCGGTGCGCGCCGCCCGCGCCATGCCGCGTTCGGGGGCGTCCGACCGGTTCGTCTTGTGGGGGCACAGCCAGGGCGGCCATGCGGTGCTTTATGCCGGCGAGATGGCCGAATCTTACGCGCCGGAGCTGAAGCTGGTGGGTATCGCCGCGGCGGCGCCCGCCACCTATCTCGCCGAGCTATTCGACGCCGACAAGTCGAGCCCCGCCGGCAAGGAGCTCTCCGCCATGGCGATCTACTCATGGTCGAACCTCTATAACGACCCGGTGTCGAGCCTGGTCGAGCCGAACGCCATGCGCGTCTACAAGACGATGGCCCATGATTGCATCGAGTCGGTCCCCGACTCCGTCGCCCTCGACAAGGCCGAGAGGCCACTCCAGAACGAGAAGTTCCTCAAGGCCAATCCGGCGAAAACCAAACCGTGGAGCACGATCATGCAGCGCAATACGCCCGGCAAGAAGCCGGCGGGGGGCCCTGTGTTCCTGGCGCAAGGCACCGCCGATACCATCGTGCGGCCCTATATCACCAAGCAGTTCGGAAACGCGCTGTGCAAGCAAGGTGCAAAGGTGATGTTCGTCGAGATGCCGGGCGTGACGCACACCTTCGCCGCCAAGGAGAGCGTGGCGACGGCGCTCAAATGGATGGACGACCGCTTCCGCGGCGCGCCGGCGCCCAGCAGTTGCGGACGCTAGCGGCGCGCATCGGGCTCACGATGAACTAGTGGGTGATCTTGATGGTCGTGTTGCCGGCGCCGTATTTCGACACCAGCGAATAGAGCGCGGCGGCGTTGGACGGGGCTAGCCGCACGCAGCCATGAGACGCCGGGCTGCCAAGATATTTGGTCTCGTAGGATCCGTGGATCGCGTAGCCCTTGTAGAAGAAGATCGAATACGGCATGGGCGAACCATTATAGATCGAGGAGCGGTGATAGCGGGACAGCGTGGTCGGCTTGTAGGTGCCGGTCGGCGTGCGATAGCCGCTGCGCGCGGTTGAAACCTTCCAGGTGTAGGTCGGCTGGCCATTCACATAGACCTGCATGCGTTGTGTGGTGAGGTTGATCTGGGCAACGACGCCGGCGAAGGCCGCGCCAGGCAAAACGAGCGCCAGGCTGAGCAGCGCGGCAAGGAGCAGACAGCGTCTCATGATCAATTCTCCCTCAGGTTCAGCAGTGCCGCCGCCGGCCCCCCCCGGCGGCTCTCACGTCACGATATCGCCCAGTCTAAGGTTTGCGGCTGAATATCTCCTGAACGGATCTGGCCGCCCCGTCGGCGCCGATCATAACCGCCAACAGGCTCCAATTGCTGGTATTAGTTGTGCTAGACTCGCGGCTCGAGACGGACCGAGGGATTAGCTGGATTTTGCGTGCCATGCGGAGGCTCATCCTAAGCCTGACGCTCGTACTGCTCTTTGGCGGGACGGCGACGGCGCAGATGAAAGTTCAGACGGGTGTCACCAAGCCGGTCGCGGTGAAGACCGTGGACAAGCCGGCGCCGAAACCCGCCAAGACGAAGAAAGCCCCGGTGCCCAAGGGGCCGCCCGCCAAAGAGCTGTTCGGGTCGGTGGCCGAGCCTGCCCCGCTGGCGGTCCGCTCAATCGGCGGTTACGCCAAAGGCTGTCTCGCCGGCGGCATCTCGCTGCCCATCAACGGTCCTGACTGGCAGGTGATGCGGCTGTCCCGTAACCGCAACTGGGGCAACCCCCAGCTGGTCGACTACCTCGAGCGGCTGTCGAGCGACGCGCGGGCGCTGGACGGCTGGCCCGGGCTTCTCGTCGGCGACATGTCGCAGCCTCGCGGCGGTCCGATGCTCACCGGTCATACCAGTCACCAAGTCGGCCTCGACGCCGACATCTGGCTGACCCCCATGCCCAACCGCATCCTGACGCCGGAGGAACGGGAGCAAATCAGTGCCGTGTCGATGCTGAAGGACCCGCTCAGCGTCGACTCCACGAAGTTCACCATCGATCACGTCAAGCTCATCAAGCGCGCGGCTTCGTACCCGCAAGTGGCCCGCATCTTCGTGCATCCGGCGATCAAGAAGTCGTTGTGTCAGCAGGCCGCCGCCGTGGGCAAGGACCGCGCATGGCTCGGCAAGGTGAGGCCGTGGTGGAATCACTATTATCATTTCCACGTACGCCTTTCTTGTCCGCCAGGGCAGGACGGCTGCGACAACCAGAACCCGGTCAGCGGCGACGACGGCTGCGGCAAGGAGCTCGACAACTGGTTCGACATGCTGAAAAAGTCCGCCATCTGGACGGCACAACAGCCGCCGCCCGACCCCGACGCCGAGCCGCCGAAGAAGAAAAATCCGCTCCGCCTCACCGATCTGCCGCGTGACTGCAAGGAGGTCCTGGCTTCCGGCGGCCACGAACCGCTCACCGCGGATGACGAACTGCCGGCCTTGGCGCTCAAGGCGGCGGCCAGCAAAGAGGCCGGCCCGCCGTTGCCCAGGCTGAATGAGGCACAACTTGAAACCTTGCTTGCGGGCGGCAAGATCGGCATGCCGCTGCCCGACCGCAACCCCGTCCGTAGGCCCCAGGGTTAAGCACCGGCTGCGCGCAATCGCTGCGGGCACGCCCCCTTCACCTCGCAGCCAGCATCGGGCACAATCGAATCATGTTGGAACGGCGGGCACATCCCCTCGAGGGCCAGAAGAACGTCTATGGCGAGCCGCTGAAAAGCTGCTCCGAGCGCCCGATCACGGGCTTCTATCGCACCGGCTGCTGTGACACCGGTCCCGACGATCTCGGGCTGCATACGGTCTGCGTGGAGGTGACGGCTGAGTTCCTTGCCTTCTCCAAGGCAGCCGGCAACGATCTGACGACACCGCATCCCGATTTCGGCTTTCCCGGCCTTAAGCCCGGCGATCGTTGGTGTTTGTGCGCCGCGCGTTGGCGCGAGGCCCTGGAAGCGGGCAGCCCGCCGCGGGTGATTCTTGCCGCGACCCACGAGGCCACGCTCGAGGTCGTGGAGCTCGCCGACCTCAAGCGCTACGCCATCGACTTGGCTTGAGGCCCGGCGCGCTTCATTAACCCGTCTTGTTGGTGATGCCCGGAGGTGGCAGCATGCCCCGCATGGCCCAGACCCAGAAGCCGGCGGCGAAGAAAAACGCCCCGGCCACAAAGAAAAAGACCTCTCCTGCCGCGACGCCAAGGCCGCGGAAGAAGCGGCAGATCTATTCAGAAGGCCATAAGCGCAAGTTCCTGGTGGTCGTCGACGAGACCCCGGAATGCGAAAGCGCGCTCGCCTTCGCCGCGAGCCGCGCAGAGCGCACCAAAGGCCAACTTGCCCTCCTCTACGTCATCGAAACCGAAGGGGAGGCCATGCATTGGCTGGGCGTCGAGGACGTGGCGCGCGAGGAGGGGCAGAACAAGGCAAAGGCCGTGTTTCGCCTGTTCGGCCGCAAGCTCAAGACCATGGGCTTCGAGGACCTGGTACCGGAGGAAATCGTGCGCGAGGGGATCAAGTCGGATGAGATCACCAAGCTGATCGAGGAGGACGAGGATATCGGCGTGCTCGTGCTCGGCGCCTCCAAAGACCCGTCCGGGCCCGGGCCGCTGGTGTCGAGCCTCGCCGGCGGCCGGCTCGCCGGCGTGTTCCCGACGCCGATCACCGTCGTCCCCGGCCACCTTTCCACCGACGAAATCCTGGCGCTGGCTTAGTCTTCACCGCGCTTTGCGCTCAAGGAGGCCAGAGGCCGGTAGCGCACTAAAAGAGCCAGGCGAAGCGGCCTTTGATCTCCCTCTCCCCTTGGGGGAGAGGGTTGGGGTGAGGGGGATGCGAGGGGCGAGAGGGCTCCAAACACACCAAGGTCTGAATCCCCTCACCCGAGCGCAAACGCGCTCGACCTCCCCCCACAGGGGAGAGGCGAAGAGTCATCACAGCGCGCTAAAAGAGCCAGGCGAAGCGGCCTTTGACCGCGTTGTCCTGCACGCCGTCGGCGAACTGGCCGGAGTATGACACGCCGGCCGTGGTGTTGGGCCGAGCGCCAGGTCGAGGCCGGAATAGCGCTGCCAGTCGTGCTATGAAGGTCTCCAGAACCTTGACTTTGGGCCCTGCAAGGCTCAAATATGGACTAGAATAATTCTAAGATAAGCAGGCTTTCATCAGCCTTGTGCGTTGATAGCCTAGAGGCACCACGATGTTCATCCAGACCGAAGCAACGCCAAATCCCGCCACCTTGAAGTTTCTTCCGGGCCGGCCCGTGCTCGGCGAGGACGGCGCGATCGAATTCCGCGACCGTGCCGAGAGCGAGGGCTCGCCGCTGGCGACCCGCTTGTTCGAGATCGACGGCGTGCGGGGCGTGTTCCTCGGCTCGGACTTCATCAGCGTCACCAAAGCCGACGGCGAGTGGCAGCACCTGAAACCGGCCATCCTCGGCGCCATTATGGAACACTATCTATCCGGCGAGGTCACGACGGGCGGCGCGCCGGCCGAAGCGGAAGAGGACCGGGAGTTCTTCGCGCCCGAGGACGAGGAGACGGTCAAGACCATCAAGGAACTGCTCGATACCCGCGTGCGGCCCGCGGTCGCCCAGGACGGCGGCGACATCACTTTCCAGGGCTATCGCGACGGCGTCGTGTTCCTTCACATGCGCGGTGCCTGCTCGGGCTGCCCGAGTTCGGCGGCGACCTTGCGCCATGGTATTGAGAACCTGCTCCGGCATTTCATTCCCGAGGTCCAAGAGGTCCGTCCGATTTGACGGCAAAGCTGCCAGAGGCGTGCCTCGACCAGCTGTTCGGTGACGCGCGCACCAACACCGCGTGGCGCGACAAAGACGTTCCCGATTCGCTGCTGCACGAGATCGTCGACCTGCTGAAGCTCGGCCCGACTTCGGCCAATTGCAGCCCGGCGCGGTTTGTCTTCGTCAAATCGCACGCGGCCAAGGAGACGCTGAAGCCGCATCTGTCGGACGGCAATCGCGACAAGACCATGAAGGCGCCGGTCTGCGCCATCATCGGCTACGACCTCGACTTCTATGAGCACTTGCCAGACCTGTTTCCGCATACCGACGCCAAGAGCTGGTTTGAAGGCAAGCCGGAGAAGATCGCCGAGACCGCGTTTCGCAACGGCACGCTGCAAGGCGCCTATCTGATCATGGCGGCGCGGGCTTTGGGGCTCGATTGCGGTCCCATGTCGGGCTTCGACAACGAGGCGGTCGACAAGGAGTTCTTTGCCGATACCAACGTCAAGTCGAACTTCCTTTGCAATCTCGGCTATGGCGACCATTCGGTCCTTAAGCCACGCGCGCCGCGCTTCGCCTTCGACCAGATGGCCCGCATCCTTTAAGAAGCCCCCATGAACATCCTTGCGCTCGATACGAGCCTGGGCGCCTGCTCGGCGGCCGTGCTGTGCACTGCTGCCGGCACGCGCCGGCTCTCTGTGCGGCACGTGGAGATGCCGCGCGGCCACGCCGAGGCCCTCATGCCGATGGTGGCGAAGGTGCTGGCCGAGGCGGGCCTGGCAGCCCCCGACCTCGATCTGATCGCGGCGACGGTCGGGCCCGGCAGCTTCACGGGAGTTCGCATCGCCATCGCCGCCGCGCGTGGCCTAGCGCTTGTGACCACCGCCAAGATGTTCGGGACGGACAGTCTCACGGTAATGGCGAAGGTCGCGCTCATAGGCGGTTTCGAGCCGCAGGGGCCGTTCGCCGTCGCCGTCGATGCCCGGCGGGGCATGCTCTATCTCGGGCTTTATGACGAGGCCGGGCGCAGGCTCGACGGCCCGTTGCTGATCGCGCCGGACGATGCCGTGACGCTCGTCCCGAAAGCGCTTCGATTAGCGGTCGGCAGCGGGGCGCAGTCTCTTGCCGAGGCCGCGGCAATGCAAAGCCGCGCCATCGAGCCCGGGCTTGCCGCGCTTCAGCCGGACGCGGCGGCGCTGGCCGAGATCGCGCTCGCAAGCGGGCTTGAAAGCGGCCAGACGCCGGAAACTTTGCGGCCACTCTATTTGCGGCCGCCCGACGCCAAGCCACAAGCACAAACGATCGGGAGGCGTTGATGCCGGCCGAACTGACCGTGCAGCGCGCGAGGCCGGCCGATGCCGGGCTCATGGCCGCCCTCCACGCAAGCTGCTTCGGGGACCGTCCTTGTGACCGCCCTTGGGATGAGAGCGCGATGGCGCAGTTCATCGCCGGGCCGGGCGTGCTCTGCCTTATCGGATCGTTGATCGCCGAGAACGCCGTCCCGGGCGGGCTTTTGATCGCGCGGGTTGCGGCCGACGAGGCGGAGATCCTGACGCTCGGCGTGGCGCCCGCCTGCCGGCGCGCAGGGCTTGGGCGCGCTCTGCTCGGAAGAGCCGTGGACGACTTGCGGGCGAGCGGCGCCACGCAGCTGTTCTTGGAGGTGGACGAGGCCAATGTGCCCGCGCTGGCGCTTTACCGCGCTTTGGGTGCGCGCGCCGTGGGCCGGCGTTCCGGCTACTATGCCAGCGGCGCCGACGCCGCGATCTTCAGCCTTGCCCTTTCAGAGCAGCGCTCCGATGATGGTCAATCGCTTGAGGAATCACGTGAAGACCAGCGATAGCCAACGGTCGATGTCCAAGCCGGCGACACGGGAAAGCAGGCTGGAGCGTCTCTGCGCCGACCGGGGCATGCGCATGACCGGCCAGCGGCGGATCATCGCGCGCGTGCTGTCGGACGCGCACGATCACCCTGACGTGGAGGAGGTCTATCGGCGGGCGAGCGCGCAGGATCCGCGTATCTCGCTTTCCACCGTCTATCGCACCGTGCGCCTGTTGGAGGGCGCCGGCATCGTCGAGCGCCACGATTTCGGCGACGGCCGCGCGCGCTACGAGCCGGCCGGCCACGACCACCACGATCACCTGATCAACGTCAAGACCGGCGAGGTGATCGAGTTCAAGAACGAGGACATCGAGCGCTTGCAGGAGCGCGTGGCCCAGGAGCTCGGGTTTCGCCTGATCGGGCACCGGCTCGAACTGTTCGGCACTCCGGTCAAGAACGGCAAATAGGGGCTCCGATCGGCGCGTTTGACTTCGCGCGAACGGCGGGACAACGTTGCCTTTCGCGTCGAACAAAAAAAGGGGGTGGCGTGATGGGAAAGCGCGTATTGCTCGCGATAGCAATGATGTTGGTGGGCGGCATGGCCTTCGCGGAACATGCCATCTCACTGGAGCCTGACACGGCCCCCGCGGTCGCAAGCGAGCCCGCAATGGCTCCTACGGCCGCACCAGAGGCGTCCGCGACGGTTCCCACGATTGCTCAAGCGCCCCAACCCGCGCCCCAAGCCTCGCCCCAGGTCCAAGTCACGTTGCCGTCGGAGCTCGACGTCTATCTAGTTCCGGCGGCCACGCACGAGGTGTGCATGACGAGTGCCTGGGGGTACGGCGAGGTCCGGACCGATTGCCGCACGCAACCGGTGCCGGTGCGGCGGGACGATCCGGCCTTGAGCGGAATCTGCACCACGTATTACGGGCGTCGCACCTGTTATTGATGGCGGGCTCAAGTCAACCATCCGCAAGCCGCGATTGACCCCATGAGAAGCGTGCGCGCGTTCTTTGTGTTGACGGCGTTCTTCGCCTTCACGCTGCCGCTGATGCCGCTTCAGCTCCTGTTCGTGTGGACGGGCTCACGCTACGCCCGCTCCTTCCCTCATTGGTATCACCGCCAGGTCTGCAAGATCGTCGGCATCCGCCTCACCATCGACGGCGCGGTGGCCGAGAGCCAAGGCGTGCTGCTGATCTCCAATCATGTCTCGTGGCTCGACATCACCGTGCTGTCGGCGGTCGCCCCGGTATCGTTCGTGGCCAAGCAGGAAGTCTCGACCTGGCCGTTCGTGAGCTGGCTCGCCAAGCTGCAACGCTCGGTCTTCGTCGACCGCAACCGGCGCAACGAAGTGGGCGACAAGGCGAACGAGATCCTGAGCCGGCTCGAGGCGGGCGACCATGTGGTTCTATTCGCCGAAGGCACCTCGAGCGACGGCAATGGCGTGGTGCCGTTCCGCACCGCACTGTTCGCCGCGGCGAAGCCTTCTGGCGGCCGGCCCATGGGGCCGCGCGTGTCGGTACAGACGCTGGCGCTGACCTACACCAAGCTTTACGGACTGCCGCTCGGGCGGCGCGGGCGGACCCAGGTCGCCTGGTATGGCGACATGGACATGGCGAGCCATGCCTGGAAGCTGCTGGGCTTAGGGCCGCTCGATGCGAATATCCGCATCGGTCCGCCCGTGCCCCTCGACGAGTTTCCCGACCGCAAGGCGCTCGCGCGCTATGCGGAGGGGAAAGTCCGCCAAGACGTCGTCGAACTGTTGCGCGGACGGACCCCGCAATAACGGGACCTCGCAATCACGAGCCCCCGGCAACCAAGCCGCGCGAAGCTTAGATCGCGCGCCTCAGCCTGATCGTGTCCATGACCGTCGCGGGCGCGAATGTGCCATTCGGCAACTGCCGGATGAAGCCCGCCTTTGCAATGTTCACGAGGGTTGCGTGGATAGCGCGGTCGGCAATCTCGCCTTCGGCGAAATAGCCGTCCTGCACCGAAAGATGGCAGAGATCATCGAGCGTCATGGCGCCGATCTCGCTCAACTTGCGGATGAGGAAGTCGGCCAGCGGCTGGGGTTGCTGAGATGCCATGGCCACGGACCGGCGTTGCTCGGTGTCCGGTGCGGACGCCATCGGTGCTGGCCGCCGGTACACCTGAGGCGCAGCGGGCCGGTGATCCTGCTCGACCTCTGGCTCTGCCACGGGCGCCGGACGGCGCTGATGCACCGCTTCGGACACCGCGGGCCGGCGATATTGCTCTGGCTCGGGCGCTGGACGGCGCTCGTGCTCAACCTCGGTGGCAACGGGCCGGCGGTATTGTTCCGGCTCGGGCGCCGTGCGGCGATGATGCTCGGCTTCGGGCCGGCGATACTGCGGCTCGGCTTGCGGCGCCGGGCGACGATCGCGGTCCGGCTCAGCAGCCATGGGCCGGCGGTATTGCTCGGCCTGAGGCGCCGGACGGCGCTCGTGCTCGGCCTCGGGCCGGCGATACTGCGGCTCGGCTTCCGGCACGCTCGCCTGACGGCGAGGCTCCGCCTCGGATGGCGGCGCTGTGCGGCGCCGCTCATCTTGCACCGGCGCCGGACTGGTCAGCCGCCGGTACTCGACTTCCATGAGCCGCGTCACGGCCTCGAGCTCGGCCTGCAGGTCCCCGACCTTCGCCTGATGCTCCCGCTTCAGCTGTCCTATCAGATTCTCGAATTGCGCCTGAGCCGCACTTATTTGCTCCTCGAGGAAGCCGGCACGGTCTTGTAGGTCCCCGCGAATATCACGCATCAATACCCCCTAGATTACTGACCTCAACAGAACAGAACGACATGCCGAAGGGGGGATTACCGCAAGCCCATAGGCCCGCCGACCGCCGCCCGGCAAGTACGCAAGAACTGATACGGAAGAGCGCCAAACGCAGCCTCAAACTTGGCGCTCGACCGTCATATTACTCCTAACCACCTGCCGAGTCTCGCATTTGCCGATAGAGCCGGTCTCCGCCAGCATTGCCGCGACCGCCCACAGAGCAATCCCGGGGCGTTATGCGCTCCCTAGAGAAGACCCCTAAGACAAAACCAAGACGCTTTTTGAACAGAAGCGATGAGCGCGGCAGATCAGGCGTCATCATCTTGTCAAATGGTCGGGTTCTGGCGTCTCGGTTTGCGAAATTTTCTGAGCCCGGCGCGGCTTTGGCTTCGCGGTCTCTGGCAGAAAGGCGGCAAGCAGGCCAATCGCCGGCAAGAAAGCGCACACGTGATAGACGAAGGTGATGGAGGTGGCGTCGGCGAGCCAGCCGAGAAGCGCCGCGCCAATCCCGGCGATGCCGAATGCGAGCCCGAAAAACAGGCCCGCCACCATGCCGACCCGCCCTGGCAAAAGGCTTTGCGCATAGACGATGATGGCCGGGTGGGCCGAGGCCAGGATCAGCCCGATGATTACGCTCAGGATCGCCGTCCCCAACAGCCCCATATAAGGCAGGGCCAGCGTGAAGGGCAGCACGCCGAGAATGGACCACCAGATCACGCGCCGCGTGCCGATGCGGTCGCCGATCGGGCCGCCGATCACGGTGCCGGCCGCGACCGAGCCCAAGAACAGGAACAGGTAGAGCTGCGCCGTCTGCACCGGTAGATCGAAGGTGTGGATCAAATAGAAGATGTAGAAGCTCGTGATCGACACCAGGTAGAAATGCTTGGAAAAGGTGAGCGTCACCAGAAGCGCGATCGAAATCGCTACCTTGCGGCGGCCGAGATCGGCGATCGCCTTGCGTTCCTCGGCCGGCGCGGCGCGCTTCAACTTCAGCGTCTTGCCGTACCAGGTGCCGACACCCGTCAGCAGCACCATGCCGAGCAGCGCCACTACCGAGAACCAGGCGATGGTGCCTTGCCCGTAGGGAAGAACGATGAAGGCCGCCAGCAGCGGCCCGAGCGCGGTGCCGAAATTGCCGCCCACCTGAAACACCGACTGGGCCATGCCGTGGCGGCCGCCGGAGGCAAGGCGGGCCACGCGCGAGGACTCCGGGTGGAACACGGACGAGCCCATGCCGATCAGCGCCGCGGCCACGAGAACGGCCCCATAGGTGGAGGCGAAGGCAATCAGGACCAGGCCGATGAGCGAGGAGCCCATGCCGACCACCAGAGAATAGGGCGTCGGGTAGCGGTCAGTGACGTAACCGACCACCGGCTGGAGCACCGAGGCAGTGGCCTGGAAGGTGAAGGTGATCAGCCCGATCTGGGCGAAGTCGAGCGCCAAGCCCGTCTTCAGCATCGGATAAATCGACATGATCAGCGACTGGATCACGTCGTTGAACATGTGGCAGACGCTGATGGCGGCGAGGATCGCGACCGCGGTCCGTGGGGCCGCGCCCTGATCCGGGCCAGCTTGGGGGGTGTTGCTCTGCGCTTCGATCGCCACGACGTTAGACCCTGCTCAAGAGGCCCTGCTCAAGACCTCGGCGGGCAGACTTGGGCCAAACCGCCCGTCCAGGGCAAGGGGACATTTCCTCGCGGGATGGCGAATGACCGTGGCACAGGCCATGACCTATAGACTGCGTGGGACGTCAGCTGGTTCCATCGGCTGGGCAGGCACGGTTTCCTCATGCACCCGATCCTGATCTTGCAGCTCCTGATCCTGGTAGCCGTGGCCAACGGGACGGCCGTGGCGATCAAGAGAGTTCTCGGAGACGCGCTGGCCTGGCCGCTCGACGGCGGCGCGATGTTCGTCGACGGCCAGCCCCTGCTCGGTCCCTCCAAGACCATTCGCGGCATCGTGGGGGCCTTGTTGGCCACGCCCATCGCCGCGGCGCTTATGGGCCTGGGCTTCGAGCTTGGCATCCTCGTCGCCGCCGGTGCCATGGCCGGGGATCTGCTGTCGAGCTTCGTGAAGCGGCGGTTGGGATTCCCCCCAAGCAGCATGGCGATCGGCCTCGATCAAGTCCCCGAATCTCTGTTCCCGCTTGCAGCCAGCCGATTGCTGCTGCCGGTAAGCCTTCTCGACATTTCAGCCGGCGTGGCGATCTTCCTGGTGGGCGGACTCGTGCTGTCCCGCCTCCTGTTCAAGCTCCGCATCCGCGACAAGCCCTATTGATCGGCGCTTGCCCGGCACAGCCGGTGAAGCGTGATCTCCGGCGGGCAGTTGAAACGCACGGGCACCACCGATGAGCCTGCGCCGGTCGCGGTGTAGCCGATCATGCCGTGGTGGCGCCAGGGGCCGGCGCCTAAGGCTCTGGGCAAGACCGCGCTCAGCGTGATGGGCACGCCGCCCGGGAGACAAACCTGGCCGCCGTGGGTATGGCCGCTCAGCAGCACGTCGAAATCGGCATGTGCCGCCTGCCGGTAGATTTCCGGCGTGTGGGTGACGAGGATCGAGAACTCGTCGTGGGGAATGGCGGCCGCAGCCTTCTCGATATTGTCCATGCGGTAGAAATGGGCGTCGTCGACGCCGGCGAGATGGATACGCTCACCATCACGCTCGATAACGACCGTTTCGTTGAGCAGCATCATGACGCCCATGTCCTCCAATCCTGGCACCATGCGAATGGTGTCGTGATTGCCGAGCACGCCATAGACCGGGCCCTTCAGGGCGGCGCAGACCTTGGCCGTGCCGGCGAGGGACGCCTCATACGGGCCCCAGGTCTTCGCGCGGTAATCGCCGGTCAAGATGCAGACGTCGTAGCGAACGTCCTTGAGGAGATGGATCACCCGCGCCATGGCGGCTTCGCTCACCTCGACATGGAGGTCGCTGATCTGGAGGATGGTGAACCCGTCGAACGGCTTGGGCAGGTGCGGCGCGTGAATGGGATTGTGCCGCAGCTTGACCTTCGCCGCGTTGCTCCGGCCCCGCCAATACAGGCCCGTGGCCATCAGGACCGCGCGGATGACGGCCTGCCCGATGGGCAAATTCTCGATATGGAAGAAGTTGATGCCTTGGCCGAAGACTTGCGCCTCGTGATCCTTTTCGATGCCAAGGCGCTGGCGCGCGTGCCGCCGCCCGAGGCGCTTCTCCAGGATCGCCAGAATTTCTTGGTCAGACATGATTGCTTAGGGTTGGCGCAAACGGGGTGCCTCTGGCAAGAGGCGCATGATCATTGAGACGTGGTTCTTGCTCGGCCAGCCAGTGCTGGCACATGCGTTGCACGTCATGCCATGGCTGCAAGGCAATGGCGATCTCGCCCTTGCCTTGCACAAGAATGCGGCGAATTTCCCGGGGCGGGCCTCAGCGATAGTCATTCCCGCCCCCAGCCGGAATTCAAGTGGGGGTGACCGTGGAGACGATGACCAAGGAAGAGAAGCGGGCCAAGAAGCAGAAAAAGAACGGCAGGCACCTGTCGGACGAGGATCTGGCGGCCGCCGACCTCCACGTCGGAGACGTGAAGGCCCGGAGCAAGAAGATCAAAGAGAAGGCCTATGAGAAGGAGCTCGCGCGCCTGCAGATCGAGCTGGTCAAGATGCAGGAGTGGATCAAGCACGAGAAGCTGCGCGTCGTGGTGATCTTCGAGGGGCGCGACGCCGCCGGCAAAGGCGGGGTCATCAAGCGCATCACCGAAAGTCTCAATCCGCGTCTGTGCCGCGTCGTGGCGCTGGGCACGCCGTCCGAGCGCGACAAAACATCTTGGTATTTCCAGCGCTACGTGCCGCATCTCCCCGCGGCAGGCGAAATGGTGCTGTTCGACCGCAGCTGGTACAACCGCGCCGGTGTCGAACGCGTGATGGGTTTCTGCAACGACATCGAGTACCAGGAGTTTCTCCGCAGCTGTCCGGAGTTCGAGCGCATGCTGGTACGTTCGGGCATTCTAGTAATCAAATACTGGTTCTCGGTGAGCGACGAGGAGCAGGAGCGGCGCTTCCAGAAACGCATGAATGACCGCACGCGCAGCTGGAAGCTGAGCCCGATGGACGTGGAATCGCGGTCGCGCTGGGTCGATTATTCGCGCGCCAAGGACACGATGTTCGCCCATACCGATATCAAGCAGGCGCCCTGGTATGTGGTGAAGGCCGACAACAAGAAGCTGGCGCGGCTGAACTGCATCACCCACCTGCTCAGCATGGTCGAGTATGGCGACCTGACGCCGTCACCGCCGGTCCTGCCGCCGCGCCCCAAAGCAGACGACTATGTGCGGCCGCCGATGGAGGACCAGAACTTCGTGCCGGATTATTGGTAGGTCGGGTGCTGAAATCAGAGAGCCCCGCACCTACTCGAGTGTCCGCGCGCAGCGGCCGATGCGGGTGCGGAGGTCGATCAGCATGCGCGGTCGCGAGTTCTTCCGCACTCACCTATGCTGGCGTGCCTGTCGGCTTCCGACATATGCTCACGGTGCGAAGTAGGCGGGTGGATACTAGCCCGATCCACGAGCCAGAACTTCGGTGGTCGTTAAAGTCCTGTAGGACTCTGGGAAAAGGCGAAGCTCGTCGTTTGAAATTTGGTATCCTCCCAATTCCTGAGCCAGTAAGGCGTCACCGTCTTTAGGGTTGTTATAGATCGTCAGCCTATGGGGTCGCCCAGTAGCCCGGGCATCAACGGAGGAGAACATAAGATCGTGTGACCGGTGATGACTCGATGGCACCAGCACGCTGTACCCATCCCAATTGTCATGGCTGGCGAGAATTATGAAATTCTCACCATTGGGCAACGGAAGGAAATCAATCAGTCTCTGCATGCCCCCCCTGGCGATTTGCCACTGGATGGCTAAGGCGTCCTCCCTGGTAAACATCATTTCTATATAGGTCGCCATGCCGCGCGGCGCTGGAGGAACCCAGGTGGTTGGCTTTGCAATCGCCTGAGAGGGCAACGACAAAAAATCAGTTGGAAACGCAAGCCAAAGGACGCGACTCGCGCGTCTCATGCCCTGCCGCTCGGTAGGAGACCTCCTCCACTTGTGGCGCGATCCGCAAGTCCATCAGGCGTTCCGTGGCTGGACGTGAACGCCCGTCGACAGATGCCTGACTGATGGAAGCTCAGCTTCTCTACGCGCATCATGTTTCGAACAGAAGCGTAGACCTCGTTACCTTGCGTCGCCACTCGCCAAACGCTCGACTGCGGTCCATTGACCGAACCTACAGCCAATCGGAGGTCGTGACGGGAGGCGCGCTCGCGGGTCGGCAACCTTAGCAGCAGAGGCTTATGCGGAATGCAAGGGACCATAGGCAGGTGAAAAGCTGGGTAATGAGCTTAATAAAAGCCAGCAAGCGCACTGTTTTGTTGCGCAGGATGGCGGAGGAAGCAGTCATCAGCGAACGCGTCTCAGTGGGAGATTTCCCTGTTACGCGGGAAAATACAGGGAATTTCCACTGATTCAGCCCCAGAAACGGTACAAGGGTCCG
>Ga0075525_10000408_pt1 | contig 14985 bp, 26 predicted proteins | sample NGEPertwo_FD_74795 | JGI IMG/M metagenome (GOLD analysis project Ga0075525, IMG submission 74795) | Arctic peat soil microbial communities from the Barrow Environmental Observatory site, Barrow, Alaska, USA - NGEE Permafrost154B-two | ecosystem: Environmental > Terrestrial > Soil > Wetlands >...
CTCATCTATTATTTGAAGACATCGCCTACAAAACACCTATGTAAACTTATTTTTGCAACCTTTTTCCGATTCCACATTTTTATCAATAACTTGTAATAGACAAATCTGATATAATTTATATCCTTCTTTGTTTTGGAGGTCTACAACCATTATGCGGAATTGGAGTAACATCTTTAATCATATTAACTTTTAAACCAACTGCTTGTAATGATCTAATTGCTGTTTCTCTCCCTGGGCCTGGACCCTTTACCAATACATCCACTTCTTTTAATCCCTGATCCATGGCTTTTTTAGCCGCTGCTTCAGCTGTCATTTGAGCAGCAAAAGATGTGCTCTTTTTACTTCCTTTATAACCCATACACCCCGCACTAGACCAAGCAATTACGTTTCCAACTTCATCAGTAATAGTAACTATGGTGTTGTTAAAAGTAGATTGAATGTGTACTGTCCCTAAAACGATATTTTTTCTTATTTTCTTCTTAGTTTTCTTTAATTTTTTCTTATTAGCCAATTAAGTTCTCCTTTCCCTATCAGATAATATTATATACTTTTCTTTTTTCTTGCCCCTACTGTTTTCTTGGGCCCTTTTCTAGTTCTCGCATTAGTTTTAGTTCTTTGACCTCTCACCGTAAGTCCCTTTCGATGCCTTATTCCTCTATATGAACCTATATCCATAAGCCTTTTTATAGAAGTAGTAACTTCGCTCCTACATTCCCCTTCTACTTTATAGTTTTTATCAATAACTCCCTTTATTTTATTTATCTCTTCTTCGGTTAAATCTTTTGTCCTGGTATCAAAGTTAACTTTTGTTTCCTTTAATATTGAACGAGAACGGGTAATGCCTATTCCATAGATATAAGTCAAAGCATATTCTACTCTCTTATTTCCAGGTAAATCCACTCCAGCTATTCTGGCCATATCTTAATATATCCTCCTTTAAAATTATTTCCCTTGTCTCTGTTTATGCTTTGGATTAATACAAATTACTCTTATTTTCCCTTTTCTTTTTATTATTTTACATTTTTCACACATTCTTTTGACCGATGATCTTACTTTCATTTTTTTCTTCCTCCATGAAATAGTATATCGTATTTCGTATATAGTATATCGTAAAAAAACTCTTATATAATTCCTAATAATAACGTTTTCTGAGGACAATTCTCCTATGTTGCATATCATAAAATCATATAACAAAAATACTCTGCCTGATACGATAGATATACGAAATACGATATACAATATACTAAATTACAATCTATATACAATTCTCCCCTGGGTTAAATCATAAGGTGATATTTCAACTTTTACTCTATCTCCGGGTAATATTCTAATAAAATGCATCCTTATTTTACCCGAGATATGGGCTAATATTTCACAACCATTTTCCAGTTCAACCCGAAAAGTAGCATTAGGTAAAGCTTGAATAACTTTTCCTTGCATTTCTATGCTCTTTTCTTTCACCATTAATCATTCCTCCGCATAAATTCTTTTTACTTTTACTATTATAAACTTCTTTCTATTCAAAGAATAGTTAATATTTCATTTCCGTCTGCAGTTATGGCTATAGAATGTTCAAAATGTGCTGACCGGCTTCCATCTTCTGTTGCAACTGTCCACCCATTATTGTAAAGTTTTGTTTTGTAACCACCCATATTAACCATAGGTTCAAGTGCTAACACCATTCCTTCTTCTAATTTTATACCAATATGCGGAATACCATAATTAGGTATTTGTGGTTCTTCATGCAAATAACAACCCACTCCATGGCCTACATATTCTCTTACTACAGAAAAATGTGATTTTTCTACTGTTTCCTGGATGGCAAAAGAAATATCTCCTAATCTATTGCCTACAATGGCTTTCTCTATACCTTTGAACAAAGATTTATTAGTTACTTCTAAAAGTTTTTGTACTTTTGGGTCTATCCTCCCCACAGATACAGTAGTCGCAGTGTCGCCGTAGTAACCTTCTAAATTCGTTCCAATATCTATACTTACAATATCTCCTTCTCTCAACCTTCTCTTCCCTGGAATACCGTGAACTACTTCTTCGTTAATAGAAACGCATATGGAATGCCTAAATTTATTTCCTTTTATTCCATAACCTTTAAATGCAGGCTTTGCTCCATGTTTTATTATATAATCTTCAGCAATCCTATCTAATTCTAAAGTAGTAATTCCCTCTTTTATATTTTCTAATATTTCTTTTAAGGCACTTGCTGCTAATTTGCAACTTTTTCTTATACGTTTAATTTCTTCTGGAGATTTTAAAATTACCATTGTTTTATTTATGTATTCCTTGTAAAATTTTCTTGATCGCAAAAAAAGCATTTTTACTTAAATGAGCATCTATTATTTTTAACAATTTTTTTTCTTCGTAATATTTTTTTAAAGGCACAGTTTGCTTGGAATATACTTCTAATCTATTTTTTATGGTCTCTTCCTTATCATCCTCTCGTTGATATAATTCTCCCCCACAAAGATCGCAGGTATTATTTTTTTTAGTAGGATTAAATAATAAATTATAATTCGTGCTACACTTTTTACATACTCTACGATTAGATAATCTTTGTATTATTTCTGAAAAAGGTATCTCAAAGTAAAATACATAATCAATATATTCATTGTTCTCTTTATTTAATTTCTCCAATAAATTTACTTGTTCCATATTTCGAGGAAAACCGTCGAAGATATAACCATTTTTACAATCTTCCTGTTTTGTTCTTTCCTTTATTATTTCCAGAATAATATGGTCAGGCACCAAGGCTCCTTTACTCATGATATTATTAACTTCCATACCCAGCTTACTCTTTTTATCTATTGTTTCTCTCAAGATTACTCCTGTTGAAATTACCGGAATATTGAATTCTGCCTGCAACTTTTTTGCTACTGTTCCCTTCCCTCCACCTGGAGGACCTAATAAAATTAGCTTCATCACTTTCCCTCTCTTTTTAGATTAGAAATATTTCTTTAATTAACCGTTAGTTTTAAGACAATCAGCTGATAAATCAAATTGGTTTATAAAAAACTATTTCTTAATAAATCCTTCATAATGCCTCATTAACATATGTGATTCAATTTGTTGAACAGTTTCTAAAGCCACTCCTACCATAATTAGCAAAGATGTTCCTCCAAAATAGAAAGTAGTAATTCCTGTAATTTTTATTAAAATGTCAGGTAGAATAGCAATTATAGACAAAAACAATGCGCCACTTAGAGTAATTCGAGTCATTATATGATCAATATAGATAGTTGTATTTTTCCCTGGTCTTATTCCTGGTATAAAGCCTCCATATTTTTTCATATTATCCGCCATATTGGCAGGATTAAAGGTCATTGCCGTATAAAAGAAAGTAAACGCTATAATTAATATAATATACAAAATTAGATATAATGGCTGTCCCGGTGAAAGAGCCACAGACATACTTTTCATAAAAGCTAAATTCTGAAAAAATTGTGCAATAGTCGCTGGAAAAAGTAATAACGCAGAGGCAAATATTATCGGAATAACTCCAGCTTGATTTACCCGTAAAGGAATATGTGTTCCTTGCCCGCCATACATTCTACGGCCTATAACTCTTTTTGCATATTGAACCGGTATTCTTCTCTGTCCTTTTTGAATGGCAATAACTCCTCCAATAACCAATACAGAGACTATAAGTAGACCTACTACTGGTAAAATACCAATTTCTCCAACTTGTACTAGTTTGGCGGTTTGTACGAGCTGAGAGGGAATTCTAGCAATAATTCCAGCAAAAATAATTATAGAAATCCCATTGCCGATACCAAAATCAGTAATTTCTTCACCCAGCCACATTAAAAAGCAAGTACCCGCGGTAAGAGTAATTATTAATAAGAATCTGAAGCCAAATCCCGAAATCATCAATACTCCCATATTTTGTAGCCAAACACTTATTCCAAAGGCCTGGATAATAGCTAAAAATACTGTTGAATAACGAGTAATTTTGGTAATTTTGGTCCTACCTTCTTCTCCTTCTTTAGCCCATTGTTCTAAAATAGGGACTACAGCTTGCAAAAGACTCATAATAATAGAAGCATTGATATAGGGCATAATCCCTAAAGCAAAAACAGAAAAACGACTTAATGCGCCTCCAGCAAAAAGATCAAAAAAACCTAAAATTCCTCCCTGAGCAAACAGGTTAGCCATTGCTTCTTTATCAATACCCGGTAAAGGTAAATGACTCCCCAATCTAACTACAACTAACATTCCCAAGGTAAAAAGTATTCTTTTCTTTAAATCAGGAATTTTAAATAAATTACGTAAAGAGTCTAACAATTATACCACCTCTATCTTCCCATCAATTAATTCAATTTTGCTTATCGCTTTCTGACTAAATTTGCTTGCTTTTATAGTTAATTTCTTATTTAACTCACCGTTAGCTAATATTTTTACTCCATAACCTACTTTTTTTATAATTCCTTTATCAATCAATTCTTTCTGGTCAACTACATCACCGTCTTCAAATACATTTAATTGTCCGATATTTACAATACTATAATCTTTTTTGAATACATTGGTAAAGCCCCTTTTGGGAACTCTTCTATACAAAGGCATCTGACCACCTTCGAAACCCGGTCTAACTCCGCCTCCCGAACGAGAATTTTGTCCGTTTGAGCCTCGACAGGAAGTAGAACCATGGCCAGAACCACAACCTCTACCTACTCTCTTACGCTTTTTAACTGATTTAGGTGCTGGGCATAAATTATTTAATTTCATTGCTTGTTACCTCCCTTGGTTGTAAGCGTTGGCTATACATTTCAACCACACTTTTCCCTCTTAATCTTGCTACATCTTTTGCATCTTTTAAACTTACAAGAGCATCCATAGTAGCTTTGGCAATATTTAAACTATTGCTGCTTCCTAAGGATTTAGTTAAAATATTTTGATATCCTGCTGCTTCTAATATTGTTCGAACAGCACCACCAGCAATAACTCCGGTTCCAGGAGAGGCTGGTTTCATAAAAACCCTAGCAGCTCCATATTTTCCTATAATCGTATAAGGAATAGTTCCTTTTTTTATTCTTACTTTTATCAAATCTTTTTTTGCTTTCGCTGCCCCTTTTTTAATTGCTTCAGAAACGTCTTTAGCTTTTCCATGACCTGTACCTACTATCCCTTCACCATTTCCTACTACAACCATGGCGGAAAACCCAAATCTCCTTCCACCTTTTACAACTTTACTCACTCTATTTACAAAAATAACCGTTTCGTTTAATTCTAAACCTTCAGGGTCTATTTTTAGCACTTGTCCACCTCCTCTCTTACTTTTTTCTTAATATATATTTTGGTTCTGAGTTTTTTTACTAAATTTCTCTCATATTTTTGATTTTATATTAAAAATATCTTTTAAAATAATCTGCTAAACTAAAAAACTATTTTTCCCTTTCTAGTATTCTCAGCTACAGCTTTTACTCTGCCGTGATAAAGGTAGCCCCCTCGGTCAAATACTACCTTTTTTATACCTTTTTCCTCTAACTTTTTAGCTAATAAACTTCCAAGCATTTCAGCTGCTTTTACATTTCCCTGATATTTTTCTTTTCCTTTTATTTCTGGGTCGAGTGTAGATAGAGAAACTAAGGTTATTCCCTTATTATCATCAATTACCTGGGCATATATATGCTTTAGGCTCCTAAAAATACATAAACGTGGTCTTTCGCTTCTACCAGAGATATTTTTACGTACTCTTTTATGTCTTTTTATCCTAGCCAATCTTTTATCTATTTCAGTCAATATTAGCACTCCTTTCCTATAAAATAATGGTTACTGAATATTCGTAAGTTTCAAACACAAAATACAAGATAAATTAGTCAATTGATTTCTAGTTAAATAATTAGCTATTTAATATTAATATTTCTTAACTGATTAACAGCTAATTAAGTAATTAACTAACGAATCAAATTAGTTTATCTTGATTACTTTGCGCCAGTTTTTCCTACTTTTCTTCTTACTACTTCGTCAATATATCTTATTCCTTTCCCTTTATAAGGTTCTGGTTTCCGTAATAATCTTATTTTAGCAGCAGTTTCGCCTACTTGCTGCTTATCAATACCTTTTACCTTAATTATTTTCTGTTTTTCAACTTCGAATTCAATTCCTTTAGGTGTATCTACTTTGATGGGGTGAGAATATCCTATCTGAATAACCATTTTCCCATCTTCAAGAACTGCTCGGTAACCTACTCCTTGTATTTCCAGTGTTTTTTCAAAACCCAAAGAAACTCCCTTTACCATATTATTTATTAAAGCTCGACTTAATCCATGTAAAGACCGATGAAATTTATCTTCAGAAGGTCTGGAAACATAAATTTTATCATTTTCTATCTTCACCTGCATATCTGGATGAAAACTTCTTTCTAACGTACCTCTTTCTCCAGATACTTTTATATTATTATTATTTAATTCAACTTTAACTCCTTTAGGAATATTGATAGGCATCTTTCCTATTCTGGACATATAAAACCTCCCATTTCTCGTATACTGTATATATCGCATTCCGTATTACTTTTAGTCTACAACGTTTAGCGTATAGCTATAGTATACGGATTAAATTTATTCAACCCGTATTGTTTTAGTAATTTTCTAAGTGGTTTCGATGAATCGAGCCTTACTTCTTTCTTTCTCTTATTTCTTTACTATATACTAAATACTAAATACTATACTATATACTAATTTATATTTACCAAATATAACAAATTACTTCGCCGCCAAGATGACGTTGTAAGGCTTCTCTACCAGTCATGATTCCCTTAGAGGTAGAAATTATAGCAATTCCAAGACCGCCCAATACTTCTGGTATCTCATCTTTTTTTACGTAAACTCCTAATCCAGGTTTGCTAATTTTTTGAAGATTATTAATGGTTTTCTCTTTATTAATATATTTTAAATAAATGGTCAGTTGACCTTGTTTATTATCCTCTTTGTATCTATAGTCTCTAATAAAACCTTCGTCTTTTAATATACGAGTAATTTCTAACTTAAGCTTTGATGATGGTACAATTAAAGAATCATGCCGTACCTTATTAGCATTCCTAATTCTAGTTAACATATCAGCAATAGGATCCGTAACAACACTCATATATAATGTCCTCCTCTCTTTTAATTTCAACTCATTACAATAGACTTCATTAAATATGTCTTTTATAAGCCTTACCAGCTTGATTTGGTGATTCCTGGCAATTCTCCCCTATGGGACATTGTTCTAAAACATATTCTGCATATACCAAATTTTCGCATATAACCTCGAGGTCTTCCGCAAATATTGCAACGAAAATATTTCCTTACCTTATATTTGGGTTCTTTTTTAGCCTTTACTATTAGGGCTGTTTTGGCCACACTATTTCCTCCTTTTTAGCACGTAATATGACTTACTTATTTCTTATAACTCGTATTTTATATTTCTTGAATCTTATCTTATAAAAAGATTAGAATCAATCCCTCTAGCTCCTGCATTCTGGATACCCAAGTGGTTTTAAGATAAATTATATATTTTTTTTACGCTATACGCTCTATACGTTATCCAATAAAAACGCTCCAGAAAATACGCGATACGAAATATACACTATTTTTTAAAAGGAACACCCATTAATTCTAAAAGGGTTTTCGCTTCTTCATCATTTAAAGCACTTGTGACAATAGTAATATTCATTCCTAATGTATTGGTTACTTGATCGAAATCTATCTCGGGAAAAATTAATTGCTCTTTCACGCCCATAGTGTAATTCCCTCTTCCATCAAAAGAGTCTGAAGGGATACCCCTAAAATCCCGAATTCGAGCGAGCGCAATATTAAAAAGCTTATCTAAAAACTCGTACATTCTATCATTCCGTAATGTAACTTTGCAACCTACTGGCATATCTTTTCTGACTCCAAAGTTAGATATTGATTTCTTTGCACGAGTTATAACGGGTCTCTGTCCGCTAATAACAGCTAATTCTTTTACTGCTTCATCCATAATTTTTGAATCTTTCGTAGCACTTCCTAATCCAATATTAATTACTGTTTTCTGCAGTCTGGGAACAGCCATTACACTTTTATATTTGAATTTTTTCATCATTTCAGGTACAACTTGTTTGAAGTATTTTTCTTTCAATCGGGGCATAATTTAACCTCCTAAACTTTATCTATTATTTCTCCGCATTTTTTACACACTCTTACTCTTTTGCCTTCTTTTATTTTCTCTCTTCTTATAGCAGTGGGCTTACTACATTTATTGCAAATTAATCTAATTTTAGAAGTATGTACTGTACCTTCCTGCTTAACTATTCCACCCTGAGGAACTTTTTGGGTAGGTTTAGAGTGTTTCTTTAAAATATTAACACCTTCAACTATTACTTCCATTTTCTTGGGGGAAATACGAACTATTTTCCCTTTTTTACCTTTATCTTCTCCGCTAATAACTAAAACATTATCACCTTTTTTAAATCCAAGTTTAGTGTTAACCAAATCGCTATCCCTCCCTTTTTATACTACTTCGGACGCTAGTGAAATTATCTTCATAAAATTTTTATTTCTCAATTCCCGAGCAACTGGTCCAAATATTCTGGTCCCAACCGGTTCATTTTGATTATTAATAACAACTGCAGCATTGTCGTCAAATCTAATATATGAACCATCTGATCGACCAAGTTCTTTCCTTGTTCTTACAATAACTGCTTTAATAACCTCACCTTTTTTGCAGGTTCCTCCCACTGCTGCTACCTTAACTGAGGCGACAATAATATCTCCTATTCTAGCATATCTTCTACGGGAACCACCTAAAACTTTTATACATTGTATTTCTTTAGCACCTGAATTATCCGCAACGAATAAACGTGTTTGCATCTGTATCATCTTAGCTACCTTCTCTCCTTAATCATAATTAGTATATGGTCGTTATTTTTTAATGCAAGTTTCAGTTATCTGTTTACAAGTTTATAGTTTATTGCAGGATCGTATGATAATACAACCTATCTATACCTAAACTTTTTAGAAATTATCAACTTGTAACTCGAGTCCTGAGACTTACAACTTGTAACTAATAACACATTACTTATTACTGTATTATATTTACTAAAGTACTATTCGCTATTTAAATAATTGTAAGTAGACGTAGTTTCTACTGTTTATTATTTAGTTAGCATTATAGAAATAACTATTTTACTAATATCGCTTGAATTGTCTTATTTCGTTTTTTCTAATATTTCCGTAACTCTCCATCTTTTTCTTTTACTTAAAGGTCGAGTTTCGGCAATTTTTACTTTATCGCCTATACCACAGGCATTTTTTTCGTCATGTGCCATAAATTTACTCGATTTTTTTATTCTTTTTTTGTAAAGAGGATGTGACACCAGGTATTCAACTTTTACAACTACGCTCTTTTCCATACCGTCACTTACAACTTTTCCAATTTTTGTGTTTATTTTTTTACTGGACAGCATTTAAGCCTCCTTTTTTCAATTTAATTTATTTTTTTTAATTCAATTTCTCTTAAAATTGTTTTTGCTCTGGCAATATTATGCCTTACTTCTTTTATTCTCATAGGATTACCTAATTGTCCGGTAACCACTTGAAATCTCAAACTAAACAATTCATCTTTAAAATCAGTGAGTTTCTTTTTCAATTCTTCAACTGATAAATCTTTTAATTCACTTGCTTTCATTTATCCCACCACCTGTTCATTTCTAGAAAGAAAACGAGTTTTTATGGGTAATTTATGAGCAGCTAACCGCATCGCCTCTTTGGCCAGATTTAGTTCTACTCCACCTAACTCAAATAACATCTTTCCTGGTTTTACTACTGCCACCCAATGGTCAGGTGCTCCCTTTCCTTTTCCCATCCTGGTTTCTGCTGGTTTTTTAGTCACTGATTTATCGGGAAATATTCTTACCCAAACCTTTCCACCCCTTTTTACTGCATGAGTAATAGCAACCCGAGCTGCTTCTATCTGGGCACTGGTTATCCAATGGGGCTCTAATGCCTGCAACCCAAAATCACCAAAAGCAATAAAATTTCCTTTATGGGCACAGCCTTTTATGGTTCCTCTATGTGTTTTTCGATATTTTGTTCTAGTTGGTTGTAACATTTTTCCGTACTCCTTCACTACTTGATTCTTCTGCTCTCTCGCTAGTTAAAACCTCGGTAACCGGTTTTTGGTTAAACGCCACTTTGTTTTTTACAGGAAGTACTTCCCCTCGGAAAATCCATGCCTTAACGCCAATTTTACCATAAGTTGTATTAGCCTCAGCAAAACCATAATCTATGTCTGCCCGCAATGTATGGAGAGGTAACCTACCCTCTAGATGCCATTCTGTTCTTGCTATTTCAACCCCACCTATTCTTCCAGAACAAGAAATCTTTATTCCTTCGGCGCCCATTCTCATAGATCGACTGGTTGATTGTTTCATCGCCCTTTTAGTAGAGCCTCTTCTTTCCAATTGTTCAGCAATATTCTCAGCAACTAACTGAGCATTTAATTCCGGTGTTTTTACTTCTATAATTTTTATCTGCAAATCACCTTTTACAAATTTAGACAACTCTTCTTTTAAATTATTAACTTCCGCCCCTTTTCGACCTATTACAATACCTGGCCTCGCGCAATTAATAGTTAACCTCACTCGATCAGCTATGCGTTCAATTTCAATGCAAGAAATTCCAGCATGTTTTAAACGATTCTTAACATATTTTCTTATCTTGTAATCCTGATATACCTTTTCAGCATAACCCTTTTTTGAAAACCACTTAACATCCCAATCTTTTATAATTCCAATTCTAAATCCTTTCGGATGTACTTTCTGTCCCAATTATTTCCCCTCCCCTTTATAATCAACTATAATGGTAATGTGGCTAGTTCTTTTTCTTATTTTACTTGCTCTACCCATGGCCCGAGGTCTAAATCTTTTAACTGTAGGCCCTACATCGACATAAGCTTCGGATACATATAAATCTTCTACATTTATATCATCATTATTTTGTGCGTTATAAATCGCAGAGTTTAAAACGTTGTAAACCATTTTAGCTGAACGGTTAGGAAGAAATTTCATAGTTAAGAGAGCTTCACTGGCATTCTTACCCCGAATAATATCTACAACCTGTCTTCCCTTGCGAGCAGATATAGGTAAATATTTACCTACTGCTTTTGTACTCATTGTTTTCCTCCTAATTTAATTTATTTGCTTTTCTGCAATAATAAAAACTAATTATTTAATAAATTTTTATAAGTAGAAATAATTATTCTTGTCTTATATAAGAAATAAGAATATTATTTCCTAACATTGTATAATAACCAACTTTATTTACTATTTTACCGAAGTTGTTCTTTCGGTATGAGCACTATGCCCTTTAAAAATTCTAGTAGGAGAAAATTCTCCTAATTTATGGCCTACCATATTTTCGGTAATATATACTGGAATATGCCTTTTACCATTATGCACAGCAAAAGTATGTCCGACCATTATAGGAAAAATAGTTGATCTTCTTGACCAAGTCTTTATTATATTTTTCTTCCTTTTCTGATTTAATTCTCTAATTTTACCTAATAACTTTTCGTCTATATAGGGTCCTTTTTTTAAAGATCTAGACATCTAAAATAACTGCCTCCCTTATTTACTATTTTTTCGTCTTTCTTTTAACAATATATTTATCTGAAAGTTTATTCTTTTTTCTAGTTCTATATCCCTTTGAAGGTACACCGGTTGGGGAACAAGGGTGCCTACCTCCTGAACTCTTTCCTTCTCCTCCACCCATAGGATGATCAACTGGATTCATGGCTACCCCTCTAACGGATGGCCTTATCCCTAACCATCTACTTTTACCTGCTTTACCACTAGATAAATTTTCATGAATAAGGTTACCAATTTGCCCAATACTGGCTTTACACTCTAAATGCACTAATCTTACTTCCCCGGAAGGCAATCTAACATGAGCATATTTACCTTCCTTAGCCATAAGTTGAGCTACCGTACCAGCTGATCGAACTAATTTACCGCCCTGTCCTGGTCTTAATTCAATATTATGAATTAAAGTACCGGTAGGGATATCATTTAATGATTTTGTATTTCCTACTTTTATATCCGCATCTTTTCCGGATATAACCACATCTCCTACTTTTAAATTTACCGGGCACAGAATATACCTCTTTTCTCCATCATAATATTTGAGTAAAGCAATTCGTGCTGAACGATTAGGATCATATTCAATGCTAAAAACCTTTGCCGGAATTCCTTCTTTTTGTTTCCGAAAATCAATTATTCTATACTTTCTCTTACTTCCGCCGCCTTGATGCCTCACTGTGATTCTGCCCTGATTATTTCTTCCGCCTCTTTTTTTTAGTCCTTTGGTTAAAGATTTTTCAGGCGTATCAGTAGTTATTTCATCAAAGGTGGAAATAGTCATAAATCTTCTCCCAGGAGAAGTAGGTTTAAATTTTTTTATCTCTGCCACTTTAATCTACACCTTCCTTAAATATCTTTTTTATGCTTTAGATATTTTCTAATTCCTTAATTTTTTCACCCTTTTTTAGAGTAATTATTGCTTTCTTCCAACGCGATGTTTTTCCGGAGTATTTCCCTAAACTCTTTTTTTTACCTGGCATCTTCAAAATATTTACTTTCGCGACTTTAGTTTTAAATTTTTCTTCAATAGATTTTCCAATTTCAGTAGAATTGGCCTTCCAATCTACTTTAAATACATATTTATTTTCTTCTTTTAATCTCACACTTTTCTCTGAAATTATCGGTTCTAATATAATATCTCTATCTGAGGGCATTATATTAACACCTCCTCAATTTTTTGCAAGGCTTTTTTAGTAATTATTATCTTTTCTTGGTTCATAAGATCATAAGTATTTATTTTAGACACGGGCAAAACCTTTGCGCCTTTAATATTTCTCACGGATAACGCGATAATATTATCTTCTTTTTCCGTTATTATTAATGGTTTTTTAAATGCTTGTAAATTTTTTAAAATTTCTACCATCTTACTAGTCTTGTTTTCATTTAATAATAATTCATCTATAATAATAATTTCTTTATTCTTCAACTTATCTGATAGAACCGATTTTAAGGCAGCAATCTTTATTTTTTTAGGTAAAGAAAATGAATAATCTCGCGGATTAGGGCCAAATACGGTGCCACCTCCTACCCAAATAGGAGAACGATTAGTTCCTGCTCTCGCTCTTCCAGTTCCCTTCTGTTTCCAGGGTTTTGCTCCTCCACCTCTTACTGCACTTCTATTTTTTGTAGAAGCAGTTCCTCTTCTTTTATTTGCCAAATATCGTTTTACCACTTGTTGAATAAGGTATTTATTTACTTTAGTATTAAAAATATTATCTTTTAGGGAAACTTCTCCAATATTTTCTCCTTTAATATTTTGAACTGACAAATCAATCATAAACAATCCTCCTTCCCTATTAAAAATATACTTACATTACCCAATTTTATTAATGACAAGCATTGCTCCTTTAGCACCAGGAACTGAACCTTTCACTAAAATCAAATTTCTTTCTAGATTAATTTTTACCACTTCTATATTTTTCACTGTAACTCTATCTGTTCCCATATGTCCTGGCAATTTTGTCCCCTTAAAAACTCTAGCTGCATCCGTAGCTCCAATTGAACCAACTGATCTAAAATATTCCTTCTGGCCATGGGTTTTTGGCCCACCTGAAAAATTATGTCTCTTTATTGCACCAGCAAATCCTTTCCCTTTAGATATTCCAATAATATCTACCTTTTCGCCTTCCTTAAAAATATCTACCTTTATCTCTGTACCAGAAGAATATTTACTGGAATCCTCAACCTTAAATTCTCTGATATACTTTATTGGCTTTACTTTATATTTATTAAGATGGCCTGCTATGGGTTTAGTAACTTTTTTTTCTTTTACTTCCTTAAAACCCAATTGAACTGCATTATAGCCATCTTTTTCTATATTTTTCTTCTGTATTACTTGACATGGACCAGCTAAAATTACAGTTACTGGAACAGATTCTCCATTTTTTGCAAACATTCTAGTCGTTCCTATTTTCTCTCCTAATATTCCTGCTGCCATTTTTATATTCACCTCCGAGTCTAATATATCGTATTACGGTATCGCATCAAATTTCTTAATCCCTTATTTTATCTTTCTACTTTTTATTATAAAGAACAGCACTCAAATAATGTTATGTTCAGTCCCACATTTATTTTTAACTAATTAATCAAGCTCTACAATCCATAGAGAGACAGAATACCAATCCCACTAGCGAAGGTTCACTATTTACTAATGTGGATTTTAATTTCCTATAATACAGTTCTTCTAAAAACATTTGTTAATTAATTTGCAAGCAATTAGTTTATTTATCTATTTTTTTTTATTCCAGAGTTTTGAGCTCAATATCTACGCCTGACGGTAAATCAAGATGCATTAATGCTTCTATAGTCTTGGTAGAAGGCTCTAAAATATCAATCAATCTTTTATGAGTTCTCATTTCAAATTCTTCCCTTGATTTTTTATCCACATGTGGTGAACGTAAGACACAATATTTATTTATCTCTGTTGGTAAAGGTATAGGGCCAGAAAATTTTCCACCAATTCTTTTTACAGTATCTATTATCATCAAGGTAGAATTATCTAATATTCTGTGATCATATGCTTGTAAGCGAATTCTTATTTTTTGCATGAAATTTTTTAACTTACCTCCCTATTATTCTCATATATCGTATACCTTATTTAGTTAAATTCTTTTATTCCATTTTCTGTAGAGGAGCGGATTCATCTACCCCTCAATCTTTGGGATTTCTTCATTATATATTATATCCGATATGCTATATGCTATTCTATTATTTCACTTACCACTCCAGCACTGATAGTGCGTCCCCCTTCTCGGATAGCAAAACGGAGCTGTTTTTCCATAGCGATAGGAGTAATAAGTTCACCGACAACCGTTACCCTATCCCCGGGCATAACCATCTCTACCCCTTCAGGTAAGGTGATGGTACCGGTTACGTCA
>Ga0075525_10000418_pt1 | contig 14689 bp, 11 predicted proteins | sample NGEPertwo_FD_74795 | JGI IMG/M metagenome (GOLD analysis project Ga0075525, IMG submission 74795) | Arctic peat soil microbial communities from the Barrow Environmental Observatory site, Barrow, Alaska, USA - NGEE Permafrost154B-two | ecosystem: Environmental > Terrestrial > Soil > Wetlands >...
CCCAAGGAGGGTCCTTCAGCCGGTATCGCCGTGGCGGCGTCGCTGCTCTCGGCGCTCACCGAGACTCCGCTGCTGCCGAGGGTGGCGCTCTCGGGCGAGATCACGCTGACCGGCCATGTGCTCGCCGTGGGAGGGCTCAAAGAGAAGCTGTTGGCCGCGCGCCGGGAAGGCGTGCGCAAGGTAATTCTGCCGGAGGACGTCAAGGGGCAGGTAAAAGAACTCCCCGCGGAGATCAGGAAAGGGCTCGAGATCGTGTACGTGCGGACGTTCATCGAAGTGCTCCCGCAGATCTTCCCGCAAGAGAGGAGCTGAGGGTTTTGAGCAAGACCAATATGCAGTCACGCTACGATCCCCACGAGGTCGAGGAGCGGCTGATGGGGGAGTGGCTGGAGAAATCCGCATTCCACGCCGAGGTCGACCCCTCGCGCCCCGCCTATTCCATGGTGATCCCTCCGCCTAACGTGACCGGGTCGCTCCACATGGGCCACGCCCTGAACGGCACCATCCAGGACATCCTCATCCGCTACCACCGGCTCAAGGGCGAGAACCCGGAGTGGCTGGTGGGCACCGACCACGCCGGCATTGCCACTCAGGCCAAGGTGGAAGCGCAGTTGCGCGAAGAGGGCCTGCGCAAGGACGACGTGGGCCGGGAGGGTTTCATCGACCGGGTCTGGGACTGGAGGGAGAAGTACGGCTCCACCATCATCCATCAGCTTAAGAGCCTGGGCTGCTCCTGCGACTATGAGCGCGAGCGCTTCACCATGGATCCGGAGTACCACGACGCCGTGCTCGAGGTGTTCGTCGACCTCTACGAGAAGGGCGATATCTATCGCGACCTCTACCTGGTCAACTGGTGTCCGCGCTGCGGCTCGGCCATCTCGGATCTGGAGGTGGAGCACGTCGAGCGCACCACCCAGCTGACCTACATCCGCTATCCCATAGAGGGTACCGAGGATCATCTGACCGTGGCCACCACCCGGCCGGAGACCATGCTGGCCGACACCGCTGTGGCCGTGAACCCCCGGGACCCGCGCTACGGCAAGTACGTCGGGGGAACCGCCATCGTTCCCCTGGTCGAGCGGCCCGTGCCCATCATCGCCGATGAGCACGTAGACCCGGAGTTCGGCACCGGCGCGCTGAAGATCACCCCGGGCCACGATCCCAACGACTGGGAGATCGCCCAACGGCACCAGTTGCCCGCCATGTCGGTGATCGGCTTCGACGGGCTGATGAACGAGCAGGCGGGCGAATTCGCCGGCCTCTCCGCCACCGACGCGCGGAAGCAGGTGGTGGCGGCGCTCGAGGAGCGCGGTCTGTTCGATCATTCCGAGGATTACAAGCACTCGGTGGGCACCTGTTACCGTTGCGGCAGCGTGATCGAGCCGCTCCTCAGCCTGCAGTGGTTCATGAGGATGGACCGTCTGGCCAAACCGGCGATCGAGGCGGTGGAGTCGGGCCGGCTGCGCTTCGTGCCCGAACGATGGAAAGACGTCTATCTGGAGTGGATGCGCAACATCCGGCCCTGGTGCGTGAGCCGGCAGCTCTGGTGGGGTCATCGCCTGCCGGTTTACTACTGCGATGACTGCGATGAGGTGGTGGTCAGCAAGCAGGCGCCCGCGGTCTGTCCCCAGTGCGGGGGAACCGTGAAGCAGGACTCGGACGTGCTGGACACCTGGTTCAGCTCGGCGCTCTGGCCCTTTGCCCCGTTTGGCTGGCCGGAGAAGAGCCCCGAACTTGAGTACTTCTACCCCACCGATGTGCTGTCCACCGCGCGGGACATCATCTATCTCTGGGTGGCGCGGATGATCATGATGGGTCTCGAGTACATGGGAGAGGTGCCCTTCCGCGACGTCATCATCCACCCCACCATCCTGGCGGAGGACGGACGGCGGATGAGTAAGAGCCTGGGCACGGGCATCGATCCGCTCGAGCTGATCGAGCAGTACGGCGCAGATGCCACTCGATACGGCTTGGTCTACATGAGCTCGGTGCAGGACGTGCGCTTCAGCCCGGAACGGATCGAGATGGGCCGGAACTTCGCCAACAAGATCTGGAACGCGTCGCGCCTGGTGCTGCAGAATGCGGACCCGGAGGCCGCCGCCGAGGTCACCCTGGCAACACCGGCCGACCGCTGGATCTTCAGCCGCCTGGCAGCGGTTGCGGACGAAGCCGCCGCGCTCTACGAGAGCTACGACTTTGCCGAGGTGGCGCGGGTTTTCTACGGCTTCCTCTGGAGCGAGGTCTTCGATTGGTACTTGGAGATCGCCAAGGCCCGGCTCTACGGAGACGACGACCGGGCGCGGCGCGAGGTGAGCGGCAACCTGCTCGTGCTGCTCGAGTCCTTCACCGGGCTGCTGCACCCGGTGATGCCCTTCTTGACTCAAGAGATCTGGCAGAACCTGCCTCAGGTGCGAGCGGGCAAAAGGCCAAAGGACATCCTCGAGTCGAGCTGGCCCGAGACGGGGCCGGAGTGGCGCGACGCCGAGGCGGAGCGGGGGATGGAGGCTTTCGTGCAGCTGGTGGGCGGGCTGCGCTCTGCGCGCGACGAACTGGGTGTCGGCCGCGAGGTGGCCGGCCGGGTCGTGCTGGTGGGAACAGATGAGGCCGCGCTCGAGGCGATCCGTGTAAACGAAGCTTCGTTCAGGCAGCTCAGTGGTTGCGAACTGGACGGCGGCGTGGCCTCCATGGAGCAGGCCCCCGAGGGCCGTTACGCCAGCGTCGAAGCCGGCCCGCTGGTCGGGCTGATGCACCTCGAAGGCATGGTGGACGTGGAGCGCGAGCGCGAGCGTCTGTTGACCAAGGCCCGCAAGGCAAAGGCCGAGGCCGAAAAGGCCGGCAAGAAGCTGTCCAACCAGGGGTTCGTGGCCAAAGCGCCGGCCGAGGTCATCGAGACCGAACGTGAGCGCTTGAGCCAGGCCGAAAACATACTGAGCACGGTGCGGCGGCAGTACCGCGAGCGCGTAGGAGAGGAACTCGAGCTGTGAGTGCCAAGAAAGCGCTTCCCACCCCGGAGATGGCCCGGGACTACGTAAAGAGCCTGGAGATGTTCGGGATGCGGCTGGGCCTGGACCGCGTGCGCCTGCTCGCCAAGGAGCTGCGCAATCCGCAAAACGCCTACCGCACGATCCACGTGGTGGGCACCAATGGCAAGTCCTCGACCGCGCGGTTTGCCTCGGCCATCCTGCAGGAGTATGGACTAACCGTCGGCACCTACGTGAGCCCCCACCTGCTCAGCCTGGCCGAACGTCAGCTGATCAACGGTAAGGCCTGCGCCGAGGATGAGTTCTACGAATTGGTCGCCGAAGTCATGCCCGCCGCGGAGAAGGTCAACAAGAAACTGCCCGAGGGCGAGGTTCTCACCCAATTCGAGGTGCTGACCGTGGTGGCCTTCCTTTTCTTCCAGCGGCACGAGGTCGAGGTGGCGGTTATCGAGGCCGGCCTGGGCGGGCGCTGGGACGCCACCAGTATCATCAAGTCTGAGGTGCAGGTGGTTACCACCATCGGCCGGGAGCACGCGGAGGTGCTGGGAGAGACCCCCCTCGCCATCCTCGAGGAAAAGGCGGCGGTCATACCCGAGGGTGGCAAGGTGATGGCCGGCCGCCTTGATCCGCAGGTGCGAGAGCGGCTCGGGCAGATCTGCGAGGAGCGCAAGGCCGAGTGCCGTTTTCTCGACCGCCAGATCTCTCTGCTCTTGGACAACCGGCAGGACAGCTTCGACATCTTCGGGGTTCAGGAGCTTTACTCGGGAATCCAGCTGTCGGCACTCGGCGACTATCAGAAGACCAACGCCGCTGTGGCGGTCGGAGCGGTCGAGCTCTTCCTGGATGAGGCCCTCGACGAGGAAAAGGTGCGACGCGCCCTGAAGCGCACGACAATTCCCGGAAGACTCGAAGTCATCAGCGAGCACCCGCTCTGCATTCTCGACGGGGCACACAACCCCGACGGCATGAACGAGCTGATGCGCTCCTTGGACCGGCTGCTCGAGCGCCGGCGGCTGCTCGGCGTGGTTTCCATCCTCAAAGACAAGGGTGCCTTGGAAATGCTCAAGGAGCTGGCTCCCCGCTGCGACATCCTCTTCGTTACCGAAAACTCCAATCCCCGTTCATATAAGGCGCAGGAGCTCGCGAAGATCATGGAGGAACTCGAGGACGCTCCCGAGGTCTTCGTCGACACCGTGCCGGCGTCGGCCTTCAAGAGCGCCTACGATCTGGCCACCTCCAATCAGGTGGTGTTGGTCACGGGTTCGCTCTACTTGGTTGCCGATCTGAAGGCCGCCTTGGGGCAGGGGATCTGAGGAGCGTAGCGAACGTGTCCGGGAGGAGGAGCGGCGGCAGCCGGGACGTGGTGCTTTTCACGCTCACGGTTTTGCTCATAATTGTCGTGGTATTCTTCCTCGCTGGATACCTACTTGGCAGGACGATCCTGTAGGAGCCGGATTTGGACAATCTATTTCAATCGATAAACGATATCTTGCAGTCTCCGCTGCTGCAGCTTTCCTGGTATCTGCTGTTGTTCTCGGTCGCGGTTCTGTGGCTGGCCCTGGTTTTCTGGACCCTGAAGGACGCCCGCCGGCGGATCGATGATGCCCTGATCATCGTGGTCGCGGTGCTGACCTCGCTGGTGTTTCCCTTCATCGGAACTCTGGTCTACACGATCCTGCGTCCCGCGGAATACCTGGACGACATCCGGGAGCGTGAGCTCGAGATGCGGGCCATGGAGCAGGAGTTGATGTCCACTCAGCTCTGCCCCAACTGCCGGACGCTTGTGCGTGACGACTACATCGTCTGTCCCCGCTGCCGCAAGCAACTGCGTTCGACCTGTGTCTCCTGCGAGAGGCCTTTGGAGCGCAGCTGGCGGGTTTGTCCCTACTGCGGAGAGGAAACCGATCAGCAAACCGCACGGCCGGAAGGCCCCGGCTTGGAAGAAACCGCCGAGCCTTTTCAGCGGGAAGCCTTGGGCCGCTCGCGCGCGTAGTTTTCGTATATTGGAAGTGAGCTTTGGCGGCGGCCCTCGAGCCGCCGTCTTTTTGTAGTCGGTAGACCCTTGTAATGGAGGAAGTCAAAATGGCACAGGAACGCACACTGGTTTTCGTAAAGCCCAACGGGGTGGAGCGCGGCCTAATCGGCGAGATCGTGGCGCGTTTCGAGCGCCGCGGCCTCAAGCTGCGCGCGGCCAAGCTCAAGCAGGTGAGCCGGGAATTGGCCGAGGAGCACTACGCCGAGCATAAAGGCAAGGGCTTCTTCAACGGGCTGGTTGACTTCATCACCTCGGCTCCCATCTTTCTCATGGTGCTGGAAGGCCCCTCGGTGGTGAAAGTCGCCCGGGACATGATGGGGGCCACCAATCCTCTGGAAGCCGGACCGGGGACCATCCGTGGCGATTTTGCCCTCGAGATCGGCGAGAACGTGGTGCACGGCTCGGACAGCGTGGAGAGCGCGGAGCGCGAGATCGGCCTCTATTTCGACGAGTCGGAGCTGGTCTAGGCATTTCGGCCCGGGAGTTTCCCCTGTTTCCCAAGGATTTCCGCCTGTTCCTCGCCTCGCAATCCCCGCGGAGGCGCGAGTTGCTGCGCGCCGCCGGGATTCCCTTCGAGGTGGTCACGGCGGAGGCCGAGGAACTCGTCGAAGGGATGGCTCCCGGGGAGCTCGCCTTGGAGAACGCGAGGCGCAAGTGCCGCGCCGCCCGCCTTTCGCGGGTTCAGGGCTCGAGCTTCATTCTGGCCACCGACACCGTCGTGGTCGTGGGGGAAGAGGTTCTGGGTAAGCCGGCCGGCGCCGATGAGGCGGCAGCCATGCTCCGCCGCCTGTCGGGCCGCGAGCACAAGGTGATCTCCGGAGTGGCGCTGTCGCGGCGGGCAGAGGCGGCGGCGGGTGCTCCGCGCGCCGCCGTAGCCGAGGAGCCGCGGGGCGAGGCCCGCGCCGAGGGTGCCCCCGTCTCCGCCCCGGGCTCCGCCCCGCTTAGCGTGGCCGAGGCCGCCCGCACACGGGTGACCTTTGCCCGCCTGAGCGAACCCTGGATCGAAGCCTACCTGGACTCCGGCGAGTGGCAGGGCAAGGCGGGCGCCTACGCCATCCAAGGGAGGGCTGGGCTCTTCGTGGAGGGGATCGTGGGCGAGTACAGCAACGTGGTCGGGTTGCCCATGCGCCTGCTCGCCAAGCTCTTTGCGGATTTGGGCTTTGACGTCATGGCCCGCCGTTGGATTCTGCCGCCCGAGGTTTAGAAACTCCGGTCGAGCAGCAAGGATCGTGCCGCCCTACTGGTCATCGCTATGCAACGGGGTATAATCGGGCTTCGGCCGAGGGTCCGCGGGCGCGTGGCCTGCCGCGCCGAATTCTTTATTGAGATCACTCTACTCGGAGGACGATACTTATCGGCTTTCTGAGCTTCATAACCGGTTTCGCCGGAAGGGACATGGCCGTTGACCTGGGTACGGCCAACACTTTGGTCTACGTGCGGGGCCGGGGCATCGTGCTCTCCGAGCCCTCCGTGGTGGCCATCGATTCCCGTTCCGGGGATGTGCACGCCGTCGGTGCCGAGGCCAAGCGCATGCTGGGCCGCACGCCGGGCACCATCACCGCCATCCGTCCCCTAAAAGACGGGGTCATCGCCGATTTCGATGTGACCGAGCAGATGCTGCGTCACTTCATCCAGAAGGTTCACCAGAACCGTTGGGCCCACCCGCGGGTCGTCGTCTGTGTTCCCTCCGGGGTTACCGGAGTGGAGCGGCGCGCCGTGGAAGAGGCGACCATCACCGCCGGAGCGCGGGCGGCTTACCTGATCGAGGAGCCCATGGCGGCCGCGATCGGTGCCGGTCTGCCGGTCAGCGAACCGACCGGGAGCATGATCGTGGACATCGGCGGGGGCACGAGCGAGGTGGCCGTCATCTCTCTGGGAGGCATCGTCACGGCTCAGTCGGTGCGTATCGGCGGGGATGAACTCGACGAGGCGATCATCGCCTTCGTCAAGAAAGAGTACAAACTGATGATCGGCTCCCAAACCGCCGAAGAGCTCAAGCTGGAGATCGGTTCCGCCTACGTCTTGGAAGAAGAGGCGCAGGCCGAAATTCGGGGCCGGGACCTGGTCACCGGGCTCCCCAAGACCGTGGTGATTTCCTCTGAGGAGGTTCGCGACGCCATCGCCGAGCCGGTGGCCTCGATCATAGACGCCATCAAAGCGACACTAGACAAGACTCCACCCGAACTGGCCTCGGACATCATGGACCGGGGCATCATGCTTGCCGGGGGAGGCTCGCTCCTCCAGGGAATGACCGAGCGGATCAGGGAAGAAACGCAGATGCCCGTTCACCTAGCCGAATCCCCGCTCACCTGTGTGGCCGTGGGGTCGGGCAGGTCTCTCGAGGAGTTTGAGGCGCTGCACCGGTCGTCGCAGCGGTCACGCAAACGCCGGTACTGATGGGCGGAGGTGCAGTTTGCTGCGAGACCCTGATGTGCGCCGGCGTCTTCTTTTTGGCGCACTCATAGTCATATCTCTAGTTCTGCTGACGGCCTTTTTTCGGGAACCGGCCACCGGAGCACTTCACGGCCTGCAGCGTGGCACCCTGGGCTATCTCACCCCGCTGCAGAGCACGGCCACTCGGGCCATCGAGCCGTTCCAGGAAGGCTATCGCTGGGCGGGTGACCTGCTCGAAGCCCACAGCCGCAACGAGAACCTCCAGACGGAACTCGAAGGCCTGCGCGGGCGCGTGGTCCAACTGGAAGAGGCCGATCAGGAGAACCGGCGTCTCAAAGAACTTCTGGATTTCCGGGAGGCGGCGATCTTCCCTGCCGGCTCCGAGTTCGTGGTTGCCCGGGTGATCGGGCGCTCTCCCACCAGATGGCAGGAGTGGGTTCACATCGACAAGGGAAGCGCGGATGGGCTGAAGCTCAATCAGCCTGTGGTCGGCGCGACCAACGCTACCGGGGACTCGCTCTCCGGCAAGGGTCTCGTGGGAAAGGTCGTGGGGGTGAGCGAGAATGCCGCCCAGATTCAGCTGATTACCGACCCGGAATCCAGCGTGGCCGCGCTCATCCAGCAATCGCGGGCGCGAGGCATCGTGGTGGTCCCCGAAGCCGGCCGGCTGGTGATGGACTATGTGGAGAGAGATCAGCGGGTCGAGGCCAAGCAAATCGTGGAGACCTCCGGATTTGGAGAGGTATATCCCAAGGGCATCCCGGTCGGCGTCGTGCAGACCGTGGGCGAAGAGGATGTCAACGTCTACAAGCAGATCGAGATCCGCACCTTCGTAGACTTCGGCGTGCTCGAGGAAGTCATGGTCGTGATCTCACCGGCGGTGCCGAACGTGGATGAGTCGCTAATGGAAAAGCTCAACCCGACCGACAAGCCCGTGGCCACCCCATGACCTCCGTCGTGAGAATCCCGGATGGCGTGAGGCTAGGGGGTATGCTGCTGGTCGCCGTGGCCGTTCAGGCGGTCGTGACCTCTCGTGTGCTTGTGCTTGGCGTCAGCGCCGATCTCTTCCTGGTGCTCGCGGTGCTGGTGGCGCTGGGGCGCGGCTCCACCAAAGGCGCGCTGTTTGGTTTCGGCGCGGGTCTGTTGGCCGACATCATCTACTTGGAGCCGGTGGGTCTGCGCACCTTCATCTACCTCATGCTGGGCTACGGGGTGGGGCGCTACTCGGAGATTCTGGGTGTTGCCAGCGCGTGGACCGTGGTCCTGCTGGCCGCGGTCTCGGCCTTCTCGGCGGAACTCGTCTACGGCCTCTTTCAGGTGCTCGCCGGGCAACCCGGTTCGTTCTGGGCCATGCTGCAACAGCAGGTCCTGCCGGCGGCGCTGCTGGATGCCCTGGTGGCAGCGCCCCTCTATCTGGGTCTGGTTCGCCTGGGAATGCTCGACCCTCCCGGCGGAGCCGGACCTTCGTTCAAGTAACTCACCGACTCCGCCCTTCAGGGCGCGGAGAACCGGAGAAGCGGTAGAAAAAGTTGTATCTCGAACCCACAAGAAAACAGCGTTCTCCTTCGGACGATTCCTCCCTGGGCATGCGTCTGGGGATTCTCGCCGTGGTGGTTTTGCTCGCCTTCAGCGTCCTGGGATTTCGGCTGTGGTTTCTGCAGATGATCTCGGGCGATCAATACACTGTGATGGCGGATAACAACCGGCTGCGCACGGTCAGCATAGAGGCTCCGCGCGGGGTCATCTACGATCGGGGAGGTCCCGACGAGGGCAGCGCGCTGGTCGAGAACCGCGCCGGCCTGAGCGTGGGCGTCCTTCCCATGGACCTCCGCAACGAGGAGCAGTTGGTGCCCCGCCTGGCTTCGCTCTTGGAAGTGCCGAAAGACGAGCTGTGGCAGAAGCTCGAGACGGCGAAGGAAGACCCGTACGTGGTCACGGTACTCAAAGAGGACGTCTCGGAAGACGACGTGGTCGCCTATCTCGAGGAGCACCGGGTGGAGTTCCCGGGGGTGCGTATCGAGAAGACCTATCTGCGTGACTATCCGCGTGATGCCTTCGCCACCCATCTGCTGGGCTACGTGGGCGAGATCTCGAAGGAGGAGTTGGGAGGCGAGAAGTTCCGTCTGCTGAAGGCGGGCGCCAAGGTGGGCAAGGACGGTATCGAGCACACCTACGACAACTTCCTGCGCGGAGTCGACGGCACCCGCACGGTGGAAGTCGACGCCGCGGGGCGGCCGAAGCGCGAGGTCTCCATGAGCCCGCCCCTGCCGGGAAAGAATCTGTGGCTGACCATAGACTCCAGTCTTCAGGATGCCGCCGAGCGCGGTATCGCCGAGGGGATCGAGCTCGCCCAGAGCCAGGGCTTTGGGGGCGCGGACGCCGGCGTCGTCGTCGCGCTGGATCCGCGCAACGGTGAGGTGCTGGCCATGGCCTCCTATCCAGACTATCCGCTCTCGCTCTGGGTTGGTGGCATGGGCGACCAGGAGTACGCGACGCTGATCGCGGAGGACGCCAACAATCCGCTATTCGACCGGGCGCTCAAAGGCCTCTATCCCGCGGCGTCGACCTTCAAGCCCTTCGTGGCCCTGGCCGCTCTGGAGAACGATGTCATCACGCCGGATACGGTTTTCAACGACCCCGGCTTCTATCAGATCGGCGAGCAGCGTTGGAAATGCTGGGAAGAGGACGGTCACGGCGAAGTCAACCTGGTCGAGGCCATCATGGAGTCGTGCGACACCTACTTCTACAACATCGGCCACAAGTTCTGGTACCGGGAAGGCCCGGTCATGCAGGATTTCGTGCGTCAGTTCGGCTTTGGCAGCCCCACCGGCATCGACCTGCCCGACGAGTACTTCGGCCGCGTGCCCGACAAGGATTGGAAGAAGGAGAAGGGCAAGACGGCGGAGGATAAGGCCTGGAAGCCGGGAGACGATGTAAACCTGTCCATCGGCCAGGGTGACCTGTTGACCACCCCGCTGCAGCTGGCCAACGGTTTCGCCGCAATCGCCAACGCCTCCACCGAGGACGCCAACGGCCGAGTCAAGCTCAACCTGCTCGTGCCGAGGCTGGCGCTCAAGGTCACGGACAACGCGGGCAACGTGGAGCATGAGGTGGAGACCGAGAAGCGGGGCGAAATCGAGGTCGATGCCGACGAACTCCGCGCGGTCAAGCGCGGGTTGGAGCTGGTCACTTCGGGGGCGGCGGGAACCGCCAGGGCGGCCTTCGAGGGCTTCCCCGTGGCGGTGGCCGGTAAGACCGGCACCGCGGAGAAGATCCCGGAAGACGACTACGCCTGGTTCATGGGATACGCGCCCGCCGACCAGCCGGAGATCCTGGTGGTCGCCCTCATTGAAGAGGGCGGGCACGGCAGCTCGGTGGCGGCTCCGGTGGTGCGCCGGGTGCTGGAGCGCTACTTCCAGCAGGAGCCGAGCGCGCTCAAGCAACTCGAGGTGAGCGAGTGAGGGTGCTGCAGAGGTCTTCGGAACGCCCCTTTGGCGGCTTTCGCCTGGGCGTCTACCTCAAGAACGTGGATTGGCTGCTTTTCTTCGTGACCTTTGCCCTGGCCGGGTTTGGCCTGGCCATGATCTACTCGGCGAGCTACCAGGATTCCAACATAGCCCGGCCCACTGCCTACGTCGACGCCCAGTTGGTCGGCCTGTTCCTGGGGTTCCTGGGGATGGTAGTGGTCAGTCTCTTTGACTTCGCTTGGCTGACGAGCTGGCGGCGCTACCTCTACGGTTTCACCATGGCGCTCCTGCTGGTCACCTTGGTGATCGGCGAGGAACGCATGGGCGCCCGCCGCTGGGTCGTGCTCCCCTTCATGGACCTGCAGTCCTCGGAGCTGGCCAAACTGCTGATCATCGTTTCCTTCGGAGCTTTCCTGGCCGAGGGCGTGGAGTTGCGCGACCGTTTTCGTTTCGTCCTCCAGGCGACGGCATATGTAGGCGTGCCCGCGGCGCTGATCTTCGTGCAGCCGGATCTGGGCACCTCGCTTGTGTTCCTGGTGATCTACTTCACCATGCTCTTGGTTTGGGGAGCGCGTTGGAGCCATCTCGCCGCGCTGGGGGGTACTCTGCTCGCCGGGGCCGTCATGGTGCTGCGGGTGCTCCCGGCCACGTTCGACGTGCACCTGCTCAAGCCGTACCAGCTGGAGCGGCTCATGGTCTTCGTCGATCCCCAGCTGGACGCCGGCGACGCGGGTTATCAGCTCGCTCAGAGCAAGATCGCCGTGGCCAGCGGAATGGTCACCGGAAAGGGCTTCATGGAGGGCACCCAGACGCATCTCAATTTCCTGCCTGCCCACCACACCGACTTCATCTTCTCGGTAGTGGGGGAGGAGTTGGGGTTCGTTGGCGCCGTTCTCTTGCTCGGCCTCTATTTGCTGCTCCTCTGGCGGGCATTCCGCATCGCCGCCGAGTCCAAGAACCTCTACGGCTCGCTTTTGGCCACCGGGGTCATCGGCGTGGTGCTGTTCCAGGTTTTCGTCAACGTGGGTATGACGATCGGCATCATGCCCATCACCGGCCTCCCCCTGCCTTTTATGAGCTTCGGCAGCAGTTCCCTGGTGACGTTCTTACTTGCTTCGGGACTGCTGCAGAGCGTGCACATTCACTCTCGCGTCGCCCTCTACGGTGGCCGCGTAAAAGGAGAGCCATATGGCCAGCTTGCCACTTAGCCCCAGCAAGATCTGGGATGCGTGGAAGGACGTAACCGCCGCGACCGATGCCCAGGCCGATCTCATTCTGACCGGGGATATGGAACTCGTCGAACGAGCCCGAGTGGAGTTGGCGCCCGCGGGGGGGGCCGGAACGCCCGGCGGTCACAGCCGCACATGGAACGGCGGTGCGGAGGGGCTGGCCCAACTGAGCCTCGACGAGGGCGATACCTTGCTGGTGCTCGCGCAACCGGGGGACGAGGATGCTTGGGCCAGAACGCTCAAGAAGCGTAAGCCGCCGGCTGCGGTGGTCGCGGTGGACGACGGCCCTGCGGCCGGCTATGAGGTCACCTGGTACCGCAAGAACGTCTACCGTATCTCCTTTGCCGACGATCCCCGAGGCTGGGAGAAGCTGGCCGAGGCCATCGTGGACGCGAACGGGGAGCGGTTCATCTCCCTGGCCCGCCGCTACCCGCGGCTGCGCAAAGTCGCCGCCCACCGGGTGATCGAAGACACCTCGCGCCAGAACGGCGTGGTGGGCGTCGCCTTCTTCGTGCCGGGCACAGACATGCCGGTGATGACGCTCAACCAGATCAAGATGGTGCTCTCTCTGGCGGTGATGCACGGAGAGGAGCTCACCCGTGACCGCGCGGTCGAGATTCTGGGAGTCGTCGGTGCCGGGCTGGGGTTGCGCACCGTCGCCCGGGAGGCTCTCGGTTTCATACCCGGACCCGGTTGGGTGCTGAAGGGAGCCTTGGGCTACACCGGGACCCGGGCCATGGGCGAGGCGGCGCTGCGCTACTTCCGCGAAGGCGACGACCGCTCGCCCGGCCGTTTCGCCAAGTTGCTGGAGAAGGCCCGTGAGAACGCACCGGGCGTGACCGAGACCGCCGGGGAGGCCGTTGCGTCATTGGGCGAAACCGCGACGGAAAAGGTCTCCGGCCTGATCAAACGCTTCCGCTCGTGAGTGCGGGCGGGGAGCGGCACGCCGCCGAGCTCCGCCGCCGATACGAGCAGTTGGTGGGGCGGATCGCGAATCCGGCCAGGCTGACCGGCGGAGAGATCGGCGCGGGCAGTGGGTTCTCTGATGACCAAACCGAGCTGCGCGTGGCGCTGGGCTTTCCCGACACCTACGAGATAGGCATCGCCAATCAGGCCATGCAGATTCTCTATCACGAGGCGGGTAGGACGCCCGGGGTTGCGGTTGAGCGGGTCTATCTTCCCTGGGTGGACGTCATCGCCGAGCTGCGCGCTGAAGGCCTGCCGCTGGTCACCCTGGAGAGCTGGACGCCGGTCCGCCAGGCGCACCTTCTGGGTCTCACCCTGCAGCACGAACTCAACTTCAGCGATGTGCTCGAGCTTCTCGATCTCGCGGAGGTCCCCCTGCGGGCGGCTGAACGGGGCGAGGGCGATCCCCTGGTGCTCGGGGGAGGGCCGGCGATGGCCAACTTCGTCCCTATGACCCCCTTCTTCGACGCCTTCGTGGTGGGCGACGGGGAGATCATCTTCCCTGAGGTGCTGGACGCGGAGCGCGAGGCGCGCTCGCGCCGGGCAAGCCGCCGGGACCGGCGCGAATCGTTGACCCGTATTCCCGGGGTTTACGTTCCCGGTATTTCTAAGAAAGTGACCCGCCGGGTGGTGGCCGACCTCGCGCTTGCCGACTACCCTGAGCAGTGTCTGGTGCCTTTGACCGCGGGGGTGCACGATCGTGCCTGGGTCGAGGTGATGCGCGGCTGCACCCGGGGTTGCCGCTATTGCCAAGCGGGGATGTGGTATCGCCCGGTCAGGGAGCGCCCTGCCGCCATGGTGGTGAGCATGGCCGCGGGCGCCGCCCGGGCCACCGGGCATCAGGAGGTGAGCCTTGCATCACTTTCCACCACCGACTACAGCGCCCTCGCTCCGGTCATCGCCGCCCTCGAGAAAGAAGAACCGGACCTCCAGGTGAATCTGCCTTCGCTCCGGGTCGATTCGGCGGCGGTGCGGCTCGCGCACGTCACCTCGGGGAGAGGCTCCTCGGTCACCCTGGCCCCAGAGGCGGGCAGCCAACGCTTGCGCGACGTCATCAACAAGAACGTCACCGAGGCGGATATCGTCGACGCGGCTGGGCAGGCTTTCTCGCTGGGCTACACCACCATCAAGCTTTACTTCATGATCGGCCTGCCCGAGGAGCGGGACGAGGACGTCGAGGCAATCGTCGAGCTGGTTCGGCGGCTGCAGGCGCTCGGCCGCGAACACCTGGGTCTGCAGGTGGGACGTCTGCAGGTGCATGTCAGCGTCACCAATTTCATCCCCAAGCCCTTCACCCCGTTTCAGTGGGCAGGTATGGCTGCGCCCGAGGTGCTGAGGCGGCGGCAGGATCTGCTGCGGCGCGGCCTGCGCGGAAAAGGACTCAAACTGTCCCTGCACGACATCCCCGGCAGCTATCTCGAGGCCGCCCTGGCGCGGGGGGGCGAGGAGATCGCCGGCGTGATCGAGGGCGCCTGGCGTCGGGGCGCCCGCTTCGACTCCTGGACTGAGCAGTTCGATATGCGCGCGTGGGAGGACGCTTTCACCGCCGCACCGGAGGCTCACGTCGCCGCCGCGAAACCGGCGTCTCGCTCAGGGTGGGGCGAAGCCGGCTCATCC
>Ga0075525_10000423_pt1 | contig 14639 bp, 9 predicted proteins | sample NGEPertwo_FD_74795 | JGI IMG/M metagenome (GOLD analysis project Ga0075525, IMG submission 74795) | Arctic peat soil microbial communities from the Barrow Environmental Observatory site, Barrow, Alaska, USA - NGEE Permafrost154B-two | ecosystem: Environmental > Terrestrial > Soil > Wetlands >...
CTGGCTGATGGTACATGGGTAACTCCGTTTAATCCACTTTATCCTTACTATGAATTTATGTACCGAGAAGCAAACGCCTGGCAGTCGACCTTCTTTGTTCCTCATGATACCGAAGGACTTATAAGTTTGTTTAAGAGTCCGGCGGACTTCGAGCAGAAAGTTGATTCACTCTTCTCAATACCTTGGGGAGGCTATGCTATCGACAATGTATCATGTTTTATGGGACAATTTTGCATGGGTAATCAGCCCGACTTCAATTATCCATATCTTTATTATTTCATAAACAAACCGGAGAAGTCTCAAGCCATCCTCAATAAATTGTTGGCTGATTACTTTGGAATGGGACCTGAAGAACTGGCTTTGCCTGGAATGGATGATCAGGGATCTATGACCGGATGGTATGTATTGAATGCAATTGGAATATACCCATATTCACCTGCAGATCCCAAATACATTGTATCTGTGCCAATTTTTGACAAAATTGAAATGGAACTTGATGACAAAACCACATTCACTATCCAGAAAAAGAATTCAGGAAGAAAGATCACTGATATTTCTTATGATGGTAAAAAACTAAATGGCTACTTTATAAATTACGACGAGATGAAAAAGGGCAAGAAGTTAGTGATAACCACGCAACCGTAAATTGCAATTTAAATTAAGTAAGGATATTACAAATGAAGAGGACAATTTTTTTCTGTGGTTTATTTTTTCTATTGGTATGTGCAGATGCTTTCGCTGGTTTAAAACCGGCGGGGCATCTTCAGCCAGCCGATAAAGCAGGGATGCCTTCGATTAATAAAGCACTTTTCGGTGAAACAGAAGGTCAAAAGATCTTCGAGTATACGCTCACCAACAGCCACGGCATGCAAGTGAAAGTGATTAGCTATGGAGGAACCATTTGTGACATCATCACTCCAGATAAAAACGGAGAAATGGCAAGCGTGGTGCTTGGGTTCGATTCGCTGAAATCGTACACGGGCCGTGCCAATTCGCTGATGGGTGCTGTAGTGGGTCGCGTGGCGAACCGTATTTCGGATAAGAAGTTTACGCTCGATGGCAACGAATACACGCTGAGTTCCTTTATTCACGGGGGAATTGGAGGTTTTCACAAACGAATCTGGAACATTGAAGAAGTGCCCGGCAAAAAGGACGTGGCCCTGAAAATGACCTATTTTAGTAAAGACGGTGAAGAAGGCTATCCTGGAAACCTGAACGTGACGATTGTTTATACACTTACCAATCAGGATGAACTCAAGATTGATTACTCGGCTGTTACTGACAAAGCCACTCCGTTGGTTTTGACCAACCATACCTATTTTAATCTTTCAGGTGGGAAAGACAGCAAAGTGCTGAATACCGGGATCACTATCCTGGCCGATCGTTACCTTGAATGGGGCGACGATAATATTCCAACTGGTCGGATTCTGGATGTCAAGGAAACACCGTTCGATTTTACCACGCCGCAACTGATTGGCAAACGCATTGCTGACGTCAAAAATGCCACAGGATACGACCTGACTTATGCGTTGCGCAATCAGTCGGGAAAACTGGCATTGGCCGCCCATGCTTATGAGCCTTTGAGTGGCCGGACAATGGAGGTTTACACCACCGAACCAGGTGTGGTTTTTTATACAAGCAATCACCTCACTGAACGGGTTATTGGGCGGGGACAAAAGCCATTTACCAAATACGGCGCCTTTTGTCTCGAGACGCAGCATTTCCCTGATTCGCCCAACAAACCGCAGTTCCCGAATTGCATCCTAAGACCCGGCGAAACCTTTAAATCACAGACAATTTATAAATTTTCAATTCATAAATAACGAACCTTTTGCAACTAAACACCAATAAAACTAAAGAAATATGAACTCAAAATACCTTTTTTATCTGCCAGTGTTCCTGCTCAGCACGGCTTTTGCTGCGCCTTCTGGCTTATTTGGAAACGACAATACTGTTCAGGAAACTCGCCTGCAGTCGAACGACTCGCATGGACTGGCCGAATCGAAACGATCGCCTGTGGATGATGTTCACCTGTATATCGGCACCATCAACCCCAAAACAAGGGGAACTGTTCCGGTTATCAAAGTTCCGGGCGGCAACGTGAGCTTGTTTCCCTTGTTCACTCCTGAAATGGAGGACCTTTACCTGGCCGATAAAATCTATGGGTTTCCTTTAACAATCGGTAATCTGATGATCAATACCGGAAAGGTGAAGATTGGAGCCAAAGAGAACGCGTCGAAGTTCGATCATGATATGGAGACTGCTACGCCTTTTTATTACCAGGTTTTGCTTGAAGATCCCAATCTCGATACTGAATTCACCCTTACTGGAAATGCCATTCTGTTTCGCTTCACCCTTCCGGAGAATGAAACATCAAATTTACTGCTGAATATGGCTGGAAATGCTACGGTAACGTTTAAAGGCAATAATGTTCTGGAAGGCGAATCAACGGTTTCATCACGCGGTCGTAGTGTGAACTTCGATTCGAAAAAATCTGAAACGAAAAATTATTTCTATGCCGAATTGAGCAAACCCTCCACGGCAAGCGGAACATGGCAGAACGATGTGCCGGAAGCAGGTACCAATTCAAAAACCGGCCAAAAGATTGGTGCTTACCTGAGTTTTGCGTCCAAAGGCAGTGAGGTGGTAGAAATGAAAATTGGATTCTCTTCGAAAAGCATTGAGGAAGCCCATGGTTTTGTAACCGCTGAAATCGGAGCCAAATCATTCGATCAGGTGAAAGCTGAAGCTAAAGATGCCTGGAACAAAGAACTTGGGTTGATTCAAATTAAGGGAGGAACCGAAAAACAAAGGGCCATTTTTTACAGTACCCTTTACCGCACCCGCGCCCTCCGGATGGGTAATGTGTGGGACACTTACCGCTGTGCTTATCCGCTCCAGTCGATCATAAAACCGGAGGAAACGGTCAAAGCCATTCAAAATTTTATTAAAGCTTATGAAGAGACCGGGTGGCTACCCAGTTCAGGAGCTATGATCGGGAATCATTCCACCGCCGTAATTGTGGATGCCTACATGAAAGGTTTGCGTGGTTTCGATATTCAGAAAGCGTACGAAGGCATGAAGAAAAATGCCCTTCAGGCCACTATGATTCCGTGGAAAGATGCCGGGTACATTACCGAATTGGAACAATGCTATTTCGATAAAGGATTTTATCCGGCATTGCCCGTTTCCGGCGAAGTAAAACCTGACGATTACAAAAACTACAAACCTCTTTCGACCATGCCATACCAGATTTACTGGATGCCTGAAGTGGGTGTGAAGGAATGGGTGAAGGAAGTTGATCCGTGGCATCGCAGGCAGTCTGTTTCGGTAACGCTCGAACATTGTTACGACGACTGGTGTCTGGCCCAAATGGCGAAAGAACTCGGGAAGGACGAAGATTACAAACTCTTTATGAAACGGGCGCACAACTACCAAAATCTCTTTAATCCGGCAATTGGTCTGATGGCACCCAAATCGGCTGATGGCAAGTGGATCGAACCATTCGACCCACGGTTTGCCGGCGGTTTTGCCGGAGAAGGGTATTTTGCTGAAGGCAATTCGTGGACATACACCTGGCATGTGCAGCACGACATTCAGGGTTTGATCAACCTGATGGGCGGGCGCGAAAAGTTCGTCACCAAACTGGACGAGTTGTTCACCACCGGACGGGTTATGGATAAGCTTCATTTTCAGGGACAATTCCCTGATATGACCGGTTTGGTAGGTATGTACACGCAGGGGAATGAGCCTGCATTTCATATACCGTTCCTGTACAATTATGCCGGACAACCCTGGAAAACACAGAGCCGGGTGCGTCAGCTGATGGATTTATGGTACGACGTAACTCCGCTAGGCTTGAGCGGCGACGAGGATGGTGGTGCCATGTCGAGCTGGTACGTGTTCAATGCCATGGGGCTTTATCCACAATGTCCCGGAAGGCCACTTTTCGATATCGGAAGTCCGATTTTTGACCAAACTACAATCAATGTGGGCGAAGGAAAAACGTTTGTGATCGAAGCCAAAGATGTTTCGGCTCAGAATAAATACATACAGTCGGCCATGCTGAACGGAACACCACTCAACAAAACGTGGATCAGCAACGACGATATTGTCAAGGGCGGGAAACTGGTTTTCCAGATGGGGCCACGACCCAACAAAAGCTGGGGATCATCGCCCGATGCAGCTGCTCCTTCCATGTCGGTTGAAAATTAATCAACAAGTTAAACTTTACATCCAACTTCATGAAACGATATACACATCGAGGCTTTTTGATTCTTCTGGTTGCTATTCTGAGCTTATTGACGGCACAGGTTTCAGCGACTGACCAGTTTGTTTATTTTGGATCGCACGGCAAAGGTCCGCAATACGGATTTTCGCTGTCGCATTTCGATACGCAAACCGGTAAATTGAGTGTTCCGGTGTTCATTCAGGAGGCAGTTGCTCCGGCCTATTTTATGCTTCGGCCCGACGGCAAACGATTGTATACCTGTAACTCAGCTCCCGGAAGCGGTCTGAGCGCCTATGCCATTGATCCTTCAACTGCCAGACTGACATTCCTTAATGAGAAACCCAGTGGTGGTGGCGATCCAAGCTATTGCAGTTTGGATGCAATCGGCAAATTTGCCATGGTAGCCAATTACGACGGGAAAAGTATTTCAGTATATGCCGTTTTGCCCGATGGAAGCTTGGGTGAGCGCACTGCCTTTGTTAAACACACGGGCACCAGTGTCAATCCAACCCGGCAAACGCAGCCACGTCCGCATTGCATTTGTGTCGATCCATCGAACCGCTTTGTGTTGGTTCCCGATTTGGGTGTTGACAAGCTGTATGTGTACCGGTTCGATTCGAAGACTGGCACTTTGCAACCAAACAATCCGGCTTTTGCATCAGTGCTTCCCGGTACGGGCCCCCGCCATGTGACGTTTCATCCCAATGGCCGGATTGATTACCTGATCAACGAAATGGGAAGTACAATCATTCGCTTTGAATGGGATAGTAAAAAGGGAGTGTTAACGCAATTCGAAACCATTTCGGCACTACCGAAAGATTTTAAAGGAACAAGTTCCTGTGCCGAAATTCTTGTGCATCCCAGTGGAAAATTTGTGTATGCTACTAATCGCGGTCACAATAGCGTCGCCGTATTTTCTGTTGAGGAAAAAACAGGTCGCTTAAGTTTGATTCAGCACATTTCAACCCAGGGAAAAACACCGCGCAATTGCGAACTTGATCCTACAGGACACTGGTTGTTGGTGACCAATTAGGATAGTAACAATGCGGTTATTTTTGCGATTGATCAGAAGACGGGAAAATTGACACAAAATGGAGATCCGGTTTATGTTTTGTCTCCCTTCTGCGAAAGGTTTTTAACAAAGAAATAATTTCCTGAAAGTTTAAAATTAAAGACGTTCATTACCGATTTATATATCATGAAAATATATTCATCAAGTAACCTGAAAAAGAAATATGATTCACTCTGTAGCTGAAGAAAGCAGATACTTACAAATGACTTACAGCAAATGGGGAATGAAACTTCCAGTTGTTTTATTCGGATAGTTGTATAATATTTGTAGGGAATATATTTCCGGGATGAGACGGGCAATATGTCGACTTGCTTCCTATTTTGGTATATCTCCTTTCAAAAAAATACAATATTCAGTTTGTAATAGATTCTTTTATTTATAGTCAAGACAATTAAACCATAAAAAATGATAAACATGCAAAAAAGCCGATTCTCAGTTTTCGTAATGTTATTTGTAATTCTGATGACGCATCATTCTTTATTTTCTCAGGAAGTAAAGAATGATGTTTTGTATAAGATTGTTAGTCCTTCAGGATTGGTGATCGACAATTTAAATTCATCGGAAGATGCTGGCCATATTTATCTGGCCAAAGATAATCCGAAGAGTAAAGGTCAATACTGGAGGTTTATGACGGTCAGGGATCGCTACGCAATATATTGCCCTTTCAACATAAAAGGAATGGACGTAGTCGAAGGTCAGGGTGATAAGTTTCCGGTAAATCTGTGGGGGTACAGTCGTGGTAACAGAAACCAACATTGGATTTTGAAACAATTGCCCGACGGTAGTTATTCCATTTCACATGCCAATTCAGGAATGTTCTTAGCCACCAGCGATGGTGAAAAGAAAGGTTCTATGATCTATATTTCGTCAAAAGATATGGGCGGGTGGCGTTTGAAAGCCACAACGATGAAATTGCCTCCTGAAGGTTTTGTCGGAAAAAATGATTGGGAAAATGAGCGGATTTTTGCTGTGAACAAGGAAGAAGGGCACAATACATCTATTCCATATCCCAACGTTTCAAGCTTAAAATCGGATAAATATTTTGAATATCCATGGGAAACACCAACTTCTAAATTTTATCAGTCGCTTAACGGCAATTGGAAATTTCATTGGGTGAAACAACCTTCTGAAAGGCCAGTCGATTTCTACAAAACGAGTTATGATGTTTCTTCGTGGAAAGAGCTTCCAGTGCCCTCAAGCTGGGAAATGTACGGATATGGTACTCCAATTTATACCAATATTACTTATCCGTTTTTAAATAAACCATCGCTTATTCTTCCTCAGAAAGGATATACCAACGAAAAAGAAACGGATCCCGTTGGCTCATATCGCCGAAATTTTACTATTCCGGAGAATTGGGATGGAAAAGAAGTTTTTCTTCATTTCGACGGAGTTTACAGTGGAATTTCTGTTTGGGTGAATGGGAAAAAAGTTGGTTATAGCCAAGGCGCAAACAACGATGCTGAATTTAATATTTCAGCCTTTGTAAAAAAAGGTGAAAATGTTCTTGCTGCTGAAGTATATCGCTGGACAGACGGAAGTTATATTGAAGATCAGGACATGTTCCGTTTAAGTGGTATTCACAGGGATGTTTATTTATTTGCAACTCCAAAAACGCAGGTTCGGAATTATCATTTGCAGTCAGTATTTAAAAATGACGACTATCAGTCGTGTGTTTTCAAAGTTGATGCCTCAGTGAGAAATTTGGACGATAAGGGAACCTCTGGAAGTACTTTAGATGTTACGCTGCTTGATCCTTCTGGCAAAATAGTGGCAAATTTGACTCAAAAGCTTGATCGTCTGGGTAAGAGTGAGGAAAAGGTTTATCCGATGCAGACGAAGGTTGAAAACCCAATGCTGTGGTCGGCTGAGAAACCAAATTTGTATTCGGTCATTTTGTCATTGAAGAACGAAAAGGGAGAAGAAACTGAAGCCATGTCGTCGAAGTTTGGATTCCGCAACATCGAAATCAAAAATAAACGGATTTACATTAATAACGAACAGGTATTCTTTAAAGGAACAAATCGTCACGATATTGATCCGCAGACTGGAAAAGCAGTACCCCTTGCCACAATGCTAAAAGACGTGTTGATGATGAAACAGCATAACATCAACATGGTAAGAACCAGCCATTATCCGAACAGCTCGAAAATGTATGCCATGTACGATTATTTTGGATTGTACATCGTTGATGAAGCTGATTTGGAATGTCATGGTAACTCAAGTATTAGCGACAGAACAAGTTGGGAACCTGCTTTTGTTGACCGTATTACCCGTGTTGTAAAGAGAGATATGAATCATCCTTCTGTTGTAATCTGGTCGTTAGGAAACGAGAGTGGTGCAGGCAGGAATTTTGAAGTCATGTACAAAAAAGCCAAAGAATTGGATCCCACTCGCCCGATACATTATGAAGGAAAAAATGAAGTTGCCGATATCGATTCTCACATGTATCCTACCCTCTCCAATATGGCAAGCTTCGACCAAAAAGATACAGACAAACCCTATTTCTTATGCGAATACGCTCACTCGATGGGAAATGCACCCGGAAATATGGCTGAATACTGGGATTACATTGAAAACAAATCGCAGCGCATGATTGGTGGCTGTGTTTGGGATTGGGTAGATCAGGGAATTAATAAGCTTGGAGAACCCAAAGATCATTACTACTATGGTGGCGATTTCGGTGATGTTCCAAATGATGAAGACTTCTGCTGTAACGGATTAACGACTCCAGACCGCCGTGAAACAGCAAAATTAAAAGAAGCAAAGAAGATTTATCAATACATCAAGTTCAAATACATGGCTTTGGCTTCAGGCAAAATTGAGATTACCAATCGCTATGATTTTACTAACCTGAATGAATTCACTTTTAAATGGGTAATTCTGAAAAATGGTGTTAATGTTGAATCAGGAGTTTTGGATAATTTTGATCTTGCTCCAAACAAGAATTTAATTGTTACCGTTCCTTATCAAACCAAAATTGATTTGAAGAGCGAATATTTCCTCAATATCTATGCCCATCTGAAGTCAGATACCCGTTGGGAAAAGGCAGGATTCGAAGTAGCTTCAGAGCAATTCGCATTAAATACACGTCCTGATATCGAAACGGTTGATCTTGCAAAATTAAGCTCAATAAATGCTCAGCAACAAGGCAATGACTTAACAATCAGTGGATCTGGATTTAATTCGGTATTCAATACTAAAACAGGTATTTTTACTTCGTTGCAGTATGATGGGAATGAGATGATTAACAATGGAAATGGGTTAAACCTGGTTTGGTACAGAAGTATAAGCAACGATAAGTTTACTGATCAAAGCTATTACGAATCAACAACAGATGAACCACTGTTAACTTGGCGAGCCGACAAAGATGGCAAGACTGTTACAATCCTTGTAAACGGTGAAACTAGTATCCAGGCAAAACAGGCTGTTCGTATTTCGTATACCGTGAAATACGTTGTTTTTGCCAATGGTACCATTGATGTAAATGCCAGTTTCACCAAACCAGAAAATGGATCCATTGTACGCCGTTTAGGTTTGCAAATGCAGATGCCTAAAGGTTTCGAGAATATTGAGTGGTATGGAAACGGCCCACATGAAAATTACATCGACCGTATTCATTCTGCCTATGTTGGCCTTTACCAAATAACTGTTACTGGCATGGAATCAGAACACTATGTTCGGGCACAGAGTATGGGTAACCGCGAAGGAATCAGATGGGCAACCATTTCGAACAACCAACACGTTGGATTAAAAATCACCTCAAAAGATCATCTTAGTTTTAGTGCATTGCATTTTACTGATCAGGATTTGTGGGGTGCAAAACACGACTTTGCGCTGGATGGAATACGGAAACCAGAAGTTTATTTGAATCTCGACTGTATTCAACAAGGTTTGGGTAATGCTTCTTGCGGTCCAAGACCATTGATGGAGTATATGATTCCGGTAAATGATCCGCTTAGCTATTCATTCCGTATTGAGCCTTTAAAATAATTGAGTCATTCATTTCAGAATTTTCAATCGATATAAATATTGATAATTGATTTGTTTTGAAAACGACTACTTTAAACAGTTTGATTTATTTAACAAATAATCTGTTTTTTTGATATTGATTTATTAAAAACTAACTCCGACCCGGATCTTCTGTTGATTCGGGTCGGTATTAAACACAAAACCATGAAACGAAAATCTTTTTTGACTTTATCATTGGCCGCTTCTCTTTTCTTTTTTCTGACTGGTTTTTCTCCTGAACCAAATACGCTTTCGAAGTCGGAAAACGCAAGCTCAAAATCTTTACCCCGAAGCACTCCTGAAGCTGAAAATGTAAATGCCGCAGGAATCAGCAATTATTTGAAAGCAGTTAAAGTAAGTGGTCAGGATTTACACAGTCTGATGATTCTGCGCCACGGTAATGTGGTCTTTGAAACTTGGTTGGGCGAGAATGCCGCCGATAAGAACCATATTATGAATTCGGTAAGTAAAACATTTACCGCTACAGCAGTTGGTTTTGCTGTTAGCGAAAATAGGTTGAAAGTAACCGATAAGGTGATTTCTTTCTTTCCGGATATACTACCCAAAGAAATAAGTCCTTACCTGAAAGAACTGGAGGTGCGTCATCTGCTAACCATGTCGGTTGGTCAAAATGTGGCTCTTGTGAATAAAGTCAGAGATATAAATGGTGCCGACTGGATGCGGGAAATACTGGCAACACCGTTCGAATCGAGACCGGGAACAGTTTTCGATTACAACAGTTTGGCCACGTATATGCTTTCGGCCATTGTGCAGAAAGTAACAGGCCAAAAAGTGATCGATTACCTTACTCCACGCCTGTTTGAGCCGCTTGGAATCGATGGTATAACCTGGGAAGAAAGTCCGCAGGGCATAAATTTGGGTGGTTGGGGATTGTATGTCAAAACCGAAGATATGGCCAAACTGGGACAGTTCATCCTTCAAAAGGGAAAATGGAACGGCAAACAACTGATCGCCAAATCGTGGATTGATGAAATGACTACCTATAAAATTGCATCGTTGCCTTCAGGAGCTAAAAGGGATAACCTGAAAATGAAACCGGAAGACAGCGACTGGTTGCAGGGATATGGTTATAAAATGTGGATGTGTCGCCATAATGGTATTCGTGCTGACGGGGCTGGCGGACAATATATTATTCTTTTGCCTGAAAAAGATGCTGTGATTGTTACAACAGCGCAGATCAACGATATGCAGGCCGAGATTAACCTGATCTGGGATTATTTGCTCCCTGCATTAAAATAGTCGAATTAGTGTTCATAAAGATTAATCATTGACTAAAGATTAATCGAATCGAAAAAAGATGTCATATTACAGCGCCTTTTACTTGATGTTCGCTGCTTTTGCCATCAAAGTTCAACCTGATTAAACAAAAAATATGAAAATTTGGAAAAAAAGGTGTCAGACGGTGGTCATTTTTCTTTTATTAATTTCCGCCCCTACTACAGAATTATTCGCTCAGGATAATAACCCATCGCTTCCAGTTCCATTACCGGGAAAAGGCTTGTCACAGTTCGATTTCTTTTATGCCGGGGAATCGAAAGAGCAAAATATGTACATCGTGAAAAACGGTCGCATTGCTTGGGAATACAAAGGGCCAAAAGATCAGGGTGAGATCAGTGACGCTGTATTGATGACCAACGGCAATATTTTGTTTGCCCATCAACGAGGTATTACCCTTATCACTCCTGAAAAAAAAGTACTTTGGAACTATGAGGCGCCCAAAGGATGCGAAATACATACCGCTCAACCCATCGGTAAAAAATATGTAATGTTTATCCAAAATGGCGATTCCGGGCGAGTATTTATAGTAAATATAAAAAAGAACGAAACGGTAAAGAGCTTTACCATTCCTGTAAAAATGCCTCCAAGTGTACATGGTCAATTCCGACATGCAAGGCTTACCGCAAAGGGTACTTTATTGGTAGCTCATATGGATTTGGGCAAAATAAGCGAATATGATATTAATGGAAAAGAGCTTTTTACGATAAGTGCACCGGGAGTATGGGGAGTTGAGCCACTCAAAAATGGCAACATACTGGCTTGCTGCAGATCACAAATCATTGAAGTCACCAGCAATGGTGAAACGGTTTGGAATTTTCAATTTAAAGACATACCGGAGTACAATTTTGATAGTCCACAAGTTGCAATACGCCGCCCTAATGGGAATACGATAGCTGGAAACTGGTTTAATCAATGGAGTGGTAGCGGTAAAGTTGACCCCAATAATCTTCCAATTCAGGCCATTGAAATTACTCCTGATAAAAAAGTTGTTTGGGCTTTGCAATCGTGGACTCCGCCTGTCGATCTTGGTCCTTCATCAATTATTCAAATACTAGGCGACAAGGGAATTTCGGAGCATGTAACGTTTGGAGAATTCAAATAAAACCCAATTAAACGACATAATAAAATCCTTCGAAAGATTAATTATGAAAAATTACATCAAAACAGCTTTGTTTATGTTTGCGTTAATTGTTGCTGCAGGCGTTCAGGGACAAGTCACTGCACCTTCATTCGAGCAACTGGCAGCGCTTAAAAGAGCGAAGACAGATTCGCTTACATCGTTAAATTATCAGCAATTGCTGAATTTGTTAGCTATAAAACTTCCGGATCTTCCAGATATGGACAATGATCCGAATCGTCCAAAGAATACTTTTCAGAAAGATGGCGTTGGTGCTTACCTCGATCAGCAAGGACACCGTTATTCGCGCACCCGATGGGGCGACTGGATTAATTACGATGAAAATATTGCCAAAGATTATACCTTGCCCGATCCTTTGGTATTAAAAAACGGGAAAGCGGTAACCAATGCCCAAACATGGTGGAAGAAACGCCGCCCTGAAATTGTAACTGATTATGAAACCGAAATTTTTGGCCATGTCCCTAAAACTACACCTAAAGTAACATTTGAAGTCAATAATGTCGATAATACGGCACTTGAGGGCAAGGCAATAAAAAAGACAATAACTGGTCTTATTGATAATTCAGGTTATCCAGCTGCAAAGCCTGTTATCAATGTGGTTTTGTATTTACCGGCCAAGGCCAAGGGGCCTGTTCCCTTAATGGTTATCGCATCATCAAATACTACCGGGAACAGCCAACTGATCAATTTGCTAATCAGTGAGGGATGGGCAATGGCTATATTTGACACGAATTCTTTGCAGGCTGATAATGGCGCTGGCTTATCTCAGGGTATCATTGGATTGGTAGGCCAAGGAAAGGCTAGAAATCCGGAGGATTGGGGTTCAATAAGGGCATGGAGCTGGGGGCTGAGCAGGTCTTTGGATTATTTCCAAACGGATAAAGCGATCAACCCAAAACAGATTGGTATTGCAGGCCACTCTCGATGGGGTAAAACAGCGTTGTTAGCAGGTGCAATGGATGCAAGGTGGGCAATTGTTTTCGCAAGCTGCTCTGGGTCTATGGGCGCTTCGCTCGAAAGAAGGAACTTTGGAGAAACGGTGGGTATCGTAGCAGGCGAAACGGAATATCATTGGATGGCTCCCAATTTTGTAAAATATGGTGGCGATTGGAAATACTTACCAGTTGATGCGCACGATATGATGGCATTGATTGCCCCAAGGCCATTGTTCATTACCGGAGGAACACAGGATATTTGGGCCGACCCCAAAGGCGAATTCGAGGCCTGTGTAGCTGCAACACCAATATATTACTTATTGGGCAAAACTGGTATTAAAGTAACAGAATTGCCGGCACCAGATGTTTCAATAATCAATGGGGACCTGGCATTCCGCGAACATGAAGGTGGTCACACCGACGAGCCCGACTGGCCTGTATTTATGAAATTTGCAAAAAAATATTTTAAATAAATTTGATGAATTTCATGCACGCAATAAATCCGGGTACCATTTCTTATTACATATTTAGGCAGATTAAAGCTTTAACTATTGAATAAATGGTAATAGGATAAATTAAGAATTCCAAACAAAGGACGATAATCCTATCCAGCTCAAAGTAATCATGTTCTTTGGCTGCAAAGATGTTAATGTTTGGAATATCCATTAAATCCAAATTGAGCAATAGGTGTTTGGGTTTAATGGATATTCTGAAAAAAATCAATAGTCTTGAAATTTTAATACCAATAATAAATGAAACTAAATACAACAGACAAACAGTCAAAACTGCAAATCGGATTCAACAAGCTAATTCTAATTGCCATTGGATTTGGTGCTTTAGTATGGTTTTTAATTCTGGTTCATGGAACACTTACGATAAACCGCCGGTAAATGGTACAACCGCAGATTTACACCTTACATGGAATATACCCTATGAACCGGGAACACTGAAAGCCGTGGGAAAAAGGAATGGTGAAATAGTTTATACGACAACTGTTGCAACAGCTGGGGCACCAGCAGCACTTCGGGTATCTGCCGATAAAAAAAGCATAAACTCAAACGGTGAAGATATTGTTCACATTAAAGTAGAAATTGTAGATGTAAACGATACTGTCGTTCCTGATGCAAATAATGAAATACAGTTTGAAGTAAAGGGTGAAGGGAAATTAATTGGAGTAGAAAACGGTAACCAAAGAGACCTTACTTCGCCAACATCAAAAATTAAAAAGGCTTTTAACGGATTAGTTCTTGGCTACGTACAGTCAACTCAAAAGCAGGGAAACATCGACATTAAAGTTTCATCCAACGGGTTAAAAGACGCTGAAATAACAATTGAAGATCTAAAAAATAATATTGTAAAGTTATAAATCAACCAAGACAAACATTCGTGATCATGATGAAAAAATATTTAATTGGGCTGTTATTTTTAGCATTCTGTTTGAATGTTGCAGCTCAAACACTAAACAATAAAAATGGGAAACGGCATAACGAAACTGGATCTCAGTCTGTGCCGATTGAAAATATTGAGTGCCTGTTTGATCCGGCATTCCAGGCAAAAACTGTTTCGATACTGTCACAAAAAGAAGCTCAACATTTGGCCGTTCCCTTAAGCCTTGTCCGTAACGCTAACAATAAACTAGCAGTTATGGCTAAAGACAGTACAGGGAAATTGCAGCCATTTTTCATGAGAGGTATTGAAACAGGCTTTTGGGACACAAGGAAAGCTGATTTTGACCTGGTATTTGATGCTTACCACAAAATGGGTGCAAATGCAGCTATGTTTATAATACATTGGAGCGACATTGAACCTCAAGATGGCAAATTCGATTTTTCGTACACCGACAACATTGTTGCAAAAGCGAAAAGCCACGGTGTGAAAATAGTGTGGGCGCTTTTCATGCACGAACAGTTTGATATGCCTTTTTTACCTTCAGCTGAAGACTTATGGATGTAT
>Ga0075525_10000424_pt1 | contig 14637 bp, 13 predicted proteins | sample NGEPertwo_FD_74795 | JGI IMG/M metagenome (GOLD analysis project Ga0075525, IMG submission 74795) | Arctic peat soil microbial communities from the Barrow Environmental Observatory site, Barrow, Alaska, USA - NGEE Permafrost154B-two | ecosystem: Environmental > Terrestrial > Soil > Wetlands >...
CCGGAAGAGATGCCCGAGGACCTTCGCAGCCTCGCCGCCGTGCCGATCGGCCACGCTGTGGGTCTCGCGCTTCTGCTCAGGCATTACGGTGCTCCGCGTCAGAAACTCCCCAACCCCAGAGCGCGCCCGCGCCCGCGCCCAGAACGACGAGGCCCACCCCTTGGCTCAGGGCCACGGTGCGGTCGATATCGGCAAGGATTGGAGGATCGTAACCGCTGCCCACCTGAGCCCTGCGGACCTCGGCGCCGCCGTACCGGGCAGTACCCCCCAAACGCACGCGGAGGGCCTGAGCGAATGAGGCTTCGACCAGCCCGGCGTTGGGACTGGCGTGGTGCACCCGGTCCCGCCACCAGCTGCGCATGCCCTTCCGGCCGACCCCTCCGACCAGCGAAGCCGCCAGCGCAGTCACCCGTGCCGGGACGTAGTTGGCGAGGTCGTCCAACCGAGCCGAAGCCCAGCCAAAGTCGTTGTAGCGCTCGTTTCGGTAGCCGACCATCGAGTCGAGCGTCGAGGTCGCCTTGAAGGCCAGCGCAAGCGGTGCTCCGCCCAGAAAGCCGAAGAGAAGGGGCGAGACCACCCCGTCGGAGGTATTCTCGGCCACCGTCTCGACGGTAGCGCGCACCACTTCGGCCTCGGTCATCTCGGTGGTGTCACGGCCGACGATCCAGGCCACCTGCCGGCGGCCTTCCTCGAGCGATGCGGCCAGACCGCGCTGTACACGCGAGGCCGCCTCGCCCAGGTCGCGACCGGCAAGCGCCGTCCCGAGCAACCAGACCTCGAGCAGCATCGACCAGGTTTTTGGCAGGAAGCGCAGCAGGCGAGAGACCCCGAGGAAGGTCACCGCGGGCAGCGCGAGCGCCAGCCCCACGCCGCCGATACGCCGCGAAAGGGGGCTTTCCAGGCGAGGTAGGAGCCCTCGGTCGGCCACGGCGATGGTCTCGCCCAACAACCTGGCGGGGTGCGTGGGCCGCTCCGGGTCGCCTATCAGCCGGTCCAGCGCGAAGGCGGCGAGCATCGCTCCGGCGCGGTAGCTCGGGGAGAACCCCCGGTTGCCCCTCATGACTGCTCACCTTCCGCGCCCACTCCGGCCAGTTGGCGGATTCGTGCCCAATCGAGATTGGCCCGCAGGGAATCCGCCAAGCGATCGTAGGCGGCCTCTCGCCGAGCGTGATCCGAGCCCAGCCGTTCGCCGGCCGACTCGATTCTCTTCTGGGGGACTCCCAGCAGCCGGGCCAGGGAGGCCACCGTGGAGAAGTCGTCGAACAACCCGTGGGCATAGGTTCCGGCGATCAAGCCGTCGGCGCTGACGGCCCCCTCGGCCCGGAAACCTCCGGAGTCCGCGGACAAAGGCCTCAACCGGAAGAGCGGCCGCTCGGAGCCCTCGGTGCGTCCCATGTGGATTTCGTAGGCCATGGTCTGCGCCGATGGCGGGAACCAGCTGCCCTCGACCCCTTCAGCCACGGCGGGTTCGGTGACTTTAGCGGCGGCAAAAGTGGTGGTCACAGCCAAGAGCCCCAATCCCTCAATCTCGGCTTCCGTGCCCTCGACGCCTTCGGGGTCCAGGATCCGTTCCCCTAACATCTGATAGCCGCCGCAGACTCCCAAGACGCGTGCCTTACGCTCCCGGAGCTGCGCGAAAGCGCTGTCAAAACCCCGGTCGCGGATTTCGGCCAGATCGGCCATGGTGCTCTTGGTGCCGGGGAGGATCACCAGATCGGCCTGCTCAAGCTCGCTGGGATGATCGACGTAACGCACGCGGAACAAGCCGCTCGCCACCAGGGACTCAAAATCGGTGAAGTTGGAAACCCGGGGCAGCCGGAGGATGGCCACGCGCGGACCTTCTCCCAGCGGCCAACCCTCTGCGTCCTGCGGCACCCGCCGCTGCGCTTCCACGGCATCGTCCAACGAGACCGAGTCCTCGTCGGCAATGCCCACGTCGCGCAGGAAAGGCAACACGCCCAGGCAGGGGATGCCGGTGCGCCGTTCGATCTCTCGGATTCCCGGCTCGAGGATGGAGGCGTCTCCGCGGAACTTGTTGATCACGAAGCCGGCGAGCCGGGCCCGGTCGGGTTCGTCCATGAGCGCCCAGGTTCCGTAGATGGAGGCAAAGACGCCGCCCCGATCTATGTCGGCCACCAGGACCACCGGGCAGTCGCCCAGATGGGCCACGGCCATGTTGACGATGTCGTGCTCGCGCAGGTTGATCTCCGCGGGGCTGCCGGCGCCTTCGATCACCACCACCTGGTACGCCGCGCGCAGGCGCTCCAGGCTCTCCCTCACCGCGGGAAGCAGCGAACCCTTGAACTCGTGATATTCCCGCGCTCCCATCTGAGCGATCGGGAGCCCGTGTACGATCACCTGGGCGCCCACGTCGGTGGTGGGCTTGAGCAGCACGGGATTCATGTCGACGCTCGGACGCAAACCCGCCGCCTCCGCCTGGGCCACCTGTGCCCGGCCGATCTCTCCCCCTTCGACCGCGGGGTAGGAATTCAGCGACATGTTCTGCCCCTTGAAGGGCGCAACCGTGAAGCCGTCCTGGCGGAAGAGGCGGACAAGCCCCGTCACGAGCAAACTCTTGCCGGCGCTGGAGCTGGTGCCCTGGACCATGAGGCAGCTGCCCTGTTTGCCTGCTTCCGCCGGACGGGGAGAGCCGGCCGTGGGCATGGCCTGCGTTTGGTCGCTCGAAATCATCCCTTCACCTTCACCGGGATCCCGCTCACGCAGAAATAGACCTCGTCGGCCCGCGAAGCGAAGAGCTGGTTGGAACGTCCCTGCAGGTCGCGAAACAGCCGGCTGAGAGGATCGACCGGCACGATCCCCGAGCCCACCTCGTTGGTGACCACGATGGACTGCGGCCAATTCTCGGCCAGATAGTCGGCCAATTCCCGCACGTCCTCGGCAAGGATCGCCTCGGGGTCGCGGTACTCGGGTTCGTGCTCCAGAACCAGGTTGGTGACGTAGAGCGTCAAGCAGTCGAAGAGGATGGTGTCCCATTCCCCCTCCCGCTTGCGCAGCAACTTGACCGCGTCCCTCGGGGCGTCCAGGGTGGCCCAGTCTGCCGGCCGGTCAGCCTGGTGGCGCTCGATGCGAAGCTTCATCTCCTCGTCGCGGGCTTCGGCGGTGGCCACGTAAAGAACGCGTCCGCCCAACTCCCCCGCCAATCGCTCGGCGGTCGAAGACTTACCACTACGGGTGCCACCGGTGACAAGAATCATGCGGACCTCGCAGAAGTGGTCGCGAAAGCGCGACAAGGGGTGGTCGAAGGAGTGAGATAAAAGCGAAATATCAAAGTAGCCATGCCTGCCCTTTTCCTCGAAAGGCACCCCCAGCACGAAGGCAGTGGCAGGTTTCCTGACTTCCGGCTCAAACGCTCCTGCCTCCTCCTTCCCAACCCGAAGGCCAGTGGCTATGGAGGCGGAACTTGCCGGTTACAGTGGCGGGACCGTGTCGGACTTGCACCGACTTCCCTAGGCCGTTAGGCACCACTACCAAACGTGACCGCAGCTTAGCGCGGTCTGACCGCCTCTGCAACCCTCGACCGGTTGGGCGGTCGGTTCTGGAGGTTAGCCGTCCTTCTGGTAGACGGGTATTTCGCCGCACACGACTCCCAGGGCCTGACGCGGGCGGGGACACCGGGGAGAGGTCTGGAAGGGATCGGCCGCAAACCACGCGAGTATCCCAGGGGCCCCGGGACGCAGCCCAAAACCCCATTCGATCCCCAAAAGGCGCCCTGCAGCTTTCGTCGCGAGTTGCGCTAGTTCGTCGGGGGCGAATCCCGCCCGGCCGAGCAGATCGAGTTCGATTCCCAGAGAGCCGTGGAGCACCGAAGGAGATCCGGCGTCCGTCCCGGCGAGGATGGTGACTCCCAGTTCGCGCCCTCGCGCGACAGCGGTCAGATGTTGCCGGAGGACTTCATCAGGAACGGATGCCGCCCTCTCCGTCTGTCCTTCCAGCAGATAGAGGGGAGTGAGGGTGGGTATCCAGGCCACTTGCCGTTCTGCCAACAAGGCGAGTTCTGCCTCTCCCAAGCCGATGCCGTGCTCCACCGAGTCCACTCCCGCCTGCGCCGCCAACCTCACCGATGCCGGCCCATTGGCATGAGCGGCCACTGAGAGTCCGCAATCTCGCGCCGCCCGCACCGCCTCAGCCAAATCCTGTTTGGTGAAATAGGGTCCTTCCGCCATGCCGGAGGCGAAATCCACCGCCCCGCTCAATATCACCTTGATCAGGTCGGCCCCCTGTTCCGCCTCGCGCAGAACTGCTTCTCGGAGCCGCTCCCCGTGAGCCAGGCGACGGCCGAGAAAGCCGCCGTACCCCCGGAGGGGAGCCAGCGCCCTCCCGGCGTTACGAACCACAGGGAGTTCTGGGGCATCGGGGGGGCTCGGGGGCCCGGAATCGTGGACCGGGGAGCGTGACGTCGTCCGCGTGGTGACTTTCCTGCGGGCGGTTGCGGGTGCCGCCGCTCCCATAGAGCGCACGGCGAGCGTCCCGGAGGCCAGCGTCGCTTTCAGCGCACCCTCGGAGCCCAGCTCAAGATGCACGTGAACGTCGACCAGTCCCGGGGTCAAGAAAGCGCCTGAAAGGTCGAGGCTTGCTTCTCCGGAGGCCGGCTCGAGCCCCTCACCCACCTCCAGGATGCGGCCCCCGGCCACCCGCAGATCGAAGAGCAAGCGGTCGCCGGGCCCCCCGGGGGCCGGGTCGATCCGTCCGCGGGCCCTTTTGATCAGCATTTGATCAGGCTAGAAGTCGGGGGGCAGGGAGACGTCCCGGGAAGGACCCGCGTTCGCACGATTGAGCTGAACCAGCGCGTCCTTATACTTGCAGTGACGCAGTCCGACGATCTCGAGCAGCGCTTGGGTAAACGTCCCCAAAGCCTGGGGAACCCCTTCCGCGTCCACCTCCAGATAGATCTGGCCTTGGCCCATCCTCGCGCCGGTCTGCTTGATCGCGTTGAACACCGTCCGGCTGATCACCTCGTCCATGGACAGATCCATGCCCTGCCCCTCCAGGAAGCGGATCAGCTGGCCGCCCTCACTGACTCGGACGCGTGCGCCGTTGGACGTCAGGAACAGAGTCAGCTCGCCTCGGCCTGGATAGGTAAAAGGAGTCTTGAGCGCCACCCGCGCTTCCTCGCGAAGCACGCCGATGGCCCGCTCACTGCCCGCGAGCAAGGCGGCGTAGTCATTGGAGGAGAGAGTCAGAAAGTCAGACACGGCACCTCCCAGCGCTATTGGGCCCACCGGGCTCTCACTATATAACGCTGGGAGGGTCTAAAGAGATCTGGGCTCTTAGCTCTCCGGCCGCTGCTCGGCGTCCGCGGGAAGGTTGATCCCCGTCACCTCTTCCGGCCCAATCCCGGTCTCGTCCAGGCCGATGGCCGCTTCCGTCGAATCCTCGGTCTTCGACTCCTCCACCTCGGTCTTGCGGATCTCGGCGTCTTTGCGGGCCTGCTCCATTTCGCCCTCGAGCCGCGTCATCTCGTCGATCAGTTCCTGCCGCTTGGCCGCGTCCGGAGTAGAGCCGCTCCGCTGAGAATCGAACTCCAAGTAGCCGAGTTTCTTGGCGGCGGCATCCATTTGCCGCTCGAACTGGAACTCTTCCACCTTGTATCGTCCCTGCCCGATTGCCTTCTCGGCTTCTTTGGCCACCGCATCCGTGGCGTTTGTGATCATGTCCTTGAGTCCCATGGGTACCTCCGGTAGAGAAACTGGTGCTGGGTAATTCCGGGTATACCCAGAGGAAGCCGCTTCGCCACTTTCGCGAATCAGGGGCCCAGCAGCGCGAGCCAGACGGTCATGGTCACCGCGGCCAGCACCGTGGTCAACGCCACCGTGGTCCCCACGAGCGGGGCCTCGGCAGGAATCAGCTCCCGGCTCATCACGTAGTTGGCAACCGCCGACGGTGTGGTCAGCAAGAAGACGGCCACTTTTAGGTCAAGGCTGCCCGAGGATAGCCCGAACGCCCAGAGCAGAAGCAGTCCCCATACCGGCAAGAGCACGAGCTTGGCCAATCCAGCGGCCGCCGTGAGCCACTTGCGCCCGGCAAGACTCTGCCGGCTAAAAGAGGATCCGATAGCCAGTAGAGCCGCAGGCAACGCCATCCCCGCCAGCATCTCCATCCCTTCCTGCAAAGCTCCCGGCAGAGAGAGCCCGACGGCGCTGGCGGCCAGCCCACCCAACGCGGCGATCACGATGGGGTCGAACAACGCGCGAAGGACCACGCCGGGGCTCAATGCACCGGTATCCCGCGCCAAACGGAAAAGAACCACGGTGGCGATGGCAAAAGGGCCCGTTAGCACGCCGATGATCACCCCCGCCTTGGCCAAACCCAGGGTGCCCCAGGCCGAAAGCACGATGGGCAGCCCAACGAAGGCCATGTTGCCCCGCATGACCACCACGACCAGGGCAGCCCGGGCCGCCACCGGAACCGACAGCAGGCGCAACATCAGAAAGAAAGCCACGCTGAAACTGGAAATGGCGAGCAGGATGCCCGCCAGCGAAACGGCGTCCACCACCTCGGAGAGCTCCGCGCTGGTGATGGCCACGAAGAGCACCATGGGCAGCCCCAGGTAGTAGACCACCTTGACCAGGGCTCCCACTTCGGCCTCTCGCAGGAAACCAATGGCCCGCAACACCCAGCCGAGGAGGATCAGCCCGAAGACGGGCGCGACGATGCCCAGGACTTCCATGCTCTAGGAGAAGGCGTCGACCAGCGCGACGATCACGGGGGCGAAAAACAGCGCGGGCAGCAGATTGCCCACGCGCACTTCCTTCAGATTGAGCAGACGCAGGGCGATAGCGAGAATCAGTACTCCGCCGGTGGCGGTCATCTCGGCGATCATCTGTTCGGTCAGCACCTGCTCGACCAGATCGGCACCTAGCGTAATCCCCCCCTGATAGACCAGGAGCGTGAGCGCAGAAAGGCCCACACCCCAGCCCAGGGTGGCCGCAAAGGCCAGAGCGGCGAATCCATCCAGCACCGATTTGAGGGCGAGGATCTCGACGTTCCCGCGCAGGCCGTCCTCGATCGCCCCCAGGATGGCCATCGGCCCCACCGCGAAAACCAGACTGGCAGTCACGAATCCCTCGGTGAAGGTGCCCGACGAGGAGCGCAGCCTGGCCTGGAAGTAATCTCCAAGAGCGCGCAGGCCAGCCTCGATGCGCATGGCCTCTCCCGCCAAACCACCCAGGAGGACTGCGCCCATCACGACCAGTAGGTTCTCGGTCTCTAGCGCCAGGGTCATGCCCAAGACCAAGGTCAGCAGACCCAAACCGTCCATCACCGTCTCGCGCGCGCGGGCAGGAAGGCGCGTGCCCAAGACCACGCCAAAGGTGGTCCCCACGGCGACCGCAGCGATATTGATGAGGGTTCCCAAACCGGTCATGAGGAGTGGCGGTACCTATCCTAGGGGGTCCGATTGCAATCGGCGAATGGTATCATTCGAGCGCCTTGGGACCCGCCGACAGGCGCGGCCTCAGGATTTTGGAGCGGACCCTTGATCGCACGTCCCGAGGAGGCTCAGTGGCCTACGTCGCCCCGTTTCGCGCATGGCGTTACAACCTGGACCGGCTGGGCTCACTCGCATCACTGATCGCCCCACCCTACGACGTCATCGACGACGAAGCCCAGCGGGAACTCATTGAGCGAAGTCCCTACAACATCGTGCATGTGGACTTGGCGGCCGAACGTCCCGACGACCACGAGGCAGAGAACCGCTACACTCGCGCGGCCTCTTTGCTCACTCGTTCGAAGGCGGAACAGATCCTGATCCGCGATCCGCAACCGACGGTGACGGTGGTCGAAGAGGCTTTTGTCGATCCCGAGGGACAGCCTCGACGGAGGCGCGGCATCCTGGCGGCGCTGCGTCTGGCCGACTTCGCCGAGGGTGTGGTCTTCCCCCACGAAGCCACTCTGACCGGCCCCAAGGAGGACCGCTTCCGTCTGATGAACGCGACCGGTATGAGCCTGAGCCCGGTGTTCATGCTCTACGAGTCACCCGGGGACGAAATCCTGACCCTCTGGGACCGGATAGACGGAGAGCGGACGCCCACTGCCGCCTTGGGCATACCCGGCATATCCAAACTGAGGCTCTGGGCCGCCGATGATCCCGATCTGCTCAGGTCGGTCGGAGAGACCTTGGCCGGGCGCTCTGTCCTCATCGCCGATGGTCACCACCGCTACGAAACGGCTCTGCGCTACCGAGACGAACAGAGAGCCCAAGGCAGGGGCGAAGGGCCCTGGGACTTCTGCCTGGTGTATCTGGTGAGCACCGACAACCCGGGTCTCGCCATCTTCCCCACGCATCGGCTGCTCCACGACCTTCCCCGGAATGTGATCGAAGACCTCCCGCAGCTGCTGGCACCCTACTTCGAGGTGGAGGAGTTGAGCAGCTCGCCGGTGGCCATTTCCGCCGCGATCGACCGTTACCTGGAGGAGCATCAGGGCGAGGAGCCGGCCTTCGGCCTGGTCCTGGCCGACCCGCCGGCTGCCTTTGGAGTTCAGCTGCGCGACCCGGCGTCGGTGGAGCGCTTCGCCCCGGATAGGAGCCCCGCCGGCCGCGCGCTGGACGTCACCGTGCTTCACTCCGTCATTCTCGAGGGCATCCTCGGGATCACTCCCGAAGACATCGCCGCGGAACACAAGGTGCATTTTGCCAAGGACCGCAACGAGGCCTTCCGCGGAGTGTCTTCGGGCGAATCCCAGGCCGGCTTCTTCATGAACCCGACGGGGCTTGGTCAGATGCTGCAGGTGGCGAGCTCGGGCGAGCGGCTCCCGCAGAAATCCACCTACTTCTACCCCAAGCTGCCGACCGGTCTGGTGCTGTACGGCTTGGAGAAGTAGGCCGGGGCCGGGGCGCCGCCCCCCGCAAGCGCTCTAGTTGACCTCGAAGGGCTGAATGGCCCAGGTCTTCCCGTCTTCGCCGAACTCCAGAAAGACGCCTTCCAGCCAGAGGTTCTCCGTCGCGACCTCGAAGCGGGAGGGAAGCAGGTTGAGAAAGCGTTCCATGACGGCCTCGCGCTTTACGCCGATAATGCCGTCCCTGGATCCGCACATGCCGACGTCGGTGAGATAACCGGTCCCATCAGGCAGGATGCGGGCGTCTCCGGTGCGGACGTGCGTGTGGGTACCCAGCACCGCGCTCACCTCGCCGTCCAAATACCAGCCTATCGCTACTTTTTCGCTGGTGGCTTCAGCGTGCAGGTCGACGATGACGTTGCGGACCCCGGACAGCTGTTCGAGCGCCTCGTCGATGACGTGAAAGGGAGACCGGGCGGGCTGCAGATAGAGTTGGCCAAGCAGGTTGATCACACCCAGCCTTCCCGCGGGCGTGTCGACCACCACAAGACCCCGCCCGGGATTTTCGGGGAGCAGGTTGAACGGCCGCAACACGCGGGGTTCCTCATCTAGGTAGCGGTATATCTCCCGGAACTTCCAGACGTGATTGCCCGTGGTGATGACGTCGACTCCGCCCTCGAGCAGAGCATCGGCCGCCTCGGGCTTGATCCCGGCCCCGTTGGTCACGTTCTCGCCGTTCACGACCACGGCGTCGGCCGCCCACTGCTGCTTCAGGCCCGGTAACCGCTCGAGCAGCAGCGTGAGTGCGGGTTTGCCCACCAGATCCCCAAAGAACAAGACTCGCATATTCGCCTTTCCCCGCCACTTCGTCCGCTGCAAAGTCTAACCCAAACGGCCCGCGCGAAGGCCGCGGCGGGCACCACACCAAGTCCGGTCCTTTGTCCGAGAGGCGGCGCTCCCCCTTCTCGCTAGCCTCTAGAGGCACGGATTCAACCGAAGGGAGGACCCTTGAGAAACTTCGATACGGTCATTCACATCGATCGATCCCCGCCGCATAGCCGGGTTGCATTGGGGAAGCCGGCGTTTGCTCTGGTTGCCGCCGGACTGTGCCTGTTGGCACTGCTATGGTCGGGCGAAGCCTCGGCCGGAGATCAGACCGGCCAAACCGACTCCGCGTTCGGGGGAGGGGCCGACGCCGCTCCCGCCCACGAAGAGGCAGGGGGTAAGGGCATTCGGCCGGAGCAACAGCCTGAGGCGGGCGGTGAACCGCCCCTGCTCAATCAGCGGGTTGCCCTGGAGGGGCAGGAGGTCTCGGACGGCCAACCCTTGCTCTCCTTGTCGTGGGGGACCGGAGAAGGCCAGGTGGGTCTGCAGCTTCCCGGCGAGGGGCTTGCCCGAGGGCCCGAGGCCTTCGCCGTCACCGGGGACGGACGGATCGCCCTTCTCGACTCGGTTAACCGGCGGCTGCTGCTATTCGATCAAGATCAACGTCTCCTCTGCAGCGTTGACCTCACCTTGCCCGAGCCCGCCTTTGTCGACGCAGACGAACAGACGATCGCGGTTCTCGACCGCCGGGGTGAGCAACTGTTGGAATTCGACTGGCGCGGGTCTCTCCGTCAGGAACTCGAACTCCCACCCCCGGCGGACGTTGTCACCGGTCTATTCGTCGAGAGCGGCCTGGTGGGGCTAGAGATCGCGCATGACACCGTCCTCAACGTGATCCCGGCAAGACCGAATCCCGCCGGCAGGTCCCGCGCCGCCACGGATGCCTCCCCGGGACGGCCTCTCCGCGCCAGGCTCGCCGGAACAGTGACGGCGGAGTTCAAACGAGGGTCCGCACCCAGGGTGAACTTCAGCGCAGGGAAAGGGGGGGAACGCTCCCGCCGGGTGGACGTGGACTTCGGGCGGCCGCTCGAGCACCTGGTGGCGCTGAGTGCCGCCGAGGACGAAGTTCTCATCGCCGCCAAGCTGCCGGAATCGGCGCAAGACAGCGGCGGCGCTTCTCGCATCGCCGTCGCGCGCATCCCCATGACAGAGAGCACTGCACCCATGCCCGATCCCTTTGTCTCGTTGGGTGAGAGCCTCCTCCTGGAAGTCCCCGACTTCGCCTATGTCGGCGAGCCCTGCGTGTTCGGCAAGGACGGTCTCGTGTATCAGCCACTGGCGGGGCCCGAGGGATACTCGATCGTGGTTCACCGAACCGAGAGGCAAACGGCGAAAGGAGCCTCGATATGAAGCCCCTCTGCCGACCACTCGTCGCCGGGACTGCCGTTCTGCTTTTGGCAGTTGTGTCGCTCTCCGCTGTTCCCCCCGCTCAGGCGCTTCCCTATATAAGCCGCCCCGAGATCACCGCCCGGGCGGAGTCGGCCATGGACAGCCTCTATACCTGGGGAAAAGAGAGTTGGGTTCCCAACAGCGGAGCGACCGCCGGGCCCGACTGCTCGGGGCTGGTGCTCAAGGCCTGGGAAGTGCCGCGGTCGATGCTCTACCAGGAGGAGCATGGCGAAAATGCCTACATTTCCCCACGTTACAGCACCTACCACTTCTACAACGACCTGGGTCCCTGGTACGGCATCTCCCGGGGCAGCCTGGCTGAAGGGGATGCGCTGGTCCGCAGAAGTGGAGACAGCGGCCATATTGTTCTCTACGCCGGCGGCGACCGCTGGGGTTACCCCGTTATCTACGAGGCTCCCTACACGGGAGCGGCGGTTCGCCGGGTCAGCCGTTACATAGGCGACGAATATCGGGCGAAGCGCCGCTACAGCATCAGCGACTCGAGCATCCTGCTGGACAATCCCAGCGCCAAGAGTACCGCCGGAAGTGATGTCGGCGGCAACTGGACTCGGTCCACCAGCGTGGGCGGCTACTACGGAGACGACTACCAAACCACCTACGGCACGTCCGCGCGCTCATACGCCCGTTGGACCCCCCGCCTGCCCAGCTCCCGAACCTACGCGGTCTACCTGCGCTGGACCAGTTGGCCCAATCGCGCAACTAACGCCAAGGTGACGATAAACACGCCCGGCGGGCAGTTGGTACGTTACGTCAACCAGCGCCAGAATGGTTCACGCTGGGTCTATATGGGCCGTTACTATTTCGGAGCCGGCTACAGCACCGGCTCCGGCAGCGTTTCGATTCATGCGACCGGTGCAAACGGTTATGTGGTTGCCGACGCCGCTCTCTTCAGTCCATAGCGCAGCCTTGGCCACCAACGTCGGAGGGGCCCTCGCGGGGCCCCTCCAAGAATCCGAGCGTTCGTTGTCCCCACACCGTCCCCCACCAGACATCGGGGTCGGCGGGCCTGCAACGGGGTGGGCGTGCAATCGACATCACCCGCCGCCGAACAGCCCCTCTCGGACAGTGCCCCTAGATCTTCTGTGCCAGGAAGTAGACCATCTTGGCCATCTGGCCCCGGGTGGCGTAGTCGTGCGGACGGTAGGTGCCGTCCCCGTAACCGCCGAGAATGCCGTTGTGCTTGGCGATGGCGATGGCTTCCTTGAATTCGGAGCTCAGGTTGCCCAAATCGGAGAAGCCGGGGTTCATCGTGGGCGGATTCTCGAGCCGTCCCTCGGCGGCCCGCACCACCATGAGCGCGAGTTGCCCTCGGGTGATGCGGTCAAAGGGGCCAAAGGTGCCGTTCGCCCGGCCCTTGACGATGCCGCGGTGGGCGGCCTCTTCCACGTAGTCGTGGGGATACTCGCCGGCCGCAGGCACGTCACTGAAGCAGCTATGGGAGGCGTACTCGTCGTCTTGGGTGTGAAAGCCCACCGATCCGGTCACGATCTTCGCGAACTGAGCCCGCAAGAGATGGTCGTTGATGCCGAAGCGGCCGTCTTGGTAGCCGCCCACGAGTCCCTGGTCTTTCAAGGACTCGATGTAGCCGGCGAAGACATGGTCCGGGGCCACGTCGCGGAAGGGGCCGCCGAGATCCAGGAAGGGATCGTAGGCCGTGGAATCCGCGGTGCCGCCGAAATCGGTCGTCCAGTACCAACCGTATCGCGATCCTGGAGTATAGACTCGAGCGATACCGATTTCGCGAAAGTAAGAGCGAAGCATGTTGGCGTTGTGGCCGGAAGAAGTCTTCCACACAATGAACGCCTCGAGTGCCGAGTCCATCCCGGCCGCCAGATTCTCGCCGCTGGTGTCGGCGCCACTATACCCGTCCGCCCGCAATCGCTGGTAGAACTGATAGCCGGAAGGATAGTAGCTCGAGCGCTGCGTGTCGTGGCTGAAGTAACCGTACTTGCCCATGTCTTCGCTGTGCCGCTCGGCGCTTATGGAGAGCTGAGGTGACAGCAGCAACTTGCCCTGCCCGTTGGCCGCTCGGTGGGAGTTGATCTGCTTGAGGAAGTTCAGTTCTTCCTGGTCGAAATCCACCGCCAGAGCAACTGTGGGAACGGCCAGAAGCATCGCCATCAGTAGCGCCAGCACGGCGGTAAACGTAAAGAAAGCGACCCACCGAGTACCGGGAGCCGCTGTCGCGTCGGTCGCTAGCTTGGCCTGCTCGTCCCTGAAACCGATCTTGCGCATCGTGCCCCTCACTTTTTCGCCTGGTTATCTCTTCGTCGGCAGGCAGCGATTTTCGCTTTAACGATAATTACTGCCCTACGCGTAGAATAGACGCGAAACTTGACTCCCCCAATCGAACGAGCGCGGGTCGACGAAGGGCACGGCGCTGACGAAGGATCGCGCGCGACGGGCTAGACAAGGGCACGAAAAAGGCCGGGAGTTACCTCCCGGCCTTTCGGCAGTCTGGGGTCGTGTGGCCCTAGTTAGCTAGTTCGGCCCCTAAATACCATTTGCCACGAAGCTAACTGTGTAGGGGCCCCACAGAAGCTCACCCGCGTCCACTTGACCGTCATCATCAAGGTCTAAGTAGATCCGGAACGAGATCATGTCCCCATCCGTCGTGGAGGCGAAAGCATCCCAGGTCCCCTGGGCGCCCCATTCCAGTTCGCCAAGCACGCTGGTGACTGCGTCTGCTCCAACCAGTTGGATTCCTCCGTCCGGTGACCCGGCGGTCGAGGCACCAAGCCACCATTGGAGAGTCGGATTGAAAGCGGCCAGGTCATATTCCGCCAGAGGTTGCCCAAACTGATCGAGCACCTCACTGAATACAGAACGCGCCACGCCGGCTGCGAATTCGTTGGGCCCCTCGGATGTCAGAACGACATCCTCAACCCTCACTTCTCCTGCCTCGGACGCCCCTGGAGTCTCCCAGATCTTCTCAACCGCGGCAGCTGTAGCGACCAACTCCCCCGGGCCGTCTCCACCCGAATTGAGAGTGTATACCTCGAGAGTAATCACGTCCGTGCCAGCACCGGCAGTGTCAGTGTAATCAAGCTGGGTCAGACCGACTCCTGCGTCAGTGAGGACGTTGTTACCGCTAATGTCCCAGGAGAACCAAAAGTCGTTGACGTCCGCACCTGCTACGAGGCTCGCCGCATCGACATCAACCACGTGGTTTGTTCCGACTGCGTTAGTGGCGGTCAAAGGAGTCACCGCGACGGTGAAGTCAACCCACGTCTTATTGACTATGACGTGGAACACCTCGGTACCCGCGGCAGAGTCACCCTCGTAGATCCACAGATGGATCTGGTCATCACCGGCAGTGTCCCCCGTGTAGGAGAATTGGACTTCGCCCACGCCTTCGAGATCAATACCGGGGAAGTCACCGTAGGTAGTGGTCACACCCTCGACGTCCCACACGAAGTAATGGTCGTCCACAAGCAAGCCGTCGCGCAGCGTCACGTCCACCACGTGGGTCTCGCCCACGAAATTGGTGGCCTCAAGCGGCGCGATCGTAGCGAAGGCGGCCTCTTCTTCCCAGGTCTTGTCGAC
>Ga0075525_10000426_pt1 | contig 14600 bp, 11 predicted proteins | sample NGEPertwo_FD_74795 | JGI IMG/M metagenome (GOLD analysis project Ga0075525, IMG submission 74795) | Arctic peat soil microbial communities from the Barrow Environmental Observatory site, Barrow, Alaska, USA - NGEE Permafrost154B-two | ecosystem: Environmental > Terrestrial > Soil > Wetlands >...
GAAGATCACTGTGCGTCGAGCTGTTTCACCAAAGATGTCTTCAACGATCTGGTTGATGGTTGTTAAGGCTTCATATGGTGCTACCTTTTCATGTCGGGATGATACCACCTTACCAATATTCTGCAGCATATCTGCTTTTCTTAAAACCATGACAACGCTTTTTTCACCTACCAATGAGCGCAACTCATTTAAGTAAGATAGTAAGACCTTGCCTGAAAATTTTAAGCTGATAAAAGGTTGCACGCTCATTAGTCTTTTGATCCTGCCAGTTCATCCTTCTGCTTTGCAGAAGGTATATTAAAATGGTCTATTGATAATTATATTATAAACAAACACCTTTAGGAATATAGTGCTAAAACCATCTAATACCACCTCAGAACTTTGCAACCTCCTAACAGTTTTGTACAACAAGAAACTAATATCATTTATATCGACCGGCTTATCAATAAAAACAACCAGGCTTAAGGGATATAATTAGCATAATATTTAATTCAATTTTGTTACATTACAACACCTTACTATTGGATATCAAAATTACGAACTGACCTCACAAATAAACTCATTATCTGATGCCAGCTATGAATAAAAGAATTAACACCGGACTTAAAAATTTCATTTCGAAAATTGTCCAATACCGGCTAATTCTCGCGGTTATGTATTTTCTTTTAATTACAATTTTTATGACATTACCCCTTATTTTCAGGTTTACTGATTCAGCTGCCGGGGGATACGGTGATGGGGTCTATTTCATCTGGTTGATCCGCTGGTATCAACGTGTTATCTTCGAAGGTCAGGGAGTGCCTTTTTTTAATCCTATGATGAACTATCCGGAAGGATGGAATCTTTCCACAACCGACACTACTCTGGCTTCTGCGTTGCCTGGTGTTCCGTTCAGTATATTACTTGGTCCTACTGCCGGATATAACTTAGCCATGGCAATAACTTTCGTCCTTTCCGGTCTTTTTATGTATATCTGGGTGGTTCATCTGACCGGATCGAAGGGTGCTGGTTTGATTGCCGGTACGATTTATGCTTTTTTACCTTTTAGGATGGCTCATTTTTTAGCCGGTCATCTTAATCTATCCGGAACTGCATGGTTTCCTCTTTTTTTTATGGGCTTTTTTGAAATATTACAACACCCCACTCGAAAACGCTGGTGGCCGCCAATATTAACTGCAGTGTCCCTGGGGTTGATTGCCCTCACCTCAATGTATTACCTGTATTTCACGTTATTAATGGCAGTTGTCATATTTTTCGGATATCTTATTCTGGTTTCCTGGCGCCTACTATTTCAAAAATCATTTTGGATCCAAAGTCTTGTAACTACCCTGGCAAGCAGCCCATTTTTATATATTGCGCTAAAACCCTTCCTGAAATTATCTCAATCCGGCGGAATTGCTGATCGCAGCATTGAATATGCCAATTTATATTCAGCCAGCCCAACCGATTTTTTCATTTTTTCATCTGACCATTTTTTATTCGGAAAATGGATCAGTTCTATTTTTGACCGGTCCTTATGGATTGAAAGTTCCCTTTATATTGGAGCTATTACCCTTGTATTGATCCTGTTCTACTTAATCCGCAGACATAAAACAGAGCATCAGGCTTTAACCAGAATTGCCCTGCTGGTGATGGTAACTGCCTTTATCCTGGCGTTAGGACCATCGCTGCACTGGAATAATCGCCAGGTGATTTTACAGGTTCCTGGCTGGTTACAATCGATCAGCGGTCTTCGGGAAACCATCATACCGCTTCCAACCTGGTTTCTTTTTGATCATCTCCCCTTTCACACTAAAATGCGTGCAGTGATGCGGATAGGCTTTTTTGCACTCATTTTCTCCTCCATGTTAGCCGGGTTAGGTGCAGTGAAATTTTTACAAAATTTTTCAGTTATCAAGAAACGCTGGTTGACCATTCTAATTCTCGGCCTGGTAATTTTTGATTTTTACCCGGGTTCATTTGCTGCAAATATTGAAAAAATTGAAGCACGCCCTGTAGATTACTGGCTGGCTGAGCAGCCAGGCAGCGGTGCAGTAGTTCAAATGCCTTTCGAGGAATCTGTTTCTCAGGACCAGATTTATTATACGTTAACCCATAAAAAACCGATTACCGGCGGTTTCTTTAATGCCAATCAGCCGCCCCAGTATTTGTACCTACAGCCAATCCTGGCCCGATTTCCCGATGAAAAATCAATCACCACCTTAAAAGAATTCCGGGTTCAATACGTCCTGGTCAACCCGTTGCATTACCAGGATTTCGTATTTATTGAAAGGACAATGTTAAACCTGGGATTAAAAAAGTTAATTACCCTGGACGGAATTTTCGTATATGAACTCGATAATTAAAAAACCGGTTTCAGGCATTCATAAAGTGCTGACATCATTTTCGTTTCGTCGGGATTGGATCTATCTTTTTTTTGTAGTGTTGGCGGTAGCAGCAGCTCTTCTACTTAAATATGCTATGGCATGGGGACCCTGGGCTTTCAGTGATTCAGCCGCATATATCTCCGCAGCCCGTAACCTGGTAGCCGGACATGGATTAACCGTCTCAAACCCACAGGGTGGATTCGATCCACTCACACTGCACCAGCCGCTTTACCCGCTGATAATGAGCTTCTTCCTGCTTTTTGACATCCATCCATTTACCACCAGTCTGGTGATAAGCATGGCTAGCTTTTCACTCAGTCTACTGGTTTTCAGTGCAGGAATTTACTATTTTTCACGCTCACGGATGCTGGCGATTTGCTGCAGCCTGCTTTTTCTGGCTTCCCCGAATTTGATTGGCATGTATGATGGCGCAATGAGTGAGCCACTTTACCTTTTCCTGACAATTGTTTCTTTTTTTGCAGTGCTGTACTATATCCGCAATCAAAATGCTTTCATGCTCTACCTGGCGGCCACCCTGACAGGTCTGTCAATCCTTACGCGTTATATCGGTCTCAGTAATGCTTTATGTGGTGCCGTTCTTATTTTTATTTTCCTTCCGGAAAATTCAAAAACAAGTCTGCAATGGAGTCTATTATTCACGGGATTTTCCATCCTACCACCCGCGGTCTGGCTCTTACTGGGCAGCTTTGAACCTAAGCAAAGCGTGCGGTCATGGCAAATACCAACAGATATGTTTAAGCAATTTCAACTTTTCATCCGTCAATTATTTGAAACATTCTCAGATTGGTTGCCTTTTAAGAAAGAATATCAGCTCAGTACTGAAGCAATTTTCCCGCTTGTAATAATCCTTTTTTCGGCAGTAGTGATTTTGTTCCTGGCAGCCTTGCTAATAAAGCGTAATTCAGGTAACCAAATAGAGAATGGTGCTGCCATCCTGGTCTTTTCCGCCGGCCAATTTATACTGGTATACCTGACCGTTTTCTATGTTGCCATCGCAATTTCCAGCCTGCCTCCGGATGTCAACACACGCACCATGGTGCCGCTGCTGCCTTTTCTGATCCTGTTATTACCCGGTTTGCTTTATTTTTATACAATTCGAAGCAGATGGACAATTTTAATGCCTCTCATTTTAATCCTCTCATGCGGCTGGGTTTTGAGTTCGACGCGGATTGCTGCCTATGATTTGGTTACAAACCGACACCTGAACGGTCACGGCTTCACCGCTTCCTACTGGCAGGGATCGACCGTCTTGAAAGCCGCCCGTGACCTGTCGCAGGAAATCCCCTGGATCTCAAACCAGCCGGCTCTTTTCCTGCTATACCTGAATAAATTCCCTTATGACCTGACAACGGTTTATCCTGAAATTATCCGAGACGGCACTTTGCCGTTTGGTCAGGGCGGCAGCATACTCGACCGTATTTTCCGGGAGGAAGGTGCCGCATTGCTGCTCCACCAACCTCAATTTGAGAATGATTTAAGAAAATTAATTGGTGATTCTGCCGAAGAAAGAGTTGAAACATTCTCAGCCAATCTTAAAATCTATCAGAAATCATATGATGGTACTGTTTATTTTTACAATAGATGACCAGAAATCTCTTATTCAGAATTCTCAAAGGATCATGGATTACCTTTTATTTCGTAAAAAGAAAAATAGTTAAATCATTAATTTAAATTGTTTTCTATTTCTTTGATCCTAAGATTCAATGCACGCCTGATCTGCTCAATCTGATTGGCTTCATTTTGCTTTATCTCTCGTCTGCTGTATCGTGCTGCCTCAAATCCCTTAGTAATAATTTCAAGCGATTCGCTCTCTTGCGGAAAATTAATCACCAATTGATTAGCATATTGGGCCGGTGTTTGAGAAGGTTTTTTTCCAAAACCATTTTTAGCATTTTCTTCCAGAAAGGAATTGTAATAAAAAAGTATTTTTTCACGGGCATTCATCTTTTTTAGGTTAACCGGACTTAATATCCATTTACCCGACGCAGATTCCAAGGTACGGTTTCTTCGCTCTAATAGCGCCATCTTCAATTTATCAATTTGTCGACCTGTTCCGGAAAACAGGGTTTTTATCCAGTTTCCAATTTTTCCTATGATGTCCTTAACATTTTGCCAGTCAAATTCTGCCAACCAAATTTGGTTCTGCCGGATGTAATACCAGATAAAAAAGAGCATACCACTGGTAAGCAATATCCAAAAAATCAGGTTTTTCAATAATTCAAACCAGGGAGGCAGCCCACCAGTTGTTTGCTGTACCGTTGCCGGCGGCTCAAACTGAGGCAACTTCGGTTGACTTTCCAGGCCCGAACCACCACTGAGAAGAGAACTGATCAAGCCAAATAGAATTATAAAAGGTATCACCAGGACGCCTAATATAAACATGATTATTTCAATTAAAAACTGTAGAACAAAATAAGACGATGCTAAAAAATTATTGGTATACTCGGTTGGAAGCAGCAGGGTTAAAACAGCGACTGCACCAAAAAGTAACACAGTGTATTTAAACCAATTTGCGGCAACCTTCGATGCAATTGGAATTCTACCCATGAGCCAGGCACCCCGTAAGATTGCAAAATGGCTCAGACTCAATAAAATTAATCCGGCCAGGAAATAAATTATCAATGGTGCCGTCGCGATAGCATACACGCCTGATAATGTCTCCCCGATAATTTCTCGATAATTACTTAGATCCAAGCGGAAAATTGTGACCAGCGTAATTAATACCAGTCCTATTAATAAATACAGGTTGGCGATCAGTCTGCGTGCTGTTAATCTTTCAGAGCGAATCTGGATAAATTCACCCAGGACTAAATCCGACTGGTAACTTTGTAAAGAGCGAATTGCAGTCGCATATCCAATGCTTAATCCCCAGATTGACAGAAATATGAATAAAACTGCCAGAAATTCTCCGGAAAAAAAAGTTGAGGGGTCAATGAAGTTGGTATATAAACCTGCCAGTGCTACATCCCATTCAACACGAAGTATCAGAATAAGTTTCAGAGCAACAACGATAATCAGAAATTCTGCCACCCGGTAAAGCAGAGTGAACTTTTCCGCTTTTTGCATAACCAGATAATTGGTAAAAATAGCTTCCAGTGATAACACCGCACCAAACCAGATGGCATAGGTTCCATCCCAACCGGGGATTAATTGTTCTCCCACCCTTATCAAAATAAATAAGGTCGAAATATTCATTATCAGAACCAGCATGTATGCAGCCAGTGTTGCAAAATATTGGTTACTGTTAAAATCTTTGAACCAAGTGGTGTCTTTCATTAATTGATTCCCAATTCTTTCAGGTCAATTACATGAAGAACATGGTAAAAAACAAATCCCAGAAGTTTTGCTTTGCTTTTTAATTCCTTTAAATTTGGAACTTCACCGCAAAGTATGACAACTATTGAGTGACCGGCCTGCTTTGCCTGTAAGAGTGTCTTGAATGTTTCTGAATTTATACTGCCGGAAATCAATACGATAGTTGCCCCCCAGGAAAGGCCAACCCGCTTGTGGTTCATCAAAGAGGTAATAGACTCACCCTGTGATGGTTTGACGCCGGCTAATATTTCTAAAATGTGTATTAAATGAGCTTTATCCTTACCTGGAGGCAGTATTTCTACGTCTTTCTCCTTGTTAATTGGATCAGCACTGTTGGTGAATAATCCAGCACGCTGGCGACGCATGATCACCCAGTTTGCCAGCGAAGCAGCTGTACTTACCGCCAGTTCAATCGAGTCAAATTTCCGGAGAGTTTCATAGCTTTCAATGTTTACATCCAGGAAGATCGCTGTCTCAAGGATGATGGCTGCCTCGAACTGCCTGACCTGAAGGGTTCCTATTACAGCAGATGATTTCCAATCGATTCTTCTGGTTGAATCACCGGGCTGGTAATCTCTTTTTCCTACTGCCCGTGTCAGGTCTTCATAGACCGGTTGATGATACTTCATAGTGCCAAGCGGAGCATTGGAGGGCAACCCCAATTCTGACAGACTATAAACCTGCGGATAGACGATCAATGGTGAACATTCCCAATACAGTTTTTTTTCTTGGCTAAACCCCATTAAATCGCCTGTAGAGACTGACAGAGGACCGAGCGGGTAATATCCGCGTTTATTGGCGAAGATTTCGTAATGTAAATCGGAAATCTGATGTGGATTTAATGTCGTTACCCGTTCAAAAATTCGTAATGAAACCCCTGGCGGCATTGTTTCATGCAACCGGGCATAAACAAGCGGCAGCTTTCCGCAATTTTTCAGCTGAAGGTAAACTTTTACTACCTCTCCAGGAAAAGCGCGAGGAACAAATTCTCTTTTAAATTCAAGTTTTCGATTAACACAGTTTGTCCATATGGCACTAATCAGGTAAATAGACACCAGCAGGTACAGTATTGTAAATATAAAACTCTGCTGAGTGACAACTGCAGCCAGAAATATAAACAGGATGGCATAAAAGAAAAAAGAACCCATAGCTTTCAGGTATTGGATATTAATGGCAGTGGAACAGAATTAATTATTTCAGCAAGGATCGTTGCCGCTGTGTGACCATGAAGTTGTGCTTCTGGTTTTATAATTAAACGGTGGTTGAATACAAATGGTGTCAGGTATTGAATATCATCCGGGATAACATAATTACGACCTTCAATCCATGCAAACGCCTGGGCAGAACGCATCAAACCAAAACTTGCTCTTGGACTGCAGCCAACAGCAACCTGGTTGTGTATGCGCGTTGCCGTAACCAGCTTTACAATATATTCCTCCAAAGTTTCATCCAGGTGTACTTCCCAGATTTCCCGTCTGAAACCCGCCAGATCCTGACCTCTGGCAACACTTTCTAGAGTTTCAACCGGATGTTGATGGCGAAGATGGCGTAGCAGGAATTGTTCATCTTTTTGTTCAGGATATCCCATGGAAATTCGCATAAGAAACCGATCCAATTGTGCCTCAGGCAGTGGGAAAGTTCCTTCATATTCAATCGGATTTTGGGTCGCCAAAACCAGAAATGGATCCGGTAAAGGATATGTTTGCCCATCTACAGTAACCTGGCGTTCTTGCATTGCTTCTAAAAGAGCAGATTGCGTGCGCGGAGTTGCACGGTTGATTTCATCTACCAGTAGAACATTAGTAAAAATTGGACCCGGTTTGAAAACGAAACTTGCGTCCTTTTGATTGAATACTGAAACACCACTTACATCATTAGGCATTAAATCGGGTGTACATTGAATCCGTTTGAATTCACCTCCCATACTGATCGCCATCGATCTGGCAAGCATGGTCTTGCCAACGCCGGGAACATCTTCCAATAAAACATGACCGTCACTCAGCAAAGCAATCAACAATAATTTAATGATTTTTTGTTTTCCAACAATTACCCGCTCTACATTTTCAATGATCTGCTGCACAAATTCACGCTCATCCATTGGGTTATCCTTTCAAAAATAATTGTACGGGTAAAGAAAATTATATACCTTTGAAAGGGAAAATGAACCGTTTTGGTAAGAGCTTAGAAAAAATTTATTCACAAAAAGTGATTTGACTTCAATAAAAATTGATATCGCGTATCCAATTTGATTGAAAGCAGGTTATTTTCAAAGATTCTATTTATAAGTAGAATCGCTTTGTCACACTACTATCGCTTTCCATTCATTTTTTCCGATTCCGGATTTTAAAATTATGGGTTACGTTTATTGTTAATCACCCAAACCATAGCGCACAATACAATAGATGGCTTGAAATCCATCTTTCCATCCAATTTTCTTACCTTCCGAATAAGGGCGTCCATAATAGGAAATTGGAGCTTCAAACATGCGCCAGTTACGTCGGGCGACCTTGGCAGTCACCTCTGGTTCAAAACCAAAGCGGTTTGATCTCAACGGCAGATCCTTGATAACTTCAGCCTTAAAAACCTTATAACCAGTCTCCATATCGCTTAAGTTGAGATTGGTAAACATATTTGAAAGATTGGTTAGAAACTGATTCCCCAGATAATGCCAGTAATATAGAACACGATGAGTTCCTCCCAGAAAACGGGAACCATAAACAACATCAGCTTTTCCTTCCAGAATTGGCTTCAACAATATCGGATAGTCAGAAGGATCGTATTCCAAATCAGCATCTTGAATCAAAATAATTTCGCCACTTGCTTCGGCAAAACCACGCCTTAATGCTGCACCTTTCCCTTTATTTACACCCTGTTTAAACACCCGAACCCTCGGATTTTGAGCAAACATTTCTTCAATTGTCGAGACAGTCTTGTCTTCCGAACCATCATCCACAACCACAATTTCTTTTTCTAATAGGTCAGTATTAGAATCCAACACTTTTTGTATTGTGGTAGTAACAAATTTTTCCTCATTATAAACTGGTATAACAATGCTTATTTTCTTCATGCCAGGGCTCCGCAGACCAATTATTAACAAATTAAAATAATAACAAGATTTATGAAAGAATAATTATGAATTATATTATCATGATAGCAGCTTATTAATAATAAATCTCACCTGTTATTAAAGCCTAATTAACCTGATTAATCAATGCAAAGTAACATTTTCCTAAAATTCCAATGGGGACCCTTCGATGTTAATCGTAATATTAATTCTCACGAAACAAATGAACCGAGATAATTAGAAACGATTTCAACTTATTTCAAAGATTTCATTGTCAACGATTGTAAGAAAATTCATTAATTCATTTACTTTGGAATTCGGTATTATATATGAAGACCTGATTGAATCCAATTTCCTTAGAAGGTTAATCGCCTGATAATAAAAAAAATAACAAATCATTTTTTACAGATCCTTTACATTCACAAATTGAAATTAATGGAATAATTAGATATGAAATCAAAATATTGGTTTTTTACACAAACACGTTATGATAGAACAATAAACAATCAGGAAAATGGAAGAGGATGGAAGGTAAAAAAGAATTGCAAAATCAGATCCTGGAGATATTTTCACAATTATCACAGGTATTAAAAAATACAAAAACCAGTCTTGATTCGATCAAAACCACCTGTCAGTGGTTGATGAATATATTTAATGGATTTGGTAGTGCATATGCTACCCTCCACTCTGATATTGGTTTAGGCGTAGAATGGATAACCTGGGTACCGAAAACTCTATTTAATGAAAAAATACGTGAGGTCGATTTCAGTGAAATGGTCCTGAAATACCAAAACATGCATGAAAGTGCAATTATTCCTGCCTCAGATGTAAAAACTCTCAACCAACTATCCTTCAACTGGGTTGAACGCAATCAAATTCGGGACGCTTTAGCCCTACCTTTTTTTTACGACCAGGATGTAAATGGCCTTTTCCTGATATATCGCCAAGATCCGCAACCTGAATTTTCAATTAAAGAGATCCAAATCGCATCTGTAATCAGTAAATTAATTTCCAGAGTATTAGAATTACAAATAATGCTCGAAAACACAGAACAAAAAATCATTGAACAGGACCAGATGCTGAGAGCAAGTCTTAGTATGACCGACAGTTTAAACCTGGAAGAAGTATTAACAGCGATTCTAAAAAATGCTCTTCAGCTTCTTCCTGAAGCTAATGATGCTCATATTTTCCTTTATGAGAACGAATGTTTAAAATTCGGAGCTGCCATGTTCCAAAACGGTACTAGTGGTCACGTTTGGGCAGAACCAAGACAAGACGGGTTGACCTATAATGTTGCGCGAAAAGGAAAAATGATTTTGGTGGACAACATGAAAACTGATCCACTTTACGATAACACACCTCAAGAATGGCATGGAAGCATTATTGGAATCCCCCTGATAGATAAAGACATTGTTGTAGGCGTGATGACACTGGCAAAACTAACAACCAGGAAATTTAATCCGAAAGAAATTACTATTTTAAACCGGTTAGCAGATCAGGCAGCCAGAGTTATTCAAAATGTCAATGTTCATTCGCTGATTTTATTACAGGCATATACAGACCCTTTGACGGCAATACCTAACCGGCGCGCATTTGAGTGGGAAGTTTCGAAGTTATTGGAGATGTCCACTCGTTATGAGCATTCTTTTTCGATTGCAATGTTGGATTTGAACGGCTTTAAACGAATCAATGATTCTTATGGTCATGCCACCGGAGATGATTGTTTACGCATTTTGACACACTGCATGAAAAACGCGATCCGTAAAACGGATTTCCTGGCCCGTTTTGGCGGCGACGAGTTCATAATATTATTTCCTGAGACCGCAAATGATCTGGCTGACCAGGTTGTAAAAAAATTACAAAAAAGGGTAGCACAATGCCAAATACCCATTGCACCCAATAAGATTGAATCGCTGACCGTTTCGTACGGATTGGCAACTTACCCGGATGATAGCAACGTAATCAGTAAACTGATAGAGTTGGCCGATAACAGGCTCTACGCAGCTAAAAATAAATCAAATTAACTTTTTACAATAAATAAAGTGGCATCATTCAAAACGAACAATTACCTTATTCTCAAATAGAATAACGAGTCTGTTTAAACCGATTGCAATTAAGCCCACAATGATAGCTCCGGTCCAAATTTTATCCATGCGACCTGCTTGAGCAATACCGTCAAATAATAAAGTACCTAAACCCCCTGCCCCAAATTTGGCACCTATGGTTGCTATTGCTACCACAACGACAGTCGCAATCCGAACACCAGCCAAAATGACAGGTAACGCTAGCGGCAGCTGTACTTTCCAGGTAGTTTGCCAGATCGATAACCCCATCCCTCTGGCCGCTTCCATTAATGCCGGATCTATGGCCTCCAAACCACTGATTACATTTCTAAGCAGGATAATCTGGCTGTATAAAATCAATGAAATCATTACGGTTTTCGAATTTAAGCCAAAAAATGGAATTAAGATAATCATGAGAGCAATACTGGGTATAGTATATATGACACCAAAAATTCCAAGTACAATTTTGGATAAACGAGGACTTCGCTGCAAATACCATCCTAACGGTAAAGCGATCAGGATTGAAATACCCATAGAAACGGTCACCATCCAAAGATGCTGTCCTATCAACTTAAGTATTACATCCGGGTAACGCAGGAAATATGGCATGCTTATTTTCTTGTTGAATGAACTCGTAATTGTTCAAAACCTATTGAACCCACAATTCGGTTACTACTGTCTTTCACATATATATTGGGATTTTGTGTGGATAACAATTTCAATAGAATGGTTCGCAAACTTGTATCCACGGATACAAGTTCCTGATCCGTATCAGTAACAGACAGGGTAGTTTTGACCATCACATCCCCGGCCTTAAGAACACCCAGCTGCCTTATCCGATCATCAGCGCTCATCAATTCCCTGACAAATTCATTCGCAGGTTCTGATAATATTTTCCAGGGAGTATCAAACTGAACAAGGGTTCCTGATTTGAGAATTGCGATTCGATCAGCCAATAGTAATGCTTCTTCAACATCATGAGTAACAAATAGAATGGTCTTATGTAGACGTGCCTGTAACTGTAATACTTCTTGCTGCAGTGAGGCGCGATTAATTGCATCTATTGCACCAAAAGGTTCATCCATCAATAAAACTTGTGGGTCGGCTGCCAAAGCACGTGCCAGGCCTACCCGCTGCTGCTGTCCACCTGAAAGCTGTGCCGGATATCGCTGCCGGTAGGTAGCGGGTTTTAAATGGATCATTTCCAATAATTCGTCCACACGAGCATCCATCTTCTCTTTTGGCCATTTTAATAAGGAAGGCACCAGGGAAATATTTTCACCTACCTTCATATGTGGGAACAAACCTACCTGTTGAATTACATAACCGATTTGCCGACGCAGCGAGGTAATTTCAAAATCACGGATATCGGTTCCATTAAATAAAATTGTCCCTCGTGTTGGCTCGTATAAACGGTTTACCATTTTCAGAAGAGTCGTTTTTCCACATCCTGAAGGTCCTAAAAGTACAACGAGCTGACCATTAGATACTTCCAGATCAATACCTTTTATGGCAGCATCACTGGTATTTGGATATTGTTTCACGACATCAATAAAGGTGATACCCTGCATTATATTCTTTCATGAGCTGGTGAGAAATTGAATACTCACCAGCTCATTTGAACGTACCTGATTATTTGATCAAGCCTTCCTGAGTTAAGAATTCTTTCGCTACTTCTGCTGGTTCGCGCTGTTTGCCACTAACTTCATAATTCAACCTTTGCATGACATCATTGGTCAACTTTGCAGACAATTGATTCAAGATTGACTCAATATCAGGATTTGCATCTAACACAGCTTTACGAATTACAGGTGCCACCTGGTATGGTGGAAACATTGATTTGTTATCCTGCAGCAATGCCAGATCAAAAGCACTGATTTCACCGTCAGTACCGAAAGCAACTACCACATCCGCTTCACCATCTACCAGAGCCTGGTATCTCAAACCTGGATCAATGGATTTATATTCCTTTAAATTGAAGTCTCCATAGACCTTTTTAATGCCAGGAAGACCGTCTTCTCTTTCCTGAAATTCAGGAGGACCTGCCATCACAAGTTCTCCGGCTTTAGCTGCCATGTCAGAAATAGTCACAATACCCAATTCCTGAGATCTTGCTTTTGTCATTGCAAGTGCCTGAGTATTATTCATTGGTGAAGGTGTTAACCAGACCATATTGAACTTGCTCAGATAACCATCGTAAACGCTCTTGTAAACTTGTTCTTTATCGGGATTAACCGGCAATTTCAAAACAGTTAACAGACCGGTTCCGGTATACTCCGGATACAGATCAATTTCACCACTTTCCATTGCCGCTTGAGCAACCGGAGTCCCACCAAGGTTTAACTTGCGCTCAACGTTATAGCCAGCATTTTCCAACACCTGGGCATACATTTCTCCAAGAATAAATTGCTCGGTGAAGTCTTTCGAACCAACTTTAATCGTTGTTTTTCCAGTGGATGCACATGACGAAAGCAGCACCGCCAACAACAAAGAAACAGTAACGAATTTCGTTAATCGAGACATAAAATCCTCCTAATTTAAATTCTAACGCGGGTAAGCAATAATCCTTTGAAGCCCGCTTAATAAAGATTCGGACGTCAAAGAAAAAAGGGCTACTGGAACAGCCCCCACAAACAAAATTGAATAATCATAGAGTGCAAAACCACGGGTAATATAGATACCCAATCCACCACTACCAACGAATGCAGCTAATGTTGCGCTAGCAATCACTTCCACAGCCGATATGCGCATACCGGTTAGAATCACTGGCAAAGCCAACGGAAATTCGATTCTCCAAAGGATCTGACTTTTTTTCATACCCATTCCGCGAGCAGCTTCAAGAACCGAATCCGGGAGATTACGGAAAGCTGCATCTGTATTAATTAATACAGGGGGCATTGCCAATAAAATTAATGCGAAAGCTGCTGAGGTTGTGCTCAATCCAAAGTAAGGGATAATCAGAAACAAAACCGCCAAACTAGGAATCACCCTTAAAGTATTTATGGTATTCATGGCTGCCAGAGATACCAGACGGGATCGTGATGTCCAGATTCCTAAAGGTACGCAAAAAGCAATCGCAACCGTCATTGCTATGGAAACCAGAATTATATGCTCCTGGAGAGCATGAATGAATTCACTGCCATGAGCAAGTCCATAATTCCAGGCTCCAAAAAATATCGTTACAATTTCTTTCATTTGATGGAAGTCTCAACTTTTTTTAGATTGCAGTCAGGGACAACATTTTTTTGAGCTGAGTCTCTGTACAACAATAAATATTTTAAAAAGGAAACTGACCGTCTTGTTTTGGAATAAAAAACCATGCCGGATATTAACCAAAGCATATACGTATCTTCAGAATTAAATTTAATCAACAATTAATTCCCGTCCCAATTTAGTTAGTAACTTAGTTAAATTATAACTTTTCCAAACATGTAATCATTAACCTGCCTAACGTTTTAATAATAAGGGTGAAGTTATAAGGGGCAGTAACTTCACCCTTTGGGATGAATGCAATCCTAAGTTCTGCTATCAGGTCCAAATAATTGTCATATTTAAGAAGCTCCCTTCATATAAAGTGTACTAAAACTATAAGCAAACTCAATAGTTAAACAACATTTTCTTAAAATCTTATCAGGTAACGAATAAACAATAGAAATTTATTTGTTAAGCTACACGCAATTTATATATTGGAACAACTTTTCGCCTTGCCTGAATGCAATTTTTTCCTTTAGGCCAATATGCAATTATTGCCTGTAGGCCGGAATGTAATAA
>Ga0075525_10000430_pt1 | contig 14483 bp, 14 predicted proteins | sample NGEPertwo_FD_74795 | JGI IMG/M metagenome (GOLD analysis project Ga0075525, IMG submission 74795) | Arctic peat soil microbial communities from the Barrow Environmental Observatory site, Barrow, Alaska, USA - NGEE Permafrost154B-two | ecosystem: Environmental > Terrestrial > Soil > Wetlands >...
CCATGGCCGCGCCACCGGCCGATGTCTTCGCCGAGGTGAACGATTTCCACAAATGGGATGCGTGGTCGCCTTGGGCGAAGCTCGACCCCAATGCCAAGGTCGGCTTCGAAGGCCCGGAAGCCGGTGAGGGCACGGTCATGACCTGGGCCGGCAACAGCGAAGTCGGCGCCGGCAAGATGACCCTCGTCGAGAGCAAGCCCGACGAACTGGTGAAGATCAAACTCGATTTCACGGAGCCTTTCGAGGGCAGCAGCATGTCCCAGTTCACCTTCAAGCCCGAAGACGGCGGTGAGACGGAAGTCACCTGGAGCATGGATGACGAGCACACCTTCATCGAGAAGGCCATGTGCTTGATCATGAACGGCAAGGGGATGGTGGGCGAGAAAATGGAAAAGGGCCTGTCCCAGTTGAAACAGGTCGCCGAGGCGACGAACTAACCCTCACAAACCCGAGCATCGCTCAAACCCGGGCGCCCCTTCTCGTTGGTCAGTCTGACATCGCTCAGGTATAGTGTCTCATGGAGCGGTCGCCGCCTTGGCGGCGCTCGGGGGGCAAGCAGCGCGCACTTTAGCGCCAACGCGAACGACCACTGAGGGGGCGGAGCGCGGTTGGAATTGCCCGCTATCGGGGATGAAGTGGGATTTCCTCAAGGCCGATATTCTGCCCCGGCCGCCGCCGGGTGCGCGGGCCGTTGCCATCATGGCAGGGGTGGGCATCCTCACCGGACTGATCTCGAGCATTCCGTCTCCTCTGCCCGACATACTTCTGGAAGATGCTGGGTTCGTGCTGAACGCAAAAGGCGTTCCGCTCCACGCGGGGATCGCTTTCGGTGCCGGCATGGCCATCATGATGTGGCTGTGGACCAATCGCGACCCGGCCAAGTGCCTGCTGACCATGGCGCTGACCCTCATCGGCTGGCTTGCCGCCGTCAACACGGCGAACGACGTGTTCCAGGCCGTAGTCGGCTCGGAGCTGTTCGGCACCATCGAAGGTGCCAAGGCGAACCGGGAGGTCATCGGCCTACTGCTTGCGGGCGTGAGCGCGGGGGCGATCGGCGCCGGACTCACCGCATTCGGCTCTGGCATTCCGGCGGAAGCCATCAGGCGCCCGAAAAGCTGGATCCTGATCGTGGCCGTCGGCGCAGGTCTGGGCGTCCTGCTTTACCCCGCTGCCGATCTCGACGCGCTGATCATCCTATTCGTGCCGTGGCAGGCTCTTGTTGCCGCCACCATCGCCTATGGCTTGATCCGGGCCTGACGCGTCCATGAAAGCCTTTGCCGAGGGCGCTGTCTTCATCGCGCGCCGTCTCGCCCAAGCCCTGCTCGTGATGCTGGCGATCCTGGTCATCGCCTTCGCCGTGCGCACGAGTCTCGGCGATCCGTTGCGCGAGATCATGGGCCAGGCGGTCCCGGAATCCGAGCGCGCCCAGCTTCGCCATGAGCTCGGTCTCGATGCGCCGTGGCCGGTGCAGCTAGCCCGCTATCTGGGCCGCGCCGCCACAGGCGATCTCGGCACCTCGATCATCTATAAGCGGCCGACCGTCGCGGTGGTGCTTGCCAAGTTCCCGGCAAGCTTCGAGCTGGTCTTGGGTGCAAGCCTCATCGTGCTCCTGCTGTCGGTGCCGGGCGGCGTCTATAGCGCGGTGCGCCCCCGCGGGCTCGGCGCCAAGCTGATCTTGAGCGTGAGCGTTCTCGGTATCTCGGTGCCGGTGTTCCTCACCGGCATCTTCCTCATCACCGTCTTCTCGGTATGGCTCGGCTGGCTGCCGGCTTTCGGCCGCGGCGAAACGCTTGATCTCGGCGTTTGGCAGACCGGCCTCCTCACCTTGGACGGGCTCAAGCACCTCATCCTGCCGGCGGTGACGCTGTCGTCCATCATGCTGCCGCTGTTTATCAGGCTCGTGCGCGGCGCCATGCTCGATGAGCTCGGCCACGATTATGTCCGCACCGCCCACGCCAAGGGCGCATCTCCGCCGCGCGTGTGGATCGTCCATGCGCTGCGCAACGCGCTGTTGCCGCTCGTCGCCGTCGGCGGTCTTCAGGTCGGTACGCTCATCGCCTACACGCTGCTCACCGAGACGGTGTTTCAGTGGCCCGGCATGGGCTTCCTGTTTCTCGAGGCGGTGACCCGCTCCGACATCCCGCTCATCACCACCTATCTCGTGTTGGTGGGTCTTCTCTTCGTCATCACCAACACCATCGTGGATCTCCTCAGCCTCATGCTCGATCCGCGCATCAGTCTCGAGGGCACGCGATGAGCGCGGGCGCCTCGCAGACGGGCACAAATGTCCTCGCCGGCTTTGCCGCCGCGCGGCCGGGGGCTGTGTTCGCTGCTCTGCTCCTTGGGCTGGTCGCGCTGGCCTGTCTGTTCGCACCGCTGATCGCGCCACAAGACCCGTTCGATTTGTCGAGTTTCGACCTGCTCGACGCCGAGCTGCCGCCGGTTTGGCAAGAGGGCAGCGACGCGCGCTTCCTGCTCGGCACCGATGCCCAAGGCCGCGATCTCTTCAGCGCGATCCTATACGGCACCCGTATCTCACTCCTTGTCGGCATGCTCGCCGTGCTGATCCAAGCGGCGATCGGCGTGCCGTCAGGCCTGCTCGCCGGGTATTTCGGGGGCAGGGTGGACAGCCTCGTCACCCGCGCCGCCGATATTCAGCTGTCTTTGTCGACCCTGATGATGGCCATCATCGTCATGGCCCTGTTCCGCGCCGGCTTGGGCGGCGAGGCCTTGAACCGGTTCGCCGTGCCGCTGCTGGTCCTCGTCATCGGCCTGGCGGAGTGGCCGGTCTTTGCCCGCACAGCGCGGGCTTCGACCCTGGTCGAGGCGGCCAAGGACTATGTCCGGGCCGGCCGGGCTGTGGGGAGCAGCGATCTCGCTATTGTGCGGCGCCACATTCTGCCCAACATCCTGTCGCCGCTGGTCGTCGTGGCCACCACCCAGGTCGCCGGGGCGATTATGGCGGAAGCCGCGCTTTCCTTTCTTGGCCTTGGTATGCCGGTCACGAAGCCCTCCCTCGGCACTCTCATCCGCTCGGGCTACGACCTCATGTTCGCTGGCGCCTGGTGGGTGACGGTGCTGCCAGGCCTTGTGCTGATTGGCGTTCTGATCTCGGTCAATGTGCTGGGCGATGCTTTGCGCGATTGGCTCGATCCGCGGCGTCGCGTCCGCTAGACCGTAGGGATGGTGGACGCTAATCAGGCTCCAGCCCTTGATCATTGGGGCTGTGCCGACCCATAAGGTATAGTGAGCCAAGGTTTTGGGGCCATTTGAATAATATCGGCCGTCCCAGGAAGAGCGGCTGAGGAGGAGATGTCATGGAGCCGTCGGGCCCGGTCAATCCGGATCTCGTCTATTCTTTACGCCGCGTGACGGAACGCGCCGCCTGCGCCGCCTTCAACTGGATCGGGCGCGGCGAAGCGGACGACGGCGGCCGCGCCGCGCTTGACGCGATGCGCGGCGCGCTCAGCAACATCGATATCGATGCCGTCGTCGTGATCGGCGAGGCGACAGCGGGCGAAGCGCCCCAGCCGCAGCGCGGCGAGCACCTCGGCCGACCCGGCGCGGCGTTCAAAGCCGACATCGCCGTCGATCCCGTCGAGGGCACGAGCTACCTGGTCCGCGGGTTGACCAACGCGCTTGCCGTCCTCGCCGTGGCGCCGCGCGGCGCCATGATGAACCCGGGTCCGGCCTTCTATATGGAGAAGTTTGTGGCCAGCGCCCCGGCGCGCGGCAAGATCGACCCGGGCTGGCCCACGGCGACGAAGCTCGAGGCTCTCGCCAAGGTCCTCAACAAGGACGTTTCCGATCTGACCGTCTTCGTTTTGGAGAAGCCCCGCCACCGCGATCTCGTCAGCGAGATCCTGGCTGCCGGCGCCCGGGTGGCGATGTACCCCGCGGGCGATGTCGCCGGCGCGCTCATGGCGGCCGTTCCGGGCTCGGGCATCGATGCGTTGATGGGGACCGGCGGCACGCCGGAGGGCGTCATGTCCGCCTGTGCTGTCAGGGCGATCGGCGGCGAGTTCTTCGCCCGTCTGGATCCCCAGCTTCAGACCGAAGCCAAGGCGGTCAAGGACGCAGGCATTGATACATCGAGGTGGTTCGAGCGCGATGAGCTCATCACCTCCGACGACGTGTTTTTCTGCGCAACCGGCATCACCACAGGCCTCATGCTTGAAGGTGTGGAGCGCAGCAAGTCGCACTATAAGGTGCAGACAATGATGATAACCGGAGCGACGGGCGAGCGGCAGATCATGACGAGTTATGTGCCGACGGAACGCCTTGCGAGCGTGGCGGCTCGCGATGTCGCTTAATTAAGCCACAGGGACTGGAACGCCTGGGAGTGGGCTGATGCCCAAACGCGTTGATCATCCGATCATCCTCGGCATCGTGGGTGACTCGGCATCGGGTAAAACGACCCTGTCGGCTGGCGTCGCTCAGATCCTGGGCGAGGAGCACTGCACGGTGTTTTGCACCGATGACTATCATCGGTACGACCGCAAGGAGCGGACCGATGGCGGTCTCTCTGCGCTCGATCCGCGCGCCAACTATGTCGACATCCTGGAGCAGCATCTACGCCTGCTGCGCCGCGGCGAGCCCGTGCTGAAGCCAAACTATTGTCACGCCCACGGCACTTTGGGCCGGCCGAAATATTTTAGGCCCACGGAGTTCGTGATCGCCGAGGGATTGCTGGGCTACACCACCCGTGCCATGCGCGACTGCTATGACGTGAAAATCTTTCTCGACCCGGAAGAGGATCTCAGGGTGAAGTGGAAGATCCACCGCGACACGACCAAGCGCGGCTACAAGCTGGAAGAGGTGGTCGCGTCCTTGCAGAGGCGTAAGGTGGACAGCCCGAACTTCATCCATCCGCAGCGGACCTTCGCCGACATCGTCATCCGGTTCCAGTCGCCCAAGGGGGCCAACGGCTCCGACACCCAGCTCGACGTCCGCCATCTCCTGCGGCCGACCCTGCCGCATCCCGATTTTACGCCGCTCTTCGACGGGTCCAGCAATGCCGGCCTCCATCTGGAGCTGGCCCGCGACCGGGATGGCAAGCCTGTAGATGTGCTTGAGATCAACGGCAATATCTCCGACAAGAGGGCCGAGCGGATCGAGGATCTGCTGTGGAACCTCATCCCGGAGGCGGGCCATCTGCGCGACCAGGTCGGTCGCATCGATGTCGCTAACGGCGCGAACAAGAGCCACCCGCTGGCCCTAACCCAGCTTCTCGTCGGCTATCACGCGGTCAAAGCGGCGATGGGCGTCCGCGCTTACTAGAATTCGGAATTAAGGGGACAACAGATGGCGGAAGCCCTGATGCAGGATCAGGTATTACCTGAAGCGGCCCACAACGACATGGCGAACGCCATCCGCGCGCTTGCCATGGACGCGGTGCAGAAGGCCGAATCCGGCCATCCCGGCATGCCGATGGGCATGGCCGATGTCGCTACAGTGCTGTTCAGCCGCTTCCTGAAATTTGACGCGAGCCACCCCGAATGGCCGGGCCGCGACCGGTTCGTGCTGTCGGCCGGCCACGGCTCGATGCTGCTCTATGCCCTGCTTTATCTCACCGGCTATCCCGGCATGGATATCGAGGAGATCAAGCGCTTCCGGCAACTTGGGTCGCGCACCGCCGGGCACCCGGAGTATGGCCACGCGGCCGGCATCGAGACGACGACGGGGCCGCTTGGCCAGGGCCTCGGCAACGCGGTCGGCATGGCGCTGGCCGAGCGGCTGCTCAATCAGCGTTACGGCGATGACATCGTCAGCCACCACACCTACTGCATCGCCGGCGACGGCTGCCTCATGGAAGGCATCAGCCAAGAAGCGATCTCGTTTGCCGGCCACCTTAAGCTTGGCCGGCTGATCGTGCTGTTCGACGACAATCAGATCTCCATCGACGGCCCCACGAGTCTCAGCGTTACCGACGACCAGCTCGAACGGTTCCGCGCATCGAACTGGCATACCGCCGCGGTCGATGGGCACGACCCCGAGGCCATCGCTTTGGCAATCGAGAACGCCAAGGGCGTCACCGACAGACCCTCGCTCATCGCCTGCCGCACGGTCATCGGCTTTGGCGCGCCGAACAAGGCCGGCACCGCCTCCACCCACGGCTCGCCGCTTGGGCCTGAGGAGATTGCCGGCGCGCGCCAGAAGCTCGGCTGGCCCTATGGGCCGTTCGAGGTGCCGAAACCGATCCTGGCGAGCTGGCGCGCGGCCGGCTCGCGGCACCGGGCGGACTATGAGACATGGACCGCCGCCGCGGACCGGCTCGATGCGCAGGCGCGCGCTCACCTCACCGATCCCATCGACGGCGATGTGGGCCAAGGAATCCAGCGCGCGATTGCGGCCATCAAGACCGATTTCGCTGCCGAGGGCGCGAAACTCGCCACGCGGCAATCCTCGCAGAAGGTGCTGGAGAAGCTGATGCCGGTCGTTCCGGGCCTGATCGGCGGCTCCGCCGACCTGACCGGCTCGGTCGGCACGCTGACCAAGCAACATGGAATCGTCAAACCGGGGGACTTCGCCGGCAACTACATCCATTACGGCGTTCGCGAGCATGCCATGGCCGCAGCCATGAACGGGCTGGCGCTCCACGGCGGCATCGTGCCGTATGGCGGCACCTTCCTCGTGTTCTCCGACTATTGCCGTCCCTCCATCCGGCTTTCGGCGCTGATGGGGCAGCGGGTGATCTATGTCATGACCCATGATTCCATCGGGCTCGGCGAGGACGGCCCGACCCATCAGCCGGTCGAGCAGTTGGCGGCGCTCCGCGCCATTCCGAATCTCAATGTGATGCGGCCGGCCGATTCGGTGGAATGCGCCGAATGCTGGGAAATTGCGCTTCTTGCCAAGGACACGCCCACGATCCTCGTGCTGACGCGCCAAGGCCTCCCTGTTCTCCGCAACGCCCCGACGACGGAAAATCTCTCGGCCAAGGGCGCGTATGTGCTGCTCGAGCCCGAGGGTGGCCGCGACGTGACCCTGCTCGGCACTGGCTCGGAACTGACCCTGGCGCTGGATGCCGCAAAATTGCTGCAAGGGGAGGGCATCAAGGCCGCCGTCGTGTCCATGCCGTGTTGGGAGCTGTTCGACGCACAAGATGACAGCTATCGAGGCGTGGTCTTAGGGACGGCCCCTCGGGTCGGCGTCGAGGCAGCCATCGAGTTCGGCTGGCAGAAATGGCTGGGTCCCAAGGGCGTTTTTGTCGGCATGCGCGGATTCGGCGCTTCTGCCCCGGCGGAAGCGCTTTATAAGCACTTCGGCATCACCGCCGACGCCGTCGCGGCCGCGGCGCGTGATCTGATCGTCAAGAAGTAGAGGTAGGGGAGGACATGGCAATTACGCGCGTCGCCATTAACGGTTTTGGCCGGATCGGCAGGCTCACTTTCAGGGCCTTCCTGGAGTCCGGCCGCAAGGATCTTGAGTTCGTGGCGATCAACGACCTCGGCTCGGCCGAGGCGAATGCCCTTCTGCTCGAGTTCGACAGCGTCCACGGGCGGTTCCCGGGCAAGATCGCCGTGGCTGATGGCCGCCTCAAGGCAGACGGCCAGGATGTCGCCGTGCTGTCGGAGGCCAACCCTGAGAAGCTTCCCTGGCGCGAGATGGACATCGACATCGTCATGGAGTGCACGGGACGCTTCACCAAGCGCGATACGGCGGCGCAGCACCTCAAAGCCGGCGCCAAGCGCGTGCTGGTCTCCGCGCCGTGCTCCGGCGCCGACCTCACGGTGGTCTATGGCGTCAACGACGACAAGCTCACCCAAAAGGATCACGTCGTCTCCAACGCGTCCTGCACCACCAACTGCCTCGCGCCCGTGGCCGAAGTGCTGCACAAGGCGGTCGGTATTGAGCGCGGCTACATGACGACGATTCACGCCTATACCGGCGATCAGCGGACCGTGGACACCCTGCACTCGGATCCCCGCCGGGCGCGCGCGAGCGGCGTCAACCTGATCCCGACCTCGACCGGCGCCGCCAAGGCCCTGGGCCTCGTGCTGCCGGAGCTGGAAGGCAAGCTCGACGGCGCCTCGATCCGCGTGCCGGTCCCCAATGTCAGCCTCATCGACTTGACGTTCCAGTCGTCGCGCCCGACCACGGTCGAGGAGATCAACGCGGCGATGATCAAGGCGGCCAACGGCCCACTTGCTGGCGTTCTCGGGGTCAACGATAAGCCGCTTGTTTCATCGGACTTCAACCATGACCCGCTAAGTTCGGTCTTCGATTTGACCGGGACGCAGGTCGTCGACGGCACGTTCTGCCGGGTGGTGGCCTGGTACGACAACGAATGGGGTTTCTCCAACCGGATGAGCGACACCGCCGTCGCCATGGGACGATTGATATGACTGTGATGCGTATAACGAATGGTAGAGCGAAATGAAGACGATCGATTTCTCGAGTATCAGGACTCTCGCCGGCCTTGACGTTAAGGGGAAACGCGTCCTCGTCAGGGCGGACCTCAACGTGCCGGTCGAGCATAACGAAGTTGCCGATGCCACCCGCATCAAGCGCGTGCTGCCGACGATAGACGCGCTGAGGCAGAACGGGGCAAAGGTCATTCTCCTGTCGCATCTGGGCCGCCCCAAAGGCGTGCGCTCACCAGAGACCTCGCTGAAGCCTGTCGCTGCGAAGCTCCAGGAGCTGCTGGGCGGCATGCCGGTGCTGTTTTTGGATGATTGCGTTGGCCCGGAAGTGGAGGCCGGCCTGAAGTCGATGAGTGACGGCGACGTGGCCCTTCTTGAGAACCTTCGCTATCACAAGGGCGAGACGGCCAATGATATTGAGTTCGCCAAGGAGCTTGCCGCGCTGGGCGACATCTATGTAGACGACGCCTTCTCCTCGGCTCATCGGGCCCATGCCTCCGTGGAGGCGATTGCTCATCTGATGCCGTCGTACGCCGGCCTCCTGATGATGGCGGAGATCGATGCTGTCGGCCGCGCCATCGAGGATCCAAAACGCCCCGTGATGGCCATTGTCGGCGGCGCTAAGGTCTCGACCAAGATCGATGTTCTCTCGAACCTCGTCAGCCGCATGGACGTAGTGGTGGTGGGTGGCGGCATGGCCAACACCTTCCTGCACGCGCAGGGCGTGAATGTCGGTAACTCGCTTTATGAGCCCGATTTCGTGGAGACAGTGAAGGAAGTGGCCGCCAAGGCCAAAGCCTCCGGCTGCGAGATCATGCTCCCCGTGGACGAGGTCATCGCCAAGGATCTTGTGGCCGGCGTCGAGTCGCGTGTTTGCGGCGTCAACGACATCCCCACCGACATGATGGTCCTCGACCAAGGACCAAAGAGCATCCAGCGCCTCAAGGAGCGGCTGCTCGACATGAAGACGCTGCTCTGGAACGGGCCCCTCGGTGCCTTCGAGATCGAGCCATTCGGCGAAGGCACGTTAGCGCTCGCCCACCAGGCCGGGAAGCTGTCCCGCGAAGGCAAGCTCATTACCGTCGCCGGCGGCGGCGACACGGTTCGCGCGCTGAACATGGCGGGTGTCTCCCAGGATTTCACCTATGTGTCGACCGCGGGCGGCGCCTTCCTTGAATGGCTGGCAGGGCGTCAGTTGCCGGCCGTTGCAGCACTTGCGTCGCGCCGTGTGGCCCCGCCGCCGACCAAGACGATGGCCGCATAAGAGGATCGGGACGCCTCCGAGAGGGAGCCGCCGCCATGACCGGAGACATCATCATCGCGCCGTCGATCCTCTCTGCCGACTTCGCCAAGCTCGGCGAGGAGGTGAGGGCGATCGAACGTGCGGGCTGCGACTGGATCCATGTCGACGTGATGGACGGGCACTTTGTGCCCAACATCACCATCGGTCCTGACGTGGTGAAGGCGCTCCGGCCCCACTCCGACAAGGTGTTCGACGTTCATTTGATGATCGCGCCATGCGATCCGTATATCGAGGCGTTCGCTGTGGCCGGCGCTGACATCATCACCGTCCATGCCGAGGCGGGGCCTCATCTTGACCGCACGCTGCAGCACATCCGGAGCTTCGGCAAGAAGGCAGGCGTCAGCCTCACGCCGTCGACGCCCGAGACGGCGATCGAGTACGTGCTCGACAAGGTGGACCTGGTTCTGGTGATGACGGTGAACCCGGGCTTCGGTGGTCAGGCTTTCATCCCCGAGCAGCTCGGCAAGATCCGCGCCATCCGCAAGATGATCGGTGCGAGGCCCATTGACCTCGAAGTGGATGGCGGCATCAATGTGGAAACGGCGCCGCTGGTGGTGGAGGCCGGTGCCAATGTGATCGTGGCGGGGTCGGGTGTGTTCAAGGGTGGGGCGTACGCGGAGAACATCGCCGCCATCAGGGCCGCCGCCATGCGCGCCCGGGCCGCCGCGGCTTGATGAAGCAATCTCCGCCGCGCCGTGCGGTCATCTTCGATCTCGACGGCACGCTTGTGGACACGGTCGGCGATATCGCCGCCGCCCTCAATCGCACGCTTGCCGACCGCGATCTTCCCCCGCACACCGAAGACGCTGTGCGGGAGATGGTGGGCGGAGGTCTTGCCAAGTTGTTGGAAATTGGGCTGGCAGCCCACGGCATAACCCTTGAGCCTGCGGACCGGAACGCAATGGTTGACCGCCTTGTCGAGCACTACGCCGCCAGCCCCGCGGCGCTCTCCCGCCTCTACCCGGGCGTCCGCGAAACCTTGAGCGCGCTGCGTGACGCTGGCATCGCGTGCGGCCTCTGCACCAACAAGCCTGAGACGATTGCCCGCGATCTCTTGCAGGCGCTGGGCATCGCCGAAGCCTTTGGGGCTATCCAAGGGGCCGATGCCGGTTTCCCCAAGAAGCCGGACCCCGCCGGCCTGACCCATGTGGTGAGGGCGCTGGGTGCCGTGCCGGAAACCGCGCTCATGGTGGGCGATAGCGCCATCGACCTTGAGACGGCCCGCGCCGCCGGCCTCTCCGGCGTCGTCCTCGTCTCTTATGGTTACTCAGTGACCTCGGTCACTGAGCTCAAGGCCGATGCTGTTATCAATCATATTCACGAACTGGTTCCGGCCCTTGCTCTCGTTGAGCAAGCACAATAGCTAGACGCCATGGATGTCACTTATTTCGGCGCGCTGATCGCGGGGCTGTTGAGCTTTCTCAGCCCTTGCGTGTTGCCGCTCGTGCCGCCTTATCTCTGCTTCCTCGGCGGCACCACCTTCGACCAGCTCACTGGCGAGGACGAGACGCCGAGCCACGTCTACAAGACGGTGGTGCTGTCGTCGGTCGCCTTCGTGCTCGGCTTCACGACGGTGTTCGTCATCCTCGGCGCCTCGGCGACAGTGGCTGGCCAACTCGTGGCCGAGAATCTGCCGCTGCTCGCCAAGATCGCGGGCGTGCTGATCATCATCGCCGGCCTGCACTTTCTCGGCGTGATCCACATTCCGATTCTGCATCGCGAGGCGCGCTATCATGCCGACACCCGCCCCGCCGGTCTGCTCGGCGCCTATCTGATCGGCTTGGCCTTTGCCTTTGGCTGGACGCCCTGTATCGGGCCGGTTCTCGGCTCGATCCTCGCCGTCGCGGCGGGCGAGGACTCCGTGAGCCAGGGGGTGAGTTTGCTGTTCGTCTATTCGCTCGGGCTCGGCATTCCCTTTATCCTTGCCGCCGTCGCCATCAAGCCGTTTATGCGGGCCATGCAGCGCTACAGGGGCCATCTGGCGGTCATGGAGAAGGTGCTGGGCGCCTTTCTCGTGCTCACCGGCATCCTCTTCCTCACCAATTCCATGACGCTGATCGCCGGCTGGATTCTCCAAGCCTTTCCTGGGCTCGCCACGATCGGTTGACCATGCCGCTTGCGCTCTTGGCCGAGCGGTGAATAGTGGCGCCCCAGAACCGCAGAGCTCCAAGACCGCAGGCATGACAGCTATCGCTCTCACCATTGCCGGCTCCGACTCAAGCGGCGGGGCCGGCATCCAGGCCGACCTCAAGACCTTCGCCGCATTGGGCGTCTATGGCGCGAGCGCGATCACCGCGCTCACCGCCCAGAACACCCAAGGTGTGGACGGCATCATGGTGGTCCCGCCTGAGTTCGTGCTGGCGCAGATGCGAGCCGTGGCAAGCGACCTCAAGGTCGGCGCCATCAAGATCGGCATGCTCGCCACCGCCGGCATCATCGAGGCCGTCGCCGAGGGGCTCGACGCCTTCCCCGGGGTGCCCGTGGTGCTCGACCCCGTGATGGTGGCGACCAGCGGCGATCCTCTGCTCGACGAGGATGCTCTCGACCTGCTGCGGACCAAGCTCGTGCCGCGGGCCGACGTGATTACCCCCAATTTGAGAGAAGCGGCCGCCCTGCTCGGCGAGCCTGACGAGAGCCGCGAGCAATGGATGGAGGGACGCGCCGAGCGCCTGCATGGACTGGGCGCCCGCGCCGTTCTGCTCACGGGCGGCGAATCGATCGCCGAGACGGCGCTCGATATTTTCGTGACGGATGAAGGCGTCCAACGCCTCGAAGCGCCGCGTGTGTTGACCGAGAACACCCACGGCACCGGCTGCACGTTGTCATCGGCTATCGCCGCGGAGCTCGCCAAGGGCGAGACCTTGGACAAGGCGGTCAAGATCGCCAAGCTCTATGTGACCGCGGCGATCATTGCTGCGGACGAGATCGCAGTGGGCAAGGGCAGGGGGCCCGTGCATCACTTCCACGCGCTGTGGGAGAAGCCCCGAACGGCCTAGTCCAATGCCACGACGGTCGCCCGCTGCTCGCCGAGGCCGGCCACGGTGAGCACCATTTCATCGCCGGGCTTCAAGAATATGCGGGGCTTCCGCGCCATGCCGACGCCGGGCGGCGTGCCGGTGGTGATGACGTCGCCGGGCATCAGGGTCATGTACTTGCTGATGTAACTCACGAGCTCGGCCACCGTGAAGATCATGGTCGAGCTGTTTCCCGTCTGCATCCGCTCCCCGTTGAGGTCGAGCGTGAGATCGAGGGCCTGCGGGTCGGGGATCTCGTCTGTGGTGACGAGCCAGGGGCCGAGCGGGCCGAAGCTGTCATGGCTCTTGGCCTTGATCCATTCCCCGGGCCCGCCCTTTTGCAGGCTCCGCTCGGAGATGTCGTTGCCGATGCAGTATCCCGCCACGGAGTCGAGCGCGTCGTCGACGGCGACATTCTGCGCCCGCGTGCCAATGACCACGGCAAGCTCCACCTCGAAGTCCATGCGCTGGAAGTCCGCAGGCGCCAGTACCGGATCGTTGGGTCCCGAGACGCAGGAACTCGCCTTGGCGAACACGATGGGCACCTCGGGAATCGGCATGCCGGTCTCTTGGGCGTGGTCGCGATAGTTGAGGCCGATACCGAGAAATTTCGGCACCATCCCGACCGGCGCCCCAAGCCGGGGACTGCCCTCAACCAGCGGCAGCGTTTCGGGGTCGAGCGCTTTGATACGATTCAGGCTTTCACGCCCGAGCGCCTCGCCGGCGAGATCCCCGATAATCCCGGAGAGGTCCCGGATGCGGCCCTGGTCATCTAGCAGTCCCGGACGTTCCTGCCCATATTCGCCAAAACGTAGAAGCTTCATCATCTTCCCCCGGCCATGATTTTTTTGCATGTTGCACGCGGGCGCGGGGGGCGCAACGGCACACAATCGCGTCTGGCCAGAGCCTCGATCATCGGAAACCGCCAAGGGAACAAGCTCTAATGGGACTTCGCTTGCATTCGCCTCTCCTCGGCAACCTGCTTGCGGTGACGGCGCTCGCGTTCGTGGCTACGCTCGCTGCACTGCCGGCTCAGTCGGCTTCGGCTAATCCGTATGGGAAGCTGAGCGGTTACTGGTCGGGGGGCGGAACGGTGACGCCGCTCAAAGGCAATGCCGAGAAAGTAAGCTGCCGCGCGACTTACAAGACCGAAGGGGCATCGGTGACACAGAACATACGGTGCACCGGCGTCGACCATAAGTTCGCCGCCAGCTTTAACCTGACCTACAAGAGCGGGCGGATCAGCGGCTCCTGGAGCGAAGCCTTGTACGCCGCCTCCGGTGGGGTCACAGGAACGGCGAGCGGAAGCTCCATCCGGGCTCGCCTCAGCGGCAACAAGTTCTCTGGGCGCATGAGCATCAACCTGTCCGGCTCCCGGCACACCATCGACATCGTCCAGCTCGATAAGGGCTCTGGCGCTTATCGTCCGGTCGCCAGCCTGTCCCTGCACCGCTAGCGGGCCAAATTCGCCCGCCTGTGGCGCGCCTGCCCGGGCCGTTGCCAAAGTGCAACAAGGCCTCACAAAGTTTCTGCGCAAGATCCCGTGTCTCCCTCGCGTTTCACGTGTGCAGACCATAGGGCCGCACCGGTTACAACCGGTTCCGTGACACGCCAACCATATGAAATAGCACAACAAAATTTCGCAGGCCGTAGCCGCCGCGCGCGCCTTTGCATTTCCGCAACAGTGCCTAAGCGTTTTGCATTTCCGGCCTCGCGGAATGTTGAAGCGGGTGCCCGGCCTGCGCTAGCTTTGCATCACAAACACGGGGGACGGGGCTGGGGGGCCTACTTCTTCTAAGT
>Ga0075525_10000433_pt1 | contig 14427 bp, 15 predicted proteins | sample NGEPertwo_FD_74795 | JGI IMG/M metagenome (GOLD analysis project Ga0075525, IMG submission 74795) | Arctic peat soil microbial communities from the Barrow Environmental Observatory site, Barrow, Alaska, USA - NGEE Permafrost154B-two | ecosystem: Environmental > Terrestrial > Soil > Wetlands >...
CTCCAGAAATTTGTAAATCGTTCGGATGAACGAGGGGGTTCAACGATAGGGCCAATCTCTAGCACTCACCTCGATATTCGTTCTGTCGATATAGGGAACCCCTTACTGGCGATGCACTCTGTCCGAGAACTTGGCGGCGTTAAAGACCACTTGGCCATGTCTAAAGTGTTTTCTGCGTTCTATGAAACAGTTTAGCCTTCTTTCACCAGTTCGTCATCAAGTTATAGGTTTATACTAATGGAGTGTCAAAAGACAGCTCTGAATAAATTCTGTGGCATAATCATTATGAACGGCCATGACTTGATCACGCTCTTGACTGAGTGGCATAAAGATTGCTGTGATTCTATTAAAATCATAAATTTTTTCACCCGAAGCCTGACAGATCAAATAGCCCTTCTTGTTGAATAGCTCCTCAAGTTTCTGCATACCCAGGATACGATATGGTAACGTTATTATATCGAGGTGCTCCAATTCGCTCATCCTCCAATTCGCCTCATTAATTTAAGGTTCTTTCCGCTTATTATTATGCGTTATAACCTTACTTTATTATGGCAGAAAGAATTTCTAGATATTCAATGACAAAATAATAGCACGAAAACAGCCTTAGACAAATTATCTCTATATAGTCTTTTCTTTGCTAAATTTATTGGAATATTTTAGTATAATTTTGTGGGTTGACCTTTGACTTATATTCCTATCATAGTTATACTGAAGTTAACTCGTTAAGTACTTGTGGAATTGCACAGACCTTCTCGATTGCCTACGGCTATGGGAAGTTTTTCTGAACTTCCCATGACGCGAGTAATAAAAATGCGGAGGTTTTTTAATGTTTAGTGACAAAGTTTTAGGATGTAGAGACTGTGGTCGAGAGTTCGAATTCACAGCATCGGAACAAGAATTTTATGCGGAGAAAGGGTTTACAAATGAGCCTGGTCGTTGCCCAGAATGCCGAGCTGCCAGAAAAGAACAAACCAGAAATAACGGCGGCGGTGGTGGGTATTCTCGTCAACCACGCGAAATGTTTCCGGCTATTTGTGCAACTTGTGGTAAAGAGACGACCGTACCTTTCCAACCTTCTGGTGATAAACCCGTGTATTGCCGTGATTGCTACCAACCTCGCGCACGCAGCAATTGGTAAACTACTCGTAACAAAAACCTTCCTAGGCTTAATAAAGCCTAGGAAGGTTTTTTTCTTTACATTCATTAACCATCGAATTACCCGCTCATGTCACCAGAGTATTACTCCTTGCTCTCCGTCTTTTTAGCAGGTATGTCTAGTTCTATCAGTTCATGATAAAGTTCTTTACGTCGGTCCGCAAGGAAAAAGCTATCCCGCATGGAGGCACGGTCTGGGCTGCGTATAAGATTAATCCTTTCGGCTGAAAGGGTTTCTGCTAGTATTCCTGCGTCTCCCAAGTGTGATTGATTGCAGAGCTCTCCTTTCGGGCCAAGAATTAGCGACCCTCCACTAAATTCCTTGGCTCTCCCGTTGCTACCAATCAAATTACACGCGCCTAGATACACAGAATTATCATAGGCTCGTGCTCCGAGATAACGTAACCAAATCTCTATACGATCACCGGCTATCTTTGGAGATGCATGCGGTGCAAATAAGACCTCAGCACCTTTCAGAGAATAAATCGCTGCCAACTCCGGAAAATGCCAGTCCCAACAGATTCCCACAGCAAATGTCGTTCCGTGAGCTGAAAAGATGGGGAAACTGTCTCCTGGCGTAAAATAATCTAACTCGCTCCGCCCTAAATGCACTTTATGATAAACAGACGGTTCCACTCCAGGTGATAAAACAATATGCGAAATAAAGGGTTTGGACAAGTCTGCACGCTGCTCCACCAATCCCACCAACAGAGTAATTCCTAGGTCTTGTGAGCACTCTCTTAACTTGTGAATCCAAGGACTATCTAGTGTGATTCCAATGTCTGATGCGTCTTTGGGTGAATAACCATTGAGGGCACATTCTGGAAAGCATAACAGGGATATTTGCTGCTTATGAGCATCCTCAGCCAGCTGAATAATCTTCCTGAAATTCTGCTCAGTCTCTCCCACAATGGATTCCATTTGAACGAGTCCAATCCGGCAGTCAGTTTTCAACGTTTCTGTCCTTCCCTACCACCCACTGAAGTAATACAAAGTCGTTTACTCTAGATGCTCTAATCCACTAAAATCCTTACTTAAAATATTTGATAACAATCGGTGATCGTGGAGTAGGTTTATTAAAAGGCGTTCGTCCTTAGTCTGGTTAGTTTGGGCATTGGTGAGAATACTGAGAGACCGATAGATAGGAGCATCTTGTATCTTTAAAGTCCTAAATATTTTCTGGTCGCTATCCCGACTAACAGTCAATGCTGATATTATGGTCACCCCAAGCCCGGCGGAGACCACTTGTTTAATAGCATGAGTACTTCCGAGTTCCATCGTAATATTTAACTGTTCTGGATCAAGCCCTCGCTCCTTAAGAGCCATTTCCATGACCTTACGCGTACCTGAACCTTCTTCTCGCGTCACCATACGCTCGTGGGGTAGTTCAGCTAGGGTAATGCTCTTTCTCGACGCCCAGGAGTGAAAGTATGGAAGCACGACGACTAACTCATCTTGCCAAAATTTTTCCACATTTAGATCCTTATGTCGGGGAGCTGGGCCTTCAATCAAGCCTATATGAAGTTTCTTTTCTAGAACATCTTGAGATATAGACTCAGTATTCGCGATCTTCACTTTGAAGTCAACGTCTGGATGTGTCTTATATAGAAAAGCGAGAATATTTGGGAGAATATATTCTCCAATGGTTAGCGTCGCGCCAAGATATATTAGTCCTCTCTGACCTTTTGCTAAAGCATTAATTTGCTCTTTAGCACTCGCCAGAATGTCTAAGACACTCTGAACATGAGTATAGAATATTTCTCCCTCTTTAGTTAGCGTAACTCCTTTATTAGTACGATCAAAAAAACGAGCACCATACTGGTTCTCCAAATTCTGTATTTGTAAACTAATGCTGGGTTGACTCATGTGAAGTTTCTTAGCTGATAAGGTAATATTTTTTGTTTCAGCTACATCCTTAAACACAAGAAGGTGTTGTTCCATGATGTTAAATCATTCCTTCCTAGATCAACTATATCTATAGTTAAGGCATCTCATAGTTGCTCGTACAAAAATACTTATTTCTTGTCCATAAGATTAAATTCAACACACTAAATGTGTTTACCTTAAATAGTATAGTTTGGACATCAATATATCTTTATAATACCATCAGTGAAAGGAATTAGCCATACATGCATTTCACTTATTAACAGCCTAAAAAACACCGAGGCGGCCTCGATGTTTTTGTGGATATTCGATATATGATATTTTGTCTTCTTACATGCAATAGGAATTAATTATTTCACTGTGATGCTACCTTCTCAATTTGATCCCATTTGGCCTGCTTGTAACTCGTCGCTAACCTTACCATACGTTCCGCCCATTCGGGACATCCTAGAGCGTGAATATGATTATAGGTTGCAAATACATTTTTATAACAAATTCCGTCATTTTTACCATCAATTCCATGTCCTCGCTTGACCTTTAAGCCAAACTTTGCGTATGGAGCTAAGTTAATAATTCGGGAATTATGAAATTCATGGCCCTTTATTTCCGACTTCTCATCGAACCAAGTCTGGTCTGAATTGGCTTCCATAATCGTATAACCATGTCCTTGCGGCTTACTTTCCATTTGAGTATCAAGCGGAAGTAAACCAACCATCTCAAAGTTTTTAGATGGCGTAATAATTGAGCGCCCCAAATACATCAACCCACCACACTCGGCGTAAATCGGGAGACCCATTTCTCCAGCCCTTTTAATGTCCGTACGTAAGGTTTCATTTTCTTCAAGCTCAGCTGCGAAGACCTCTGGGAAACCGCCTCCAATATATAGACCGTCTAGGTCAGAGGGAAGCTGTTGATCTACAAGTGCATTAATAGGGACTACATCTGCCCCCAGTTCTGTTAGGGCTTCGATATTTTCAGGGTAATAAAAACTAAAGGACGCATCCTGCATAACACCGATTTTTGGTGTCAGGCTCTTATTCTTTATAATGTATTTGGAAAAGTTGAGTCCCGAAGTCTCTTCATATTGGGGGAGATCCGGTGCACTTTGCGCCAATGTAAGAATTTTACCCAAATCCACATGGTCACAAATGACATCGGCAAAATACTCTAATAAACTGTCAGTTTCGTGCATTTCACCGCTGGTAACTAACCCAAGGTGACGATCGGGGATCGTTAAATTGACGTCCTTGGGAATTGCTCCAACCACCGGTATTTTACAGAACTCTTCAATGGCTTCTCGCGCCATCTTTTCATGACGAGCTCGTGCCACTTTATTGAGTACAACACCTACAATGTTCACCTCTGGATCAAAATGTTGATAACCCATCACCATAGCAGCAATGCTTCTAGTCATACGGGTTGCATCGATGACTAAAAGGACAGGGGTACGGGTAATTTTAGCAATTTCAGCCGTAGAACTACTTCCTTGCAAGTCAAGACCATCATAGAGTCCCATCGCGCCTTCAATGATCGTTATTGCTTTTCCCGATGCTTGCTGCGACACGGAACGACATATCTCCCCTTTTCCCATAAAGAATGCATCTAAGTTACGGGAGGTACACCCGGCAGCGACAGTGTGCCAACTTGCGTCAATATAGTCCGGACCCTTCTTAAAGGGTTGAACTGCCATTTTTTGTCGAGCAAACGCTCTTAGTAATCCTAAGGTGAACGTTGTTTTCCCGCTCCGCCCCATAGGTGCTCCAATGACTAAGCGAGGGACATTTGTCATACCAAGTTCATTTATAGCTGTCAATGGTAACATCACACCCACACCTTTCTTGGAGTTATTAAGTCAGGAGTGTACAATTGATACTTGATGATATACAAGTTCAAGACAGTTTGTACACAAAAATCGACCACCCTGAGTCTTCTCCCAATAATGCTAGATTAATAGAATCAGCAGAAACAAGGAAAGGCATTAAGGGTGGTCGATATATTGTTTATTAGGAATTTCCCATAGTCTTAATCTGGTGTTTGGACTTTTCCTTTTAAGCAAATAAAGGTAGTAGTGATATAGAGGTATTCAACAAGGTCCTCTGCAGTAAGCTCTTTAACTGCGTTATCAACATCGCCCTTTTTCTCACCAATTGCGACTGCGACGTCTCTACTCTTAGCTTTTTGAACTTTCGCAAGGTATTCAAGTACTTTTGCTTTAATTTCCGGGCTTGCAGGTCCTTTTTGCATTTGAGATACCAGCTTTCTATAATAAATTAGAATCAACCTAGAACTTAAATGCGGCACCAGTACGGAATGTTTCGCGGGCAAAGATATAATCATCAATCAACATATCCGAGAAAGGAAGGCCACTTAAGCTAAAGAATCTCTCCCAGCCAATACGCTCAATCCATTCTCCTACTCGTTCACCTTTATGAGCATTGGCAATCCATAGTTCAATGATGGCACGGATTGCTTCTGTCACTTCAGGCCAACGCGGAGGATTGTTTGGTAAGAAAGGGATTACCATACGCGAAAACGTAGGTGCTGAACGGGCATTAGAAACTTTACCACCAATGAGAATTGCAATACCATCATTCTTAGCATCGAAGATCTCCATTGCAGGAGACATCGTGTAGCAGTTACCGCAATACATACATTTTGATTCATTAATGATAACACTCTTATTTTTAGGATCCGGCCGAATAGCTCCAGTCGGGCAGCTTGCAACAAGAGTTGGAATTTCTGTACCTTTACGTAGCTTGTCATGATCGATGCGAGGAGGAGTGCGGTGAACACCGACAATCCCGATATCACTGCAGTGTGTTGATCCACACATGTTTAAGCAGCAAGCCAAGCCCATTTTCAATTTAGCTGGGAGCTTCATTGAGTCGAAATACTCATATAAATCATCCATTACAGCTTTAACTACGCCTGAAGCATCAGTCGCTGGGGTGTGACAATGCACCCACCCTTGAGTGTGAATGATATTACTAATTGACTGTCCTGTTCCACCAACGCAATAGTTTTGAGCTGCTAAAGTATCAAGTAGTGGTTGAAGTTTAGCCTCATCAGACACTAGAAACTCTACATTGTTACGAGTCGTGAAGCGGAGAAATCCGTCACAAAACTCGTCTGCAATGACGCATAAATCTCTGACAAAATCAATACTTACTAAGCGGGGTGAAGCTACACGGACACTGTAAAGTACGCCGCTATCACCAACATGCTTGAGTACGCCTGGACGAGGAATTTCGTGGTATTTCCACTTGCCGTAGTTGTCTAATATAACTTGTGGAAGCATCTCTTTATAATTTGGAGGTCCTTGGTCTAATTTTGCTGCCATGGTTATCCACCTCTCGTACGCTACTTATTATAACATTACAGTTTTGATCCATCAAGGGCTGTTCCAGATCTATCAAGTTCATCCTGTGGCCAGAACACATATGGGTTAGCACGTGGACGGAAAACTTGTTGAGGAACAATTGGAATTTCAGCTTCACGTAAGAATTTTCCCATTCCTAAGCGGAATATGGTTTCACCAATACGCTCACGTGTTTTACCGTTTTCATCCCACCACTCCCAAACGCGGCCGACAAGATCCTTGAACTCTGCGAAATCATTTTCTACATCCATTTTTATGAAAGGCACGACAACCGAAGACATGAACGCTGATTGAACGATGGTCGATTTTCCACCGATCAAAATGGTAGCGCCTTTATCTGCGCCAGGTTGAATTGCTTTAGGCATCATATTGATGCAATGCAGACAACGTGTGCAATCTTCAGTAACGACTGAGAGCTCTTGGGTCTCTTTGTTGTAGGTAAGACATTTAGTTGGGCATTTGTCACAAACTTGACTTTGAATTGGGAATTTCTCAGCGGCATATTCTTTAACAGCGGCTTGATCAATTCTGATCGAATCGCGCCAAGTTCCTATGACTGAGATGTCAGCGCGGGCAATTGCTCCAGTGCAGTCATTGGCGCAGCCTGAGAACTTAATCTTGCTCTTGTAAGGCCACATTGGGCGATGAAGCTCGTCCATAAATTCATTAGTAATATTGTAACATGCTTCAAGTGTATCATAACAAGCATGTTCACAGCGTCCAGGTCCTACGCAGCAGTTTGTTGTTCTTAAGCAGGAACCAGATCCGCCTAAGTCAAAGCCTGCCTCGCTGTAATCGTCAAAGATGGGTTGAATATGCTCAGTTGTGCATCCTAGAAGAACAATGTCTCCTGTGGATCCGTGCATATTCGTCAAACCACTTCCGTGTTTCTCCCAAAGATCACAAATTGTGCGAAGTGTTTTTGTATTGTAGAAAAAACCCGATGGTTGATTAATACGGATCGTATGGAACTCAGCGATATGTGGGTAAGTTTTAGGTTCATCAACATAACGACCAATTACGCCGCCGCCATATCCCCTAACTCCAACAATCCCGCCGTGTTTCCAGTGTCCTCTGCGCTCTTCATAGGATCTTTCCAATACATCTAGCAACTCACTGGCCGCTGGGCTTTTTACTGCAGCACGTTTAATTTCAGTTACAAAACTAGGCCATTTACCTTTTTCTAGTTCGTCTAGTAAAGGTGTTTTCTTTTCAGTCATGGCACACCCTCCGTCTTCAAGTTTTATGATTTCTTACATTTCAGCAATACTGATGGCACCGGTCGGACAAACCGACGTGCAACTTTCACAGCCCATGCACTCTGATTCGTCACCGGTTACATGGGCCTTGTCCTCACTAAAGCCAAGTAGGTGAGCTGGACATCCTTCAGCACAAGAGTCGCATCCTGAACACAGATCTTCATCGATTGTCACTATAAACACAGATTACACCTCCTTGAACTACTAAAGAGAATAATTGGAGACAGAATATTGAAACGTTTTTGGTACGACATTACATCTTGTGTAAAATAACACTAATGTAACATTGGGCCATGTCACTTTCTTAATTTAACATCTTGTGCACTATTCGTACAATACATAATTCTGATAGCACTATATAGATCTGTTAAAAGGGATTTAAAAAAACGCAGGGTTGTACTATCCTCATACATGAGCACTGCAATAACAGTGGGAAAACCAGTAAATAAAATGTCATATGGACTCTTTCAGGCATCCTGAAGGAGTCCATATGAACACGACCTTTGATCACTAGATGCTTACTATTTCTCTAAAAATTCCAAGTAAGGCTGTTTCATACTTACAAGTGCATTCACCATAAGTTCCACTAAACCACCGTACTGGAGGTTGAATTTATCGGTTGCGTCATAGTGTTCGAGAATTGATCGCATAGCGCCCTTACAGTTGGAACAGGGAGCGCAAATATATTTTGGAATTGAAGTGTCTTCCATAGTTCCCTTGAAAGCTCCTAGAATCTGATTGAATTTCACCCGTGAAGCCACAGAATCTCTGAACTGAGGAAAATTCTGTGAACTCATGATTGCAAATCCGCTTCCGCCACCACAGCAGTAATTGTCGACGCCATGTGGCGTCATTTCCCTAAACTGAGGGCAAATAGCTTTCAATACATTCCGTTGAGGTTCTACGATGCCCAATTGTCTTACGACATTACAAGGGTCGTGTAGCGTCACTGGGAAATTATTTTTGCTGGGATCAAGCTTTAATTTTTTTGTTCGAACCATATCCCACAGAAGTGGCAAACAACTCTCAACAGGAATCTTAGCATCTCCATAGGCCATGCGATCACCCACGACGATCGAAGCCTTATGGGCATGTCCGCACTCAGCAACGACAATTCGGTTGACTCCAAACTCTTTGGCTACTTTCATCTGCATCAGAGCAATCTGTTTCGCTTGATAATCATCATACCACAGGCCGTAGTTGACACTATCATAACCCATAATTTCACTACTGAGGGTCCAATTTAACCCAGCTTCATCAAAAAGAAGGGCAAAAGCTACAGGGTTTTCCGGCCACGCCATAAACTCTCCCGCATTATGCAATACCAGTATGTCTGCACCTTTTTTATCGACTGGGAACTTAAACTTTATACCAAATTTCTCTTCGGTATCTTCCTCAAGAAATTCAAGAGTATCTAAAAAAGCAGGTTTGGCTAACCCAGTTGAAGAACCAGTCTTAAGTTGCAGCATAGTCCCTTTCTTATGCAGGGGAGTTGGTGCAATTCCCATTTCTTGACTGAAGATCTTGCGAATTTCTTTAGTTAGGAGGGAATTATCTAAGCCCAATGGACAGGTCTGAGCACATCGTCGACATAGATTACAGCGATAGGATAATTCACCTAAGCGAGCAATCGTTTCCCAGTTCACATCGATATCTGCCCCGACGAAGCCACCTAACAGCTTCCCACTCTTAGTAAAGTATTTCTTCATGATTTTCCTAAGAACTTCAGATCGATAAATCGGTCGGTACATCTCGTTGTTCCCTGTCGCCGTATAGATATGGCATGCGTCCGAACACGTATTGCATTTAGCGCAATATTCAAAGGTCAAAAGCAGCGGTTCAAGCACCCCATTATTGGCATCAGAAAAGATTTTTTCTAAGCCAGTAAGGAACTTACGAACAAATTCATCTTCTTCTTCTTTAGACTTCGGTCGAACTAAGGTGTCAATACCAACATAACCATCCAACGAAGTACAGTACTTTTCTTTCCACATAGGCTTAGGATCCGTTAACGCGGGCTCCATTCCAGGTTTATCATACGGTGCCAACAGAGGCATGAGTTGATCAACTTCGAGTTTGATCAGTTGCTCATCGGAACGCCCCATGTCTTTCGGGAGTAAATCTTTTTGATTTATCATACTTAGAACTCCTTTTTCTATCGAATAGACGCATGAAAACTAGAAGATTAGACGTTGTTATTTCGGTAAGTTGGGTCCTTTAATATGTGGTGCTGACCAAGAGGTGGTTGGACGGTAAGACGTCGCTTTTTTGACTTTTTGCTCAACCGCACTACCCTTGATGTTAGGACTATTATCCCATAGAACCGTATGGAACGTGAAATACTTTCCAACATAATGACTCATCTTGCTGATAGGAATATAAGTTAACATAATTCCGACAAGGATTATATTAATAGTTTGCATACCCGTGGCATCGAAATTCGTAAATGTTACGAGGTTCGCGGTAACTTCTCTCGCTGTAGTAAAAGATAGATCACTGCCCCAGGTTATGATTCCAGAGAATAGAGCAGCAAAAAGGAGTAAAAGATTAAAGTACTCTTGTGGCGTTGTATATTTCTTCAAAGTACTATCAAACAACCTGCGAAGAAATAATAATGCAGACCCTAAAGTAGCTAGTATAAGTCCTAAAATTCCTGTTGCAACAGTTAAATAGTAAATCAACAGACCCCAAATGCTTGGGCCATCTGACGCTACGATAATCCCATTAAGTTCAGACGCCGCCCCTACGACCAATAACATTGTCCAAGCCATTAGAAAATAAATCCCTAAGTGTAGAGCGTATGAAATCCACCAAAAAGGTCGTTGATTTTCAAACAACTTTTTAATAAATAAAATTTCTTTCATCATTTCCATTATTTCTCTGAAATGAGATACTTCGTGAGGTTTACTCCACCACGCGACTTCCTCATAAAAGGAACCCCCATGCTCAAATCCTTTCTCTTTTGGCACAGGATATAGTTCCATTCGCCCATGCAAAGGCATCTTTGCAAATTTATAGGCCTTGTAAACAGAAATTCCAACAAAAAGGAGTATGGATAAATACGCAATTAAACTAAGCAACATAACCGTAACCTCCCTAAACTTGTTATCATTGTAACAAGTTAAGTTTAAGGGAGTATAGAATGATTGTAAAGTTATTATTTATTATTATGACCATTGCAGAACGTAATAGTAAGCAATATTCAGTCTCTATAACAGTATATTCTGATTCATCATCAGAGTAATTATGCTTGTATATGAGAGTATTTATGACCAACAAATAGTCTGACGTATCAACCCATGATTTAGCTAAAAAAAGGTCTAATACTTTAGTAGCATTAGACCTTTCATTTACTTTGTTCATCTAGCTGCGTTCGTTATGGTTGGCACCCTAATTAGTTATTTCCGTTACGTCGTTTGGTACGGTCCTCTGGGTGGACGTGCTCCGAAGAACTGGTAATAATGACATTCCAGCCGTCCCGTATAAAGCTTTCGACTTTTGTCCCAACGTCGTCCGATTAATCGTTCTGGAAATTGGTGAGTGGTTAACATATGAAGAGACCAATTCTCTAAACTCTGAAACGTTTCCCCTAGCTCACGATAAAGTGCTTCGATCTCTGTCACGTCGCCAATTCGTTCTCCGTAAGGTGGGTTGGCAATCATATGCCCATATTTAAATCTAGACTTCACTTCTGCCACCGGTAAGCGCTGAAAGTGTATTACATCTTCTACGCCCGCCTCAATCGCGTGCGTTCGGGCCAAAGCCAAAGCGTCAGGATCGATGTCTGAACCGTAGATATGTAAAGGTACATTTCGATCCCATAGATCAAGCGCTTCCTGCCAGGCCTCTCTCCAGAGTTCTTGAGGAATTCTCGACCACTTCTCCGAGGCAAAACTACGTTTGAGACCCGGTGCCCGATTTTGAGCAATAAATGCTGCTTCAATGGGAATAGTTCCCGTTCCGCAAAAAGGGTCTATCAACGCGCGATCTTTATTCCAGTAGCTAAGTTGAAGCATTGCCGCAGCCAAAGTTTCTTTTAACGGTGCTTGTCCAGCAAGTTTTCTGTATCCGCGCTTGTGCAAACCTAGCCCAGAAGTGTCTATAGTTAGTGTAACAATATCATTGAGCAGGGCCACCTCAATCTGATAGCGCGGTCCCGTCTCTTCAAACCAGGTTGTATTATAATTTTCTTTAAGGCGTTCTACAATGGCCTTTTTCACAATGGCTTGGCAGTCGGAAACACTAAACAACTGGGATTTGATAGATTTGCCTTGGACAGGAAAGTTGGCATCCTCGGGAAGCCACTGCTCCCATGGCAATGCTTTTGTTTGCTGAAAGAGTTCTTCGAAAGAAAGGGCTTTAAAGGAACCCATTTTAAGAAGGACACGGTCAGAACAACGCAACCATAGATTTGTACGGCAAATCCCAAGCTCGTCAGTAGTGAAGGTAACTTTACCGTTTTCGACTGTTAAGTCATCATAACCAAGGTTTTTTAATTCACGAGCTACGATAGATTCTAAACCAAAAGCTGCCGTTGCAATCAGCTCAATTTTCGCCATTCGGATTCAACCTCTCCTAAGTTAGCTAAGCAAACCTAGTTCCTTTTTTGTGCGTTCTGCCATTTGTTTTAGCATTCTTTCTCTATCGCTAGTACATAACGGACCATAAAAAACAATCCCGTACTTTTCCAACATTTTTGCTTCAATAGCTTTTCTGGTACGTCCTATTTCAGGAACATATCGCGACTTTCTTTTAGCTTTATGAAATTTCGCATGATGAGCCACATCCACAAACACTGCAAGATTTGCAGTTCTGTCGTCATCATTAACCTCGTTTAAGTGGTGCACAATCTCGGTGTCTTTTAATTTTCTTTCTAAGTATCTCTCAATGATTAACCTAGAGATCCCCATGGTTTCTGTTTCGTCTTGCTTTGTCATAGTAATACTGTCGCTCATAGTTGACCCCTTTCAAAGTGTTACCCAGACAAAAACAAGCAACAGTCATCGGGATGAATTCAGATCGGATCCCGATGACCAAATTGCTTTTATTCTAAAGGCAATTTTATTTGATTTCTTTACCTATTTAGTATACTATATCTTATCCATAATCTCAACATTATTTACTTATTCTATTTTACCCCTCTGGTTTTGAGTACATCTCAATGACCCGCAAGATGACCTCTACAGATTTTTCCATGGCGAATATTGGGATGAACTCATATTTTCCGTGGAAATTATGCCCCCCCGTAAAAATATTTGGAGTTGGTAAACCCATATAAGAAAGTCTTGCCCCATCGGTTCCTCCTCGGATCGGGCAAATGTCGGGAACAACTCCCACTGCCTTCATGGCCTTTGCGACAGTGTCCACAATATGTATCACTGGCTCAATTTTCTCCTTCATGTTAAAGTACTGATCCTTGATCTCAACTTTAAACGTATTATCCCCATACTTTCCATTGAGTTTCGCCGCCATCTTGCGCATCATTTCTTTCCTTTTTTCAAAGGAAACTATGTCAAAATCTCGAATGATATAACTCAACGAAGCACTTTCAACTTCCCCCTGAATATTAGTTAGGTGATAAAAGCCTTCATACCCTTCCGTCTCTGCTGGTGTTTCACCCTTTGGTAATTGAGCAACATATTCCTGTGCAAGTAGAATCGCGTTGATCATTTTGCCTTTTGCAGAACCAGGATGTATATTTCTACCTTGAATACTCACCTTTGCTCCAGCAGCATTGAAGTTTTCATACTCTAGTTCTCCAATCGGTCCTCCATCAATGGTGTAGGCAAAATCCGCTCCGAATTTTTCAACATTGAAATGATTCGCCCCTCTCCCCACTTCTTCATTTGGCGTGAACGCAATGCATAATTCACCATGCAATTGTTCAGGATGGTTCTTCAAATAGTCCAACGCTGTCATGATTTCTGCGATTCCTGCCTTATCGTCTGCCCCCAACAAGGTTGTACCATCCGTAGTAATCAGAGTTTCACCCTTATAGTTAAGAAGTTCAGGAAACTCTTTAGGAGATAATACAATGTTATTTTCTTCATTGAGTTGGATGTCAAGACCGTTGTAATCTTTAATTATTATCGGATTGCTGCACTGCCCCTTCATATCAGGGCTTGTATCCATATGAGCAATAAAACCAAGAGATGGAACCTTCTTCTTTGTATTGGCTAGAAGCTTAGCCATTACATAGCCATTGTCATCTAATGAGATTTCGTCCATATTCATGGTCTTTAATTCTTCAACGAGAACTTTAGCGAATTCAAGTTGTCCGGGAGTCGTCGGGTCGGTCGTGTCTTCAATAGACATTGTATCCAATTGTATATACCTTAAAAATCTTTCAGTCACTGTTGTCATGATTAATTCCTCCGCTAACTTATGTTCATTTCTTACCTACTTTTAAGCCAGAAGTTAAGCCTCAGGTCAAGACTGCAGGCTTAACTTCTGGTCTATAAATCTTAGGAATCACTCTCTTCGGCCTGTTTAGCCTGTTTCTGTTCTTGTTTGAATTCTGCGCTTCTAGAATCGTACTTGGCACTCGTGATCCCTTTCGCTGGTTTTTGGATTTCTCCTGACTTTTTCATGTCTACCTCCCATTATTTCAGCTTTATAGTACCCTGAAGTTAGTATGTTTCAGAAGCATAGATATCATGTAGAGTGAAGACGATCTTTTGTCACCTTTTCTAGAAAATTAAATAATATGCATGAAGAGAAAAAACGATATTATTCTTTTAGATAGAGGTA
>Ga0075525_10000434_pt1 | contig 14396 bp, 13 predicted proteins | sample NGEPertwo_FD_74795 | JGI IMG/M metagenome (GOLD analysis project Ga0075525, IMG submission 74795) | Arctic peat soil microbial communities from the Barrow Environmental Observatory site, Barrow, Alaska, USA - NGEE Permafrost154B-two | ecosystem: Environmental > Terrestrial > Soil > Wetlands >...
GGCCTATGCAGGATAAGACAAAACGGCCGTAGTTTCCCGCCGAAGAAGGGAAATCGTGGCCGTTTTGGACCAGGGCAAGACCCGAACCCGCGCGCTGAGCTCGGTTAGCTCCCGGAGGAACGAGGGGAGATCCACCGGAGCGGACGCTCCAGGACCAGAAACGGAGGCTGGCAAGTCAGGATAACCGCGCGCCAAGCAGGGCAGCTGCCCGAGCAACGAGGGAGGCTGCCCTGCGGTGGCAACCTTTGACCCACTACGACGCGCCCCGCTCCCCAGCTACTTTATGAACTCCGTCCGCTCAGAATACGACCAAAGCGGACCTATTTTAAATATCAAAATAAAGTTGAACCTGATTGATTTTAGGGTTAACTTTACTTAGGTTTAAGTTGTATGTGAGCTAATCGAATCTATTAACATGCCATTATGTCATAATCTTCAAGTACACTTTTTCAACACTCGATGATAGGCTGGCATATCTTCGGCAACCGCAGACACGGCCTCAAGTTCTCCGTCATGGATCATTTCTTCTATACGGAATGCGACCCAGTAATCACCAATTCCAAGTTGATATTTACCAAGCACCCGCCCAATAACCATTACTTCCTGAAATTCCTCACCCTCTGCTGCGATTTCACGAAGGATAAATTCATCGTAGAGGGTTTCCGGTGCACTGATCAACTGTCCATTCAGCGTGGCCCGCAAAGGTGCGTTCTCCCTTTGTAGCTCCTGCCAATGAGATGCACAGCTTTGTTCAAATACCGGTAGCACAGGCTTTTGCAAGGCAAGATACCGTTGCCATTCTCCGGGAGCAACTTGACCCCAGCCGCTTTTCTGCACGATATTTCCCTTTTCGTCAGCTTCCCATTCCGGGAGCTTGACAATTGAAACCTGTCTGCCATGCACTCTCCACTGATTCAACTGTTCCATGAACCAATAGAGTCCACACATCTCATCAGGCTGATTGCTGTACCATACTCGAAGGGATTCTCCCGATGCTACGCGTTTCCGAACCGTTTTCAGATCTTCATTTACCCTTTTAAGTATTTCCTCAGCCGCATGACACCCTTCGTCATTCGGATAAACGCTGTATAAGTGTTCCAATGTCTGTTTTCTCTTGATACCGGGCTGATTCTCCGAAATATCTCCAACGCTTAGCACCAAATTGAATCCATAGATGTGTGATGTATTTCCACTCAAAGGGGTAGCGCTCTCCCAAGCCAAGCGTGCCTTTTCTTCTGCTTCTTGTTGAGCAACTTCAACTTCCTCTTTGGTTGGCTTGCTTCCATCCGCGTGACTAAGAACTACGCCAATACACCCACCTTGATATTTCCCTTCACCATAGTGCTGTGCCACTTTAAGACTTCCGCAAGCACTCTCGCTGAATACTATCTCAATCATATTATCCCCTCCTCTTAAATCCAGATATGCTTACATGTCGGATTATAAAAATAATAAGAAATAACACTTTAATGGTTCAACATCCCATTATTAGCCTAATGTGCGAGTTACTCAACTTCGCAGACAAAATGGCTACAACCTCAAATAGACATTAGCTCAACTCGGTTGGGTAAACAATTACGTTTTGTAAACTGGGGTATGAAACAACTTCATACCCTTCAGTGTTAAAATAGTTTTCCAAGCTCCAGATAAGTTACCTCTACATCTTATGTATAATGGTAAGGCAGATTTTGTATCCTGCAACAATCTTTATGCAAACAGTTCATCCAAATTTTTATTTACTTCCCCAAATGCGAAGTTCCTTAACTCTACCACTATGATCAACATAGAATTTTGTAGATGCTAGCACCTCCTGAAACTTAGATGGCATTGCAATACCTTTACTTATCGACGGCTGAACTATGACCATTTTTGCGGAAAAGTATTTATTAGTTCTCAACAACCTTTTCAATTGTTCAAAATCGCCCTTATGAAGAATACATCTCCCGCTTTTCCGCCTTTCTACTAATTTTTGCAATAAAACGGGCTTTGATTTAAGCCATATTGTTGACTTTACGGCTTGTTGTGTAACTTCATAGATATCATTAACGCCACTATTGAATTTTTTTGCGCCCATAGCTTTTACATGATATAAAGTAACTTCTAACGAAATTTCTTTTTCAGATATCGTTATATAATCAGCAATTTCTCCAGAACCATGATCGTATATGAGGTGTTGAAATGACGTATCTCTATCAAAGATATCAAGCATCGCAGCATGTATCGATTTTCCTTTTGTCGTGGTGTTTCCGCACTCGTTTTTAATATTAGTTTTATAAGCCTCCCAGTCAATAGCATCGATATTGTCCACCGAAAAAGCTATGGCTTCTGGGTTTCCTAAACATATTTCATTTCCGACTATTAGCGCATCATCTGTAGTTTTAAATTGTAACGGATTGTCATTAAGATATTCAAAGAGGTATACCTTATTTCTCCCATCCTTAATAAGGATGTTATTTAGATCTGACTTATATTCCCCATTAACATCACATGATAGATGCTCCTCTATACTATCTATACTAGCCGTAAACTCAATCTGATTTTCCTTAACGTCATCAATTTTGACAACTACATCAGTTAATACGAAATCAGTTAACTCCCCCCCTAAATATATTGTTGGAGGTGACAAATAGGTTTTGTCAGAGAAAAAACAGAAGAACACAGAGCCTGGATAATTCTGTAGTCTTTTTGGTATTGGTAAGAGGTCATAATTTGTATGAGTTTTTACAACGATTCCTTCATCTGCAATCTTTGAGCCACATTCATTGCACCATTTCACGTATTCTGGTATCTGACAATATGAACTGCTCCATACTTTGGAGCCGCTGCTGTACCCTATCGTAATTGGAACGTCATCCTTATTAGCTTTACAAAATGCGTGACCTGCAGATCTCATTTTTCCTGTGGTTTCATCAATTGAAGATGCAGTATTTGACCCAGCATAGATTCTATATGATTCTCCATCTTCAGAATATCTGTTCTGCATTCCCGTATTAAAGAACTGATAATCTTTCATGTTACCCAAAACGCGGTGCATCTCATTTCTTGGAATTTTCTCATACTTTTCAGAAAATTCCTCTGCTATTTCTTCATAATTAGCTTCCGTTTTACTTTGAGAATAGATGAATAGCAATGATGTATTCGGCTGATAGTGAACAATATATAGAAGGTTCTGAACGTCCAATACTTGTTTCCCTTCAAGCCATATTGGGCCAGTTTTAATTGCGGCAAGACCTATGACGGTATTATCTGAGTTACTACGATAAACATTATCCTCCACACCACATGATGCAGGAAAAACACCTTCTATATTGAACCCGGCAATTTTGTATACTTTTGCATGGCAATTGGGCCTAATATTATGTAGAGAAATAATGTCATCAGATGCTTCCTCGATGTCAGATCTTCTTAAGTATTCTTTCAAATTATTTTTTACACTTTCTTCCACATGTATTTTCCGCTCACTCATGTCAATAATCATCTCTTGCCACACAGCATCGCTTGCGAACAGTCTGTAATTTTCTATAACAAGACCATTATCATTCATTGCAATGAATTTTGCTTTTCCAATATTATCCGCATTTGTCCGGGTGAATCTTCCGATAAACTGCAAAGTACTTGCTAATGATTTATGGGGAGCATGTACAGCTGCAATTTTAAGATTTGGAAAGTCGAAACCTTCACCTAGCATATCAACACAAATTAATCCATCAATTTCCTTTAATTTAAGCGAAGCAATAGCATGTTCAACGGTATTGTACGTTGTTGAGCTATCAATTCTTTTTAGTCTGAGTTGAGTAACATCGATGTACAATTTTTCAAGCGCCTTAGCGCTATCCTTTGTATCGGTTCTAACCATCAAACAATGGTCAAATCCTTGTTCTCTATCGTTTATTAGAACTCTTTCTGCTTCAAGGGCTATAAGCTTATCTTTTTCTGGTGCTTCCTCAATTGGAATATATGTTACTTCTCCGAATATTCCATCCCTATATGCTAAAGACAATGGGTATGTATAAATGTTATCGCCTCTAATTTCTTTCTTATCCATCCTAAACGGAGTAGCTGTAAACAGAATTGCATCAGCATGTTCCATGTTGTCAAGTATGCTTTGCCACGTTTGAGCAGGTACATGATGCGCTTCATCAATGATAATATAATCAAAAGATGTCTTTACATCATTTTCAGATAATGACAGTGCAACCTGCGGTGTAGCTATAACGACATCAGCACTTAATATGTCTTCTCGTAATTCCTCAGAAAACTTATTCTTAAGCTCATAGGTGAGAGGTGGAACTAACTCCTCATGAAACACGTGGATTTTCTTGAGCGTATGCAACTTAGAAAAGTCCTTATATATTTGACCGCGAACCATTATGCTTGGCGTTACAATCAACACTTTGCGTCTTCGAGTGACATAAGGAGCCATCATTAGCACAGCTGTTTTTCCAGAGCCAGTAGGCATTACAACTATCGCAGCGATTTTCTTATTAAAGGTGTCATTTGAGGCTATGGCATGAATAGCTCCAATCTGAGCGTTTCGAAGGCCAATTGATTCATCGCCATCTATTGGATACCGTAAGTTATCGTATGTTTCAATGAAGTAGCACACATTGATTCCCACTTTCTATAAGAATACTCAGATAATCTTCTTGATTCTTATCCTCCCTGTAAACTTCCCATCTTTCTCTTTATGTAAATCAGATTCAGGTTCGCATTTTAGACACTAGTTATCTCCTACGAATTAAGTTAATACTACTTGCAAGGAGATGATTATCTAATGCAATCTAATAAAACATGTCCACTCGTTGAGCAGTACCTAGGGTATCTTGTCGTTATAAAAGGCCGGTCAGAAAACACAGTTAAAGAATACCGAACTGATTTACTTATGTTCTTCAGCTTTGTTATTGTATCCCGGAACACACCTATAAAGCGCTGGATCGGCGAAGCGGGCCGCCAATGCATCAAGGTCTAGGGCTCTCTTGTGCAAATCGTTCAAAAGTCCGTTAGCGGAGACAGAAGAATCTTGATTATCGCCTTAATTGGACCCCCTTCCCGGAATCTCACAATCGAATACAACAAAATCGAATTCTGTCACATTCGCAAAATCGATAAGTTTGATTTTCGACCAAATTTACCCTTGAGAGCCGATTTTACATTACAGAACTAGTTGAGAAATGGACAAACTATTAAAATCACGTTCTCTAAATTGCTCGATATAGCTTAAATCGCCTACTGCATCCCATATTGTGGAATTTACGTTTCAGTACATGACACGAATGCTCTCTTTTTACCTTTTTGGCGGAATGGGGACAAATAGCCAAGTAGCAACGTTTTTTCCATCAGTAGGTAATGCAAGTAACTTATAAAAAGGAGTTGATTGCCAATCACAGCTTCTTAAAATAACAGTCACTACGTTACCTATCCCTTTATTTTGCATATCAAGGGGTTGCCACGCTAAGACAATAAATGATAATATTTGATTTCGAAGTAAATGGTCTTAAATACTCTGCCCATCAACTCAGAGTGGGCCAAGGAGGGCGCACCTTTAAATAAGTTTATTTCTCTTCAATCTTTAATACTTGTGTGTTCAAAACCTGGCTCATAAGAATAAGTGAAAACTTAATACCACCAATTTCAGTTAAAATATCTTTCAAGTATATTTTTGTATTAACATCATACTTTTTTGGGAAAGCAACACTTAAATATGTCATTTTTCTTTTTTGGGGTTCCCAAAAGCGGTAACTCACCTCGTCTTTTCCTGCATATTTTGTTAAAAAACGATCTATAGTTAAGCCTTCTTTATACCAATTTATTATTGATTTACTTATCCAAACTTCATTCCAACAATTGAAAAAAGGGAAATGGGAAAAAATATTCCTTATAAATTTGAATAGTTCGCTTTGTATTTCTGCTTCCATGGGTGGGCGCATTTCCTTAATCTCTTCAATCACAATTTTTATAGGTTCATAATTCAAAAGTTCAGCATATATAGAAAATGCATCTTTAGCTTTTGAAAAACGATAATATGGGGCCTTATGCCAAAAATCATCAATAAAAACTTCCTCATATATATCATAGAACTTGTTATAAGCTAATATCAAAAACTCGCTTTCGGGCTTATTAGGTCTATAGTTATTTTCCATTTTCCACCTCTTAATAAGACTAACCTTTTCTCTTGGTTCATTTAATTTATTAATAATTTTTACCACGCATTATAGATATAATGGCTACACCAATCCCCAACAATTCTCGCATGGAAGCATGACTTTCTTCGTATATTATTACTCCTCAGCTTGGCACTCAGTTACGTTTTGTCAACCAAAAATGAGAATACATCAGGACTTCACATCGATTTACGTCGACGGTTTTCCTACTCACCAAATAATTTGCTTCTAAAATACTTCCACGTTTTTCCTTCATTTCCTTCCAAGAAAACAAAACTATTTCAATAATATTACACCACCATTGATAACGCCTTTACAAAAGGGTACCACTGAACTGCTCGCAGGCCGAACCCGCTAGCAGGCCGCGCTTTTTCGTCCGCGCGGCATGGTCCGTCTAGCGACCCAGCGTATGCCTAGCTATCGTCGGACCTGCCAGTGTCGAGCTCTCCATCTTCATACCTGCTAGCACTACACTGGTCCATAAAACTCAACAATCGTAAATAACAAGGTCTATTGGCTTCTTCGTCGTTCCTCGTTCCTCGTTGGTTCGGGTGCCGCCCTCGCGGCAACCGTACCGATCTGGCCATCGTCGTTCCTAGCCACGCATGACGAGGGGGGACTTCCCTCCCACGACCTTGTATTCGTCGAACTATCGAACCAACGTTTCATGGGGTTATTGGTCTATGCACCTGCTTCAGCTGTGGAGCACGTGACTGTTCTCAAACAATGCAGGTTCCAGCGGCCAGGACCAGCAGATCAGGTCTGAGAGGACTGTGCTGCCGCTCATATTTCAAGCAAGAGAACTAGCAGCTCTGTCCCTTTTAATCGCAGTTATTTTTGTTGCAGCATGAAGCGGCCAGAAATTGATCAAATAAAACAGCGTACCATAGCCGCAAACAAAACATGACTGAGAGGACCAGGCTGCCGCTCACAGTTCTTGCAGTAATAATAGTAGCCTAGTCCTCGGCAGCTGGTAGCTCATGCTCGAACCGTCCTTAACCACAAATTACCCAAAAGTTACCCTAGCTTGGAGGGCGCACCGACGCAGGAGGTAGTGCCAACCAATCGGCTGCGAACCCTAGACTTATAACGCAAGCCATAACCGGTCCAAGACTTGCATGAAAAGGGCGGGTCACCCACCGTTCTTAGCTGCAACGTTGGCCCGAACGTTCCCCTGGACTTCACCTTATCATTCACCAGAATTACCTGCAGCAATTCAGCCAGCATGACTAGCAATCCAGCTCGGTCTCCTGCCTCGTCCACGTATGACAGACGCAGGAGGGAATTCGTGGTTCCCGGCCCCGATCACGTATGACCTAGCGTGAGCGGGAATTCGCGATCGGACGGCCCGCAGGCCGAACCCGCTAGCAGGCCGCGCTTTTTCGTCCGCGCGGCATGGTCCGTCTAGCGACCCAAAAAAGTGCCAAAATGCAGTATACGAGGACAATGACTCGTACAACGACCTGGTAGTAGCTATGAACGATCGGTACCAAACTATGACTCAGGGAACTATGGCAGCTGTCATCAGACATTAAGCGGCAAATAAAGCAGGGTATACTCTGACCGTCCGCACAGGACCGACGAAAGAGGGCATTCACGATTCCCAGTCCCGATTTCGTATGACCTAGCGTGAGGGGGAATTCGTGAGCGGACTGCCCGCAGGATGAACCCACTGTCCACGCTTCCCCGTGCGTGCGACTTGGCATTGTTGTAAAGTTGACTGCCTCTTGGGTCAAGGTAGCTCAGTAAGTGCCCGACCCAGGAGGGCGTGCTTGCTGGGCGTTCGAACAAGATCGGCAGGCGCACCGACGAAGAAGGTAGTGTCGGCCGGGCGGCGAGTCTGCACAAACCAGTAACGCATTCCCAAGCGGTCTATGACCCGTGACGACGCGCTTCACTCCGAGCTGCAGCATTACCGCGCGCTCAGCTCAGTTAGCTTCCCGAGGTTACGAGGTGAGATCCACTGATTGGCAAGCGGCCAGGACCAACAGCGCATCCGTGCGAGGACTGTGCTGCGGACTCCATTATTCAAGCAAGATGACCAGCAGCTCTGTCCTTTTTAATCGCTGTTTTGTTTGCTGCAGTATTAGACAGCCCACAATCGAGCAAATAAAACTGGGTACCTTAGCAACCAGCAGAGCATGAGCGGCGTGAGCGGGAATTCATGTTTGGACGGTCTGCAGACCGAACCAACACGGACTGGCCGCACTTTCCCGTCCGTGCAGTCAGTCGTGTTCTTGTCACGCATGCGCGAACGTTCTTGGACCCATTACGCATACGCATTCCTGAAAGAACTGTGCTGCTACTCATAATTCACGCAGGACGACTAGCAGCTCTGTTCTTTTATTCGCTGATTTTTTTGCTGCAGTATTAAAGGTCACAGAAATAGAGCAAATAAAGCAGGGTACCCTAGCAGTTGCTAGCGCATTGCTGAGATTACCAGACAACTCGATTCGAACTACGTATTGACCGACACAAGAGGGAATAAGTAGTTTGAGCGGTCCTGGCTTCGTGCACGCGTGACCAGCGTTAAGCGGGAATTCAGTCAGGGACGGCCTGCCCGCAGGTCGAGCCCACTGGCCGGCCAAGCCTTGCTTGGTGGGCGGTCTAACTAGTTCGGCAGGTGCACTGACAAATGAGGTAGTTGTGGCCGGAACTTTGTTTTTCGAAGGGGTGCATTTGCTTTTTGGGGGGTGCAAATATTACAAAAGCTTATCTTCTTTTATAAACCTTACAGACTCACCTAACTTAACTTCAGAGGCTCTCCATCCAACTTTTAGCCATGAATCCGAGTATATATGATTTGGATTTAACCACCAATTTTTGTATCTGTAAGCTTCTGATGGTAGTGCAACTCCAATAATTGTTTCTAGTTCTTTGAAAGTGATAATTTGAGTCTCCTTCGTGCTACTAATAAAATATCCCAGGAGTTCTCCAAAACTATCTCTTATTTTTGAGTCTAACACAAGTACCCTGAATTCTTGTGGTTTTTCCTTTAGATCACGGTTCTCGTCACAATATTCTTCCCATAATTTGCTCATACACACTTCTATATATAATTTTTGTTCTTCATACGACATTTTTGCGAACTTTATATTACCTCCTAAATCCCACCAGACCACATCTCCCATACCTCCCCATCCGGCTTCTGGTGATTCATCAGAAAAATATTGTTCCAAATAAGAAGCAGCTGTAGGTAATAACTGATTCTGTATTTCTCTATTATCTACCAACCAGTTAAAGAATTTCTTTGGATATGTTTTTTTAATCATATAACTATTCCTCCTTTTCTTTTTACCGCGCACAATCCATACCTAAAGGATGTATCGCAATCATCCCACATCAAATTCACAGCTATGTCTCCATAGTGGTTAAGGAAACCACATTTGTCTTTCACTCTTACACGTGCCCTATCATCATAAAAAGGCGCCCGTAATCATAACCCGCTGGAACAACAATTTCCCCATCCGACAAATGAAAATAGACCCATTTAGCATTGCCTGTATCTTCGAATGGCTCTGTGTCTCCAACATAAAACTGTACCATGTCCTAAGCAGCAAATTCGCCGATTTCTCCCTCGACAGGGATAGTATTATTTTCCAAACCAAGTGCAAAGACTTTATTTCCTATAATCACTCCGGCTTTACATGAATCAAATTCATAATCGCATATAGTACATGCCGTACGTTTCATTGCAACCCCCTAAGTACTAGATTTTTATACACAGAATCGACTTTCATTTCTTGATAAGTAAAATTCGCTTTTATTGGGAATGGTCTAGTTAAAATAATTATTGAGTTGTCAATATTATCACTAAACCATTCGTCAAATACGTTAAGTTCGTCATTATCCATTTCCAAAGGATTCGAAATAAGAACCTTAGCCGGCAAAGCTAGAAAATCTGTGAAATCGAGGGAACAGTCCAATACGTAATATTGTCCGTCAAATAATTGTTCAACTTTTGTTTGTTCTTCTCTAGTCAATCGAAAAGTTAGCACTGTATTTTCTTTATTCGCAGTTATTTTTTTCCCTGTCATCGGATTAATAGCCAATTATTCACCTCATCGCATCTTGAAAATTTCTTTATCCTTTAATATTATTATCGGGTATGATATGTTAAGATTTCTTATTTCCTCAGGATTCTCGCTGTGGATTGGGATGATTGCCTGAGATGGGCTAACCGCCTCACAAACTGTTTTTATTGCTTCTTTAGTGGCATGACCGCTTGTGTGAATATATTCATAATCTACTCCGTTTAATATATCTGCTATTGGCTTGTTTCCTAAATACCCCTTCCACATGGAGTATATAATTACCGATTTTTCGCTTTCATATCGCGCCATGATCTCTTTGAAATAGGGTGTTGCTCTTATGAGCATGCAGAAACCTTGAGTTTGAAATCGTTCCTCTAAATTTTCTCCATATGTCTTTGCTTTAGTAAAAGAATACAATGGTGATCGTGCTCCACCGGTTTTGCTTACGATATCAAGTATTTCCTTTTGATAATGATCACATAAAAAATATCTGCCTGCTGGATTTGTTTGATAAAATGCAGCTATACGATCAATGTTAGTAGAAGCGCAAAGGACAAAAACATATTTTTTGTCCTTCATAATAGGTCGGGCTTTCATCTGTAATTCTCTTTCACTGTCCATTTTTTCGTTTCCTCTGGAGAGTACGGTCCCTTCAGTAATAACAACATCCACTTGTCCCACATACTGTTTAAGCATATTGATTGTTTTGCTTCCGCGAAATCCATGGAGCCGGAAATCGCCTGTATGCAGTATCTTTTTGCCACCAGCTTCTATAAGAAACATATAAGCATCATAAGCAGAGTGGTCAATAAGAAAGGGGATTACCGTCATATCACCAATTATGACCCGTTGAAGCGCATGAAAGGTGAGAAATCGATTGATTATTGGCAGACTTAATTTATCGATCCGTTCTGACAACTTGATAAATATTTCCTTTGCCGTTTCACCAATGTAAACTGGCACATCCGGCAATATTTTTTTATATAATCCTAAATGGTCCCCATGATAATGGGTAAAGAACACTGCATCGCATTTTTTTATCCCTTTCGTAACGCCGTCAATATCGATGTCTTTTGGCAAACAATTTTCGTCGGGCAATTCTGCACCCATGTCGATAAAAATCCTAGTCTTTTCAGTGAAAATTTCTGTTATGCAACCTCCAATTTGTTTGGTTCCCCGGTGAATCTTGATATTCAATTTAATCTCCTCATTGTTAATCCTTCTACTATATAGACTTTAATACCGAGTTTCTCCAATAATTTTTTAATAAAAGGCATGTTTACATTTTTGAAATCATCATACTGTCTTGATTCCTTAAAAATAATTATGGCTTTCTGAATGGAGCATCCTGTTTTACCATAGTCAATAATAATCTTAGCTTTGTCAGCAGTAAGGTAATACGACTCTACTTCCAAGACAGCTCTCAACAGCGTTTCTTGGCTGCCTTTTATCTTCAATTCTCCGAAAATGAGACTGTCGTCTGCAAAAAGTAATAAATCTATTTTTCCAGCTTTATCGTCTCTTTTATTTTTAAGCGGCACTTGATAATCAATGACTTCACTGCAATTCTTATATAGCTGAATTGCCAGTATTTCCTCTGTTCTGTTCGATGTAGGAACATTCATATCCTTGTCGTGTGAAACAGTTTTATAGCTTGTAATACGAGTGATCATTGGAATGCTCTTAAGTAAATCATTCTTTAACAGATATTCAGCGATAACCTCGGTGTAATAATCACAACAATTCTCAGGCTCTGAAGTCTTTCCCGTGTAGTTTACAATCTTACTCGAATATATCTGTTTAGCATCGCATTTCTCCAATGTTTCGATTATGGATTCTTTTGTATAAGCCATATTCAACACCCCTATTCCAATATAATTTTTTCTTTTGGATTTTCGAAGTAAGTTGCCGTCGATACTTTAAACTTTTTATTCATAGAAACAGTAGTACTCTTTTGCCCCTGATAGCCCAATACAAACTTAAAGACCATACCCCAAAATGCGCCAATGCTTTTTTTTACGAATATATCCAGTTCAGCGTCTTCTTTACCTGTAATTTCCACAAAGTCCTTCTCATAATACGTAAGGAAAGTCTTTACTGGCGGAATGCGGAAAATATTATTGCAAAAAATTATATGAGAAAGTAATTCTTTATCCGTTATTGCTTCAATGCATTTGTCCCAATATTTCACGTAATTTACATTTTTTTTTAATTCCTTAAATTGCACATATCTAATGGGAAACTCAGTTACTACTTTATCAATTAATAATGAAGTACTAAAATTCAATGCTTTCACCTCTGTTATATACATATACTGTTTTCCAATATGTTAATATTACATATCTATTACTTTTATGTCAATGGCTCCAATAAAAATAATTGGCAGATAAACTCATAAGGTGCCCTCTTACTTATGAGTTTTTCTGCCATAAACAATAAAAGCCCGCAAAGTCGGCACTGCCAACCCTACCGGTTTGTTGTTTCTATTAAATTATGCTTTTATCACTGTACCATCCCTATATGTGAATTGGATATTATCGGCGGAGTAGATTGTAATGTTGTCGACTACCGCCAACCAAAGTGTTTCATCAAACTCTGTCAGGATATTCTGCCGAAACAACGTGGCCAAAAAGGAATTGAGTAGCTCTCGCTTTGCCCGACGGGCTTGGCTCAGTTCCTCAATTCTCTCAATCCTGCCCTTGGCTTTCTCGTATCGTGCCACTAACTCGTTATAGCGTTGTTGGTATTCCTCTTGATCGATGACCGAAAACAGTGTACCTTAGTCTGGCCCGTTCAGTATCAGACAAAAGTGCAAACAACAATAACAAAAAACGAGCGTGGTAATTATATTACCCTACTCGTCCAATAGACCCACGATACATTCTATTCAAATTAAGCTAATGGTAAGACTTTGCAGGCATACCCCATAGTCTGTATCTGATTGACTAATCCTTCCGCCTTTGACTGTAGAACTCGAACACTAAGGTATATATCACTATCAACCTCAGGCACCACCGAAGGTACTAAATAAGCTAAAGCCCGGTAATCATACCCATAATAATCACAAATCCCACGATAAAGTGCCTTTGCTATAGCCCCTGTGCTCCACATGATCCACTCTGCATCCAAAGCATTGTCATGGAAGCCTAGCTCGATCAGTGCGGACGTGGCCGAGACACTGTCGCCTACTTCAACCAGCGAGCGATTATACTTTACGCCTCGGTCAGCACCCGGAGAAAGCGGCGCCACCTGCTTATAGAGCGCCTGCGCCAAACGTTCACTGTTCGTTTTTGGGCCATAGGCGTAGACCTCTGTTCCCACTCCGCCGCCTGCGTTACTGTGAATAGGGATATGAATATCCGCTTTAAAGTTATTAGAATCCTTCGCCATCTGATTAACGTCCATATCAGGCGTATTCCTCTTTGCTTCAAAGCGGCCATCGTTTGCCAGCAATGGTATTAGGGCATCAGCGACCTTGTTCATTTCCCCTTCTTCTGTCCCGTAGTTTCCTAGGCCTAGGTTATGCTTCTGAGCACTTGGGCTAATGTAAATTCTCTTCAAATAGCTCCCCCCTGTTCTGTGGATTTTCGTATTAAACAAAAGAGCCCTTCATCCGGTAGAACCGACAGGGCTCGCTGTGGCAAATAATTATGGTAGACCATTACGTCATTAGGCCTTGATGACTGCAACGGCCTTGGCAAGTTCTGTGATACTGATCGTAAGTTCGGCTAGCTTCCCTTCAATTCGCACCAACAAATATGCACTCACGACGATCGGGAAACCAAAGTTAGCGACAAGCTTTAACATCTCATCCATATGCCATTCTCTCCTTCCGTGACGTCTTTGTTTGTGATTATGACGCTGAGTTCCGACAGGCGATTATAACGAGAAATGGAGAGGCGAATTCGCCTCTCCATTTCTCGTTAACTCTTCTCTATAGAAGAATTCAAGCGAACGGTACCTCTGCCCAGTTTATCGAACACTCTTCTATGCTATCGCCACATCAAATAAATCCTGGGTAGTCGTATCAACGATCGCTATATCCTTAATAGCCACTAGATCACCACCGGTGGAAGTGAAAAGATTCTTCGCAATCGCCAGATCCATAAAGGTTTGGACGGCCGCTGCAGTCAAATCTGCCAAAGGATTGATGACTGAGTAACTTACCCCAGCCCCTAAGGCATTTGTAAAGGTCATACGT
>Ga0075525_10000438_pt1 | contig 14357 bp, 11 predicted proteins | sample NGEPertwo_FD_74795 | JGI IMG/M metagenome (GOLD analysis project Ga0075525, IMG submission 74795) | Arctic peat soil microbial communities from the Barrow Environmental Observatory site, Barrow, Alaska, USA - NGEE Permafrost154B-two | ecosystem: Environmental > Terrestrial > Soil > Wetlands >...
AAAATCTGCCGTATACTTCGACAGTTTAGTGTCAACTCCAAGTGAATTGAAAAACGCTTCTGTTTTTTCAATTGCAGCACGCGCTTTTTCATCTGAACTTCCAGTAGTGATTTTCCATACACGTTCACCATACTGCGCCAGCTTTTCCTTTTTGCTCTCGAAGTTATATTTGTAATGGCTCGGGGCAATTATGGCAAGCGTCCTTGCATGATCAATTCCAAAACTGGCAGTTAATTCATGCCCCATCATGTGCACCGCCCAGTCCTGCGGAACACCGCTGCCAATCAATCCGTTCAATGCCATTGTTGCACTCCACATCAGGTTCGACATCGCTTCATAATCAGCAGGATTCGCATATGCTTTCGGACCTTCTTCAATCAAGGTTTGCAAAATTGATTCAGCAAACCGGTCCTGTAAAGGCGCATTGTCCGGATAAGTCATGTATTGCTCCATCGTGTGCATAAAGGCATCAACCACACCATTCGCGACCTGGCGTTTAGGAAGTGTAGCAGCCGCATCGGGCAATAAAAATGAAAATAAAGGAAATGTTAACTGACTCGAACATGCAAACTTCTCGTGGGTTGATTCGCGCGTCATAACAAAACCTGAGTTCATCTCAGAACCTGTTGCTGGCAAAGTAAGTACAGCACCAAATGGCAAAGCTGCTTTCACCGGTTTGCGTTTTGCCAACAGGTCCCACGGGTCGCCTTCAGTGAACAGAGCAGCTGCCGCAATAAATTTGGTGGCATCAATCACGGAGCCTCCACCTACTGCTAGTAAAAATTCGATTTTCTCTGCTTTGATCAGCTCAACAGCTTTCATCGCTGTTTCATACCTTGGATTAGGCTCTATTCCGTTGAATTCAATAACAGTATAGCTTTTCAATGCTTGTTGAATTGCAGTGTGTACACCATTTTTTAAGATACTGCCGCCACCGTAGATCATCAGGACTTTCTTTTCCAAGGGAATATGTTGTGCCAATTTACCAAGCTGGTCTTTTCCAAAGATTATTTTTACCGGATTAAAAAATTCAAAATTATTCATAATCAATACTTTTATAAATTATTTATTTCACTTTATCTGTTTCTAATTTGTTTTCTATTTGTCAGATAGAACTCGCCAATTTAGTAATTCACAGGTATAAGGATAAACTATTAAAGGCTCGTTTCAACAATTAATTTACCCAGATTTTTTCCTTCAAAAAGCGCAATAAAAGCTTCCGGGAGTTTTTCAAAACCATGGTAAGTGGTATTGGTATATTTAAGCTGACCATTTCCGACCCATCCTGCCAAAGCTTTAAATCCTTCGGGGAATCTTGATGCGTAATTACTTACAATAAAGCCTTGCATCAATGCACTCTTTTTAAGTATTGTTGGTTGAATGCGGGGACCTACAGGTTGTGATGTTGCGTTATAAAGCGATATCTGACCGCAAATTATGATTCTGGCACCTTTGTTAATTTGTGAAATCACCGCATCAGAAATCTCACCACCTACATTGTCAAAGTAGACATCCACTCCGTCAGGACAGGCTGCAGCAAGGGCCCCGGCTATATTTACTTCTGTTTTATAATTGATAGCGGCATCAAACCCCAATTCATTGACCAGGTAGTCAATCTTTTTCTGATCGCCGGCTATGCCAACCACCCTGCAGCCATGGATTTTAGCGATTTGTCCGACGACGATTCCCACAGCACCGGCGGCTCCCGAAACCACCACTGTTTCACCTTTTTGAGGCTTACCAATGTCTAACAAACCAAAGTAGGCTGTAAGACCAGGCATACCTAAGATACCAAGATAGTAGCTTAAAGGTGCTATACTTCCATCTACTTTTGAAGCTTCGCTTCCTTTCGCTGTAAACACTTCCTGCCATGGGAATGATCCAATAACATCATCACCTGCTTTGAAATCAGGATGTTTGCTTTCAACTACTTCAGCCACAATCCCACCTGCAATTGGCTTTCCAATTTCAAAAGGCGCCACATACGATTTCGCATCACTCATTCGCCCACGCATATACGGATCAACAGAAACCACTTTTGATTTTAAAAGCAATTCTCCTTCTTCAATTGTTGGAATGGGAACTTCATTTACTTCAAAATTTAAAACCGTTGGTACTCCTATCGGTCTCTTTTTCAATACTATTTGTTTATTCATCTTACAATTATTTAAAAATTATTCAATTTATTTTGTTTTACTTGATTTTCCATAAGTATTCAATTATTAATGAATGATCATTCAGTTCTACTTCAAAAAAAAGTTACATTCTGATAGCATCCCACGAAGCGCCGAATGCTGCATCAATTGTTTCCGCGCTCAATTCTTTGCTCGCCTTTGTATATATATTGGCAAGGTATATTATTGGGAAGAGCGAAAAGGCAAAAAGCGTTTGACGACAAACTGGTTTTATAATTCCTTCCCGCTGTCCCTGCTCCCATAAATCGAAAAGTGGTTGAACAGATTTGAGTCCCACTTCACGGCTAACGTCAGTGACCATTGGTGTATTGTCGCATTGTTCGATGAAAACAGCTTCCTCCGGCTCACTAATTTTGTATTGGAGAATGTTTCTCCAAATTGTTTCAAATCCCTTTTTAACAGGCATATCCGGACTAAAACCTTGCAGTGCCTTTGTTGCAAACCTGGTCTTCAACTCTCTGTATAGGGTATTAATTAAATCCTCTTTGTTTTGAAAGTACAGGTAAATTGTTCCCGCTGAAATTCCAATTTCGGAAGCAATCTTCGCCATCGGTGCAGCATGGAATCCATTACTATTTACTAAACGCAGGGTGGCCTTCAATATTGCCGCTCGTTTGTCATCTGTTTTAAGCCGAACCATTTTATTTGTTTTAACAATACAAAATAAACAATCAGAATGAACGTTTGTTCATTTTAGATTCCTATTATTTTAAATAAAAAACAAAAAGGAAATTTCATTGATGTGGGTTTAAAGCAAAAGCTGGAGAGCTAATGCCACATAAAGGACAAATGAATTTGTTACTTGAATTATTTATATTTGAATATCAATACATTGACAATATAAATCCCATCGTTGAAATAATTGTTCAATGAATTAATTTTCGTTTAGCTGGTTTAGTATCTCATCGTTAACAATTTTGGCCAACTCCTCCCTTGATGGAATAACCAATTGATAAAGTGTTGAAAATAGCTGGTCTTTCTCGTTCAGTGAGGCATATGTTACATCTGTCTCTCCATTATTTGAGCAAATGATTATACCAAATGTAGGGTTATCATCTTTTGGTCTGAACTTATCATCATACATATGGGTATAACGATCCATCACCAACACATCTTCATCTGTTAATGGACCGAATCTAAAATTTATCAGTACAAAACAGCGTAACAGGTAATTATAAAACACAAGATCGATGTGGTAATGCTCGTTTTGCTCTGTTGGCTGGTGTTTTTGTCGGGAAACCAAACAAAATCCATTGGCCAGTTCGAGCATGAAATTCTGAATCCGATCTAATACAGCCCATTCGAGCTCGAACTTCTTGTTACTCTTGAATGGCTTAATATTTAAAAATCCAAGCAAATAAGGATCCCTGATCAAATCGGATGATTCGTAAAGTAAATCTTCCTCACGTAATTCCTGATTTTCTAACTTTTTCGTTTTAACTGATAATGTCCATTGGTAATAACGGGACTCAATCTGCTGCGACAATTGCTGCACACTCCAATGATTATCTGCGGCTTTGTTCATATAAAAAATTTGTGCTTGTTCTTCTACTACATTAATAATTAAACGATAATGCGACCAACTCAATAACGGTCGTAGTGTATTCAAAACCGGGAAAGTGCTAAAAAAACGCCGCATATAAATCAGGTTGCTCCCATCGAAACTGTTTCCAAAATCGCCCGTTAATTGCGATTCAAGACTTTCGATCAGAACCTCTTCAAAATCGATCTGCCCCTTTCCCTTTTGTTCTTCTTCAAAAATTCGCTTTCCAATCTGCCAGTATGTTTGAACCTCTGCGAAATTGACAGATTCATAGATATTTGTACGTGAACTTTCAATCAGCGTTCTAATCTCAGAATAAAATTCATTTTGAAGTGAAAAATTCATGGTTTGTAAAAATGAAATATTGTTCTACTTACCATTTAAATGCTTTTATAGATTAGTTATACAGGAATTGTGATAAATAGGTTTCACAAATAAGTTTAAAAGGCTGGCTTTAATTCAAAATAGAGTCAGACTACATTTTTTTTGGTGAGTTTTCATTTTTAATAAACTAGTTTTCATTTTTATTAAACTAGTTCTTATTTCGACTCCGGTAGAATAGGTTTTGATGTCGATCGTTTACTTTTCAATGTCGGTAGTTTTCATTTTTAATAAACTAGTTTTCTTTTCAACTTCGTTAGTTTATGTTTTGACCTCAAATCAGCTATTTTATTTTTCAGTCATACCGCTTTTGAATCATCCCCGGAAGGCCTTACACTGCCCGGCCTTTCGGGGATTGAGATTTGTTAAGCCAAAGCGGCCACCTTTTCAACAATCGGTTTCCCCTGACTAGCATAGAGTTCACCCAGATTATCAACAATACTTTGTGATCCGGGTATTTCAAGCGATACAGCAATTTTAGACATCTTGTAAACAATTCTTGCAAAATCATAAAATTCGGCACCTGCCAACATGCGGGTGTCAGTAATCATTTCGCTCAATTGCTGCATTTCACGGTCAACCGATAGGAGTCTTTCAAATAAAGCATTATCCTTTTGCGCCTCCGCAAGTAATTGTGGATTTGGACTAAGGTTAGATACACGTTCCGCATAATCGAGCGCTTTGCTGGCAAACGGAATTCGTTTGTCTTTTAACATTGAAGTCGATTTTTTAGCACGTTTGGAGAGTTTCTGCAAAAACGGAAGTTTTTGCTTAATTAAAGCAATTGCCTGAAGTACCTCCTTGAGGTCTTCATCTGAAATTTGTGCGCTAATTAAATTCTGCATTTAAATTATTGTATTAAAATTCAAAAAAAATAATTTATTCACAAAATAGCGTAAGGCAGTGTTATGATGCTATAAAGAGCAGGCCACGAAGGGTCAGGAAGATAATTATTTCCAGTTATTCGAATTCTAATTCAAAATGTTTCAAAAATTGAAATTTTGTGAAAAATAATTTGATATAAAATGCGTAGAGACGCGATTAATCGCGTCTCTACAACAACCAAATATCATATGAAAATTTATTTCACCACCACCGCATCGACCGGACATACCTGACGGCACGCATCGCATTTGATACACAATTCGGTGTTGATCACATGTTTTTCGTGAGGTGCAAACGGGATCGCATCAACAGGACACCGCTGCACACATTTGGTACAACCAATGCAATCGTCTGTAATTGAATAGTTCACCAATGCAGCACATTTACCCGTCGGACATTTACCATTCAGATGCGCTTCGTATTCTTCCCTGAAATACTTGAGTGTACTTAAAACAGGATTCGGCGCCGACCGGCCTAAACCGCATAGAGACCCTTTCTTCGTCCACTCCGCAAGCTTTTCGAGTTTTTCAAGGTCACCTGGTTTCCCTTTTCCCTGTGTCAGATTTTCAAGCATATCGAGCATCCTTTTGGTCCCGACACGGCAAAAAGTGCACTTTCCACACGATTCCTCCTGTGTGAAAGAGAGGAAGAAGCGCGCAATATCGACCATGCAATCGGTATCGTCCAGTACGATCAATCCGCCGGAACCCATCATCGCACCAAGGCTTGTAAGCGACTCATAGTCAATCGGCGTATCTTCAAGACTTGCAGGGATACAACCGCCCGAAGGCCCGCCAATCTGCACTGCTTTAAAAGTTCGTCCGTTTGCAATGCCACCGCCAATTTCTTCAACGATTTGCCGGATGGTCATTCCCATAGGCACTTCAATTAATCCGCCGCGAGCCACTTTTCCCGCAAGCGCAAAAACTTTTGTCCCCTTGCTTTTCTCGGTTCCGATGCGTGTAAAGCGGTCCACATTATCGCGCATGATGTATGAAATCTGCGCAAAAGTCTCCGTATTATTCACCAGTGTAGGCTTTCCAAACAACCCTTTTTCGGCAGGGAATGGTGGTCTCAGATGTGGAAATCCACGGTTTCCTTCAATTGACTGGATCAATGCTGTTTCTTCGCCACAAACAAATGCACCTGCGCCTTCGTAAATTTTCACATCGAAATTAAAACTGGAACCAAGTATATTATTACCAATCAGGTTGTTTTTCCTGCAAATTTCGAGCGCCGCCCTGATCCTTTTTAAAGCCAACGGATATTCTGCCCGAATATAGAAGTAGCCTTCGGGAGTATTCACCGCATAAGCAGCGATAATCATCCCCTCAATAATTCGATATGGATACGATTCGAGTAACATACGGTCCATAAACGCACCAGGATCGCCTTCGTCACCATTGCAAATCAAATATTTAAGTTCGCTGGGTTGTTTTGCCACCATTTCCCATTTGATCCCAGTCGGAAATCCGGCTCCTCCCCGACCCCTTATGCCGCTCTCTTTGATCTTCGCGATTACCTGCGTGGGTGTAAATTCTTTGAATACTTTTATTAGTGCCTTAAATCCACCACGTTGCTGATATTCTTCCAAATCGAGGGGATTGATCAATCCACGAAATTCGGTGGCGATTGGAAATTGTTTTCCCAGAAAAGATGAGACATGCTTTTCCCTGATGTCCAGTGCATAACGTTCAATTCCTTCCCATTTCTGATCGGTTTGTATATTTTCAATTGCACCTAAAAACTTGCTTTTTAACTTAGCAAATCGTCCTTTGGGTTGAAAATGAGATTCGATAATTTGTTTGACATCTTCAGGTTTTACCTTTGAATACAAGGTAGATTCTCCTTTTACCGGGACGATTTCTACAAGTGGTACCTGGTGACACATTCCTACGCAGCCTACACTTTTCAGACTAACCTGTAGACCTTCTTCATTGATTGTATGCTCGACAGCATCTTTAATATCGCTGCTGCCGCTTGCCACACAACACGATCCCAATCCAATCCGTATTTCACCCTGTATTTCGGTACCATCCGTCTTACGGAAAAGCTTCTTACCCTTGTTATCTTTCTGACTTTCAAAATCTTTAATCAGTTCGGAAGCCTTATCGGAGGTGACATGCCCGTAAGTGATGTGATCGATTTGAACCACAGGAGCTAAAGTGCAGCATCCCAGGCAACTTACTTTTTCAATTGTATACTTTCCTGCCTGATCGGTATGCTGCCCATCCTTTAATTTGAATTCGCGACGCATCGCATCATAAACCTGGCCGGCTCCTTTCACATGGCAAGCCGTTCCGACACATACCCTTATCATATGTTCGCCAACAGGTGCAAGCCGGAATTGTGAATAAAAGCTGGCAACCCCGATGATCTCAGCTGGTTTGATTTCGGTTGTATCACTTACCCTGCGTAAAGCCTCTTCAGGCAGATAATTAAATTCGCGCTGTATCGCCTGAAGAATTGGAATTAAGGCTTCCCTGGTCGTTCCTTTCTCCGCGATGATACTATCTATCTTGTTCAGGTCAATCATTATCCTGTTTTTGAACCATTTGTGAATCTGTCAATTTATTTTGTTCCGACACAATAAAGGAACTTTGGCGTTCTGACGAACATCCGTCCATTTGCAAACGCCGGCGTTGTAGTCATTTTTTCTGCAGCATTTCCTTCACCAATAATTTTTGCCTCTTTACCTAAATCAAATACCCTCATTTTGCCGGTAGTATCAAACGTATAGACCTTATTATCTGCAATAACAGGTGATGAATAATAACCTGCCCCCTCTTCTTTTGACCAGTATTTCTCACCTGATTTGGCATCGTAACAAGCCAGAACGCCATAAGTTGTTGCAACAAACAACAATCCGTTTGCTGTAACCGGGCTGGCCACTTCAGCCAAAAATTCATCATTTTCCCAAACCTTTGCATTTTTTGAAGGATCGATGCATACCAATTTGGCATATTCGTTAACTGCAAAGACCATCCCGCCTCCTGAAGCCGGTGAAGGACCAACTTCTCCGCTCATGCAGTCGACCGACCAAAGTTCTTTTCCTGTTTCAGGATCATAACCTGCAACCATCGGATCTGTAGAAAGTACTACCTGAAATTTTCCATTGATTTCGGCCAGAATCGGACTTGCCCACGAGATTTTTCCCTTTCGAACGGTTTCCCAGGTGGTTTCGCCTGTTGAAGCATTGAGCGCGATCAATTTCCTGCTTTTATTTGTATCGTACTGAATATACACTTTATCTTTATACATGATCAATGACGACGCGTGACCATAATGGTTATCTGGAAGTCCAAGGTTACGGGCCCAGACACGGTTTCCATCCATATCGAAACAGATGATGTCGCCATCGGCAAACATGGCATACACCCGGTTACCGTCTGTTGTTAGCGAAGGGGCAGCAAAACCGGTATCTTCAGTGACCTTCGGCGCAGTGGCCGGACTTCCCTGAATTTTATCAACAAGCTGTTTCCAAAGTACTTTCCCTGAATTTCGGTCAAAACAGTATACCTCGCGCGACTGATTGTCAGCACCGGAAAGAAATACTTTATTTCCCCAGATTACAGGTGAATTATACCCTTTTTTTGGAACAGGCGTTTTCCATATTACATTTTTGCCCGTGGCAGCATCCCATTCCACCGGTGTCCCTTTCTGAAAAAAGACCCCGTTTCCGAATGGTCCGCGGAAACCCGGCGCATTCGCTTTAATAGCATTGCTCCCGGGAAAAATAATTTTAGCAGCTGCAACCGGAACCACCGAAGCTGTATCCGTTTTAGTTGCATCCGTTTTAGTTGCATTAACTGCAATCACACTTTTTGTAGTATCGATTGTGGCAGATTGTACAACCTGAGGATTTTCGCCAACTTTTATCACTTCAACACTATCCTGATTATCCGATGATTTTGCTTCAGTCAAAGCCGCTTTGACATCGTATTTCTTAAGATGATCAACCGATGCAAATGATGCTGCAAGTCCAAGTACCACCAGAACGGAACCCGTAATCATCACCCATCGCTGTGTCATAATCCGGCTCGTCAGGTCATTTTCATCCTTCACTTCCGGCTCTCCGATTTTTGATTTTATACCGATAAAAACACGGAGCGAGAGTGCAAAAACGATGGCGCCGAATAATAAAAGGTAACCACCTGTCTTCACCTGCCACTGACTGTTGAAATAAGCTTTTCGGGCAAGCAGGTCAAAATTCCTGATCTCCTGCTTTAACTCGTCACTGTTAGGTTCCTGGCTCAGCCGTTTAACCAAAGAGGTAAGCGCCTTGCTTTCAAGCGGTTTATTTTTAGCCATTTGCATGAAATTCAACAACAGCAGTAAGGCAACCGTGATACAGAATATTCCCGATACAACGGCAATATTTAGTGAAAATTTTAATCTATTATCTTGTTCCATTCCAATAAGATGATTAACAATGTTATTTCTTAACCGGGCAATAACTCATGCAACGCCCGCAGCTGTAACAGTTTCCTTTGTGTGGTTGATAATCTGTTCTTTTTCTGTAAACGACCTGTCCAAGAATTGTCATTCCGATCACAAGACCCATAAATCCGCCCGCAATCCAACCACCGGTATAAAATTTCCGGCGAATCACGGTTGCCTCCTTCACAAGGGTTTCCATTGATTTTCCTGAACTTAAAAAGGCCTGAACATCAAGGTTTTTAAGATCATTACGAACTTCAGGTTTTGAGATTAAAAGCTCGGCAAGGTAAACTGTCGGATTGGCATTAGATATCCACGTATGTGCTTTTGAACCGGCAAAACCACCGATAAAAATCCATAACGGGATCAACAAAGCATAAACCAAAAAGCGGTTAACACCCCATGTCCTGTTTTTCGATTGCTTTTCATCGGTTGGAAAATCAATGGCATCGAATGGACATGAGTCGCTGCACAATTTACATTGAATGCAGGCAGCGGGTGTGATGGAGAGGTGCCATTTAGAGAATCGTGACATCCAGTTCAATAAGACCCCATAAGGACATAGAAACCGGCAATAGGGACGTGCGACAAACATACCCATCAATAAAAATGCGATACCTAATATCACCATGTGAAATTCGGCATCCATCCGGAAGATTCCGACAAAAGGGTCATACCGGCAAATGATAAAATCAGTACCGGTAGCGGCAAACAACACCGCTAATGACAAGTATAAATATGGAATGATTCCCAACGTTGTACGTAGCCATTCGGGCAACGATAATGGCTTTACAATCAAGAGATCCTGCATCGCTCCAAGCGGGCACGCTCCTGCACAAAAGGTTCTGCCAAAGTAGAGTGTGAAGACAAGTGGTAACAGAAAGAATAACAAGGTCGTGATTGATATGGCATAACCAGGATCAAAAAGTGTAAGCGCCACATTCTGAATAGATCCGATTGAACAAATGCAACCATTCCGGTAAAATCCGAAATAAAGCAAAGTAAAGACAGATAACCATAACAGCCCTTTCCGTGACCGTTTTCGGATTGCAAAATAACTTGCCAGGGATAGAACAATCAGCAATATAATTACATCCGTGTATTCAAGTGCCTGGGCGCGAGGTTCGGGAGTTATGGGTGTCGGCTGACTATAACCATTTCCAAATTCAGGCTTGGGAAATCGTTGCTGTTGTGCCATTCCTGCTAAGCTGAATAACAGAAAAGCGAAAATTAGCGATACTTTAATCCATTTCTTCATTAAATACGGTCTAAATATTTATAAGCATCAATTTGCAGCGCATAGAGAATTCATATTTTAAATTGCCTTTGCAGATGCGCCTTTTTCTGTCGTTCTTTTTCTGCCCTGGGTGTCGTTCACTTCGTTCGCTTACCCGGGGTATTTATATTAAACCCTTTCAGGGTCATGAATCATTGTCGAAACGACATTGTCGAATTGTCGAATTCTAAGCGTTCCCATCCTTCGTAAAACTCCCTTTCACTTTGTACGCCTTGCTTGCATTTACACGCGAAATTGCCTGAGAAGGGCATAACCTAGCAATGGAGCACTCGTTACAATTCAGACAAATGCTGTGAATAATCTGCAAATGCAATGAACCATTTCCGAACGAAGTACATCCTTTGACGCATTTCGCACAGCCTATACAAAGATCTTCGTTAATAACATATTCAAAGTAAGGTTCTTCAATGTACCTGCGCTCAATAGCCGCAGTTGGACACAGCTGATTTTCTGCAGCTGTGGAAAGCTTATTGGCATCGGGTTTCAGGTAACCACCACATAGGTCGCAATAACCGCAAAGGTCGTATGCATGAATACATTTCACGGCAGAGGGAGTCATCACACACGAAGTGGCGCAACGTCCACATTGTGTGCATTTAAACGGATCGATCTGCCAAACCTGTTCTTCAGTGGTAAGATTTTTTGCCGTGATGGCACCTACCGCCCCCAATGTGAGCAATAACGAGAGACGTGTTCCACTCCGGATGAAGTCTCTGCGGCTCTTTTTGTTATTATTTTCCATCTTTTCTCTCCTTATCTGCCTGTGGAAGTTCGCATTGAGCGTATTTACCACAGCTTTTGCATTGCGGCGCGACCGAACAATTTTCAGGAGTTACAATCTTTTGATTATAAGCAAGAAAAGCACTCAACATTCCGATTCCGGATAAGAGTGCCCAACGCCCTCCATGTTTAAAAAAATCTTTTCTGTTCATCGTACTCTATTTTTTTACAAATAACCTAAGCATCTTTTTATTCAAATCAAGCGCATATATATTGCCCTGATTATCAACTGCCAGATCTGGAGCATCGCCATTTTCAGCAAATTTTGATGGGGCAGCGACTACTCCGGAAAACTCTCCGGATGGTTTATATATCTTAATTCTGACCATCCCCTTTTCGCTTGTGACAAAACTGCCATCGGGTAAAAAGGCAAAATGAGCGGGATTGCAGCATCCGCTAAAACCTTCAATTTTAATTGAAGAGGCTTGCCACCAGGTACGAAGTGCTCCTTCAACCGTATAGTTTTCGAGTGAATGTTTTCCTGGATTAACCACCCACAATTCACCATCAGCATTGAAAGCCAAATCGAAATAAGGACTTGGAATTATAAATCCGTGGATCTGGTCGTTACCCGATTTACCTTCAATTACGCCTTGTGATTTCCCATCAATAGTGAACTTTCTTATGACACGCTTCCCGGCATCGGCAACAAATACGATTCCCGATTTCTCAGCAATGGAAGTGATAACTGTGCTGTCTGAAAATAAATCCCATTCAGCAATCCGCACTCCGTCAAGCGTTAAAACAGCAAGTGATTTCTGGAACCCAACAAAAATATTTTCCGCGGATGCATAAACGCAAGTTGGCTTCCGTTCGAAACTCACCTCCTTTAGTAATTTCCCGGATGGTTCGACGATCTGCATTTTCTTGTCGCCAACAATAAAAAGCTGATCGTTCAGAAAACAAACACCGGCAGGTTCTGCAAAGTCAATAGCCAGATCGCGGCTTTCTTTATAATGAATTAACGCCGTATCAATCTTCGAAAACGGATCAATATTATACGCATAAGGATTTGCAGGTTGCTGATCGGGTTTGGAAGCGTTGTAATCAAGTGCCACAACTGCGACGATAACTACAGCCAGAATGATCAGAAAGAAAACGATACCCTTGTTCTTCATAATATAGAAATTAAAGGTTCATATTAATGCAAACCATTGTTTTTGAATCTCGTAACAACATATATCCATCTGCAATTGCGATCGGAGCCCAGGCATCCGAACCGTCCTTAATCACTTTTACCTGATCGAGCTGGATATATTTCGAAGTGCTTGGTTTAACGATCGTAAGGGTTCCATCATCGTCAAGAATATAAAATTTATTGTCTGCGATCATGTAGGGACCTAAACCGAAACGTGCGGTCTGTCCACTAGTCCAAACCATTTTTTTTGCATCTGCAGGATCAACACATACAAACTGATTTCGTAATGAACCGGCATCCTTAGGCAAGATTCCAAAAAGATGTCCCTGCCAGTAAACCGGTGTTTGTTGCTCACACGCAAGTCCGAAACGTGGAAGATATTCCTGCAAAACATCGATGGTAAAATTACCACCATTTTCTTTTAGTTGAAGCATCATGGCACCAGCTCCGTAACCTGCTGTCATAAAAATCTTTCCATCGGGCATACAAACTGGTGAAGGCGCTACTACAGAATGGTTCCAGGCCGGCGTTTTCCAAAGGACCTTTCCAACATCAGCTCCATCAGCTGCAACACCTATTAATCCTCCTATTGCACTATAAACATACATCTTGCGACCGCCAAAGGTAAAAGGCATAATTGATGAATGCGACATTTTCCAACCATCAGGGTTCGGCACCTCCCATAATTTTTCGCCGGTTTCGCAGCTGACACCAATCATTAGTGCTTTTCCTCCGGTAGCAATAATGGCTACATCGTTGTCAATCATCGGGCATTGACCGGTGTACCAGAAGGGGATTTCGGTAATATAATCTTTGGCAACATCAATTCCCCACCGGAAATTGCCGGTTAAGCGATCGAGACACATCACCTGGCAACGAGGTCCCATTGTCAGGATATATTTTTCGGTGATCGCGGGTATCGTCCGTGACATCCCGTGATTTCGTTTAATGTTCACATTATAACCTCTTTTCCACAACTCTTTTCCATCTGCCAACGAAAAGCAGCGCAATAAATCGGCCTTTTCCTTTTCGTTGTAATCGAGCAGATAAACCAATCCTTTGTAAATTGTTGCACCTGAATGCCCTTCACCTAATTCAAGTGACCAACGAATATCGGCACCAGCGGGACCAAATTTCTCCTTCAATTTTACCGGTGACTTTGAGATATTGTCAAAATCATTTCCACGAAAGCGTGGCCATGTTTCGGTCATTTCTTTATAATCCGTAGAAAAAGTTTCGAATATTTTGCCAATCTCAACATTCTCAGATACCGTATCGGCAGCAGCCCGCTTATCAAGTCCGGGTAAACTTTCGGTATATTTAGAAGTTGGGTCTGCCATCAGCCACCAGACGATAACGATCCCAGCGACTAAACAGAGCAGATAAAAAGCAATATTCAGGATTTTCTTTTGATTCATGCGAGAATAATTTGTTTTTTAAAGGTCACATGGAACCCTCATAGATTTTCATGTTCATTGGCGAGCATCGGCACATGAGGATTTCATTTTAAGCTTTAATATTATAAATCAGCAGCATGTTGCCATGTCGCAGGTATAATTTGCCGTCATATATTGCGGGATGTGCCCAGTAAGCCCCCTCGCCCGCTTCAACTTTAAAAGTACTTATTATTTTAAAATCAGAAACATCGGGTTGAACCAAAGCAACATTGCCCCCTTTTTCCTCGTAACAATAGAGTAA
>Ga0075525_10000439_pt1 | contig 14345 bp, 11 predicted proteins | sample NGEPertwo_FD_74795 | JGI IMG/M metagenome (GOLD analysis project Ga0075525, IMG submission 74795) | Arctic peat soil microbial communities from the Barrow Environmental Observatory site, Barrow, Alaska, USA - NGEE Permafrost154B-two | ecosystem: Environmental > Terrestrial > Soil > Wetlands >...
GAAATCCTCGCAAAGCGAGGACTCATTAGTTGTGTAGAATACTATTTGAATTGAACCGCCTGGTGCCGAACGGCATGCCAGGTGGTGTGAGAGGGGGAAGAAATTTCCCCCTACTTGATTTATACGCTAATAACAATTGAATTACTCAAATTAATAAAGGAGGCGATTTAATGGCATTTAGTATAGTAATGCCAATGGCAGGTGTTTCAGTTGAAACATGTATATTAACAACTTGGAATAAAAAAGTTGGAGAACAAGTGAAAAAAGGGGAATTACTATTTTCTTATGAAACTGATAAATCGACATTTGAAGAATCAGCAAAAGAAGAAGGAACTCTTTTAGCAATTATTTTTGAAGAAGGAGAAGACGTTAAAGTTATGGAGACTGTATGCATAATAGGAAATAAGGATGAAGATATTTCTTATTTATTAAATTCTAAAAAATCCGATAGTGAAAAAGGAGAAGATACTATATACAAAGAAGTCGAAATTTCAACTGAAATGGGAAATGCTGCAGTTGATAACATTTATGTTCCATCCAGCACAAACGACAAAGAAAAGAGAATCTCGCCAAGAGCAAAAAAGTTTTTAACTTCAACAAATTGCAATGCAAGTAATATTTCCGGGACGGGGCCATCATGCCGTATAATTGAGCGTGATGTTAGAGCATATATGCAGAATGCTAAAATTGTGGCACAAGAGAAGATTGCAGACGTCATGAGTTCAATTGAAAGAGAAGATTACAAGATTGTTTCTTTAACTAACATCAGAAAGACAATCGCAAGAACCATGAAAGATTCTCTGACAAATTCAGCACAGTTAACTCATATGATTTCATTTGATGCTACAGAAGTGCTTGAATTGAGAAAAAAATTAAAAGAGCAGGTAGAGAGAAATCCAGACTATGGAAAGATAACAGTAAACGATATTATTATGTTTGCAGTATCTAGAACTCTTATGGGTTTCCCTGAGTTAAATGCTTATTTTGGAGGAGATTCGATAAAGGTATTTAATTATGTAAATTTAGGTGTAGCTGTGGATACACAAAGAGGCTTAATGGTACCTGTAATCTTTGGAGCCGAAAAGATGACATTAGTTGACATAGCTCGTAAATCAAAAGAACTTGCGAGAATGTGTACAAAAGGGAATGTCGATCCGTCATTATTGAAAAATGGTACTTTTACAGTCAGCAATGTCGGCAGTTTTGGAGTTGAATATTTTACACCGATTTTAAACCCACCACAGGTCGGTATCTTGGGAGTTGGAGCAGCCACACAAAGAGCAAGAATTGTTAATGTAGAAATTGAACTATATCCTACAATTGGCTTATCACTAACTTATGATCATAGAGCTATTGATGGAGCACCAGCTTCTAGATTTTTGTGTGCATTAAAGAAGAACTTAGAATGCATAACAGTATTGCTTGTAGGATAGGGAGGTCTGTGCGAAATGTATGATTTGATAGTAATTGGTGGAGGACCAGCAGGATATTTAGCATCTGAAAGAGCGGCCAAGAAGGGAATGAAAGTTATCATTTTTGAAAAGAAATCATTAGGTGGTACTTGTTTGAATGTAGGATGTATACCATCTAAAACATTGTTGAATTCAGCTAAAATATATGAACAAGCAAAGAATGGCAGCGTAAAATATGGTGTGCATGTAGGTAATATAAAAATCAACCACGAAGAAGTAATAAAAAGAAAGAATAAGGTTGTAAAAACATTAGTTGGTGGAGTTGAGAAAACTCTTAAAAAGCTAAATGTAACTGTTGTTCAAGAAGTTGCTGTGCTTGATGGAAAAGATGGGAATTCACTTATTGTAAAGGCTGCTGGTCAAACTTATGTAGGTAAAAATCTTATTATTGCAACGGGGTCTTCCGCGTCAATACCTCCGATAGAAGGACTTAAGGATAGCTTGGAAACTGGATTTGCACTTACAAATGTAAATATATTTGACTTAAAAGAAATACCAAAGAAACTTGTTGTTATTGGCGGTGGTGTCATTGGTATGGAAATGGCATCTTACTTCAAAATCGTAGGAAGTGAAGTAACTATTATTGAAATGCTCAACACCGTAGGCGGAAGTTTAGATGAAGAAATCGCAGATATATTAAAGAAAAGCTACGAGAAGAAGGGAGTAAACCTCAAATTAGGATGCAAAGTTATTGCAGTGAAAGACAGTAAGGTTAAATATATGTGTGGCGATAGGGAAGATAGTATTGAAGCGGATAGGGTATTGATATCTATTGGAAGAAAGGCTAATACTGAGGGAATCGGCCTTGAAACGATTGGACTTTATCTCGAAAGAGGTAATATTGTTGTAAACGAGAAGATGGAAACGAATGTCGCAGGTGTCTATGCTCCAGGTGATGTAAACGGTAAGATTACTCTCGCGCACGTTGCGTACAGAGAAGCAGAAGTTGCGGTAAATAATATCATTGGTGAAACAGACAGCATGAGTTATAATTGTGTTCCAAGTATTATCTACACATGTCCTGAGATTGCTTCAATAGGAGAAACAGAAAAGAGTGCTAAGGAAAAAGGTTTTAAAGTTAAGACTATCAAATTACCGATGCAATACAGCGGAAGATATGTGGCAGAAAACGAAGATGGTGAAGGAATTTGCAAAATTGTATATGATGAAAAAAATGACCGCCTGTTAGGTGCTCAGATTGTAGCAAACGGAAGTTCTGAGTTTATATACGGCATTGGTGTATTTATAGATATGCAGATACCTGTAAACCGCTTGCAGAAGTTTATATTCCCACACCCTACTATCGGAGAAATCATTAGAGAAGCTCTGTTTGAGTTATAGAAAGGAGATTTCACAATGCCAAAAGAACAATTTATTAATCCTGAAGAAATGCGTGCATCAGGAGTATTAAAGTTGAAAGATATTCCTATGAACCAATATAATAAAACTATTACCGAGGAAAGAAAAAAATATACTGATGAGCAACTGACTAATATCTATCGTGATATGGTTATTATTCGGGCATTTGAAACAATGCTGGAATCAATCAAAATGCAAGGCAAATATTGCAATAGAGAGTTTACATATGTTGGAGCAGCACATTTATCCCATGGTGAGGAAGCAGTTGCTGTTGGGCAGGCTTTTCATTTAAACATAGAAGACATTATTTTAGGTAATCATAGAAGTCATCATGAAATCATAGCTAAGGCACTTTCGACAATCAGAAAAACAGATGATAATAAATTAATGGAAATCATGAAAACTTTCTCGAACGGAAAGTTATACGAAATCATTAAAGAAGATGGGAAAAGTGTGAAAGAATTAGCCGAAGATTTTTTCCTGTATGGAGCAATTTGTGAAATTATCGCTAGAGAAAACGGATTGAACAAGGGTTTAGGTGGATCCATGCATGCCTTCTTCCTACCTTTTGGTATTTTCCCGAACAATGCTATTGTTGGTGGATCTGCCCCTCTAGGTACAGGTATTGCTCTTTATAAAAAGTGCAACAAGAAACCAGGAATTGTTGTTGTAAATGCAGGTGATGGCTCTATTGGATGTGGACCTGTTTGGGAAGCAATGAACTTTGCTTCCATGGATCAGTTTACCGAATTATGGGAAGATGGGTACAAGGGTGGTCTTCCTGTTATCTTTAATTATACCAATAACGGATATGGCATGGGTGGACAGACCAGAGGTGAGACAATGGCGTATCATGATGTTGCTAGAATAGGTGCTGGAATCAGTCCAACGCAGATGCATACAGAACGAGTCGACGGGTTTAATCCTCTTGCAGTCGTGGATGCTTATGAAAGAAAAAAAGCATTACTAGAAAGAGGAGAAGGCCCATGCATGTTAGACATTGTTTCATATAGATTCGGACCTCATTCACCTGCTGATGCCTGTGCTTACAGATCACAGGAAGAACTTGAGGCTTGGAAAAAAATGGATCCTCTTATAACTTATGCAGCTAATTTGATTAAAGCAAAAGTTGTGATTGAGCAACATATAGAGGAGATTAAGAAGAATGCAAAGGCGCAGATTGATAGAGTGTTTTTATTGAGCATTGATTCTGAGAAATCCCCTTTGACGGACTATAAGAAAACACCTGATTTCACAGAAAAGTTTATGTTTTCTAATGAGAGAGTTGAAAAGATGGACAATAGACCTTGTGAAGCACTTCTCGAAAAAGGAAACAGTACAAGAGTAATGCAGATAAAGAAAAAGTCCAGATATGCGCTCGATGAAAATGGAAAACAGCTTTCGACGACAAAAGTATTCAATATAAGGGATGCTATTTTTGAGGCAATTTACGACAAGATGTATGTTGATCCAACTCTTATTACCTTTGGTGAAGACATAAGATCATGGCAGGGAGTGTTCGGTGTATACAGAGGATTAGTTGAAGCATTCCCGTATCACAGATTGTTTAATACACCGATTTCAGAAGCTGGATTTATTGGTGCAGCTACTGGTTATGGAATGGCAGGCGGACGTGTTGTAGCTGAACTCATGTATGCAGACTTTATAGGTAGATGCGGAGATGAAATTTTCAATCAGCTGGCGAAATGGCATCCAATGAGTGCTGGGTTGTTAAAAATGCCTGTAGTTTTAAGAATTTCAACTGGAACGAAGTATGGTGCACAGCACTCTCAGGATTGGGCATCTTTAATAGCACATATCCCTGGATTAAAAGTAGTATATCCGTCTACTCCTTATGATGCAAAGGGATTGATGAATACTGCACTAATGAGTACAGATCCTGTAATTTTCTTTGAAAGTCAAAGAACTTATGAAATGGGTGAATTGTTCCATAAAGAAGGTGTGCCAGAAGGTTATTATGAGATTCCGTTTGGTGAGGCTGAAGTTAAAATACATGGCAGTGATGTTACAATTTTGAACATTGGACCAACTATTTACAGAGCGTTAGAAGCTGTAAAAACATTGGGAGAATATGGAATGTCGGCTGAATTGATTGATGCAAGAAGTATTGTACCGTTTAACTATGATATGGTCATTGAATCTGTAAAGAAAACTGGGAAAATAGTTCTTGTTAGCGATGCTTCAAGCAGAGGAAGTTTCTTGAATGATATGGCAGCAAATATTACTAACTTTGCTTTTGATTATTTAGATGCACCTCCTGTTATAGTTGGAGCTAAAAATTGGATTGCACCAGCATATGAGTACGATGAAGTCTTTTTCCCACAGGCAAGTTGGATTGTTGATGCTATTCATCAGAGGATATGTACAATTGATGGTTACGAATACCAAGGGAATAATTATTCGGATGTTGAATTGTTACGTAGAAGTAAAATGGGTGTATAAAAAATAATGTTTTATTAGGTTTAATTCTGACAGTCACCCCCTTTTTCTCATATTAGAGCATCTGAAGTTACTTCAAAACAATCCACTGGTTAATGAATTCGATATTTTAGTAAAAGAACCAGAGAAAATGTCTTGATTTCTAGGAAACTTTACCTTCAAGACGACCCAAATGTGTAGAGAAATTAATTTTAAAGCCTTTAAGAAACTACTGTCAAAAGCATTTTGCTTTAAACAAAATTATCAGGGTAAAAACAACTTTAAGGAGGTTTTTTAAATGTCAGAAAAAATAGTTAGAACAGATGATATGATTTGGGTACTTGATCCAAATGCAAAAATGCTTGGACCAGTAGCTGACAAAGGTACAATTATCGCTCGTACATCTCCAGGGTGCTGGGGAGCAATGATTACACCAGATTATCCAAGCGGACATGAAGTTACTAGACCTGTAGCTATTGAAGGTGCTGAAATTGGAGATTCTATTGCATTGCGCATCAAGAAAGTTAAAGTGCTTTCTTCTGCAACAGTATCAGGAACAGATCAGGGCGTTGACGGCCACTTCGTTGGAAATCCAAGCATTGCAGCGCGTTGTCCTGTTTGTGATTTAATCAACCCTCCTTCATACCCCGAAGGCGTTGGAGAAAATGCTGTTCGATGCAAGAAATGTGGTAATCCAGTAACGCCTTTTAAGCTTGTTTCGGGTTACACAATGGTATTTGACAAAGAGAAAACAACAGCCATAACAGTTAGCAGTGAAGCTTGCAAAACTATCGCTAATAACGCACGAGAACTTGCTGCTTTACCAGCCGAATCGAAGCAATATCCTATAAATCTTTGGGCGAAAGCTGATCTCCCTGGTATCATCACTAGAGTAAGGCCAATGATAGGAAATATGGGAAGCTGCCCTGCAGTTCCATTCCCTTCATCACATAATGCCGGAGATTTCGGAGCATCTCTAGTTGGAGCACCTCATGCATATTCATTGACTGCAGAACAACTATTAAGCCGCACCGATGGACATATGGACTCCGATGAAGTTAGAGAAGGCGCTATATTGATTGTTCCAGTTAAAGTAGCTGGCGCAGGAATCTATGTTGCTGATATTCACGCAATGATGGGTGACGGCGAAATAGCTGGGCACACTAGCGATGTAAGTGCAGAAGTAACTTTGGAAGTTGAAATTATCAAAGGACTTAAGATAGATGGCCCTATATTACTTCCAAACAAAGAAGACCTTCCTTTTCTGGCTCAGCCATATGATATCAAGCTTCTAGATGTGGCGCGCAAGTTGGCTAGCGAGTATCAGACTAAACTTGAAGAAGATGTTTATCCATTACAGGTTTTCGGGTCTGGCAGAAATTTGGACGCGGCTGTAAGCAATGGCTTAAATAGAATGGCAGATCTATTAGAAATGCCAATCGATGAAGTTAGGAATAGAGCTACAATTGTCGGTTCCATAATGATAAGTAGACTTCCTGGCATGGTTCAGATTACTGCAATGGTACCAAAATCCAAGATTACAGCTCTTCACATTGCTCATCTATTTGAAGAGCAGTATGGAGTAGCTAAGTAAAGTAAAGTAATAATAATTAAAGGCATACAAAAAGTCGAGATAGTTCCAGACAAGGAGAGCAGGAAGATGTTAGAGTGTTACGCTTTAGGCTTTCCAAAATACGTAAAATGAGATGCTCAATATTATAATTATTCGGGCAAGAAAACTAAATGAATATTTAATATTTCGTTCATAAGGAGGACACATCATGAAGAAAATGAAATTAGGGCAAACAGGGATGGAAGTATCAGTTGTATCAATGGGTACTCTGCCCATCGGCGGAGATGGCGTTTGGGGCAACAGTGATGAGCAGGAATCGATCCGGACCATACGCCGTGCCTGCGATCTCGGAGTTACATTTTTTGATACTGCAGCTTTTTATGGCTTTGGCCGTAGTGAAACCATTCTCGGCAAAGCACTTGCCCAGGACCGTGATAAATATATTGTGTCTACAAAGTGTGGTATGGACTGGGATACTGGGGAAGGTTCCCCATTTTTTGAACGTGATGGCCATAAGGTAACACGTGATCTGTCTCCGAAGGCGGTTCGCCGGAGTCTTGAGAATTCTCTGCGTCGGCTGAACATGGATTATGTCGATATCTGCTTCACACACTGGCAGTCGGTGGAACCGGCCTTTACGCCCATTGCAGAGACAGTGGGTACACTTCTTGATATGAAAAAAGAAGGAAAGCTTCGTGCTATCGGTGCATCGAATGTAACGCTGGATGAGATCAAGGAATATATGAAGTATGTGCAGTTGGACGTGATTCAGGAACGTTTCAGCATGCTCAGTCAAATAAGTTTCTTGACATTAAACCAATTCTGTCAGGAAAACAACATTACTTATCATGCATATTCCGTTTTGGAACGGGGACTTTTGACCGGGGCTTACACTATGGACTCGGTGATAAAGCCGGGAGATGCCAGAAATGAATGGAGCGAATGGTATCAGTATGATAAACGCAAGGAAGTGATTTGCATTCTGGATTCTTGGAAACCATTGTGTACTAAATATGATTGCACACAATCAGCACTCACAATCGCATGGACCACGCAACAGGCACCCAACGTCAATGTTGATGCAGGTTCGAGGCGGGTTAAAGCGATTGAAGAAAATGTGAGAGGAGGAGAAATCACCATCGAGAAAAGCGACTTGCAGTCAATGAATCTTGCGGTCAGTAAGCTTTTAAAAGAGGAGGGCATGAAAAAGGGATAACACTTCAACAGTTCGAGAACAAATATCATCGTTCAAACGGCATTTGATTTTTGTGGATTTAAAGAACATATTATTTTAAAAGAGTTGGATAATACTACATTATGAAAAAAACAATAAACTTAATCCTGGTAATCGCCTTGAATGAAAAATTGAATTCCACAAAGTAAAAAGAAGAGGTTGTGAAAGGATAAACCCCATTTGCAAGCTTTTTTTGTACCATATTTTACAAATAAGGTCATATAATAAAAGGTGCGATTGAAAGAATTCCCGAATTTTGCATAGCAAACAAGCCACCGGGATCTTTTGTGTTAGAGAAATTCCGCTGACTTCATAGTAAAATTCTAAGGGATTCCATCTGCGTTTTACAATTAATTGAGATTATTTTGTATGAGTGAAGGCTTTAAAGTTACATCATCAGATGAAACTGCTTATGAATCAAAAGCACCAATCACATTTTTACTAGGTAGCACCCTGACCAGTTCAAAAGGATTGCATCGTTTAGGCTGGCCCTAGGGGCTTTAATATGGCATGCAACTTGCATTTCTGACCTCAATGTAACGTGGTCGGTGGTTCGATTTCCATTTCCCCATAAAGTTCAATTTCCCGCTTAGTTACTTCGCCTACGCACAATTCTCACCCTGGTTGCTCGAAACATTAGATAATGTCAAATACATCAAGTAGTTCCTGTATCGTATACTTTTTGAACAGATTTTTATCTTACATCATCTTTTTAATGTAAGAAAGGTATATGAGTGCTATGAATTCAGCGAACAGTTTCCCATCCAACATTTGATCCGATGAGACAGCTGGACAACTGAAATTGAGACGTTTCTTCAAATTCCCGAATGCTTTTTCCACAAGGTCTTTGTTACGGTAGATTTCCAGGGCTTCAATAGGATCTTTTATGTCATTGCTGAGAAATAGAAAGTATCCATAGTTTTTCTTTGCTACAACTATGGCATCCTCTTTTGTATTGGCTTTTACGCCTCTTACTGGGGTAGCCTTTACATTAAAATATTTGGCATACTGCTTTTCGTGTTCGGGATTCCTTTTGTCGCTATCCAGTTCTCCTTGAAGTGTAAAGATTAGAGTGTTGAGATTTTTCTCATCCTCCACTGCCTTTTCACAGTTAAAATAAATATGTAGATACATACAGCGTTTTCCTATTAGGGTGTTGCCCTTATAAGGTTGACCTTTTGAGTAAGCATATAGGTCATACTTATGGCTATAGTTGTCCATGTGCGGATTGTATCACGCACTTTATCCAACTCAATCTTTACGAACTTAAACGACAACTTTGTAGCAATCAGGAATTTTAGATGGTTTTTATATAAGTCATTGATGTTCTCCTTGCTATATAATCCTCTGCCCATGGCTAGCTTATTAGAATCAGCTAAATATGTAGTGGTATAGTAAAGTTGTAACATCCCAACCTAATAGTTTGTAATAACTATTAAGGAAAATAGGATAAATTTATGTAATATTACAAAGAAGAATTAAAACAGAGAATCGTTCGTCTTCATTTAGAAAAAGGATGAACACTAAAAAGCTTAGCAAAGGAATATGGCGTTTCTAAAGCAATTATTTCAATCTTGGCAAGAGATTATCGTGAAGGATGCCAAACAAACCAAGAAAACAAAGAAGAATACGATATTATGAATGAAAATCGAAGGCTTCGCAAAGAACTCACAGAAATGCAGAAGGAGAATCCTTTTTTAAAATAAGCAGCGGCATTCTTTGCGAAGGAAATCGAATCCATATACCATGAAACAAACGGGATTTGGGGGTATCGTAACATGATGATTTTCTTGTCTCGCAGGGGAATTAATTTAAGCAAAACGACAGTACATAAATACATGAATAGGGAACTAATGATGAAGTCTTTAGTAAGAAGAAAGAACCCTGGATATGAGAAAGGGAAACCACATAAGGTGCTTCCTAATTTTATCAAACAAAATTTCACTGCTGAAAAAACAAACCATCTATGGTGTACAGACTTCACTTACTTGTTTTTAACAAACGGGAGCAAACGTTACAATTGCTAAATTATTGATTTGTACGATAGATCCATTGTAGCAAGCATAACTGGGAAATATATTAACAGCCAGCTGGCAATTGACACAATGAAAAAGCTTTAAAATCCCAGACAAAAATTAAAGAGGACTTGATAATTCATAGTGACCAGGGTTCGCAATTCACTGCAAAAGAATTTATCGCCTTTTGCAGTGAATCAGAGATCATACAAAGCATGAGTAAAGCCGGATGCCCATTTGACAATGCTCCTATGTTATACGACGCTTTTTATTATCCGCATCTTTTTACAAAAGCCGTATAAATCAAGTACTTTATCAAAAAAGATGCGGATAATAATATTTAGTTCAGACCAAACATCCGACGGATTTCATCATCTTTGTCTTCCCACAGTTTTTCTATTGTTTTATCTAGTTCTTGCCCCTTTTTAAGTGCTTCACGAATCTGTTCAACGGATGGGATAGCGTAGATTTTAGTTGTCTCTGAACTTGAGTGCCCGAGAATTGCTGATATCATTTCAAGCGGTACGCCATCCCGATATAAACCTGCTGCCCTTGTTCTTCGTAGCATGTGTGGGTAACAACTGTCAGGAATTTCTCTATTTTCTTTGCGCACAAGGTCTGCATACTTTTTTACGATTCTTTCTACATTCCTTTCAGACATTCTATTCATTTTTCCATGTATTATGGTGTAAAATAAATGAGTATCTGCGGGGCTATCTTTCTTATGATGAATCCTGATATATTCCCGCAGGTGTTCTATTGTTTTATCATTTAATGAAATAACCCTTTGCTTTTTACCCTTTCCATGAATGAGAATGGAAGGTGCTGAAATCTCAAGCGAGATATCTCCGAGTGTTATATCTAGTAACTCAGCAACTCTGATAGCTGAATCAAACAGAATAATCAGTATCATTCTGTCTCTGTTTCCTATATTGGTATTTAATGGCTTGTTGAGAATCATTGCAAGACCGTTTTTTTCAATGATAGGCCGCTGAAGTTTGGAAAGTTTCAGAAGTGGCACCTTTTGAACTCCCAAATATACTTGCATTAATGTTATATTTCCATCAGATACATACCTGAGATATGCTTTCAATGCTGCCAGACGTTGGTTCACAGTGCTGTTTGCAAGTTTCTTATTTTCCTGCATGTATTGCGAGTATCTGAGCACAAAATCATATGTACAGTCTGAAAAACAAAAGGCAACAGCACTAAGTTTGCATTCAGTCGTAACGTAGGTGTAAAAGCACATCAGAGAAAGCCTGTATGCCTTTACTGTTTCAGGACTTCTATCTTCTTGCCTAGAAAGAAAAATATCAAGAAAGTCCTTTGTCTTTGAAAAGAAAAGTTCCGTAAATTCTGTCCTATTACTCATATGACACCACCTCCGGTATAACAGCACTGGCAACGGTGTCTTTTTTAGCAATAGTTTTGTAAGCATCGCTGACAAGATAGTAATAGTAAAAGGTCTCATTTATACTCTTATGTCCCAAATATCTGCTGAGATACGGCATCATAACTTGAAGATCAAGACCTTCCTCAGCCCATATATTCATACGGTTAACGACAAAGGTGAACCTGAAATCATGAATTGTTGGTTTGTTAGTACATGGTGCATACTTGGTTTCACCCCAAAATTTATTGAATATTCTGTCCAGTGTAGTGTTTTTCAGAGGCTTATCCGAAGCTTTTGCGGGAAAGAACCATTTAGGTGTAAAACCAAGAGTGGTACGTATATATGAAAAATATTCAATGCAACTCTTGAGAAGATCTTCAGGAAGGTATACAAGTCTATCCTTGTTTCCTTTTGAATTAAGTATTGTAAGTATCCCTTCTTCAAAATTAACATTTTCTGTGGCAATGCATGCAACTTCTGAGTTTCTTAATCCACAGCAACAGTATAATCTGAAGATGAGCCGATATTCGTTTGCAAGTCTTACCTCATATACAGGCCTGTGTTTCGGCTGGTAATCATCAACTACATTAAAAAACTCATGTATTTCAAAACTATCAAATATATGCGGTTGTGCCCTTTTGAAGTGACAGAAATCATGAGGAATATATACGCTAATCCCACAGGAACCCATATATAAAAGTAATTGGCGTACAACTGAAATCCGTTTCCCCTGATTGAAGTTTCCTTCTGTCTCCGTGCGCTCCATCCATTTGCTGAGAAATACTTTGCTTATTTCTGTTTTATCCAGACCGTTATCAACACAATAACTATCGAACCGTTTTAGAATTCTTTCTTCTGATTCATAGGAATAGCCATTAGATCTTTTTTCTTGCAGCATTCCTGTTATGTAAACGGCAATGATGCTCTTAAACTCTGAATTATTTCTCATAGCGCCACCCTTCAATTCCACAATTTTGAAGTGTTAGGGGACACATAAGCATTCTGTCAGTATCAAGTGAAAGATAACGATGGACAGAAGCGGTGCCGCGCTGTCCAAGTGCATCAGAAACTGTATTTGTACCGACTCCTTTTCTGAGCAAATTTGTTGCAAAGGTTTTTCTTGTCACATGAAAACCGGATCCCTCAATATTTCTGTCCGGAAGTGCTGTCTCAAGAGCTCGACCACATGCAGTTCTTCCCACAGGCTTAAATGGAGCTTTTTTACTCAGAAAAATATTTTGGCGGTCTTTTGTATGCCGCTCTTCTGTGATATAACGATATAGGGCGTTCCCAACTTCTGTAGGCATTGGCAAGTTTATTTCTACCTCTGTTTTGACCTGAATAAATCGGATGGAAGAATTCTTCCAATCAATATCTTCAGATCTAAGATGCACTATATCAGATGACCTAAGCCCCATTTTTAAACCAAGTAATAGCATTGCCTTCTTTCTGAGCGATAGGTCAGAATCTTCATCCCGAAGTTTTTCATTAAGCTGTGCCATTTCCATTTCGGTTAATATAATAACTATGGTTTCTTTTGGCGCAACGACAGATGGAAGAGCTGCAAAAAGCATTAGATTGCTAAGAACACCGGTTTCGCCTAGATACTGGAGAAATCTTCGTATCCTCACATTGTAAGCGTTTTTCCCAGCTGCTGTTTTGTGTAGATCATTCAGATTAAAATCTTTTATCTCAGAAACAGACATATCTTGAAAAGACCTTAGTCCTGTTCGATCAAGATAATTACAAAACCTAGCTATACTGGATCTATACATATCAAGTGTTGACCGTTTCCATCCTTCACGGATCTTGTTTTCCATAAAATTGTCTGCTGCGTCCTTGCACCATCGCGGAAGCAGAGTGAAAGATGGAGGCTTGACGCGAAATAAGGTATCAAGTTTAATCTTTGAATTATTATGATACTCGGCTATCAGACAAAGCGACCGATGGATTGAATAAACCTCTGTAACGAAGTAATGACTTACGCTATTGAACCATACTAATGAGATTTTAGGACTATAACCATAGCCATTCATATCTAAAAATAGTATCAAAAAATCCAAAGCTCTATTATTTACTGAACGGATAGCTTTGCTGTATTCATTTTCGATATGTATCTTTTTTGATATAAGCTGATATTTGCGAAGGTCTTCAACAGATACGACATCTTCTGATTTTTGCATGCCTGCTATTGTATCATGGATCATATCATCTACATCATTCCAAAAGCACCCCCTTCCAAGAGAAAGATAATGAAGTATAACGGTGAAGCCATATGATACCTTAACTTTATTGTAAAAGTATTCCATCATTGCAGAAACAGAACCATTCTCAATCCCTTTACCAAATTTTCCGGAATGAATATCTTCATCATAGAAGCAGCACATCAATTCATAGGAAATATCTGATATGTTTTCAAGCCCTTTTTTCTGAACAAAAACCAGAAACCTAGCACACATATGTTTATGATTATCAGCAGTTGCTTGCGATAAAGTTTCATGAAGTTCTAAAATGTAGTTATCCAAAAGATTTTTTAGGTTTGCATTTAACATTGTGTAAGATTTTAATGCTTTAGGATTATGATTCGGTCTGATATCACCTGTTTCATATACATCCTGTAGTTTTGTTAGGGCTATCTTGTAAAAGTTCAGATAGGTTTTACTCAACGTCATCTTAATGGAGTAAAACCATTCATAACCCACTTCAGGCGTGTATGTTTTTTTGGTATGTAACAAATGTGTGTATTCTGCAATAATTATTTCCCTATTTGTGAAAATATTTTTCCCGAAGGCACCGATTGGTATTTTTTATGTTAACCTTGCCTTAAAAGCGAGGTTTTCATGCGGTCACTTTCTCCATC
>Ga0075525_10000446_pt1 | contig 14164 bp, 13 predicted proteins | sample NGEPertwo_FD_74795 | JGI IMG/M metagenome (GOLD analysis project Ga0075525, IMG submission 74795) | Arctic peat soil microbial communities from the Barrow Environmental Observatory site, Barrow, Alaska, USA - NGEE Permafrost154B-two | ecosystem: Environmental > Terrestrial > Soil > Wetlands >...
TAGTCATGCCCGGCGGCGTGGACATCCACGCGCACATCGCCGGCGGCGAGGTGAACTCGGGCCGCAAGCTGCGGCCGGAGGATCACCGCGGGCACGAGCGCGCGCGCTCGGGGAACCTGCGCGCGGGCGCGGGGGGGACGGTCCCCTCCACGCACCTTACGGGCTATCTCTACTCCGAACTCGGCTACACGACGGTGATGCAGGCGTCCGCCGCGCCCCTGGTGGTCCGGCATACCCACGAAGAGCTCGAGGATGTGCCCAACCTCGACAAGGGCGCGTTCATCGTCATGGGCAACAACCACTTCGTCATGCAGTGCATCGCCGACAAGCAGCCCCAGAAGGCGCGCGACTACGTGGCCTGGCTCCTGGGAGCCAGCCGGGGCTACGCCATCAAGATCGTGAATCCCGGCGGCGTCGAGAACTGGAAGTGGGGCAAGAACGTCGCCGAGCTCGACGACGAGGTGATCGGCTATGGGGTCACTCCACGGCAGATCGTGCAGACCTTGGCCGCGATCGCCGACGAGCTCGACCTGCCGCACTCGGTCCACATCCACGGCATCAACCTGGGCCGGCACACGAGCGCCCGCACGACCGTCGAGATGATCGCCGCGCTCGACGGCCATCGCGCGCATCTGTGCCACATTCAGTTCCTGAGCTACGGAGCGGGACGCGGCCACGTGCACAAGTCGGAGGCGGCCGCCGTCGCGGCGGCGGTCAACTCCAGCCCCGGGGTCACCGTGGACGTCGGGCAGGTGATCTTCGGCAACGCCACGACGATGACCTGTGACGGCCCTCTCCAGTACGGTCTCCATCGGACGACCGGCCACAAGTGGATCAACGACGACGTGGAAGGCGAAACGGGCGGAGGGATCGTGCCGGTCGCCTACAAGCCCGGCAATCCCATCAACGGGACGATGTGGCTCACCGGCATGGAGCTCTTCCTGCTCATCGACGACCCGTGGCGGGTCTTCCTCAGCACCGATCATCCGAACGCTGGTCCCTTCACGAGCTACCCACAGGTCATCAGGCTGCTCATGGACCGCGAGTACCGGCGGGAGATGTTCGAGAGCCTGCACCCGCGGGCGCGCAGAGGGGCCCTGCTCCCGGAGCTGGACCGCGAGTACTCGCTCGGCGAGATCGCCGTCATCAGTCGCGCCGGCCCCGCGCGGGCGCTTGGTCTCGAGCACAAGGGCCACCTGGGCGTGGGCGCCGACGGCGACATCGCCGTGTACGAGGAGTGCGCCGACAAGGAAGCGATGTTCGCGCGCCCGCGGTACGTCTACAAGGGCGGTGAACTCGTGGCCCGCGACGGCGTCGTCGTCGCGGATGTGACCGGGCGCACGTTCTCGGTGGCGCCGGAGTACGACACGGGTATCGAGGCGGAGCTCCGCGAGTACTTCAAGGAGGCGTACACGGTGTCGTTCGACAACTACTCCGTGCTCGCCGGTCACGGGGCCGCCACCGAGATCGTCGCCTGCGGCTGAGGAGGTCTGCACATGCCAGAAGACCCAGGGCGCCGCGTCCAGCGCGACACACAGCAAGAGCGGCCGGCCGTGTCCGTGGCGTTGAGCCGCGCCGGCGTGACCAATCTGCGCCGCATCATCTCGATCAAGGACGGAGGCAAGGCCGAGCTGTTCTACGCGACGCTCGACCTCTTCGCCGATCTCAGCCCCGAGCGGGCCGGCGTCCACATGTCGCGCTTCAGCGAGGTCGTCGAGGATCTTGCCGTGGGCCTGACGCGCAGGCCGTTCGCCGACATCGAATCGCTCGCCAAGCGCATGGCCGAGGAGGTGGTCGAGACCCAGGAGGCCTTGCGCGCCGAGGTCCACATCAGAGCGCAGTCGCCGATCATGAAGCAGACCCCGGTCACGCACCGACCTACCGAGCAGCTCTACACCCTGGTGGGCATCGCCGCGGCCACGCGCACGCGGACTCGCCTCCTGGTCGGCGTCGAGGTGAACGGCCTGACCGTGTGCCCCTGCGCCCAGGATATGGTACGTGGGCGGTCTCTGGACCGCCTCTGCGAGAACGGCTACAGCGAGGAGGAGGGCGAGCGTATCCTGAGTCTGCTGCCCATCGCCTCGCACAACCAGCGCGGCAAAGGCACGCTCCTGATCGGCTCGGAGCGCCGCTTGGGCGCCGAGGATCTCGTGGACATCGTCGAACGATCGATGAGCTCCGAGATCTACGAGCTGCTCAAGCGCCCGGACGAGCTGTACGTCGTCGACAAGGCGCACCGCAACCCGCGGTTCGTCGAGGACGTGGTGCGCGAGATGCTGCGCCTGGTCAGCGAGACCTATCCCGACCTCTCGGACGACTCCTTCGTCCTGGCCCGCCAGGAGAACTTTGAGGGAATCCACGAGCACAATGCCTTCGCCGAGCGCTACGGCGCCATGGCGGAGATCCGCCCCGAGCTCGCCGGCGAGGCGTTCGCTACGCGGCACACCGCCTTGGGCGAGTGGCTCGCGGGTTAGGGGGAGGCGCCGGCCGTGGCCGATACGCTGTTCGTGACCGGCAGGCTCGCCGCCGACGCGCTGCGCAAGACCCTCGACAAGCTCGAGCTGGACTTCGAGTACGACGTCGCGGTCCTCGGCGGCTCTGTGGCGGCTCTCATGCGCACCGAGTGGATCGCTCGGCGCCTGCCCGAGGACTGCGCTTGTCGTCAGGTCATGATCCCCGGACTCTGCAGGGGCGACCTCGCCACGATCGCGGCCAAGGTCGGGGTCCCGGTGGTCCGCGGTCCCAAGGACCTCAAGGACCTGCCCGTGTTCTTCGGGCAGGAGCGCGACCTCGAGGGCTACGGCGAGTATCACGCGAAGATACTCGCCGAGATCGTCGAGGCGTACCGGATGCCCTTCGCCGACATCCTCACGGAGGCCGAGTACTTCCGCGCCAGCGGTGCCGACGTCATCGACCTCGGCTGCCCGCCGATGGAGGCGTTTCCGCGGGTCGGCGAGGTGGTCGCGGGACTCAAGGAGCGCGGGTTCACGGTGAGCATCGACACGTTTCACCTGCAGACCATCCGCGAAGCTGACGAGGCGGGGGTCGACCTCCTGCTCAGCGTGAACGCGCAGAACGTGGAGCTCGTGCCGCACCTGCGCTGCAAGGTGGTGGTGATCCCCGACTTCGGAGAGGGTCTCGAGTCTCTGGAGCGCAACGTGGCCAGAGTGGACGCTCTGGGCGCCTCGTACGTCATCGATCCCATCCTCGATCCGCTCAGCTTTGGCTTCACGGCCTCGCTCGAGCGGTACTGCGAGACGCGCCGGCGGCATCCCGACGCCGAGATGCTCATGGGTCTCGGCAACCTCACGGAGCTCATCGACGCCGACAGCGTCGGCATCAACGCGGTGATGGCCGGCGTCATCGCCGAGCTGGGGATCGACTACGTGCTCACGACCGAGGTCATCAGTTGGGCGCGCGGCGCCGTGCGCGAGCTCGACCTGGCCCGCAAGCTGATGCACTACGCGCTGCGGAACAGAGTGCTTCCCAAAGGCCTCGACGACGGCCTCGTGGCGCTCAAGGACCCCCCGTTCGACACGTACTCGGAGGCGGAGCTGCGCGACATGCAGCAGCGCGTGCGCGACAAGCACTACCGGATCTTCGCCAATCGGGAGTGGGTCTTCGTCTTCAATCGCGAGACGTTCCTGCGCGGCAAGGACCCTCACGAGCTCTTCGCGGTGCTGGACATCCCCGACCCCGGCCACGCGTTCTACCTGGGTCGGGAGCTCGAGCGCGCCGCTCTGGCGGTGCGCCTCGGCAAGAAGTACACGCAGGAATCGCCGCTGCGCTGGGGGTATCTGAGCGCAGCTTTCGGCGAGGAGGTGGAGCCCTCGTGACGCGCGCCATCGGCATCGATCCCGGGACGGTCAGCTTCGACGTCTGCGGCCGCGACGGAGACGAGCTGTTCCTCGACGCGACGTATCCCACGGCCGACGTGCGAGACGATCCCGAGTCGCTGGTGGAGGTCTTGCGCGCCGCCGGTCCCGTGGACCTCGTCGTCGGCCCGTCGGGGTACGGCCTGCCCTGGACGGACATCCGCGACCTCGGCCCGGAGGAGCTCGACCTGCTGCTGCTGGCCGACGCCGGGGATGGGCCGCGGGGGACGATCGTCGGCGGCATGGGCCGCGTGCTGGAGGCGCTCAAGGAGAGCGGTCTGCCGGTGTGCTTCGCGCCCGGCGTGCTGCACCTCACGACGGTCCCGGAGCACCGCAAGGCCAACCGGATCGACATGGGCACCGCCGACAAGCTCTGCGCGGTCGCCTTGGCCGTGTGGGATCAGGCGCGCCGCTTGGACGTGCCGTACGACGAGACGTCGTTCGTGTCCGTCGAGGCTGGCGGCGCCTTCACGGCCGTCGTCGCCGTCGAGCGCGGCGCGATCGTCGACGGCTCGGGCGGCACCTGCGGCGCCATGGGGTTTCGGGCACTGGGCGCCATGGACGGCGAGCTCGCGTACCTGCTCAGGGACTTCCCCAAGGACGTTCTTGCGAGTGGCGGCGCGGCGTGGATTGCCGGCGCCCCCGAATGTTCGCCGGAGGAGTTTGCGCTCGCCGCGGCGAGCGACCGTCGCGCAGCCGTCGGCCTTGCGGCGTTGCTGGAAGACGTGGCGAAGCGCGTCGCCGCGGAGTCGATCCTGCTCGAGGCGCCCCGCGAGACCCTGCTGTCGGGGCGCCTCACCCGCGCGCCCGAGCTGCGCCGCCGTCTCGTCGACGTGTTGAGCCGGTTCGCTCCGGTGCACGCGGTGGAAGGCTACGCGAGTGTCTGCAGCGAGGCTGCGCAGGGGGCCGCCCTTCTCGGCCAGGGACTGGCCGGTGAAGGCGGCCCGAGCGACCTCGTGGACGTCATGGGACTGCGGGGCGCCCACGGCTGCGTGCTGGACCACGTGTACATCAGTGAAGCCGACTCTCTGCGCCGTCGCCATCCGCTGCCGCGGCGTCCGCAGGTGCCCTTCTGGGAAAGGAGCTAGCCCTTCATGCACATCAACGGAGTGGAGATAGAAGACACGTTCGCCGAGGCCTTCGGGATGTGGGGTTCCCGCCTGATCGTCACCGGGGACGATCTGGGCTGGGCGCGCACCGCGGCCGAGGCGGCAACGGGCTTCGCCACCTCGATCATCGGCTGCGGCTGCGAAGCGGGTACCAACGACCTGGCGCCCGGCGAGCTGACGCCCGACGGGCGCCCCGGCGTGGCGGCGCTGGTGTTCACGACGTCGCGCAAGAACATGGAGGCCCAGCTGCTCCAACGCGTGGGTCAGGCCGTGATGACCGCGGCCACCTCGGCCTGCTACGACGGCCTCGCCGCCGAGGAGAAGGTCAAGGTCGGCGGCAAGCTCCGCTACTTCGGCGACGGCTTCCAGCGCAGCAAGTTGCTGGACGGCCGGCGCCTGTGGCGCGTCCCCGTGATGGACGGCGAGTTCGTCGTGGAAGAGAGCTTCGGCGTCGTCCAGGCCGTCGGCGGCGGCAACTTCTTCATGATGGCGGGCAGCCTGACCGCGGCGCTTGCCGCGGCGCAGGCGGCGGTGGCCGCCATGCGCGCCGTGCCGGGCGCCATCATGCCGTTTCCAGGCGGCGTCGTGCGCAGTGGCAGCAAGGTCTCGTCGCGCTACAAGGGCCAGCACGTCTCGAGCAACACCCCGTACTGCCCGACCCTGCGCGGGCAGGAAGACAGCGCCCTCAGAGAAGGAGAGAACGCGGTGCTCGAGATCGTCGTGGACGGGCTCAGTGAAGCGGCCGTCGCAGAGGCCATGCGCGCGGGTATCGCCGCCGCCTGCCTGCCCGGTGTGACGCGCATCTCGGCGGGCAACTACGGAGGCTCGCTGGGGCAGTTCCACTTCGCCTTGCGCGAGCTGCTGAACACATGAGGAGGCCGCAGGCCGTTCCTCGGCTACGGGAGAGGAGGCATCGGCGATGGGATGCATAGCGTGTGCGGCGCTCGTCCTCGACGGCGCCGGCGTGACGCTGACGCGCAGGGAATCGAGTTCGATCCCCGTGGAGGCGGACAGCCTCTGTCCGGATCGCTTCGTGGGCCTCGGGCCCACGGAGATCGCGGCGCTCCCCGTCTTCTACGGGCGCCGCAAGGTCGAGCTTGGCGACCTCTTCGAAGTGGAGGGCGCCGGCGCGGACAACGTGATCGTGAGCGGCGATCTCAAGGCGGTGAAGAAGATCGGGCAGGGGATGTCCATGGGGCGACTGACCGTGACCGGCGACGTGGGCCCGCATCTCGGCGCATACATGTCCGGTGGCGAGATCGTCGTGCAGGGCGACGCCGGCGACTGGGTGGGCGCCCACATGTCGGGCGGCCGCATCGTCGTCCAGGGCGACGCCGGTCACTTCGTCGGCGCGGCCTACTCGGGCGAGACTCGCGGCGTGCGTGGCGGGACCATCATCGTCGGCGGTAACGCTGGGCGAGAGGTGGGCGCGCGCATGCGTCGCGGGCTCATCGTGGTGCTCGGCGACACCGGCGAGTTCGCCGGCGCCGGCATGCTCGCCGGCTCCGTGTTCGTCGGCGGCCGCCTCGGCGGGCGCCCGGGCGCGGGCATGAAGCGCGGCACCATCGTCGCCTTCGGCGAGGCGCCCGAGCTGTTGCCTACGTTTCGTTATGCGTGCAGCTACCGGCCCGTGTTCCTGCGGTGCTATCTGCAGAGCCTGGAGGCCTCGGGCCTCATCGAAAGCCCTGGCCTCTCCGACGGTGAGTTCCGGCGCTACGTGGGCGATATGAACAGCGGAGGAAGAGGGGAGGTCCTGGTCCGTGATCAGTCTCAATGAACGCGCGCACGCCGTCTTCCGGAGGCTGAGCGACGCGGCTGAGCCTCTGCAGATCGCGGTCTGCGAGCTGGAGAACGGTACCACGGTCCTTGACGCGGGCGTGGATGTCGACGCGTCGCTGGAGGCGGGCCGCCTGTTCTCCGAGGTGTGCCTGGGCGGGCTGGCGGACGTCCAGCTGCGCCAGCTCCAGCTCGACGATCTTACGCTCCCGGGTGTCGAGGTGAGCGTCCATCAGCCGGTGCTGGCGTGCATGGCCTCGCAGTACGCCGGCTGGGCGGTCAACGTGCCCGCGACCGGCAGCTCGAAGAAGTACTTCGCTATGGGTTCCGGGCCCGCAAGAGCCCTGTACCGGGGCGACCCCATCTTCGCCGACATCGACTACCGCGACCCCGCGACGGTGGCGGTGCTGACGCTGGAATCGAACCGCCTGCCGTCGCCGGAGGTGGCCGCATGGGTCGCCGGCAAGTGCGGCGTGTCGCCCGACCGCCTCTTCTTGCTCGTCGCGCCGACGGCCAGTATCGTGGGTTCGGTCCAGGTCGCGGCGCGCATCGTCGAGACGGGGCTCCACAAGATGCACGAGGTGGGGTTCGACATGGCCACAGTGCGGTCCGGTTTCGGCTCGTGCCCGCTGGCGCCGGTGGCGGCCGACGACCTCACGGCCATCGGCCGCACCAACGACGCGGTCCTGTACGGCGGCCGCGCGTGGTACACGGTGAAGGCCGACGACGCGCAGATCGAGAGCGTGATCGAGCGCCTGCCGTCGGTCGCCTCGCGCGATTACGGCGTGCCGTTCGGCGAGCTCTTCCGCCGCCACGGGGGCGACTTCTACAAGATCGACCCCCTGCTGTTCAGCCCGGCCGAGATCGCCATCACCAACAGCATCAGCGGCAGGACCTTTCACGCCGGCGGCGTGAACACGGCCGTCCTCCGGGCATCGTTGCTCGCTTGAACGTCGCGATCCTCGGACAGAATGGGGGCTGGCACACCGAGAGCCTCCGCGGCGCTCTCGCGCGGCGCGGGCTCGCGGCTGAGTGCTACCCGGTCACGCAGCTGACCGCCAGGGTAGCTGGTCGGCCGCGCTTGACTGCCGCGAAGACGCCGCTCGACGGCTGCGACGTCGTGTTCGTACGCGCCATTCCATCCGGCTCGCTTGAACAGGTGATCTACCGCATGGACGCGCTGCGCATGCTCGAGCACGCGGGCGTGACGGTGGTCAACTCGGCGCTGGCCATCGAGCACGGCGTCGACAAGTACTACACCTCGGCGAGACTGCACGACGCCGGCCTGCCGACACCGCGCACCGTGGTGACGGAACGCTTCGACGACGCCCTCGCCGCCTTCGAAGAGCTCAGTGGCGACGTGGTCGTCAAGCCCTTGTTCGGCTCCGAGGGCAGGGGCATCGTGCGCGTCTCGGACGCGGACACTGCATACCGCGTGTTTCGCGCTCTCGAGCTCGGCCGCTACATCTACTGCGTGCAGGAGTTCGTGCCTCACGGCCGTTCAGACATCCGTGCCTTCGTGGTTGGTGAGCGCGTGATCGGCGCCATGCTGCGACGCGGGCAGGGGTGGAAGACGAACGCCGCTCAGGGCGCGATCGGAGAGCCCGTGGAGTTGGATGATCATCTGGTAGATCTGAGCCTGCGCGCGGCGCGGGTGGTGGGCGCCGAGCACGCCGGCGTCGACATCCTCCCGTGCGACGACGGCGAGTACAGCGTCATCGAAGTGAACACCATCCCGGGCTGGCGGGCGCTCGGCGCGGCCACGGGCGTCGATGCCGCGCAGTGTCTCGTTGACCACGTCCTAGAGGGGGTGGGGTGGACCGGCTGACGGGCGTCGAGATCGCCTGGGCGGCGCAGCTGGCGTGCCTGTTCGAGGTGAGCGTCGAGAAGCCCGGCAACGTGTCGCCGCGCGGCGGCTTCATCGACGCGCGCTTCGAGGACTTCGCGGCCAGCGCCGTGGCCATCGGGCCGGCGCTGCGCGACGCGGGGCTGGCCACCGTGGGCGAGACCATCGCCAGGGCGGCTGGCGACACGCGCCGCCTCGTGGCCACCAACACCAATCTCGGCATGATCCTGCTGCTTGCGCCCCTGGCGAGGGCCGCGGCGCGCCTCGAAGCCACAGGCGACCTGCGCGCCGCCCTGGGCCGCGTCCTCGCGGACTTGACCGTGCAGGACGCGCGCCTGGCCTACGAGGCCATCCGCGCGGCCTCACCGGCCGGCATGGGCGAGGTCGACCGCCACGACGTCGGCGAGGATGACGTGACGGTCACCCTGCGCGAGGCGATGGACGCCGCGCGCGAGCGCGATTCCATCGCCCGGGAGTACGTCACCGACTTCGAGATCGTGTTCACGCTCGGCGCCGGCACGCTCCGCCGCTGCTGGCAGGACGGCGCCGCGTTCTCGGACGCCGTCGTGACAGCGTTTCTCACGATCCTTGCCGAGGTGCCGGACACGCTGATCGCGCGCAAGAACGGCGCGGACGTCGCCGAGGACGTGTCGCGGCGCGCGGCGCAGGTCCTGGCCGTCGGAGGTAGCCTCAGTGATCAGGGGCGCGCACGCCTCGCCGAGCTGGCGCGCGAGCTCGCCGACGAGGCCCACGCGCTCAACCCAGGTACGACCGCCGACTTTGTCGCAGCCTCGCTGTTCGTGTTCCTGACAGAGGGCGGGATGCTCGCCGACGTACCTGCTCTCACGGCCCGCTGGTGAGCGGGCGGCGGTCCGACTGCGCGGCGCGGATGTCCGCCGCTGTGATCAAGCCGCGATGAAGTGCGCTCGCGAGCAGCACGCCGTCGGCGCCGGCCTCGCTGAGCATGTGCAGGTCCTTGGGGGTGCGCACGCCACCGCCGGCGATCAGGCGCAGGCGGGGAAAGGCGGCGCGTGCGGCTCGCAGAGTCTCGAGATCCGGCCCCGCGCCCGTACCCACCTGGAGCAGGGCCAGCAGGATGACCTCGGTCACTCCCTCGTCGGCGAGCAGCTCAAGCGCGGCCAGAGGCGGCTGGCCGGCGAGCGCGGGGCACCGGCTGAGGACGCCGTGGTCGCCCACGTCGAGGCTGACGAGCATGCGCTCGGCCGGCAAGGCGTCGCGGATCGCCCGCAGGGCGCCGAGGTCGGGCAGCGTCTCGGTGCCGACGATCACTCGCGCGGCTCCGGCCTCGAGGAGCCGGGACGCGGCCTCCTCGTCGCCGACCCCCGCGTCCACCCAGGGTTCCGCCCCGAGACGCTCCCGCAGCTCACGGACGACGTCGCGATGGTCGCCCGTGCCGGCGATGGCGTCGAGGTCGGCGACGTAGAGGGCCCTGCCGTCGGACTCGAGGCACAGGGCCCGCGCTATCGCCAGCGGGTCGCTGCCGGCGACGAGGGCGCTGCGCACGGCGTGGTAATGCTGCCGTTCGCCGCGCAGCCCGTGCACCACCCGACCCCCCATGAGGTCTAGGACCGGAATGGCATCCACGTCGCCTCTCCCTTCTGCGATCCTGGTACACGAGTACGTCACCGGCGGCGGATGGCCGGCGCCCGACCTCCCGCCCGGGCTCGCCGAGGAGGCGCTGGCCATCTTGCGCGCCCTGCTCGCCGACCTGCGGGCCTGGGGCAGGTTTCCCGTGGTGACCACGCGCGACCGGCGTCTCCGCACGACGGGGCTGGTGGCGGATCGCGTCGTCGATCTCGACGCCGAAGTCTACCCTACGGCCCTGCTCGAACTTGCCCGCGACTGCGGGGCGGCGCTCGTCGTCGCCCCAGAGGGCGGAGGTGCTCTCGGACACCTGAGTTCGCTGGTGTTGGACGCCGGCGTCTGCCTGCTCGGCAGCCTGCCGTCGGCGGTGGCCGTGGCCGCGGACAAGTGGGAGTGCCACCGCCGCTTCGCGCAGGCCGGCTTGCCGACACCGGAGACCGCCTGTGTCGCGCCGGCCGCCGCCGTGGCGGCGGCCACGCGGCTCGGCTACCCGGTCGTCGTCAAGCCGCTCGACGGCGCCGGTTGCGACGGGGTCGGCCTCGCCACGAACGACGGCCTTCTCGGAGCGGCCCTTCGGCAGCCGGCGCTGCGAGGGTCGGCGTCGGTCCTCGTGCAGCGGTACGTGGAAGGCACCGCGGCCAGCGTCTCGTTGCTGGTCGCCGGCGGTCGCTCGACCGCGCTCAGCCTTAACGGGCAGCGGGTGCGCGCGGGCATCCCGTTCGCGTACGATGGCGGAGTTGCTTCATTGTCTCATCCACGGCGCGCGGAGGCATGCGAGCTCGCGCAGAGGGCCGTCGCCCTCGTTCCGGGCCTTCAGGGGTACGTGGGGGTGGACCTGGTGCTTGACGAGGAGATCTGCTGGCTGATCGAGATCAACCCGCGGCCGACGACGTCGTACGTGGGACTACGCCGCGTCATCGACCTCAACATGGCCGCGGCGATCTGGCGCGCGTGCTGGGACGGCTCCTTGCCCGCCGCGGTGAACGTGCCGCCCCCCGCGGTGTTCGGAAAGAGGTGGGCTGATGACTCGTGAGCCGCTGGTGACCGTCGGCTGGGATGTGGGCGGTGTCCAGGTCAAGGGCGCCCGGGTGGAGTCGCGCGCCGGCGCTCCGTGCGCGGTGCGGACCGCCGTGCGTCCGTTCGAGGTGTGGCGCGGCCGCGAGCGACTCCCCGGCGTCCTCAGGGAGGTGGCCGGGGAGCTCGAGATCGGCCCCGCCGCGCCGCTCGCGCTCACCATGACGGCCGAGCTCTCGGACGCCTTCAGAAGCAAGCGGGAAGGAGTGCTGTTCGTGATGGACGGGGTCCGCGAGGCGTTTCCGCGGAACCCCGTGTTCGTGCTCGACTGCCGTGGCGAGTTCGCGGCGCTGCGCGAAGCCCGCTCGCGCCCGCTCGATTTCGCGGCCACGAACTGGGTGGCCGCGGCCCTGTTCGCGGCATCGCGCGTCGACGACTGCATCCTCGTGGACGTGGGGAGCACGACCACCGACATCGTCCCCATCAGAGGTGGGTGTCTCGTCTGTGAGGGCCGCACTGACCTCGCCCGTCTCATCGCCGGCGAACTGGTGTACACCGGCGTGCTGCGCACCAACCCCAACACGCTGGCGGCCACGGTCCCCGTGCGAGGACGTCCCTGCCGGGTCGCGGCCGAGCACTTCACGGTGATGGCCGACGCCTACGTGCTGCTGGGGCGCCTGAGCGCGGCGGACTACACCTGCTCCACTCCTGACGGGCGGGACGCCTCGCCCGCCGCTTGCGCCGAGCGCCTGGCCCGCCTCGTCTGCGGGGATCGCGAGATGCTGGGCGAGCATGAGATCGTCAACGTGGCCCGCTACCTCGTCGAACGCCAGCTGCAGGTCGTGAGCGAGGGACTTCTGCAGGTCGTGTCGCGTTGGGACGCGCCTGCCGATGTACCTGTCGCGCCCGCCGGCGCCGGCGCCTTCCTGGCGGCGGAGGTCGCCGGCCGTCTGGGCCTCGCAGTGCTCCCCGCGGGAAGCATCTGGGGGGACGAGGGCGTGGTGCTACCGGCCGCCGCCGCCGCCTGCCTGCTGGCCGCGAGCCCGGAGGTCGCACGGTGGTGATCGACGCGGTCATTAAGGTGGGCGGCAGCCTGAGCCGCGGCGCGTGCCTGCCGGAGCTGGGCGCGCGCCTCGTCGAGCTGGGCCGCGCCCATCGTCTGCTGGTGGTGCCGGGCGGCGGCGCCTTCGCCGACGTGGTGAGGGAGCACGACGCGCGGTTCGGCCTGCGGCCGAGCACCGCGCACTGGATGGCCGTCCTCGCCATGGACCAGTACGGTCATCTGCTCGCCGACCTGGCGCCCGGCTGTGCGCTCGTGCGCACGCTCGACGAGGCGCACGCGTGCCTCGCCGGCGGGGGCGTCGCCGTGCTCCTCCCGTCAGAGTCCTTGCGGCGCGCCGACGCCCTGCCTCACAGCTGGTCGGTGACCTCCGACTCCATCGCCGCGTGGCTGACCGGGCGGGTGGGTGCGCGCCTCCTGGTGCTCCTCAAGGATCGCCACGGCATGGCGAGCCTGGCGCCCGTGGCGTCGTCTGCGCCGCCGGGCGCCATGACCGTCGCCGAGCTGGCCGCCGCCTCCGGCGTCGACGGGCACCTGGCCGAACTGCTCGGCGACCCGGCTTTCGACCTCTGGATCATCGATGGCGGGTGCCCCCAGCGGCTGACCGAGCTGCTCGAGACGGGGAGGACGGAGGGGGTCAGGCTTGCGCGATCAGGTCTTTGAGCCGCAGCACCGCCTCGCGGTCGACGCTGCCTTCCCGGCGGCCACCGCGGCAGGCGGCGCCACGAAAGCCGACGATGTCCGGCGCCAGCTCGCGCAGGCGCTGCATGTCGGAGGTTCGCAGCGAGCCGGCCAGGGCGCAGACCAGACCGGCCTCGCGGCAGCGCGCCACGAAGCTCTCGAGCTCCGCCGCGCCGAGCTCGGTCAGGAGAGTCCCGCCGGCCTTCGCGGCTGTGTCTATCATGCAGCCGTCGGCGCCGGCCTCGGCGGCGACGGCCGGCAGCTCGAGGGGAGGGAGCGAACCGGTCTTGCGCGCGTCGGCGTAGGCGGTCGCCATGATGCGCACCGCGGGGTCCTGGTCGCGCCCCGCGCGACACACCGCGGAGAGCAGGGCGAAGGCCTCGTCGTGGTCGCGCGGCCACAGGAGCCCGACCTTGACGTACTGAACGCCGCAGCTCGCGGCCCCCGCCGCCGCGAGGGCGGCCATCCCGGGCAGGTTGGGGACGTCGCCGATGGCCGCGCTCACGGGGATGTCGGCCGGCGTGATCTCGCGCACGCGTCGGATCACGTGCGGGAAGTTGGCGCCCAGCGAGCCCTCGCGCGGGTTCTTGACGTCCACGATGTCCGCGTGCCCGGCCACGGCGGGGCCGACCTCGTCCTCGCGGACCACGCTGATGAGTAGCTCCATGTCGGTCGCCCTTCGCCTCTCCTTGATGACCGCCAGCGTACATGCGTCCGTGAGCGCGGCACAAGCGGGGGGCTGAGCGTGTCGGCGGCAGATCGTCGGGGCGCGTCGGCCTTGGAGGGGGCCGCCGTCGAGACCGTGGCTGGCCTGATCTTCACGGTCAAGGGGGTCGTGCACCCCCCGGACCGGGTCGTGGCCTACCTGCGGTACGTGCCCGACCCGCGCGGGGAGCGGGTGCGCGGCCGGGAGCGATACCGCCGGGTGTACAGCGTCGCCGAGCAGGAGGAGGCGCTGCGCGCCTGGGGTCTGTCGTATCTTGCCGACGATCCCGCGCTCGGCGTGCCCGTTGAGGCCGTTCCTTGGGAGGACGTGGCGCGCGTTTACGACCCGCGCGAGCGGCTGCAGCGGCTCCGCGCCGTCGGGCCCGACGGCCCGCTCACGGAGGACGCGCTGGCCCTTGCGGAGCTGCTGCGCGACGCCGCCGGCGTGCCGCCGGCGGCGCTCGGATTGACCGGCTCCCTGCTGTTCGACCTG
>Ga0075525_10000449_pt1 | contig 14077 bp, 13 predicted proteins | sample NGEPertwo_FD_74795 | JGI IMG/M metagenome (GOLD analysis project Ga0075525, IMG submission 74795) | Arctic peat soil microbial communities from the Barrow Environmental Observatory site, Barrow, Alaska, USA - NGEE Permafrost154B-two | ecosystem: Environmental > Terrestrial > Soil > Wetlands >...
ACGCGGCGCAGGCGCCGCTAGAGCGCTTGGCGGCGCTGCTCCGCGTGGGCGATCAGGAGGCCGCCCTTGCTCTGGCCGCGTCCGAAATCGAACTCCAAACCCTGCCCGACTTCGGTCCGGTGGTGTCGCCTACGCCCCCGGTGGTGTCGCCTTCGCCGCTTGGTCCGCGCGGTCGGGCCGATGCATGGTCGCTTGCATTTCTCGGCCATCTGACCTCGGCCCAGCTGGGGCGGGTCTTCGCCGCGGCCGACGTCTCGCTCGCTTCTTCGGTATTCCCCGAGGCAGTGGGACTGGTGACGACCGAGGCGCTCGCCGCGGGAGCGCTGCCCATCGCGAGCTACCACAGCGGTTTGGCTTCGGCGGTCGACGTGGTGGCCGATTCCCTGGCTGATCCCGCCCTCAAGGCCCTGACCTCCGGCCGCTGGCTGACGGAGGAACTCGCCCGTCTCACCGTGCACGCGCTGGAGCGCTATCCCACGGCGAACCCCGCCTTCCGCTCGCGGCTTCACGAACTCTGTCGCCTGAGGTTTCCCTCATGGGAGCAGGTGGCGAGGCGCTATCTGGAGCTTGCCAGGGGAGGCTGAACCGGGCCGGAACTCGAGACTCTGGAGCACCGTGCGGGCCTCGCTCTCGCCCTGCGGAAGCCCATCATCCAATCCTGTAAGTATTGTCCGACAGCCTCCAGTTTTTTCGCTTTGGGTTTCGGCATTCTTGTCGGTGGAGCGGTGGTTGTCGAGGCCGGAGGGATCCGTCTGCTGGGGGACGTGGACTACTCGGGGCTGGTCCGGGGAGACGGTTCCCCGGGGTCCCGCCGTGCAGGGCACGTCATCAGGTCTGTCGCACACTAGTTTTCGCTGCTTATACGACCGCACGGCACTGAGAATACTTTGGCTTGACGCAGTATCGTCCGCTCATCCCCAACCATGAACCGTTAATATGGTCAGGCCAAAAAGGAGCCTTGCTCATGGACGCTCACCTAGGTTACGGTTTCAACCGAGGCAATAGTGGATAGTCAGCCTTTCTTCACCCAGCAAACCCGATCGTGCCTTGCCTTAGGCATTGCCTGGCTTGGAGATCTTATCGTTCTGGGGGGTGGGGAACCACTGGGAGGAGGTGGTCGCAGTAGATGCTGGCTGATGAGCAAGAGGCAGAAACGGGGCCCGAGGAAAACTCTCTGGGAAAGGGAATCATGTCTATGCAGTATCGAAAGAGCAACATATTTGGGATTAGGGTCGTTCTCGCGCTCGTAATCATTCTAGCGATGGCGTCATTCGCGTTGGTCGGCTGTGGAGACGATGAGGTAGCCACGGACGAGACTGAGGGAACGACCGTCGAGGATACGAGTGCGGGCACGGAGTCGACAGACGGCGCTAGCGCAGAAGCGCCCGAGAATGTGCCCGACGAGCCACTGAAGATCGGCCTTCTGGTTGCGCGCTCCGGCGTTACTGCACCGGTCGGCGAAGCCGCGCATCGAGCAGTGGAATGGTGGGCAGAGCGCGTGAATGCGGACGGGGGAATCCTTGGCCGACAGGTCGAACTCCTCGTGGAAGAAGAAAGTAATCCGCAGGACACGGTTGACCGGATGCGCAAACTGGTTCTCGAAGATGAGGTAAGCGCTGTGCTGGGCCTCATCTCGACGGGCGTGTCCCTCGCCACCGCACCGATCGCCGAGGAGCTCGAGACACCGCTCTTGATGTGGGACGGCACCACGCAAGACGGCGTCGAGGAGACCATGCCGGACCCGGCGTACACGTTCCGGAGCACAGACAACGAGACGGAGGCTATCGCCGCCGCCGTCCTTACTGCCAAGTACTTCCCGGACACCAAGCGCATCGTGGGGATTGCCAACGACTATTCCTACGGTCACGACACCTGGAACACCTATCAAGCGGTTCTTTCGAAGTACATGCCTGATGTGGAGTTCGTGGATGCGCTGTTCCCAGAACTCGGAGCGACAGAATTCGCCTCCCACATCACCGCGATCCAACAGTCGGGTGCCGACCTGCTGTTCAACAGCTTTTGGTCCGGAGATGCGCCGGTCTTCATGAAGCAGGCCGCTGCGGTGAACCTCTTCGACGATATGAACGCCGTGTTCACTACCGCAGGAGGCGTCCATACCTCACTGGAGCAGGACTTTGTCCCCGAAGGGATGCTCCTGGGTTACAACACCTTCTACTTCGATATGCCGGAAAAGAGTGATCTCCTCGAGGAGTTCCTGGCTGATTACCAGGAGGCTTACGGCGACTACCCGATGTATGAGGCGAATAACGCCTATTTCACTGCTGTTGCCTATAAAGCTGCGGTTGAGGCGGCATACGAGGAAGCCGGAGAGTGGCCGAGTAACGAGCAGGTGGCTGAAGCGCTCGTCGGCATCGAGGTCGAGTCTCTGTCGGGAATGATGCACTACGATGACAGCAAGCGGATGCAGGGCGACTTCTTCCAGGGCATCACAGTTCACAGCGAAGACTACTCCTTTGCGACCATAGATCCGGTTGAACAGCTGTCGACCACAGACATTATGAAGCCGACCGCAGATACGGATCTACTGCAGTGGATCGATGAGAGCTTCCCGAAGGAAGGGCTGGTCGAGTAGTCAAAAGAAGGTCTCGTCGAATAGCCGTTAGTTAGCAGCTATCACCGAGGCAGAAGGAGCAGAATGGGTGACGTCGTAAGCATCCTGATGAGCGGTTTGTTCTCCGCGGCCATCCTTTTCTTGGTGGCTGCTGGGCTGCAGCTCGTCTTCGGGGTTATGAAGATCTTCAACCTCGCGGTTGGTAGCTTCTACGCTTTGGGTGCTTTCTTCGGCGCTACCCTCGTTAATTGGGCTGTGGGAGAAGGTCTCCCACAGCCCTTATTCTTCTTTGGGCTTCTGATTGCCGGCATTCTTCTCGGGGTCATAGGGCCGGTGATCGAGCGTCTCCTTCGGCCTATCTATGACCGGGATGAGGCCTTCCAGCTGCTACTCACCTTCGCCATCGTCTTGATGCTCGAAGACATCACCATGATGATCTGGGGCTCACAACCGAGATCCACCGGCAGCCTCTACCTCGTCTATGGAACCGTGAACCTTCTGGGTGCGACGGTTCCGGTCTATAACCTCTTCGTGATTGCAGCCGCGGGAACGATCGCTGTGGGGATAGGACTTCTGCTCTCGCGAACGGCATTCGGCCGGGTTCTGCGTGCGGCCGCCGACAAACGGGAGATGGTTCAGTCTCTTGGCGTAAATACCCGCCGGCTCTACGTCATCGTCTTCAGCCTAGGTGTAGTTCTCAGCACCATCGGGGGAGCACTCGTGATTCCGGTGACCGCCACGATGAGTGAGATGGGGGTCGAGCTGATAGTGGAGGCGTTTGCCGTGGTGGTCATCGGCGGTCTCGGCAGTATGCGCGGCGCACTCGTTGGCGCGCTAGTAGTAGGTTACGTCACGACCTTATCCATCAACTATTACCCGCCCATTGAAATGCTGGTGATATACCTGGTCGTAATCGTCGTACTTGTGATTAAGCCTCGCGGACTCTTCGGGGGTGAAACCGCATGAGCACACCCACCGAAAGAACAACCGGAAGCACCGAGGTTAAGCATCCCGACGGTAAAGGAATCGGTTTGTGGCTGAAGCTCGCGCTTGTCCTCTTGGGCATTGTCTTGCTGGCCCTGCTTCCGCAGGTACTTTCGCGGTATTACATCATTCTGATGATGCCCTTCTTTGCTTACTCCATCGCCCTTCTGGGCTTGAATTTGCTTTTTGGATATACTGGACTTATCTCGTTCGGCCACGCCCTGTTTATAGGGGTAGGCGCCTACTCGGCCGCCTTCCTGATGCGGGATGGCGGTCTCGAGTACATGGAGCCGCTCATACTGCTCTCGCTCTTGGGCGCGGTGATCGTAGCCGTGCCGGTGGGGCTCCTCGCCGTGCGGTACATAGGCATCTACTTTGGCCTTCTCACCTTGGCCTTTGGGATGCTTTTTTACTCTTTCTTACTCAAGTTTTACTCAATCACCAGCGGCGACCAGGGTATCCGAGTTGAAAAGCCGATTTTGTTAGGATTTATAGATACTACCGGTATTGATTATTTGACCGGTCCCTTCTATTACTACTGCTTGGGTCTACTTGTAGTAATGGCTCTTGTCATGTGGCGGATTGTGAAATCGCCCTTTGGTCTTACCCTTCGCTGCGTCAGAGACAATTCGGTTAAGGCCGAGTCCTTGGGCATAGGCGTATACCGTTACCGTTTCTACGCGTTCTTGATATCGGCCATCTACGGCGGGGTCGCGGGAGTTATTCTCGCTGTCTCCGTGGGCCAGGTCGATCCCACCATGTCCTACTGGACCTCTTCCGGCAATCTTGTCTTCATGACGCTATTGGGTGGATTCACCAGCTTCTTTGGCCCCATCGTCGGCGCCGGTGCCTTTATTTTGCTTCAGGATCAGGTGATGTCATTGTGGGAGTACTGGAGGTTGGTGTTTGGGGCCATCCTCGCCCTCATCGTCATTTTCGCGCCGTCTGGCCTAATGGGACTTCTCACCATGGGTTGGAAAAAGGTGGTGAGGTAGATGCTTCACGCGGTCGACGTCCATAAGAACTACGGTGATTACGTGGCAGTGGCCGGAGTCACTCTTTTCATCGACGAAGGGGAGTTCGTTTCCATAGTCGGTCCGAACGGCGCCGGCAAAACTACCCTCATCAATGTTCTTACCGGTCTTCTTCAACCCACCGCCGGCCATGTGCATTACAAGGGGCACGACATCAGTGGGGCAGGACCGGTCAAACTGGCACAGTTGGGGATGGCGCGCAGCTTCCAGCTGGTGGCGGTTTTCGCCGAGCTTACGGTGATGGAGGTACTCCAGGCAGCGTCGCTCACGCGGCTCGGACGCGGTATGCGCCTCTTCCATTCCTTGGGCTCGGACCGAGAGGTTCGGGAGAACGCAGAGCACATCGCGTCACTCTTTGGCCTGCAGGATCAGCTTGGTGTGAAGTCGGGGCAACTTCCTCAGGGCAACAAGAAACTGCTCGATGTCGCCTCAGCCTTTGCTCTTTACCCCGAGATCATTCTTCTCGACGAACCCACCAGCGGAGTGAGCACCTCCGATAAACACCGAATTATGGAGACGCTCGTTGTCGCGTCGAAAGAGATTGGGATCAAGTCGATCATTCAGGTAGAACACGATATGGACATCGTCTTTGGTTACTCCGACCGAATTGTCGCTCTCTATGAGGGAAGGGTCCTTGCCGACGGCTCGCCCCAGGAGATCGAGTGTAACGAAGAGGTGATGCGCAACATCATCGGACGGGAGCCGGTTCGTAATGCTTGAGATCAAGGATCTGGATGTTTTCATCCAATCGAGCCACATTCTCCAAGATGTGTCTTTGTCGGTTGGGGAGAGCGAACTGGTGTGTCTTGTGGGACGGAATGGAGCTGGGCGCACCACCATACTGCGGAGTGTCCTGGGCTTTATCCGACCAGACAGCGGTTCGATCAAATACGGCGGGCAGGAACTGATCGGACTTGCTCCCTACGAGATTGCAAGCCTCGGCATAGGGTATGCGCCCGAGGGCAGCGCTATCTTCTCGGACCTCACCGTAGAAGAGAACATCCAAATCTCGACTTGGACCAGAAAGACGGGAAGGTCGGGGGAGGAGCGGATCGAAACGGCACTCGAGATATTCCCCGTGCTGCGCAAGTATCTTCGGCGAAAAGGCGATCACATGAGTGGAGGAGAGAGGAAGATGCTCTCCATCGCCAGAGCGTTGGCCTTGGATCCTGAGTTTCTCGTTCTGGACGAGCCCTTTGAGGGACTCTCGCCCGCGATCATTCCCCAGGTTGCCGAAGGAGTGTCTGCCATTACCAAGATGGGCCACTCCGTCCTTATGGCGGAATCAAACATAGCCCATGTGCCCGAGTGGGCGGCGAAGGTGTTCGTTATAGAACGGGGCGAGATCATCTTCGAAGGCAGACCGGCGGAGGTGTATGAGCACAAAGAGGTGCTCGATGTAATCGGAGGATCTGGCAACGACGAAAGGATATGCACGACATGACTCCTAGAGAAAGGGTTCTTGCCGCGCTCAACCGGCAGGTCCCGGACAGAGTGCCGTGGGTGGAGAACGATATCGAGGAGAGTCTCCAGGTTCGGCTCATGGGAAAGGCGGAGTATACGCCCCCGGAGCTCTGCGAGAAGTTGGGGCTCGACGGGTTCGGCTACCACTTTCCTTTCAAAGGGCAAGCCGTAGCTGGCCAAGCACTGCAAGCGGGCGAGAGCTACAAGGACTCTTATTACTATCCCCAGAAGGTCACTTTCGACTTCTTCCCACCCTGGATTGCCGAAATGGGGAGCGATCCGAGTACCGGCCGCACTTACGTGAAAAAGGGCCTTTTGACCTCCCGAGACTCCCTCGAGCTTTTTGAGGAATTCCTTCCCGATCCCGACCATCCGGCGCGCTACGAACAGGTGCAGAAGTGGTTGGAAGAGTACCGGGGAGACTATGCCGTCTTCGCACGGATTCGGCTGGGAGCGGCATCTACCATCGAATCGATGGGTCTCGAACAGTTCGCCTACGCGCTAATGGACGACCCTGGGCTTGTTCATGAGGTGCACCGCCGTTTCTCCGAGTGGACGGCCAGGGTGGTAGAGCATCTCAATCAGATGGACTTTGACTTCCTCTGGGCGAACGACGATATCGCGGGCAATCTTGGCCCCTTCATGTCGCCGGCGGACTTTCGCGAGTATTTCATACCGCACATGAAGGTCGCCGCAGATGCCATAGAGAAGCCCTGGGTATATCACAGCGACGGCAACCTGTTCCCGGTACTTCCCGACCTGCTAACGCTGGGAATGAATGCCGTTCACCCGATCCAACCGGCGGCGATGGATATAGAGAAGATGAAGGCAGAGTACGGAGAACAGGCCTGCATCGTCGGCAACATCGACCTGGATTACACGCTCACCAGAGGAACTCCGGACGAGGTGGACGCCGAGGTGAAACGGCGAATCGAGGTTGTGGGTCGAGGCGGCGGATACATCATAAGTAGTGCCAATAGCCTGCCCGACTACTGTAAAGAAGAGAACGTGTGGGCCATGTCTGAAGCCATCAAGAAGTATGGCCTCTACAATCGCGACTAGTTGAAGGGATACATGATGCCTAACTATGAGGAGCTGAACGAGGCCGTAATCGTGGGTGACCGGGACAAGGTCGCGGAATTGACCCAGAAAGCCATAGACGAGGGAGCTCCCCCGCGGGAAGTGCTTGACAAGGGCCTGGTCGTCGCCATGGACGAGGTGGGCCGCAGGTACCAGACGGGGGAGTTCTACTTCCCGGAAATGCTCAGGGCGGCCCGGTCCATGTACTCCGGTCTCGATCTGTTGAGGCCGATGCTCGCGGCTTCTAAAGATGAAGGAAGGGGCACCGTCGTTCTTGGGACGGTCAAAGGCGACCTCCACGATATTGGCAAGAACATCTTGGGGGCGCTTTTTGAGGGCGCCGGATACGAAGTGGTCGACATCGGAATAGACGCCAATCCTCAGAAGTTCGTCGACGCGGTGAAGGAGCACGAAGCCAAGTTCGTGCTTATGTCCGCTTTGCTGACGACTACGATGGAGGAGATGAAGAAAACCATTCTGGCTCTTGCTGATGCGGGGGTTCGCGAAAGCGTCGTCGTAGGGATAGGAGGGGCTCCGGTCACCGAGCAATTCTCGCAAGAGATCGGAGCGGACTTCTATGCGACAGACGCTGCCAGTGCCGTGGCCAAGGCGAGGGAGTTCAACTAGCCTAAGGGTCTAACGAGAAGCGGCGGCGAGGGCGCACCGTCTGTATGGCGGTCGCGCCCCTTTCCCTTACTTTGGCGAAGCGTGAGATCACCCGTCCAAGTCCCGCGCGAGGTGGAATTCTGCGAGAACCAGCACCACTGTTGATTCAAGGGCCAACGGGGAATCGCTGGGCCTGGGACCTGTAGGGACGCGGCGAGCTCAGCTCCGAGGAGATGGTCAAGCTCAATCGGGAACCGACCGAGCACGGGGGCCCCGCTCTTGGCGGTGGGCTGCACTTCGCCTACCTCATCAATGCGCTGAAGAGCATTTTGGAGACGTGCAGCCTGGTGGCAGGAGCGTCGGGCTCGAAGCTCGTGGCCGTCTTGCCCTCGATCAGACCGTTGAATTTCGCCTTGGCCACGAGGGCCTGGTCTTCCGCCGCCACGTCCGTGAACCCGTCCCGGTATCCGGGGGGAGGATCGGCCAGAGAGGTGGCCGCGCTGTTCACTATGAGGCGCACCAGTTCGATCCGGGTCAGGTTGCCAAGCAAATCCTCGGGCTCACCGTAGATGTACCCGATGGTCTGGGCCAGGTCGGCCCGCCGCCCAGGGTCTTCGAGGGTGTCGCGGTTATTCCAATATCCCCCGACCACATGAGGCAGGGCGAGGTGGGCAACCCAGGGATAGAAATCGTTGGAGCTCACGACCTCTGCAAAGGGCGGAGGGGGGGTGAGCAGGAAGATCTCGGAGTCGGTGCCGTCCCAGCCGCTCCACACCACCCTGTCACCGTCGATTTGCGGCAGCCAATCGCCGCGGTCGTTGTCGGTTAGGCGGCGGGTGCCGTTCCGGTCGTGGAGCAGAATCTCGTAATCTGCGTCGTCCGCGCGGGATTGCCACACCACCGTACCGCGGCTTATCTGGGGTGACGAGTTGTCGTATCCGTTGTCGGTCAGCTGCCGGGTGTTGCCGCCGTCGTAGAGGAAGATCTGCCAGCCGGGCCCGACCCTTCCCTGCCACACCACCTGACCGTCGTCGATCGCCGGGTTGGTGTCGGGATACTCGTTGTCGGTAAGCTGCCGAACGGTGGTGCCGTCGTACAGGAAGACCTCGGAATCCCCGGCGTTAGCACCGTGCCACACCACCTGGCCTTGGTCTATGCAGGGGGCTCGATCATCGTAGTCGTTGTCGGTGAGCCGACGGATGTTGGCGCCGTCGTAGAGGAAGATCTCCCTGGAGCCGCCGTCCCCGCCCTCCCAGGTCACCTCGCCCTGTGCGATTTGCGGGTACATGTCGTCCTGGGTGTTGTCCGTCAGTTGCCGGAGAGAGGCGTTGTCGTAGAGGAAGATCTCGAAGTCCTCAGCATCGACGCGCGCCATCCAAACGACCTGACCCTGATCGATCTGGGGTGACCTGCCGGTGGCATCGCTCTCGGTCAGCCGGCGCGTGGCGCCGTCCTCGAAGAGATAGATGTGACCATCGTCGCCCTCCCACACCACCCGGCCTTGATCGATAGCGGGAAACCGGTCCTGACGGTCGTTGTCGGTGAGTTGGACGGGGTTTGCCCGGGCAGACGGGGCTGCGACCGGCAGTGTTGACACCGCGCCGAAGAGCACCGTCAAGGTCAGGACGGCGAAGAACCTGGTCGGCGAAGCCCCGATGGTTTCTCCAATCATTCTTCCGGGCCAACTTTCCGGTCCAATGAAGTAGCTATTTCCGTTGTGCAGGGTTTGAAAGCAGTCGAAGTGGAGCAATCCGCTTGGCCCTGCACTTCACCAAATGGTGTAGCCTGACGAATGGAACAATGAGGCCACTTCGGTCTCTACCCTGACGGTTCATTGAAATCTCTCTCTTGGGAATCACAGGTGCGGCTTACTCCGGCACTCTTTATGCGCTACTGGCTGCCCGTGCTGATCTGGCTCGGGGTCATCGCCGTGCTCTCCACCGACGTCGCCTCCCAGTCCAACACCTCCGGCACCCTGCATTCGGTTCTGGCCGCTCTGGCCCCGATCGTGCCGCTGAGATTGGAGGGCTCTTTGGGCGTCGATGACGTGATCGGGGCAATGAGACAGACCGGGCACCTCTTGGAGTACGGCGTGCTGGGCTTCCTGCTCTGGCGGGCGCTCCAGGGAACCACGAGGCTCGCGACGAGTTCCATCCTGGCCATCACGATCACGGTCGCCCTGTCGGTCGCGCTTGCGGATGAATACCACCAGTCCACGACCCCGGCCCGGACGGCCTCCGGCCTGGACGTCCTCACGGATACCGTGGGCGCCGGAGTCGCGGCTTTGGTCCGCCGCTTGGGCCCGTCGGAGCCGGAGCGGAGAGGACGCCTAGGCCTGCTACCGGAAGCCGGCCTCGCGCAGGGCGGCCACCACCATGCTCTTGGGTGGTGCGGCGGAGTAGCCCTCGGCGGTGAAGTACGCGCGGCAGCCCAGTCCGCCCACCTGCATGTCTCGGACGGCGGGATCCACGTCCTGTCCGTCCAGGTGGATGGCGGGGCCGCCGACGAAGTTGTGCTCCCGGGACTGTTCCTCGGTTTCGATCAGGACTTCCTCGACCGCTTCACCGTAGTCTAGGCCGAATTCGGCCAGTGCTTCCGTGAGCACCGAGCGGGCCGCCCTCGTGTTTTCCGGAGCGCACTGATCGGTGTGCAGCAGGCGAATCTGCGCTTTGTCGGCCATCCTCAGCCTCCGTCCCAACAACGTTTCGCGTACGCGGGGAAGTATACCCCCGGTAGGTACCAATTTCAGACTGCACCCCACATCACGGGCTGGAGCAGCGCAGGGCGCAGGAGGAATGGGACTCGGAAACCATGGTGTAGGCCACGCGATTGCGGGTAGTTGGTCGGGCGGCGGACTCAAGGCCCACGCGGCCCCAAGCTCGGTAAGGTAACTCCAGTGCTCAATGCCCTCAGATCGACGTGTTCCGTCCCCCGTACCGGTCGCCGGGGGACCTTTGCCGGCCTGCTCGTGCTGGCCTTCGCGGCCGGGGCGCTACCCACCGCGCAACTCGTGGTGCGGCGGGCCCTTCCGGAGCAGCGGGTCGCCTTCAGGCAGGCCAATCCGGGCAGTGCCACGGTCCGCCGGGTGATGGGCCCGAGGCCCGCCCTTGTGGTGCTGGTTCTGGAGGTCGCCAAGGCCGCGCTCCCGGTGCTTCTGGGCCGTTTCTTGGGTCTGAGCCGGGACCGCCGGGCCGCATTGGCCTTCACGCCCATCCTGGGAAACCAGCTGATAGTCCGAGGCAAGGGCGCCGCGGCGGCTCTGGGGGGCTCCCTGGCCCTGGATCCGAAAACCATGTTCATCCTGGCCCCGGGCATCATCGCGGGCTGGGTGGCCGGGCTCCACGCCCCTTCGATGGCCGGCTTTTACGCGGCGTATCCGATGGTGAAGCGACTCCTCGGGCGCTCCCGCGGGGAGGTCGGCTGGTCCGTCATGACCGTAGTCGCCCTCTTTGTGGCTCGTGCCCTCGGCCATGGGCGAAGCTCGGCCACGCTCAGTCCTCGGGTGCTGGGAGTCCGGCTGCTTTTGGACCGCGACCCGGGGTAAGCGCGCGGCCCGGCCGATGAGTGCAGACGGTCAGTTGGACTAGACCTATTCTGCCCGGCGGCCCCAGAACTCGATCTCGCTCAGGGCGATGTCGGGAGGAAGGGTGGTGCCTCCCCCAGCCGGCACTCCGGAGCCGGGGTAGACCTCGAGGATTTCCAGGCGAACCTCGGAGGTCTCCCCGAAGGCGCGTTCGATGGTCTGTTGCGTCCTGCTGTCCGCGAGCACCACTTCGTGAGGTTCACCGTCGGCCACGATCCGCACGCGGCGCAGCCGGTGGTTCTGTCCCCAGCGCTCCTCCTTGTCGTAGCCGTTGATGAGGCTCACGGCCACCAACTCGATGGGTTGATCGAACTCGTATACGAGCCAGGGGGCCTCGGTCGGGGAAAAGCTGGTCTGGGGTCGCAGGCCTGCGGGTAGGTCGCTGTTCCAGGCGGTCTCGGGGTCGCCGTCGATGGTGTTCTCGGGGCCGTAAGTGATCTCGCCGGTGTCTTCCAACCGGCTGGAGGCGCGGGCCGAGGTGGGCTCGATCTCGAGGACGGGAACCGTCGGGGTTTCGGTGCCTGTGGTGGCGGCGCCGCCGGTCGAAGTCCCCGCGTCGCTCGTCGAGGCCGTGTCTTCGTTCGGGTCGCCGGCGTCCTGGTCCGTGGTTGCGCTGCTATCGTCGACCGCGACCGGGGCGGGTGGCTCATAGAGGACAGTGCCCAGGATGACCCCCAGGACGCCGACGGCAACCGCGCCAAAGATGATGATCAGGGGGAGCAGCCAGCCGGGGCGCCGACCCACCGCCGGGATCTCCGCGGTATCTTCGTCCGGGTCGGAACGACCGATGAAGGCCACTATTTGGCTCTCCTCTCTGCTTGGTGACGCCGCGCGACCGGCCTGCACGGGCCCAGTAGGCGCTGTCACTGTCATCCATGATCCTGAGCCATAGGCGCCAGGCGCGTCAAGGCAATGATCCTTAGCCGTAGGGCGTTCGGCGAATCAAGGTAGAAGGAGTAGTCTTCCCGATTCACCGGGGTTGCTGCGGCTCACCCGGCTCACCGCCGTTCGGGCTGCTCACGTGGCCTCGCGCCGCTCACGACGCGGAGCCCCGTTGACTTCGTTGGCTCGGTTCACTTAACTGGAGTCCAGCATTATGCGATTCACCTTTGTACATGCCGCAGATCTGCACCTCGACACCCCTTTCCAGGGGATCGGGCAGGTGTCCCCCGAGGTGGCCGAACTGCTTCGCGACGCTTCCCTGGATGCTTTCGATGCTCTTGTCGACCACACCCTGCAAGCCGGCGCGAGCTTCCTGCTCTTGGCCGGCGACATCTACGACGGCGCGGAACGCGGTCTGCGGGCCCAACTGCGCTTCGTCAAAGGGCTCGAGAAGCTGGCAGAGCGCGGCGTGCCGGTCTTCATCTGCCACGGCAACCACGACCCGTTGGGCGGCGCCTCGCCCAACGCCGCCCCGCTAAGTGCCGACCCGTTGGGCGGCGGCCTCGCACAGAAGGGGAGCGGTTGGAGCGCGGTTCGTTCCTGGCCGGAAAACGTGACCATCTTTGGCGCTGACCAGGTGCGCCGGATCGCCGTGGAGCAGGCGGGCTCTGCGATCGCCCAGGTGTACGGCATCAGCTACGGCCGGCGCGACGTGACCGAGAACCTGGCCCTTCGCTTCTCGAGGGAAGAGGGCGAGGGCCTCCACGTGGCCATGCTTCACGCCAACGTGGGATCGAACGCCGAGCACGCCGCCTACAGTCCCTGCTCCCTGGACGACCTGCGGGACCGGGGCATGGACTACTGGGCGCTGGGCCACGTTCACAGCCGCCGCGTGCTGCACGAGGGCGGGCCCTGGGTGGTCTATCCCGGCAACACCCAGGGGCGCAGCTTCAAGCCGTCCGAGCAGGGCCAGAAGGGTGCCTACCTGGTCGAGGCCGACGGCAACCGCGTGCGCGGGCTGAGCTTCCTGCAGACCGAACGGCTGCGCTTTCGCCGGGAGGGCTTGGACGTTTCCCGGTTCGACGATCTGGCCGATCTGCGGCGGGGTCTAACCGAGTTCGCCGCAGCGGCGCGCGCGGATTGCGGTACGGCCGGCTTGATCCTGGACGTCCGGCTGGAGGGCACCGGTCCGGTTCACGCCGACCTGGCCTGCTCCGGCGGGGTGGCGGAAGTCCTGCGCGACCTGCGCCAGGAGTTCGAGGGGGAGCGGCCCCTGGTCTGGTGGGAGCGCGTGCAGGACCGCACCTCGCCGCCTGTCGATCTGGACGCCGTCCGCGCCCGCGGGGACCTGGCTTCGGAGATCTGTGCCCTGGTGGACCATAAGCTGGAGCGCCCCGAACTGGCTGAGGGTTTCCTCGATGACCTCATCTACCCGGACAAGCCCTACGCCCTCAAGCGCCATCTGGAGGAACTCACCTCCGATCAGGAAAGCGAGTTACTCGAGCGGGCGCGTCTGCGCGCCATAGAACTGCTGGACCAGGCGGACGCGTGCGAATAGACGGCTGGTACATCGACGGCTTCGGACTATTCCAGGATCGACAGCTGCGGGATCTGCCTGCCGGGCTCAACCTCTTCTTGGGGCCGAATGAGGCCGGCAAGAGCACCCTGCTCGCCTTCGTGCAGACCGTGCTCTTCGGCTTTCCCTCGGGGCAGAAGGGGAAGGCTCTCTATCCGCCGCTTGGCGGGGGTAGGCACGGGGGCCGTTTGTTCCTGCACACGGACGACGGCGCGGTCACGGTCGAGAGGTTCCAGGGGGTCAAGAAGCCGACGATCACCGCTCTTACCGGGACGGAGCTCAGCGAGTCCGAGCTG
>Ga0075525_10000452_pt1 | contig 14064 bp, 12 predicted proteins | sample NGEPertwo_FD_74795 | JGI IMG/M metagenome (GOLD analysis project Ga0075525, IMG submission 74795) | Arctic peat soil microbial communities from the Barrow Environmental Observatory site, Barrow, Alaska, USA - NGEE Permafrost154B-two | ecosystem: Environmental > Terrestrial > Soil > Wetlands >...
CCCTATGATTAAGGTTTTTTATGAGCGTCTTTTGGGTTACGGAAAACCTAAGAAAGTTGCCATTGTCGCTTGTATGCGAAAACTCCTTATCTACGCAAATGCTATGGTTCATTCGCAAAAAACATGGGACCTTTCTTTTGTCTCTTGACTTTTAACACAGTTGCTGATTACCAATCACTGTATCCACTCTTACGGCACCCAGAATAACTTCGATACAAACAAAAAATCCTCAGATACCAACCCTAATTGGTCGTCATAGCTAATCAACTGACCGCCGGGAATATTAAATAATCGCATGCCGATCCAGTAACCTGAATCATCGACTTCGGTGGTAGTAACCACGAAGAACTGTCCGTCAGGTGACCATTCCAAACGGCCGTTGATACCGTCAACGGAAGTAAGGATCTGTGCTTTCCAATCCGGCGGTGAAAATAGCCGGATATTATTGCCAAAATTCTTTCCAGAATAATCACTGCGCACCTGTCCGAGGACCAGCAGCGAATTCCGAATGGGTGACCATTCATAGTCCACCGCGATGTCGCTGCCCATATCAAGCAACTGCGGGGAATCATTGTTAATACCCGCATTTACTGCCAGTTGAAATCCGTTTTCTCCCTGGGTTAAGAAAGCCAGCCAATCCCCTGACCATGCCGGCTGCGGGTTCTGATCATTAATCAGTGCCCGGGTTTCTCCGCTGCTCAAGGAACTCACCTGGAAATCCTGTGTACAGATCGCAAAAGCAGAACAATTGCGTTTGGCCCATAGAATATGGTCTTCATCGATACTTGCATAGATAGCAACCGCATGATCCTGCAGGACTGCTGCCGCCGGCAGCGCATTTTGACCAGAAGGGTCCGCCGAAATGACCTGTGTCCCGTCACCTGCTGCTTCAATCCACAGCATAATACTGCCGTCTTCAGTCCAGCGGGCTGATGGCGTACCCATATCATAAAAAGACGAACTAAGCAGAGTCCGACTGCCTCCGTAGCGGTCGGAAAGGTAAAGGTTACTTCTCTGGTTAACCAGAATCAGGTGTCCATCTGGTGACAAATCCTGTAATTGGTAATCTGCGTCGAACAATTCTGTGCGTTCACGCGTCGCCAGGTTTAGAAGATATACCCCTTCAAAATGGTAACCTTCATTCACCCGTTTCTCAAGTGAAAAAATCAACTCATCCGAACCACCGACTGGTGTTGGTCCGGCCGTAGCTGTTGGCCATGCTGTTGGCAGAGCGGTAGTCGTTGGTGCTTTAGTCGCACTCGGTTGGGGTATTTGTGTAGGCGTATTTTCAGTTGTTGATGTTGCGCTCACAGGCACTTCAGTTGGTGTGGCTGGTTGAGCCTGGCAGGCTGCCAATAGCAGCGTGGAACAAATCAGAACGAATAGCATTTGCCTAGTTTTCATTCACCTGCCGCCATAAATTGTCAAGCGTTTCCAGTGCCGTGAATGAGCGTACTGTCCAGGCCTGGTAGCTGATATGAAAACCATCGTTGCGGACAGGGTCCATTCCATGATTTGGCAGTTCCTGAGCAGCTCGCCAGAAATTCCAGAGTGGCAAATTGTAATCATAAGCCAGTTTAGCGCTTGTCAGGTTTAAGGAATAATCACCTTCCACATTGTCGGCTTTGGTTGCCAGAATCGGCACGACACCGTGCTCAAGTAAATAATCGATAATGGTACGCATATAGGTTTCATATTGTTCCGGAGTTCGTCCCTTCCACCAGACTTCCAGGCTGATAAACGCAAATACCGGTTTATGGACCCGTACTTCACATTCAATAGGGTTCTCACCGGGTAAACAGGTCTGCGGATCTGCCCAGATTGGTGACAGCACAGCTGCGGCATTATACCCGCCTTTTACACTGTAACCATTGCGGTCGAAAGAACCGCTGAACCAGTCAATCGATTCCTGTAAATGTTCGCGTCCATCGCGCAGTTTGTACCAGCCCGGTTTGTCAAACAATCCCATAAATGCTTCACGTACGCTGTGGCAATCGCCTATTTTTGAGAAATTGTGCGGATCATTCCCTAATTCCTGACCCAGGGCATAAATTTCATAAACCCGGCTTGTGATTTCCGGTACCACCGGCCACTCTTTCCAGTCTTCCGGAAGCGGTCGCGTATCTTCTGTTGGGGTTACTACTGCTGTTGCCGTCACTTCAGGCGTTGGTGTTTCTGTTGGTGTAAGTAATGATGTATTCGTTGGGGTTGCAGACGGCAGAACGGAATCCTGCGGTGCAATGGTTTGTTGGGAAACTGTCTGCCCTGTCGTTTCTGAAGGGCTGGCTGATTGTACCGCCGGGGCACATGCCGTCATGAAAATTATCAGAGTCAAGATCAAAGGAAATATTTTTTTCAAACCTGCCACCTTCCACAATAATTGAACGGTGTTAGAAATCGCTTTTTACAAACCGGAACTATCTTTCGAGTTTTTGAGGTTAAAATTAGTTCTTCTTCCTGTATTCAATAGGATAGTTCTGTATTAGCATAATCGCTTTATATCAAATTACAATCAGCGTGTCCATCGATTTTATCAATATTATTACCAGATGTTAAGTAGATAAATCCACCAATTTTTTAATGTCAGTTGCCCAGTTTGGTTTTCCTGTTAGCCGATTGAAGTCTTAGCCAAAATTTCGGGCAAATCTTCAGGGCTGGGATAATTCATTTCTGACAGCATCAATCGCCTCTAAAGCGGTCAGATTGCGAAGCGGCCAGGCCTGTTTGAGGTTAACCGGATTGCTGAAATCATTGAGACCGTGTGTAATATGAAAACCATCATCCTCGAGTCCATGATCAGGGATATCCTGTACAGACCGCCAGAAATTCCAGACAGGCACATCAAATTCATGTGCTATCTCGACAATTGCTCGGTTGATATCATTATTACCTTCCAAATTATCGGCTTTGGTCGCCAGGATTGGTACCGCGCCATAATTAATAACAGTCTCTACAATTTTCCGGTAATAACCGGCATACCGGCTTGCATCACCATTCCACCAGGCTTCCATGCTGACCAACACAACACTGGGTTGATTAACGCGCAGTTCGCAATCAACCGGTGATTCATTTGCACCGCATAATTCCTTGTTGTTAAACCAGGGATTGAAAATATTAGCAACATTAAACCCGCCTTTGACCGAGATACTGTCCCGTGACCACATGCCGCTGTAATAATCGATGGTACCCTGCAAATAATCATATTCCGATCCCAACGTATAGGCAGACGGGTCATCATAGAGCGCCAGGAAATACGTATTGATATTCTGGCAGTCACCGATTTTGGAGAATCGATCCGGGTAATTACCCTTCGCTAAACCTTCACGATAAATCTCTTTTGCACGTTCGCTGACCTGCAAAGGAATAACCGGAAAATCCTGCCAATCATCCGATCCCAGGGTGGGTACCGCTTCGGGCATTATTGTTGGATCTGGATTTTTTTCGCCAATGACCGCTTCGGCAGTAGGCACGCTAGTTTGGCTAACAGGAGCAGGTGAGGCTTCGGTGTCACAATCATCAGAATTTTCTTTACAAAGCCCTGCCTCGGAATTACTCCCGACAACCAGATCCTGCGCGGGCAGATCCAACTGTACAATAGCCGTGCTATTTGCTGCAACTTCTCCTCGAACAATACCTTTTCGCCCACTGCAAGCCGTAATGCCCACTGCCATTAAACCGATAAAAATGAACACTCCAAAGTATTTAATGTTCTTCAAAACCTGTACTCCAGTAAAACGATATCATTAAGTTCCAATTAAACCACAAAATTGGACAACAGGCTGCAGATTTAAATACTTATATTCATTTTTTTAATAACCGGAGCTATAAATTCCATTCTGCACTTTTTGGAATTATTTCTGGACCTTCATTTTCACCCTCTGCATAAACATCAACATGGCTTATTCCTTTTATTTATCAGAAAGCCTTTTACTGCCAAACCTAAGGTTCTGAGTCCTTCAAGCGTAGAAATATGGCTCAAAGAATTCGCATAAACCACAAGTCCCAGGAACCTTAGGTTTTTAATACCAGCTTCTCGGCATTCGAAAATCTCCCAAAGATACTCTATTTTTATTGTGGCAAATCCCCCACAAAATAATTCCCCTTAATGGCAAACCTGCATCAACACTTCTGCCGATAACCGCTCTGCAAAACCGGCCTCCGCAGTAGCATTCATATGAATGGCGCTGTTCGTAAAATCCTTCGCAGCAACCCAATCCCAGGCGTCCACATAATCAATATCCTGGTCAATACTTAAATCAACCATCGACTGCCGATACTGATCATATGCCCAGCGCGGATAGAAATAATTGTAGCGTATATCGCTGTTCTCGCCGCTGCTGACCATAATCGGCTCGTTTACCAGTAATAATGGCGTCCCACCCCATAGTTTTTCCCCGACTTCAAAAGCGGAATAAACAAGCGCTCCATCAGGAATCTCTGGCGGTTTGAAGTCATAATAATTCTGGTTGGCCTCCAGATCCCAGGCAGCCGGCTGGTAAGGTGGATAGACCTGGTCGATCCCCGTAGCTGCCCAGGGAATACCGTACAATTGCAGCCTGATCCAGTCAGCAATTGCCCGACGCCGTCCCCATAATGTCTTTGACCACCAGTTCGTATACTCATCCGGTACTGTTAATCCCAATTGATATTCTGCGTTTATTTTTTCAATCCTGGCCGGGTTGTTGGCTGCCAGCGGCGACGCCAGTTGTTTTTCCTGCGGCAAGGCTTCCAGTGTTGTCAGCCACAGAACCATATCAGCCTGGTAAACCTTTGATCGTTCCATTAGCATCAAATCCTTGGTGACAGATATGGTCGGGTATCCCAGGTTATAAAAATCCAACGGTCGGTTATTACAGGAAAGGTTGAGCTGGTTCAATTGTCCTGCCAATGTTCCCTGTGACGTCTGCAGCGTTCCCCACACAGAAGAATCACCAAAAACAAATATCCGCAGCGCGTCGTCCTCGCGCATCGGTGCGCTGACCCGATGGGCAGCGAACATGGCATCCACATCATAAAGGCTGAAGTTGTAAGCCTGCTGCGGATTCTCACCGAATGGGAATCTGGGACGACCGGGAACCAGACTGTTATATATGGAAAGCTGCTCTGGATTACTGACTGGAGGCAGGCTTACCAGTACCAGGTTAAAAACCAGGAAAAGCAGCAGCGCTTTGAGCAGGACATTGCGGAAAAATTTCATATGCATAAGAATCGCAACCTCCTACCCACCCAACCCGAACAACTGTCCGAAAACACGCCAGGATAAATCAAGCGACGGCAGAGCAAAAAAGACCCAACCCAAAGCAACAAAATTAAACGTCAAAACAGTATTGAAGCCGTCGAGCATTTTCTGCAAAACAGGTCTTTGCTGAATAACGGCTGTACGCGGTTTCATCCAATCGGAAAAACGGTTGTTGATAAACAACCCCAGACCATGCCACAATCCCCAGAACAAATAATTCGGTGTGACCCCATGCCATAAGCCGATTAACCCCATCGTGCTGAATTGCGTGATCAGGACGATCCAACCAACGGAAAGCCCGCGATAATTTTTTCGAAGACGGCGGGTAAACGGATTGTAAAAATATGCCCGGAACCATTGTGTCAGGGTCATATGCCAGTTATTCCAGAACTGGGTCAGGTTGCTCTTGAGATAAGGTCGTTTAAAATTCTCCGGCAGGGTCACACCCATTAGCATCCCGATACCGATCGCAATATCGGTATATCCGGCAAAATCAAAATAAATCTGGAACGCGTATGCATACACCAAAACCCAACTCCAGCCTGTTGATTGGATCTGGCCGGCATTCAGCGGATTTAATGCCAGCAAAGTCAGCGTATTGGCAATTGCAAATTTTTTGAAAATACCGACGATCAATCGGTAAAAAGCCTTGCCGAATTCCGTTGAAAACATGATGATTGGCTTATGGGCGTCTTTTACAAAGCGGGGAAGACGGTCAATCGGGCCTGCAGTGATGGAAGGATAAAAGATCACATAATTAACCGTATCCATCAGGGAATAGGCTTCCATCCGGCCGGACTTTCTGTCCTGCCAGGTATGGATCAACCGGAAAGCCACATAAGAAAATCCCAACCAGCGGATGTCAAAAGGGCTGGCTGCTGCGCTGGATTGACCGACAAGGCTTCGTAAAGCGATACTCCCCCACAGGGAAAACTGCGGCACCTTCAGGATTAAGAAAATTAATAGCAAAACTATCATGGCACCCATCAACCAGAACCTGCCGGGTCTTGCAAAGCGTCCCAAAGCCAAACCAACCAGTGCCAGCATAAACAAACCAAACAGCACCTGGCTGATTTGCGGTGGACGGGAGGCAGTGATAATCTCGCCTAATCCGGCGTAACGGGCTGACGCCACTATCAGAACCAGTCCTACCATAAAAAAGGCAGTCCAGAGATTGCTGCGGTCGCTTTTCTGGTCTGTATCGGCCGTCACCAGCCACGCAAAGACCGTCAAAGCAAGTGTGCCAACTGGAAGCCAGAATTCCAGGAAACGGATCGGCATCGCTGGCTGCAGCCAGAAAATAGCCATCGTGGAAACTCCCAACAGCAGCCATCCGCGTATATTATTAAACCGGCTGGTAAGAAAACGGAACAGGACCGCTGCCAAAACCATGATCAGGGTTTCAGTGATGACCACTTAAAAACCCTGATAGATCCATAAGGGAGAGCTTTCAGACGTGAGGATAATCACCAACACAACAATCAAAAATAATGCCAGCGCCCAGCGGTTCTCTTTGGTCCACAGTTTTCGGAGCATTTTGTTTTCTAGTTTTCTTAGCGGTAACCGCACACCAGCCAATCGCCGGCGGATTGAATCATCTCGTAAGAACGGGTGTTAAGAGCAATCTCGGTATCTTCGCCGTCGTAAGAGGTCACAATCTGCCCCTGACAGGTCACAAGCGCTATATCACCGTCCGTACCGCTCTGTTCGCATTTCATATCCTGAAGTCTGGCTTCCACCGCCTGAAAAGAATCCAGTTCAAGCATAGCATTTGTCTCCCAATCAGCACAGGAAAGGGTGGCCATTTTATCGCCATCACCCTCCACCAATGCGTTAAGGTAAGCTTCGGCCCCCTTTTCAGGACCATCTGTCGCACCGGCTGCACAGGCTGTTATTAGTGAAGATAAGAGAAAAACCAGCACCATCATAAAGCTGAATTTACGCATTTAAATTTCCTCCATCAATGTTTGGGAATGAAAAGATTATAAATGAAGGAAGGATGGAAGGCAAGCACAGGGGAATGGAGGGAAAAGTCAATCTAACCTCCCGAAGGGTGGAATCCAATCAAGATAAATACTGCCTTCACCTTCGGAAGGTAAATCTGGCATTGCTTTGGAACTCACCTCACGAATGTTAACATTCAATCAAGTTAACTCTTCTCATACCCTTTGGGAGGTTGTGTTGGCATTCAATCCGGAGACGCACTTTTCAAAAAAAATACTCCATCATTCATTTCTCATACCAGATTTCTGGTAAACTATGTTGATAAAACATATAGACCCCTGGAAACGAAAAAATCATCAAAACACATCGGACACTTTCAATCTTATCTGATCTAAATTCGTCGCGACCGGTTAAATTTGAACAATCAGATTATCATAGTCACACAATAAGGAGCAAGGCATGAAGGGTTTTCATGGAAAAATACTGGTTGTAGACCTTAATCAGCAGACATTTAAAATTGAAGAACTTCCCGAGGAAATTTACAGAAAATATCTGGGCGGATATGGCCTGGGCGCCTATTACCTGTATAAACACATGCCGCCTAATTGCGATCCGTTAGGCCCGCATAATATTCTCGGCTTTACACCCGGATTATTTACCGGATCCGGTGCCCCCTTCTCCGGCCGCTACATGGTTTGCGGAAAAAGCCCATTAACCGGAAAAGGAAATCGCACCAACGGTGAAGTAAGCACGGGAGGATGGGGCAATGCCAATTCAGGTGGTACTTTTGGACCGGCTATAAAGCACGCCGGATTTGATGCCATCTTTTTTACCGGCCAATCGTTGACACCAGTTTATCTATTAATCACCAACGATAGCATTTCGCTTGAAGATGCTGCACTACTGTGGGGAAAAGACACGGTTACAACCGAAGAAGAATTAGAAAAAATTCATGACCGAAAGGCAAACGTCGCTTCCATTGGCGTTGCCGGCGAAAACCTTTCGCTCATATCCGGAATTGTTAATGACAGGGGACGGATTGCAGCCCGCAGCGGTTTAGGTGCTGTCATGGGCAGTAAAAAACTGAAAGCGATCTGTCTGGTTGCCAATAAAAAGGTTGAATTTGACAATAGATCAAAGATGCAGGAACTAACGAAAAAAAATTTTTCCCGGATGAAAACCTACAAAGAAAACCGGGTCGTAGCAAAAATTGGTTCAAAAATTGATTATTTTGCCCCGTTTATGAGAGTTACAAGAATGGGGTTAACTGCTCCTTCCAAGATCCTGCCTCAAATTATGGGTGGATTTTATGGCGGTGTAGCCTCTGGAACACTCATGTCCACGATTATTTCTTCACAGAACGGCGACTCACCGGTAAAAAACTATAAAGGCGTTGGTTATCGCGATTATCCAATGAAGAAAGCGCTGAAACTGCGTTTTAAAGACCTGAATGTATATGCAAAGAAACAATACGGTTGTTTTTCCTGTCCCCTCAAATGCGGTTATATGCTTGAATATGATAATCTCCCACACCAGGAAAAGGAGACCCACCGTCCGGAATATGAGACGGTTTGTGCTTTTGGCGCCTTGATCCTCAATGAGGATTTAGACCTTCTACTGCAGGCTAACGAATACCTTAACCGGGTCGGGCTGGACTCGATTTCTACCGGCCTGGTGGTAGCATATGTTCTGGAAGCGGTCGAAGAAGGTTTCATGAAGAAAGAAGATTTCATCTGTAAAGCTTTTCCTGAGGGATTCCTGCCGATCTGGGGAGACCCGACCTATATCATGCCATTGCTTAAACTGATCGTTACGCGGGAAGGCATCGGCGACAAGCTCGCCGATGGCGTTGCTGAAGCCAAATTACACTTTCCCGGAACGGACCATTTTGCAATAACCGCCAATGGCTCGGCCATGGGGATGCACGATATGCGTTTAACCAGCAATTACACGCTGCCTTTCATTTCCGACCCAACGCCAGGCAGGCACACCGCCGGAAATCTTGACTATGGAAAAATGGGAATGACTGATTTCTACCCTGATCTAAAACCCATGGTCGAGAAAACCGATACCCCCTATCAGCAGGGCAAAGCCGCCGGATTTGCGATCAAGATGCACCAGGTCATGGAAAGTCTTGGATTGTGTATGTTTGTGTACTTTTTTAGCAATTATTCGCTGCTGGAAATGATTGAATACACCACCGGTTGGAAAATGGATGTTGATGAGGTTTTAGAGATCGGCGGACGGATCCAAACTACACGCCAGATGTTCAACGCTCGTGAAGGTGCCATCCGGCACGAAGTCCCAAAACGTGCAATCGGTGATCCGCCGATGAAAAACGGTCCGCTCAGAGGAAATTCTATTGACGCTGAGATGATGATGCAGGGTTACTATGCGGGTATGGGGTTTGAACAGGATGGTGTTCCCAGAGCTGAGACGCTTGCGTCGTATGGCTTAAAAGAAATGATCTCTGACCTGGCAATCAGTACAGGTGCGCCTAAGCGGTTAATAAATAATTATTTGGATTCTAAGACAGCAATCCAAAAAAGTGAATAGGCAAATTATCCGGATATTGCATCCGAATTAATTCTTGCTAACAAAACCGCTTTTTTATGTGATTTTCCGTACATCCACCGGTGCTCCAAAACCGTCATTTTAAATCCAATCACAAACTCCTTCAGGCAACCGTGTTTTTATTTTTCGCCCTTATTCTGAATTCTCCATCCACCTGACCGGTTATTTTTTTAGAAGTTCAAACTTTCCCACTAAGTAAGGTCGATTCATGAATCGACCTTACTTTTCTGGCCTCTAACCTGAGTAATTATTCTTTCGGTTTCTTATTCTCTTTTCATCTTCTCATTTCCGCGAGTTCATGTAAGCCGTTTATACGTAATTTACGGGGAAAAGGATATAATGATAAAGTTGGCTGTTGTTGTGGATGCTGTTTCTCATCGAATCACTCCTCGGCGACAACTTCTTTTTTTAACCTGTGACGTACCTGAAATGATTATTCCCTGCGTGTTTGGTTTGGATATAAAGCTACAGATATGAACGTTTCAATATTATTTTGCAAAAAGGATAGACGTTATGAGCGTAATTGAAGTTACAAATCTGACTAAATATTATGGTAAGTCCCGCGGCATCGTGGATGTCTCTTTTAAAGTGGAAGAAGGTGAAATCTTTGGATTCATTGGTCCAAACGGCGCCGGGAAATCCACCACCATCCGCCTGCTCCTTTCGTTAATCCATCCAACAAGCGGCTGCGCCAAAGTTTTTGACAAAGATGTGGTAACTCGCGGTCCGGAAATCCGCCGTGATATCGGTTATCTGCCTTCTGAAGTTTTTTACTACGAAGGTATGAAAGTCCTGGACCTGCTTAAATACTCCGCCAGTTTTTATGATTGTGACTGTATGCAAAGAATAAGTGAATTATCAGAGATTATGGAACTGGAGCTTAACCGCCGCATCAGCGACCTTTCCTATGGAAACAAAAAGAAAGTTGGCATCGTACAGGGTTTATTGCACAGCCCTAAATTACTCTTCCTGGATGAGCCAACCAGCGGATTGGATCCTCTCATGCAGCGCAAATTCTTCGACTTAATTCGCAAGGAAAACGCCCGCGGAGTGACCGTCTTCTTTTCTTCACATATTTTGGGTGAGGTGCAGCGTATGTGTTCCCGGGTCGGTATCATCCGAGAAGGCAGCATTGTAGAAATCTCTAATATCCACAGCCTGCAGCAGAATAACTACAAAAAGGTAAGCGTAACGGCTGATGGCTTAAATTCAGACTTTTTTGAATTGCCTGGAGTTACCAATCTGCAAACAGAAAACGGCACCGTTCATTTCTTTTTCAAAGGCAATATCAACGATGTGCTGCAAAAACTGAGCAGTGTTCAGGTCACCGATGCGTCTATCGAAGAGCCGACCCTTGAAGAAATTTTTATGCACTACTATGAATAGGCAGCCGGAATGAGCACAATTATTTATCGACACGAGTTTCGCACCCACATAAAATCAGTGGTCATCTGGTCGCTTTCTGTAACAGCGCTGGTTTTTGTTTTCTTCTCCTTTTTTCCGGTTTTTGCCGAGCAGGCAGCGCTGATGAATCAAATGCTGGCGAAATTCCCAAAAGAACTATTGCTTGCATTTGGCATGGGGAGCATGGATTATTCAAAAGTGCTGGGTTTTATGACCTTTTACTTTTTATTCATTCAACTATGTCTGGCGATCCAGGCCGGTAATTATGGTTTCGGGTTGGTCTCTATCGAGGAAAATGAATTAACCGCAGATTTCCTGCTCACCAAACCAGTCAGCCGGCCGCAGATTCTAACCGGAAAACTTTTGGCAGCTGTATCAAGTCTGCTCATCACCGATCTGGTTTTTTGGATAAGCAGTTTTATTGCCATCTCCATATTTCGTGATGGACGCGCATACGATTTATCGACGTTGTTACTTTTGCTATGCAGCGTTTTGATCTTTCAGCTGTTTTTTCTGAGTGTCGGGCTGGTTATTTCTCTGCTTGTCAAACGCATCCGCAGTGTGATTCCCTATTCATTGGGTCTCGCGTTTGGCGCTTATGCGATCAACGCATTCAGTGGTGTGTTTGGCGATGTCAAACTGGAACTCATTACGCCTTATAAACATTTCGACCCTGCCTATATCGTTTCACACGCATCTTACGATACTCCCCTGGTGCTGTTCGACATTGCCATCATACTGGTTTCTCTGGCAGCAAGTTATTGGTTGTATATTCGTCGTGATATTCAAGCTATCTCGTAAGGAAGAGCAAAATGAACATTTTTATTCGTGAATTGAAAGCGAACCTTAAATCTCTTCTGATCTGGTGTTTTATTATTACACTTCTGATTATCATTGCGGTGGCTAAATTTTCTGCCTTTGCGGGAGATCCATCGATGCTTGCCATTTTGGATACGCTGCCGCCGTCTGTCTTGGAGGCGATGAATCTGCGTGCTTTTAACCTGACAACCATCAGCGGTTTCTATGGCGTCATGTTCATTTATTTTAGTTTAATGGGCGCAATTGCGGCTGCTCTCTGGGGAAGTGACAGCATCTCCAAGGAAGAACGCGATAAAACCGTCGAGTTTTCGCTTGTACTTCCGGTTTCACGCAGCAAAGTAATTACTGCAAAAGCCCTGGCAGCCCTGGTGAATTGCATCGCATTCGTTTTGATTACCTGGGCGGTATCCCTAATAGCCGTTCAGTCCTACAATCCTGATAAGGTTTTTTATGATTTCCTGATACTGGAGATGCAGGCTATGTTTTTGATCGAACTGATCTTTCTCGCTGTCGGTCTTATGTTAGGCTGTGTGATGAAAAATTACAAAAACGCCGGCTCAAGTGCTGTTGCCGTCATATTGGTAACATATTTTATGTCAGTCATCTCCGGAATGGATCAGAAACTTGATTTCCTTAAATACATAACGCCGTTTAAATATGTCGACGCCGGTATTCTCTTCCGCACTGGAAAGATAGACAGTGTATATTTGCTCCTCTCGGGGTTAATATTAGTTGTCTGCATGATAGCGGCTTATTTGGTCTACAACAAACGCGACTTGTATATTTAAGATTTTTCAAAGTTATTCAGCTTTCAAACCGGTAACGACCTCCAACCCGGGCTCTTTTAACTATGAAAAAGTCTCTTTTGCAAACGCTACGCAGCGTTCATCACTTTTAATATCAGATTTCCAACCTGATTTCCATTTCCTTTTAACAAAAAATTGGAAATAAATCTTCAATTAGGGAAGGTGCACCCGATTACTAATGAATCCCAAAGCTTTAGCACAATCAACCGTTACTTTTTCAATTGCTTTTCAATCCGCCGGTCAGGAATAATCCAGACCAGGGCAAGGAAACAATAGATTCCGAAGGCAACCCAGGAATTGATAAAAGAAACCGCAATTGCCGACGCATAGACAATAACCGAAATCTTCTCCTTTCCTCCGTTCCCGATTGCAGCTACCAGTATTGATTCCTTATCGTGATATTTTAGCAAAACAATGGTCAGTATAAAATAAGCAATTGCCGCCATTAACAAAACCAGACCATAGAACGCAACCGGCCACATTGAAAAATGGTTTTCCCCCATCCAGGCCGTGGTGAAGGGAATTAGTGAAAGCCAAAATAAGAGATGCAGATTGGCCAGTAAAACCGGTCCTTCAACATGATCAACCGCCTGGAATAGGTGGTGATGGTTATTCCAGTAAATACCCAGGTAAATAAAACTTAAAATATAACTGATAAAAACCGGGATTAATGGGGACAAAACCTGTAAACTGTTCCCTTCCGGCACTTTCAATTCTAAAACCATGATCGTGATAATAATGGCGATGACACCATCACTGAATGCTTCGACTCGTCCTTTACTCATTTTCTTCTCCTCAAAATCAATAAGTAATGAGTTATCTCTCTTTCCATGGAAAATTTATGGAGCTCTCAAAACCACCATGGGAATATTGCGTGATGTACCCTTGCGATACTTATCAAAAAAAGGCGCTTCGGATATCAGTATTGGCCACAATCTTGCGCTTTCTTCTTTTGTAGCAACGGATGCATTCACTAGAAGTTTTCGGTCTGGAACTTCAATAGTCACCTGAGGGCACTCTTTCAGATTGTAAAACCAACCGGGATGATGATCTCTGCCATTATTGGAAGCTGTGATTATAAAATCGTCGCCATCCTTTACATACATCAATGGAGTGGTACGTTTCTTACCGGTTTTCCTTCCGACAGTATTTAAAAGCAGCACCGGCATTCCGCGCATGGAAGCCATCAACCTGCCATTTGTCAGCCGGAAGATAGTTATCTGTATAAGTAAAAATAGTTTAAAGAATATCATTATCTGGCCTCCTTCGGTGCAAAAG
>Ga0075525_10000455_pt1 | contig 14041 bp, 10 predicted proteins | sample NGEPertwo_FD_74795 | JGI IMG/M metagenome (GOLD analysis project Ga0075525, IMG submission 74795) | Arctic peat soil microbial communities from the Barrow Environmental Observatory site, Barrow, Alaska, USA - NGEE Permafrost154B-two | ecosystem: Environmental > Terrestrial > Soil > Wetlands >...
GGTTCACCCCTCCGGCCTCGCCCTCCGCCGGAACGACCACCTGAGTTCCGTCCGTGAGCGGCGTTGCCAGGGACAATGACTGTTCGTCTGCCTCGGGCGTCGCCCCACCCGCCGCAGCCAACGCCTCGAAGACGCGGGCACCTGCCTCTAGCGAGTAGACGCCGGGCCGCACGACCGCGCCGGTCACGTGAACCATGATCGGAGGAACAGAGGTCGCGGTGGTAGACGTGACTCCGGACTGGATCCCCCCCGCTCCGGCGGGCCCGCCTTCGCCATCCATGCCCGACCCCGGCGCCTGGGCCGCGGGGGCCACCACCAGGGCCGCGTCAGGCTCCCCGCTCCCGGCGGAATCGGCAGCCCGTCCGGCTTTGGCCAAACTCCAGCCTCCGGCCAACAGTACGATCAGGGCGAAGGCCGCGTACACCAGAAGCCGGGATGTGGGCAGCGAAGGCATGTCCCCACCCTAGCCGGCAGGCCTCGGGCGGGTTATCGGCCTTTAGTTGGGGATGGGCGACCCCGCCCCACGGAGGCGCCCCGACCCGCGGAATAGCTATCCCTGTCTCCAGGGATGTTCGGCTGCGGACGGAGGATCACCCTCGAGAGACTATTCGCCGGGCCGGCTTTTCGCCCTTTCCACGGAGATCTCGCGTCCTCGGAAGACGGTGTCCTGCATGGTCTCGATCACCTTCGATGCGATCGCCTTTCGCACCTCGATGAAGGCGAAGCGGTGAAGCAGGTCGATCCGCCCGATATCCTCCTCGTGGATGCCCGCGGTCTCCCGCACCAGATCCTCGAGCTGTTGTCGGTTCACCTTCGCCCGGCGCCCGATCGAAATGAAGAGCCGAGTCATGTCGCCGCTCTCGTCGGGGGACTCGCCCTCCTCGGCCTTGCGGCCCGGCGCCGCAGCCGCCTTCCCCTTCTCTTCTGCTTCACGCCGGAAGGGCACCGCTCCGGACTGGGAGTAGGCGCCTAGCAGGAACGCGGCAATGAGCTTGGGGTCGAAGTCGACGGCCAGCCGGTCGATGACCGCGAGATAGTCCCGTACCGATTGCGAATCGAGCTCCCGCAGCTGGGCGGAGAGATGATCGCGGAGTTGGAGGGCGCGAAGAATGCGTTCCTCCTCGGATAGTTCCGCCATCGCCGCCGGACGTATCTCGGAGGGCTTTGGTGGAGCCGCCGGGATCGCGGGCATCCGGGGGACGGCCGCGGCCGGCGCCTCGGCCACAGGTTCCGGCCTCGCAGTCGGCCTTGGGCGAACCGGACGCTCCGGTTTCTTGGCAGCAGCCTCCTCCGCCTGCCGGGCGCCACGCATGCGTTCCTCGACGTCCTCACGGCGCAGCTGCTCCGCGTCGGCGCGCTCTTTCCGGCGTAGCTCCTCAAGCCCACCGCGGGCCGAGACTTCCTTGGCCTGTCCGCCGGTTTCCCTCTCCGCCTGAAGCTGGGCTTCGGAGATCAGAGCTTCGCGCTCCAGCCGATCGGCCTCTTTGAGCACCTCCTCGACACCGGTCACTTCGATGCGCTTGTCGATATCGCGCAGGGTGTAGCGCCGCTGGTGTCGTTCGGCTTCGGTCTGGGCGCCCTCGGTCATACTGCGAAGCTCATCGAAGAAGGAAGAACGCTTTTCCTCCTCGCGCGGGCCCTTGCCCGGTCGGCGGCGGTCCCGGGGGCGGCGGGGCTTCTGCTCGGCCTGATCGGGAACGGTCACCGCGGCGGCCGCAAGGGCTTCCGGCTCGACCGTCGCCAACGCCTCGGCCAAAGCGGGTTGTTCTACTGCCACCGATTCTTCCCTTCGGGCCTTCTCTTGGCGGCGCACGCTCTGCTGGGCTACCTCGTCGCCTCTGGCGGCGCGGCGCCGCTCCTCCATCTCTTCGGCCGAGGGGAGTTCGCCTTCTTCGATCTGGGCGTGCGAAAACTCCTGAATGCGCAGCAGGTCCCAGTACTCGGCGGGAGTGACGAAGGTGATGGCAACTCCCGACCGGCCCATGCGCCCCGTCCGCCCGATTCGGTGCACGTAAGCTTCCGGGTCCTGGGGGATGTGGTAGTTGATCACGTGGGTGACGTGGCTGATGTCCAGCCCGCGGCTTGCCACGTCGGTGGCCACCAGATAGGGGAATTCTCCCCCGCGGAAGCCTTCCATGATTCGGTCGCGCTGCTGCTGGGTCAGATCGCCGTGCAGGCCCTCCACCTCGTAGCCGCGGCCTTTCAGCTTGCGCGCAAGCCTCTCCACGTTGCGGCGGGTCCGGCAGAAGATCATGGCCGAAGCGCTCTCGTCCTCATAGTCCAGCAGGTGGGTGAGAGCTTCCAGCTTCTCGTCCTCGGGAAGTTCGTAGAAGATCTGCTCGGTATCGTCCAGCGTGAGTGTCTCGGGCACCACGGAAACCGACACCGGATCCCGCATGTAACGGTCGGAGATATTCCGGATGTCGTCGGGAATCGTGGCCGAGAACAGCATGGTCTGCCGATCCTCGGGGCACTGGCGAAGGATGCGGCGGATATCGGGGAGAAAGCCCATGTCCAGCATCATGTCGGCCTCGTCCAGGATGAGCATCTTGAGCCCGCTGAGGTCGAGCGTTCCGCGGCCGAGATGATCCAGCACGCGTCCGGGGGTTCCGGCGATGATCTGCACGCCCTTCTTCAAAGCGTTGATCTGACGGTCGATCCGTTGTCCGCCGTAGATGGGCAGGACCTTCTGGCCGCTGAAGAGGCTGAGCTCGTGAAGCTCTTCCGAGACCTGGACCGCCAACTCCCGGGTGGGGCAGAGAACCAGGGCCTGTACCGGGCCTTCCGGATCGAGATTCTGGGCCATGGGGATACCGAACGCTGCGGTCTTGCCCGTCCCGGTCTGCGCCTGACCCAGGAGATCCCGACCTTCGAGAACCAGCGGAAGGGACTTTTTCTGAATGGGGGTTGGCTCGACGAATCCCATCTTGTCGATCGCCTGCATCACCGAGGACGTCAGGTTGAAGTCCCGGAAAGTCATGGGCTTTTCGACGGGCTCCTCTGAGGCATCAGAAGCGGCAGCTTGGGCCGTAGACTCTTCGGCAGGCTGTGCAGCCGGCGCCACAGGCTCGTCGGCGGGTTCCGCCGGAGCCGACTCGGGGAACTCGGCCGGGGACGACTCGGCTTCCGATGCGGGGGAATCCGGCTCGGCATCCTCGGTCTCCGTGGCGGCGGAGTCGGCCTCTTCGGGTTCGGATTGCGCTTCGGCGGCAGAGTCAGCCTCTGCCGGTTCGTGTGCGGGATCCGCATCGGCTGCGGATGCGCTATCGGCCTCGCTATCGGCCTCGACGGTGGTGATCTCTGATTCTACCTCGGCTACTTCGTCTGCCGGCTCGGGAGGGGTCACTTCGTTTTCGGGCACGTTGTCTTCATTCACATTCATATAGAGAATATTAGCCTATCTCCCCCTGGTTTCCGTGCCGGCCGCAACAAAGCGCCGCTCCAAGAACCCTTTTACGACCGCCCCCACCTCGCGCTGGCGCTCATTGAACATGTGATCCGCGCCCGGCAGCACCTCCAAGGTGAGGTCGAGATCGAGACTCTGCAGGAACGGCCCCACGACCTCCGGAGGCGCCAGCGTGTCCTCCTCGGCGCAGACGGCCAGCACGGGCCCACGGAAGCGGCTCAGCCCTTCCAGTTCCTCTTCGCTGAACTCCTCCGAACGGATCACCAAAGCGACCAGAACAAGCGCGTCGGCGGATTCCCCCGCGATGACCGCGGCGGCCGTCATGATGCTCCCGAAGGAAAAACCCCCTAAAACCAGCGGGCGTGAGGGTCGCAGCTGCTTTCGCATGAACCGCGCCGCCGCCCTTACGTCATCGCGCTCGGCCCGCCCGTCGAACTCTCCGGCACTGTGCCCCACACCACGGAAGTTGAAGCGCAGCGTACTGAAGCCCGCCTCCCGCGCGGCGTGCGCCACGTGGTGGACCAGCGGTTGGCGAAGGGTGCCGCCATAGAGCGGATGCGGGTGCGCGAAGACCAAACCTCCGGCAGAAGCAGTATCGCTTGACCTCTGAGGCTGCTCCAGCACCCCTTCCAGGTTGCCCGCCAGATCGAGGCCCATGCCGATGCCCCCGAAGACCACGTGCCTCGGAGCCACTGCTTAGTCCCGGAAGTTGACGAACTGCAGCGGCACGTCGAAATCCTGTTCTTTGAGGAACGAGATCACTTCCTGCAGATCGTCGCGCTTCTTGCCGGTGATCCGCACTTCATCGCCCTGGATCGAGGACTGCACCTTCATCTTGGTTCCCTTGATCGCTTTCACGATGCGTTTGGCCACCTCCTCATTCAGCCCGGTGGCGATGCCGACCTCCTGGCGCATCATGTCCCCTCCGGCCCTCTGAGGATCCTTGAAGTCGAATGCCTTGGTGTCGATCCCCCGCTTGACCGCGCGGGCCAGCAGCATCTCGCGCAACGCCCGAAGCTTCATCTCATCCTCGGTCAAGAAGCTGACCGCTCCTTCCTTGCGGTCCAGTTCCAGTTCTGCCTTGGAGCCGCGAAAATCGTAGCGCTGGGCAACCTCTTTGCGCACCATGTTGACCGCGTTGTCCAGCTCCTGCATGTCCACTCGGCTTACCACGTCGAATGAGGGCATCTGCGTGCCACCTCCTCTTGAAAGTCCCGTTCTGAAGCTACCCGAAAAACCCATTCCGCACAGAAACTTTACATTCTCGTCTTTTCATCTCCAGCCCCTGCCTGTAGACTCCGCCGCCGTGTTCGACCCAGAAACAAGAATCCGTGCCGCATTTGCGGGCCATTCCCATTTTCGCTTCCGAAGCGCCGCCGTGGTGGCCTTGGGGATTTTCGTCATCCTCCCCATGCTGGCCCTCGCCCCGGTAACCGTCGGCGGCCGCACCCCGACGCCCTTTCCGGCGCAGGCCCGAGCGGCCACCCTCGAGGGCGCCAAGCAGGAACTGGAGCAGGCCAAAGCCCAACTGGAGCGCCAACAGGCGGAATTGGACAACTTGGCCGCCCAATACGAGGATGCCGAGAAAACCGTGCACCAGACGCGCGACGCCTTGAGCGAAACCGCAGCCGCCACGGATCGCAGCAAGGCCGATCTGGCCTCTCTCGAAACCCAAGTGGCCTCGCGGCTGCGCAGGATGTATATGAGCGGGGGCAGCACCGAAACCGCCTTCTTCTCCGCGCTCTTTGCGAAAGACCTCAGCTTCAGCGAGATCCTCCGGCGCTACCGGGGCCTTTCCGACGTGGCCGAGAGCGATCGCGAGCTCTTTGATCAGGTCTCGGGCCATCTTGAGAAGTTGGACGAACTCGAGGCCGAACTCACCGTCAGGGAGCGTAAGGAGACCGAGGCCCTCGACTCGCTGGAGGAGACCAACAATCGTGCCCTTGCGCAGCTGGATGCCTCCAAGGACGAGTACAACGCCCTTCGCGAGCGGGTACGCCGTCTGGAAGAAGAGCAGCGCCGGCGTGAGGAAGCGGCCCGGAAGGCTGCCGAAGAGCGCAGGGCACAGCAGGCGGCGGCGGCTTCCCGCGGTTCGAGCGAACCCAGAAGCGAGACCGGCTCAAGCTCGTCCTCCTCTAGCTCCGAAGGGTCCTCCAACCGGGCCAGCGGCGTCATCGCGTCCGGTTCCTGGGTCTTCCCGGTCCAGGGCCCCAACAGCTTCATCGACTCCTGGGGTTACGCGCGCTCCGGCGGCCGCAGCCACCAGGGAACCGACATCATGACGGCCCGCAACACGCCGCTCGTGGCGGTGACCAACGGCGTGATCAGCAAGGCGAAAGCTTACGAGAGCGGGCTTGGCGGGATCACCATCTGGCTGCGCGGCAACGACGGCAACTCCTATTACTACGCCCATTTGAGTTCACTGGCTTCAGGCATGAGCGCCGGTACCAGCGTGAGCGCGGGTCAGGTCATCGGCTATGCCGGCAACTCGGGTAACGCCCGGGGAACCGACGTGCACCTGCACTTCGAGATCCGCCCCGGAGGCAGTTCGCCGACCAACCCCTACCCCACGCTCAGCAAGTACCGCTAGTCGTCTAGGCTCGCGACCTTCTCAGCCAGTTCCTCCCACTCTTCGTAGAGCGAGCCGAGCTCTTCGCGCACCGCACCGGCTTCCTCGCTCGCCTCGGCCAGCACGGCGTAGTCGCTGGCGAACTCCGGGGCGGAGAGGATATGCGCCAGTTCCTCCTGGCGCTCTTCGAGTTCGAGGATGCGTTTCTCCGCCTGCTGATGGCGACGCCGCACGGTCTTTCGCTCCTCGCGGCTGATGTGCCTCCCGGCGCCATTGCCGCGCACGGGCTTGGCCGTTCCGCCCGCGGCCGCCTTGGCCCCGCTCGGCGTGTTCGCGGCAAACGCAGGTCTTGGCGAGGAGATCGCCGGTTTTGGGCCGGCGGTTGAATCTCTCCCGACCGTCCCGCCGGCCGGCTCCTCTGCGGTTGCCGGCACTGGTTCGGGGCGGCGCCCCCGTTTCCACTGGTAGTACTCCCAGTCGCCCAAGTAGTGGACGAGCCGTCCGGAATCGACCTCGATCACCTTAGAGGCGATGCTGTTGATCAGGTGCCGGTCGTGGCTGATGAAGACGATGGATCCCTGAAACTGCCGCAGGGCCTCGATCAGCACCTCGCGCGAAGCCATATCCAGGTGGTTGGTGGGCTCGTCCAAGAGCAATAGCCCCGCGGGATCGAGCAGCATGCGCGCCAGGGCGAGCCGGGCCTTCTCTCCCCCGGAGAGCACCCCCACGGGCTTGTCCACGTCGTCGCCGCTAAAGAGAAAAGTCCCGAGGAAGTCCCGCACCTGATCGACCCGGTCCACCGGCCCGGCCGCCTCTTCCATGGTCTTGAGCACGGTTCGCCGCGGATCGAAGACCTCGAGTTGGTGCTGAGCGAAGTATTCCTGCCGCACTTGATGGCCCAGCTTGATACGGCCTGCGTCGGGTTCGATCACGCCGGCCAGCAGCTTGAGCAGCGTGGATTTGCCGGCGCCGTTGGGACCCACCAATGCGATCTTCTCTCCACGCTCCACCACCACGTTGAGGTCGTCGTAGACCACGATCTCACCGTAGGCCTTGCGCACGTGCGACACTTCCACGGCCACTCTTCCGATACGCCCCGGCTGGGGAAAGCGAAAGCGGATCTCCTTGCGTCCCAGATCGGGCACGTCGATCTTGCCCATCTTCTCCAGATACCGGATCTTCTGCTGAACCTGCTTGGCCTTGGTGTTCTTCGCCCGGAAGCGGCGGATGAAGCTCTCCGCCTGGTCGATCTCCCTCTGCTGGTTCTTGGAGGCGCTGGCCAGAGACTCGTAACGCAGGCGTTTCTCCTTCTCGAAGCGGTCGTAGTCCCCGGTGTAGAGGTCGATCACTCCCCGGTCGAGTTCGGCGATATGGGTGACCAGCCGATTGAGAAAATAGCGGTCGTGGCTGATCAGGATCAGGCTACCGGACCAATCGAGCAGAAAATCCTCCAACCAGAGCAGGCTTTCCAGGTCGAGGTGGTTGGTAGGCTCGTCCAGAAGCAGCAGATCGGGGTGCTCCATCAGCAGCCGGGCCAGAGCCACGCGCATCCGCCAACCGCCGGAGAGTTCCACAATCGGCCGGTCGAAGTCGGATTCGCCAAAACCCATGCCCCGAGCGATAGACTGCGCCCGCGCCTCGAGCTCGTAGCCGTGTCCGGCTTCGAAGGCGGTCTGCAGCGAACCCAGTTCGGCCAGCACGTCCTCGGCGTCCTGCTCCGGGTCGGAGGAGGCGCCACTGCCACCGTCACCTCCGTACGAGAGCTCTGGCGCGGACCTTCCTTCGGCCGGCCCGTACTCCGCCAGCCGCTCTCCCAGGAGTTTCATCCTCTGCTCTAAATCGAGGATGTCCGAATACGAGGCGAGAACCTCCTCCATGACCGTGTGATCCGCGATCTCCTCGATCTCCTGGGGCAGAAAACCGACCTTGAGATCCTTGCGCGCGTTGATCTCGCCGCCGTCGGCCGACATCTCCCCGGCGATGATCCGCAGCAGAGTGGTCTTGCCGGCGCCGTTGGGGCCGATCAGCCCCAGGCGCATGCCCGGCTTCACGTGCAGTGAGGCCTCATCCAGGATCACCTGCGCGCCGAAGGTCTTCGAGAGTTCGTTCAGGTGGAGCATAGGGAGAGGATACAGCAGGCGACGGATGCTCCGCGGGACAGGGGGCGTAAGTCAGACTTCACCTGGCCAGGAGCGACCGGATCGTCCGACCGGGGCTACCGGTCCCAGAAGAGGCTCTCCTCCGACGAAGGGAAGACCCCGGCCTGCTCGCCGCGGCGCAGCAGGTCGCGGATGGCGTTCTCGCCTTCCTCCCCGTAGTCCAGGCTGAATTCGGTGACGTACAGATCGATGTGCCGGCGGCAGACGTCGGGATCCATCTCCTGGGCGTGCCTTTCGATATAGGCGCGGGAAGCCAATGGGTTAGCCCGGGCGTGCTCCAAGCTCGCCCTCACCGCCTGCTCCACCCGGCCCGCCAAGTCCTCGCCTAGATCCCGGCGCACGGCAATCGCGCCCAGGGGAATCGGATGCCCGGTCTCCCTCTCCCACCACTCGCCGAGATCTACGAGCGCGGCGAGTCCGTGGTCGGCATAAGTGAAACGGCTCTCGTGGATGATCAAGCCGGCATCGACCTCTCCGGCTTCCACGGCCGGCATGATCTGGTCGTAGGGCATCACCCTGAGCCCCTGGAGGCCCGGAGCAAAGAGGCGCAGGAGAAGCGCGGCCGTGGTCCAGCGGCCGGGGATCGCGACGGAAAGCCCGCTGAAGGCGCCAGGTTGCTCCGGTATGCCCGAAGCCTTTTCGGCGCGGGTCACCAGCAGTGGTCCGCAGCCCCGTCCCAAGGCTCCCCCTGAGTGCAGCAAGGCATAGCGGTCCCGCAGGTGTCCGTAGGCGTGGAAAGAGATCTTGCATACCTCCGCCTGACCTGCGCGCGCCAGACCGTTGAGCGCGTCGATGTCGAGCAGCCGTTCCTCGACTTCGGGCGCGCCGGGCAGCAGGCCGGAAACCCAGGCATGAAAGATATAGGTGTCGTTGGGACAGGGCGAGTAGGCCAGGATCATGGAGACGGCTCTCCTCCCAGCAGGTCGATGGCAACGGCGACGGCCGCCTTCCCCGAACGTTCCGCAGCGGCCTCTACTTGCCAGGATGACCGGTCCCGGGGACCGACCAGATTGCTGATTCCCCGCAGTTCGACCAGCGGCACGCCGTAGAGCAGGCAGATGTGCGCTGCGGCCGCCCCCTCCATGCTCTCGACCAAAGGCTGCCAGCGCTGCCAAAGCCTCTCGGCGCCCTCAGCCGTGCCGCAGGCGGTGGAGTTCGTGACTCCCAGCCCGCGATGAACCGCCTCGCGGCCATCGTGGGCGTCGGCCTCCCACGCGAGCTCCTGCAAGAGATCCTGCGCCCGCTGGGCGAGCGCGGCGTCCAGCGGAAACTCATTCCACACGGGCCGTCCCGCAACCTCGGCCAGAGGGAGGCCGATGTCCTCGGCTGAGAGCCAATCTCCTCCGGCCGACCAGGCCCCGGTGTCGGCGTAAGCTTCGTGCTCGACCACGACCAGATCACCGACGTCCACCCCGGCCTGAGCGAAGCCGCCGCCCACCCCCGAGAGAATCACCGCGCGAGGGCGCGCGGCCTGCAGCACGCAGGTCAGGGCATGAGCGACGTTGGCCTTTTCGTACCCGGTGAGGGCCACGAGGACCGGCGCGGCCGCCCCAGCGCCGCGCCGCGCGAGGCGTCCCAGCCACCAGGGCTTACCCGCCACTTCCAGGGGCGCGGCGTCGCGCAACGCCGCGCGCAGAGGCGCGAGCTCGGGTAGGGTTGGCGCCGCGAGAACCAGGGCCACTTCCCGCAGCAACTCACTCAGCTCCTCAGCGCCGAGGTCACACCGGGCGGAACGGCGCAGGTCGGAGAGATCCCGTTTACTTCCGATCGGGATCTCCCCTTCCAAGCGCTAGATCGACTCGAGGAGCAGGCGGTCCGGGTCCTCCAGGAAACCGATGACCAGATTGAGGAATCGGGAAGCCTCGGCTCCGTCGATCAACTGGTGGTCGAAGGTCAGGGATAGAGGCAGCATGTGCCGAATCTTGATCTCACCGTCGATGACCACCGGCATCTCCCGCACCCGTCCCATGCCCAGGATGGCCACTTCCGGATAGTTGGTCGCCGGAGTGGCGTTGATGCCACCGATGGCCCCGTAGTTGCTGATGGTGAAGGTGCCGCCGTTCAGCGCCGCAAGATCCAGCTTGCGCTCCCGCGCGAGCTCCACCAGATCGATGATCTCCTCGGCGATTTTGAAGATGCTCTTGCGGTCGGCGTTCTTGATGTTGGGCACCATGAGACCCGCCTTGGTGTCGATGGCGAGCCCGATGTTGTAGTAGCGCTTGAGCACGAACTCGTCACAATCCGGGGCGAGCACCGCATTGACCCGCGGGAACCGCTGCAATGCCACCGCGCAGGCCTTGATGACGAAGGCCAGGTAGGTCAGCCGGACGCCGCGCTCAGCCGCCAGAGTCCGTTCCTTCTCCCGGATGCGCTTGAGGATGCTGACGTCGGCTTCGTCGGTGGTGGTCACCTGCGCCTGCTTGGCCAGAGACTCGGCCATGCGGTGGGCCATGGTGCGGCGCACGCCCTTGAAGGCCACCCTCTCCACCACGCCATGCTCGTCTTGTTGCAGGCTTCCGCCCATCCAGGACTCGGCCTGCTCCATCTCCTGAGGCTGGACCGAGGGCGCCTGCACGGTTTCACGGCCGTACGCCGCCGCCTCGGCGTGATCTTCCACGTCCTGCCGGAGGATGCGGCCTTGGGGTCCGGTGCCGCGCACCTTCTGGAGGTCGACCCCCATCTCTTTGGCCAGTTGTCTGATGGAGGGCATGGCCAGCACGCCGCCCTCGCCCTCACGTTCCCCGGCCGGCTCGGCCCGGGCGGCCTTCGCCGGCGGTTCCTCCTCGTCGGGCGCCTCTTCGAGCTGCCCGACCACGGACCCCGTGTAGAACTCTTCGGCCGCTTCCTCACCGTCGACGGGCTCAGCCGCCTTGTCCGCCGGCGGCTCGGGCTCGGAAGCCTGATCCGGCTCTTTGGCCGCGGGAGCCGCCTCCGGCGGGGCCTCGGCCCGCGCCGGCTCTCCGGCAACTTCACCCTCCTCGATGCTGACGATGACCTGACCGACCTCGATCAGATCTCCCTCCTCGGCGTGCAGTTTGAGGATCTTGCCCGTGCGCGGGCTGGGGATCTCGACCACCGCCTTGTCGGTTTCGACCTCGGCTAGGGTGTCGTCCTCCACCACGGCATCGCCTTCCGCCACCTTCCAGCTGAGCAACTCGCCTTCGGTGATGCCTTCGCCTACATCAGGGAACTTGAACTCAAAAGCCATGGCTAGAACTCCAGCGTCTTGAGGGTCTCGCGTATGACCAGGTCAACGTCCGGCAGGAACCAGTCCTCGAGCTTGGCCAGCGGCGTCGGAGTGTCGAAGCCGGTGACCCTTCGCGCAGGGGCCTCCAACTTGAGGATGGCGTGCTCCATGATCTGCGCCATGATCTCGGAGGTGAAGGAAGCCGTGGGCGGTTCCTCACTGACTACCACCGCCCTCCCCGTCTTGCGCACGCTGCCGATGACGGTCTCCCGGTCAAAGGGGGTGAGCGTGCGGACGTCCACCACCTCGACCTCGCCCCGCTTTTCTTCGGACATCTGCTCCGCCGCGGCTTTGCAGGTGCGTACCTGAGCGCCCCAGGCGATGAGGGTGACGTCGCTCCCCTCCCGCACCACCTGCGCCTTGCCCAACGGGATTTCGTACGACTCCTCGGGCACTTCCATCTTGATGGCGCGGTAGACCCGCTTGGGTTCATAGAAGACCACGGGATCGGGATCGCGAATGGCCGCGATGAGCAACCCTTTAGCGTCGTGGGGGTCCGAAGGAATCACGGTCTTGATCCCCGGGATGTGCGCCCAAATGGCCTCCATGCTCTCGGAGTGGTGTTCCAGAGCCCGGATACCGCCACCGTAAGGGGTCCTCATGACCAGGGGCACCGTCCAAGTCCCCTGGCTGCGCTTGCGCATGCGCCCGGCGTGGCTGACCATCTGATCGAAGGCCGGATAGCTGAAGCCGGAGAACTGCATCTCCGCCACCGGCCGATAACCGGCAATGGCGGCGCCTATCGAAAAGCCGAGAATGGCCGACTCCGCGAGGGGCGTATCTATCACGCGGTTTTCGCCGAACCGCTCGACCAACCCCTCGGTCACCCGGAAGACCCCGCCGTCCTTGCCCACGTCCTCTCCCAAGACGATGACCGTGTCGTCGCGTTCCATCTCCTGCTGGAGGGCCTGGTCGATCGCCTGCACCATGTTCAGTCGAGCCACCTGCTACCTCCCTTCTCCCGTGCGGAATTTGAGCCACCGAAGTTGCTCTTCCAGGTTGGGCGTGCGCTCCGCGAAGACATTATCGAAAATCCGCTCCGGATCGGCGGGCTCCAGCTCCTCAAAGGCTTTGACCGCGTCGGCCACCTTCGCGATCGCCTGCTCCCGCGCCTGCGTGACCCCATCCTTGTCCAGCATCCCCTGCTTTTCCATGTAGCGCGCAAGGCGGGGAATAGGATCCTTCTCCAACCAGAGATCGAGGTCTTCTGCAGTGCGGTAGCGCCGGGCGTCGTCCGAAGTGGTGTGGTCGCTAAGCCGGTAGGTGTGCGCCTCGATCAGCGTCGGTCCTCCGCCGCCCCGGGCCCTATCTGCGGCTTCCTTGGCCACCCGGTAGACGGCGAAGATGTCGTTGCCGTCCACCTGCACCCCGGGCATGCCGTAGGCCACGGCTTTCTGCGCGACTGTGGTGGCCGCGGTCTGCTTGTGATAGGGGACGGAGATGGCCCACTGGTTGTTTTGGCAGAGGAAGATCATCGGCAACTTGAACACTCCGCCGAAGTTCATGGCCTCGCTGAAGTCGCCCTCCGAGGTGGCCCCGTCGCCAAACACAGTCAAAGCGAGGGAGTCCTCGCCCTTCTGCTTCATGGCCCAGGCTATGCCGGTGGCGTGCAGCAGGTGGGTGGCGATCGGGATGGAGACCGGCAGCACGCGGACCCCCTCGTCGATTTTTTGACCGCGTTCGTCGCCGGCATTGACCGCGAGTATGTTTTCCAGAGGAGTTCCCCAGAGGATAAAGGCTCCGGTTTCGCGGAAGGCAGGGATCAGCCAGTCCTTGCCCTTTTCGAGAGCATAAGTCGTGCCGATGTGGGCCGCCTCCTGGCCCATTACCCGCGCGAAGGTGCCCAGCCTCCCCTGCCTTTGGAGCTTGAGCATCCGCTCATCGAACTGCCGGGTGAGCACCATCGTCTCGTACAGATGGCGGATCTGCTCCTCGGACAGATCGGGCATGAGGGACTCGTCCACGTTCCCCTGATGATCCATGACCTCGACCCGCTCGATGGAGAACTGTGCCAGCGTGGTAACGGGCACGGCCCTACCTCCCTTCCTCCAAGATTACCTATGTCATGCCCGCGCCCGGCAAATGCGAGTGCGGCCACCGCGCGCTCCCTCCAGAGGCACGACCCGATGATCTCCTATCTATCTCCGGGTTTACCCGCTTCCTACACTTGCCCGGGCGGGGCAAAGGAAAGAACACCCGAACCGATTTTCGCGATGAAAGCCTCTTCTCACACTCAAGAGGCAGATTCGCGCTAAAATACCGCTAACGTGATTAGTTGAGCGAATGGCGAGATGGTCTCGTCTGAAGGAGGTGACCTAATGAAACAATCAACAACCTGCGTACACTGCTGCACCTCGATCCCCCATTCCGTCTGGGTCTGCCCGGCGTGTGGAGGCTGGGTAGCAGAGACCGTAGCGGCTTCGCCCCTGCGGCTGGAGAGTTCGGTAGTGACGGCCTAACCGTCACCAGGCCGGATTCGATTCAGATGGGGCATTTCGGGGCTCTTTTTTTTGGCTACACCGCGCCCCACCTAGGACCCGCCCGCCCTCGCATCTCGTTGGGCTAATCTGTCCGGCCGATATGCGACACTCGACGTATGCCGAGAACGAGCGCAGCAAATATGAAGTGCCCGAGATCTGAGCACGCAGGCTCTCGCGTGA
>Ga0075525_10000463_pt1 | contig 13854 bp, 15 predicted proteins | sample NGEPertwo_FD_74795 | JGI IMG/M metagenome (GOLD analysis project Ga0075525, IMG submission 74795) | Arctic peat soil microbial communities from the Barrow Environmental Observatory site, Barrow, Alaska, USA - NGEE Permafrost154B-two | ecosystem: Environmental > Terrestrial > Soil > Wetlands >...
AATCGGGATTATCATGATAACCGGAAACTTCGGTATGATTACCCAGTTTATCACAGACATCCTTCCGTTTAAGTTGCCTGTGGGGATGGGAGTCTGAGAATCCATTACGGTATAATCGAGATCCGTTAGTCTGGATAGTGATTGATCTTATGGGTCTGGTTATTGCGGTTGCATGGATATTCAATCTGCTACAGACCGAGATCCATTAAAACAAGGATTGCCCCCATTCGGAAATGGGGGTGGATACCCCTTGGCCCCAACATGTCAGCAGGCAATCAAGACTGCTATAAAAGTATATATTAACCTCTTAATTTCACTTTTTTTTGAAATGGAGCACGAACATATCAGGTCTTGGTTTCACAACTCCTTTTTCACCTACAAGCTCAACATAGCATTTCTCGCACAGATTTCTTGCATTTAGTGCAGCAACTTCGTTCGTTGCTGGAATGAGGCGGGCGAACAGGAATGTGGATTTAACATCAAGCTTTTCGCAGACCCCTGCAAAATACGAGACAAAAACATCCTTAAACACATCCACATCATCCACTGATAGACCCCGCACATTTGCAGTTATCCCGTTACAGCCACAAGCCAGGGCGAATACATCAAGCTCAGCAAGAAATATTGCTTTTCCTGTGTATTGTCGCAGTTTTTTCTCAATCTCTGCCCTGGCTCCCTGCAATTCTATAATGCTCATATATAATCTCCAATTTGCATCTTTGTTTACGCTTATTTTTTCCAGTATCTGGTGTACCTGATTCTGGTGTGTCTTATGTATCTGAAATTGATGTATCTGCCTTAATCTCATCAAATCCCACAAATCCGGCATCGGGTGTTCCCACCATACTGGCTACCTGGGTGACCTTCGATGCCAGCTTTTTACAGAACCCGCACCTATGGCATACTTTCTGGCACCCCTTCCACTGCTTTTTAAGCACACCATCGAACTGCTTGTTATCAATATAAAACAGAGTCTTCAGTTCATTGGGACAATCCAAAAGATCCATAAGATTGCCATCATAGCTTCGGTTCGCATAGGCATTTGTGACATTGAGAATCCAGTTTGTGAAATGACTCCGTCCCCCAATCTTGAATATGTCTGTGATATGTTCGTATTGCTCAAGGTCTTCGGGTCGAATCCACGGAGATTTGACAATCAGCTCAGGCTCATGGATGCGCATTGACTGGCATTTTGCATAATAATAATCATCCTGCACCTGTGGTCTTGGCTGCGGGCCGTTGGCATGGGAAAAGAAATTGAAATGGGAAATCCGAAGCGGGCAGCGATAAAGACAACCCTCATTCACCAACAGCTTCAATTCACAATCAGTCGCTTCCTTGATTGATTCAAGCACATCAAAATGCCGGTTGATATTAGAATCAATGACAATGGTATCTGCGCCCAGTTCTTCGTAGAATTTAGCCTTCTGGGGACTGTCCACAAATGATAGCACTGAAGTCACAACCTCCATACCGAAATTGCGGGAAAGCATTTCAATAAGATATGGCTCTGCCGCTGTTATGGAATCGACACCGATATTGTCAAGCTGCTCGAAATACCAGTAATTCATATTGAAACCCTGGGGCGTCAGGTGGCGTCCACCCATACATGAGCTATTTATGACAATCTCAAACTTGACACCATGTTTATGGGCATATTTAACCTGCTGGGCAATGTCCTCTATGGTGGGAGAATGAAGGTTGACCCTACCTGTACCAACGTAATCGGATGAGCCGGCCATATACACACCATAGATATCATCCGAGCCTGCTATAAGCTCTTTTAGCCCTTCGAAATGACCCGGATGTGGAACATAGAGTTTCATATTTCGTGTATTGGTGGGGTAAGTGGATAAAAGGTTAACTGAGATGATTTTTTTGACCCGTATAATCGATGCTCAGCACTTTACACGGGGCTGATACACACAATACGGCTCTTCATCCATATAATCACCTGTTGCAGCATAGGCACGTGCCCGGCATCCGCCGCATGATTCTTTATATTCACATAATCCACATTTACCTTTGTACAACGAAGTATCACGAAGGTCAGTGAACACCTTTGAGCCTTCCCAGATCTCCTTAAAATTCTGTTTCTTGATATTTCCTGCGAAAGCCGGCAGATAACCGCATGGTGCAACATCACCCAGATGCGATACGAAACAAAATCCTGTGCCACCAAGACAACCCTTTGTCATGGCTTCAAACCCATGGGTCTTTGGTGTAACCTCGATGCCTTCCTTTGCAGCGCGCTGGCGTATGATCCTGAAATAGTGGGGTGCGCATGTTGCTTTAAGGTCGAGTTTAGTCTTCCCGCGCTGGTCATAGAACCAGTTTAACACACGCTCGTATTCGATTGCAGGAATCTCCTGATCAAGGATGTCCGCACCCCTGCCTGTGGGCACAAGCAGGAATATGTGCAATGCAGCCGCCCCAAGCTCTTCTGCGAACTTAAGTATCAGTGGGATCTCCTCAAGGTTGCGCTTAGTGATTGTCGTATTTATCTGGAATGGAATGCCAGCGTTTTTGAGATTATCGATGCCTCTGAGTGCTCCCTCGAATGCACCCGGCACTCCCCTGAAACTGTCATGGGACTTGGGTGTTGCGCCATCAATGCTCACACTCACGCGCTGGATACCGACCTCTTTCATCTTCTGTGCAATTTCAGGTGTTACTAAAACACCGTTTGTAGCAAGCACGACACGAAGTCCTTGTTCAGTCCCGTAGCTTGCGATATCGAATACGTCCTTTCTCATAAGGGGCTCTCCGCCACTCAATATGAGGATAGGTTTTCCTATGTCTACGAGTTCATCAATGAACTTTTTTGCTCTGTCAAGCGTAATCTCATCTGGGTGAGGCTCTGTGACAGCCGAGCCGCGGCAGTGGACACATGCAAGATTGCAGGCGCCTGTCAATTCCCATGCAACTAATCGTGGTGGTTTTGTCATCTGTTTTTCTCCTGTTCTCATTGACGATACAACTCAATTTATATATACATTAGGCGGATTGTTCCCTATGAATGAGCTTGTCGGAAAACCTTTTTATCCAGAGGAAGTACATATTGATTTGGTGTATAAATTAAAATGATTGATACGATTTCTATTATTGAACTTTTTATAGTTCTTATTTTGGTCAGCTTTTCTGCATTTTTCTCATCGGCTGAAACTGCTTTTATATCGGTTAACCGGATAAAGATGATGCATCTGGCTGAACAAGGGGACAGACGAGCCAAAATTATTCACCAGGAACTGGAATATCCTGAAAGGTTCATCACAGCCATACTTGTGGGTAATAATATCGTAAATGTCACTGCATCTGTCCTTGTGACTGCTGTCACATTGAAATATTTTGGAAGTGCAGGTATTGCCATAGCAACCGGTATGATGACAATTATAGTCCTCGTTTTCGGCGAAATTGTCCCAAAAACCTTTGCTGCAAAGCAGGCAGATTCCCATGCACTCAAGATTGCCAAGTTATTACTGCTGTTTACTAGGATTGTGCATCCCCTGGTCTTTGTTTTTACCTATGTGACAAACATTATATTCCGTATTGTCGGAGTGGGTGATAGGGTCAAGAATCCCTTCATTACAGAAGATCAGATAAAACTCTTAATGAAAGTTGGGGTTGATGAAGGCATTTTCGAACGGCATGAAAAGGAATATATTCAAAATATATTCGAGTTCACTGATGAATACGCAGCAGAGATCATGACGCCCCTACAACAGCTGGTATGTATCGAAGACACACGAACACTCAATGAATCGCTTGAAAAGATGAATGATTCAGGCCATTCACGACTTCCTGTGTGGAAGAATAATTCAAACAACGTCATTGGAATGGTATATGCAAAAGACCTCCTGAGATACCGCGATGCTGAACTTGCGGTTAAAACCGTTGCGGAAATCATAAGACCGATAATGATTGTGAGGACGACTCGAAAGATTGCTTCATTATTTAAGGAACTCCAGAAAAAGAAAATGCAAATAGCAGTTGTGGTGGATGAGAAAAATCAGATTGCAGGCATATTATCCATCGAAGATATCTTAGAAGAGATTGTGGGTGAGATACTTGATGAGTATGATGTCGAAGAAATGAATCAGGAAATTGGAGGTTAATGCAGACCTCCTGTTGCAATTCATTACAATTATTTTTTCTCAGTAACACATGATTGATAACCACTCCCCCACATTACAATATCTTTGTCGTTTTCGATTGTCGTAACTTATTCCTGTGGACTTGACAACACTTACCAGTACCACAGCCACAACCCCACAAACAACTGTCTAAACCAATGTGATTATAGCTATATTATCCACCATGGTTTCCAGCTCAGTCATCAATTCCCATCACATCAAGCTCATACACCTTCGCGCCGACACCAAGAATTCCTGCAAGGCTGGGTACTGTGCGCCCGTCATCACCGGATACGAGTTCTTTGATATATGTACCGCCTTCGCAGTTGAACTTCAATATCGCTTTTTTGTTTGCCCCATCCCAGGACTCCACAGTCATCTCATGGCAGCGCCTTTCCCGAACAAGATCAGCACGCCGATGCGCGACTCTTTCCGGTGTGCGCTGGGAAAGCACCGCGCCACTTAGTTGTTTTGCTGCTGAAAGCAGTGTTTCTTCTGTTACGCCAGATTCGAATTCCACACGGGCGATGTAGGTCTTATCCACATGCATTCCCTTGATATGCTCCACGGTTTTACGCTCTGTTAAGGTAAGCTCCGTCACTTCAATCTTGCCTTCTGCTTCCTCATTGATGCGGTTTTTCAGTGTCGTGAGATCAATTGTTCGCACCCTCGGCTGTTTTGCCTCAATCACAAATGGACGGCCTGTGCCAAGCATCAATGCATCGATATCCTCTCTGCCTGCACCATGCATTACGGCATCATCCGACTGCGCCATATCCACAAGAGGTGCAATCGCGAGTTCTTCTACGGATTCAGGATATTGTTTACCTGTAAAATTACAACCTTCACATCCGCTTCCGTGACAATCCCGATGTGGCCAACGTGTCTGGGGAATTCCCCGAACAAGTTTGCGATAGCGTCCAAGGATGTAGATTGAATTTGAATAAACTGTTAGGTCATCATTTGCAATATCAAAATTAAATAGTATATCAGGTGCCTTAAAATTAACATCAAGTTCGGTCTTATCCATGATACATTTTCCGACTTCACGGTTTATTTCGGTCTTGGTTTGCTCTGCAAAAACAGGGTCGAACTCTTCCCATACCATCTCCTCATTTTCAGCTATGATTCCTGATATTGTGGTGCCTGCAAGAAATGTGTTATACTCATAGCCAGATGTGGCTTCTATTGCCCGATCAGCCCACATTGAAAGATTTTCATCATCAAAAAAGCCATTGCATATCTCGCAATCTTCTGGAAGTGTGGTAATATCAGGAAGTGGTGTGTTGTTTTGCATGCTTAATGATACTTTCAGTGCATGACCTCGCTGCCTGTTTGTCAAACCTGTGCCAAGCTTTGCGAATTGTCTACCAAAGCAGTTATCGCAGAGATCATACCCTTTAAGAATAGATGATGCGATTTTTAGTATATCGACACACTGGCTGGTACTCTGGGATGTGCTCGGTTTGGTAGTCTTATCATTATCGATGTCTGATTTTTTTTTGTTTTTCATATTAGTTTCCATGAATTGCCCTGAACCTGTCAATTTCATTATGGATAAGTATAATGCAGTGGTCGGAATGCAACGATATTGGACCAAGTGAAATGGTTTGTGCCTTTGCATCTTGCAATAGTGCTTCTTCTTGTTCGCTCACTCCGGTGTGATCTCCAAGGACGAACACCGGATTGTCGAAGATAGCTGGATTTACATCCAAATCCATATCCCGTATATCCATTCCATCCTCTCGCAGGTATATGACATTTCGCTCTTTGAATTCATCGAGTAGTTGTGCAAAACAGCCTTTTCGTATATACACACCCTTTGTGGATTCAATCTCATATTTATAACACTCTTTTTCCAGTGCCTTGAGAATAAGAGAGCCTGCGCTCCTCTCATCAGGATTCAGGTACCGGACGTTTTCACCACTGAATCGCACGATAACAGATTCGGATGGTTCAACCGTTTCTGTAGATTCTATTGATTCCACAGGTTCAGCTTTTGCGTTGTCCATGTGGATGAGGTGGATATTGACATCGCGTCGCAGATCATGTGACAGGAATAGGGCGGAATTTATGCAACGGCACAGTAGGTCAGTCCGCCCGTTAGTCAGGTCGTTCAGTTTGAATACGGGGCGGGTGTGCGCCTTGTGAGCAAGTATTATGAAATCTATCATCGAATTGTAGGATGTATGTGCTTGTACATAAAATTGAGTGCGCATGGTTTTGCCATAGGTGTCGCAGGCATGATGACCAGTGTGATGATTATATTCTGCAAGATACAAAGGTGTAAAGAATGTGCCGCCGGACATGGTGCAATTTCTGCATATATAGTAGATTGGGACTTTATATGCGTAAACCAACAAGTTTATAACTACACCGACGTGTTTATATAGCAGAAGTTGTCACAGTATATAATATGTACAGGCTGTTAACGGCAATTCACGGAGGCATCAATTGAATAAATTAGGAATAGTCATGCATCGATCAAAAAGTGATCGATTGATATTGTTGATGGATGAAAAAAAGGGGAAAATAAAACATAGGGAAAAGAAGCTTGCGAAGCTTCCAGGGTCAAATAGTATTGTTGTGACCCAAAATATGAATAAGATCGGAAAAGTGGACGAGGTGTTTGGTCCGGTAGATAGGCCTTTTGTATCTGTGAAGGTGTTTAGTCGAATCACTAAGATGGAATTGGATTCGCTAAAAAGGCAAGAAGTGTACGTTCTTTAAGGTTGGGTAGGTAACTAAAAATGGTTGAAATCGAAAAAACACGTGAAGTTGAAGTCCCTGAAGTGGACAGTGAGAAGTCGGAACGTTTGAAGATTCGTGAAGCAATAAAGGCACGCAAGGAAAGTGAGCGCAAAACTGAGAAGGACGAAACTGTTAAGGAGTGTCCTGAATGCGGAAGCCGCACACTTGAACATGATTATGAGCGTGCAGAACTTGTATGTCGCGATTGCGGGCTTGTGGTTACCACCAATATTATTGATCAGGGACCTGAATGGAGAGCATTCGACCATGACCAGAGAATGAAGCGCTCCCGAGTGGGCGCACCAATGACCTTTACCATTCACGATAAGGGTCTTTCAACCATGATTGATTGGCGAAATCGTGATTCCTACGGCCGCTCCATATCATCTAAAAACAGGGCACAGTTATATCGTCTCAGGAAATGGCAGCGAAGAATTCGTGTGAGTAATGCAACTGAGCGAAATCTTGCTTTTGCATTGTCTGAACTTGACAGGATGGCATCTGCTATTGGCCTGCCCCGAAATGTGAGAGAGACCGCCGCCGTAGTGTATCGTAAGGCTGTTAATAAAAATCTCATACGCGGGAGAAGTATTGAAGGCGTGGCGGCGTCGGCATTGTACACGGCATGCAGACAATGCGGTGTCCCAAGGACGCTGGATGAGATCGGCGAGGTGTCAAGGGTAAGCCGGAAAGAGATCGGGCGGACATATCGTTTCATTTCAAGGGAACTTAAGCTGAAGCTTCTTCCCACATCTCCAATAGATTATGTGCCAAGGTTTTGTTCAGGTCTTAACCTGAAAGGTGAGGTGCAGTCAAGGGCTGTGGAGATATTGCGCCAGGCTGCAGAAAAAGAGCTTACATCAGGGCGCGGTCCAACAGGTGTAGCCGCCGCAGCCATCTATATTGCATCAATCTTGTGCGGGGAGCGCAGAACCCAGAGGGAAGTTGCAGAAGAGGCTGGTGTTACTGAGGTTACGATTCGGAATCGATACAAGGAACTGGCAGAAGAATTGGATATAGAGATAATATTGTAGGTACTGAAGGGAATAAATATTATAGGTACTTTTTGGAATAGAAGGGCACAAGGGGTGCTCTTTCATTTATTTTTTTAGATTATATAATTCTAAGAAAAATTATATATAATAACCACTGCCATGATTCAAACGTATGAATCACTTCATTTACACGTCATTGCAGAAAACAGATTACAATTTGCAGAGGATTTCAAGAATAAATTCCAAGAGTTCAAAAAAGATTATTGTCACCCATCAAATTAAAAGATGAACGACGATTGATTCTTGATATCGCAATTTGGCAAATATCCGGTCGCGGGCCATGGAAAAGATAATTTTATTTACAATCTATTCTATATCTGCGATCCTTTCAAATATGCAAATTGGTGTTCAATAAGTGCCTCAAAAAACATTGATATATATATATATTGCAAGTGTTATATTCAGAAAATTAATCCTTGCACCTAGTCTTTGATTCTTACCCGTATCTTTTTTTCAGTATGCAGAACCATCTTTTTAAGCTCGATATCCACACCATCATCCAGTGTATAACGATTCATGGTCACTTTGGGCGATTCCCCATTCACCTCATAGATAAAATAACCGTCTTCCCCATCAATTGCAGTTAAGTACTCATTATCATTGACCTTTTCAACGCCAATCCCTGAAACCAGTTTTAGCACATCGAGTATGTTGGAACCTTTTGCCACATCAACAGTCACAGGCTCATGCAACATATCAATACAAGAGCGCAACTTATCCTTGTTCAGTTTCAGCAGATGTGTCCGGCCCACGACTCGCCGCTCCACAATGCCTGCATCATCAAGAATCCCGACATGCTTTGCAATAACAGGCACTGACATGTTTAGTCGTCTTGCCAGATCAGTTATGTGGGTTTCCTCCGCCATCAATATGCGGACAATATTCTGTCGTGTTTCACTGCTCAGCGCTTTGAATACATTCATTGGATAATACCTCGTTGTATGCCAATTGTTATCCATATAGATAACATATATTAGTCTAATGCGACGATATATAAAGACGATGCAGCATTTTAAAACTGGGCACTGGAAAGCAACCGATATTAAGGTGGTTCATGTATCGTCCAACAAATTCAGTAGATTAATTAAAGATTTAATACTAGCTTCGACAACAGATTAAATCTACATCTTATATTCACAATATGCTTCACGACTGCCCATATTAAAAGATATTAGGAGAATACTATAATGAAATCTGATAAAACAGAATATGGCAGCAAAACATCAACACAAAGCGCCATAGGGGGCTTCTCATGCATATAATGGAGGGTTTTCTTCCAGTTTCCTGGTGTGTGTTATGGTTTGCCTTATCTATTCCATTTGTTGCATACGGCATCCGAAAACTTGAACATTTGTTCAGGGAAAAACCAGAACTAAAACCCCTCATTGCAATAGTGGCTGCATTCATATTTATCCTCTCAGCAATAAAAATCCCATCTGTTTTAGGGAGCAGCTCACACCCCACTGGCACAGGATTTGCAGCCATACTTTTTGGTCCTGCAGTGTCTGCGGTGATGAGTGTCATTGTGTTGCTCTATCAAGCCATATTTCTTGCACATGGTGGACTCACGACCCTTGGTGCGAATGTCTTTTCCATGGGAATCGCAGGTCCATTTTTCGCATACACAGTCTATAAAGTATGCATATACTCAAAAGTAAGCATGTCATCGTCCATCTTTATGGCAGCAACACTTGGAGACCTGTTCACCTACGCTGTCACATCACTTCAACTTGCACTGGCATTTCCTGCACCAATCGGAGGAGTCCTCACATCCATGGGAACGTTCATGGGAATATTTGGGATCACGCAGATACCAATTGCAATAGCAGAAGGTCTGCTCACAGTTGCAATATTCAGATATATCCAGCATGCCAGAGCAGATATCCTTGCCGGTTTCAACATGAAAAACATGAAGGAGTGTGGGGCTACATGATACGAAAAATATTATTCGCTGCTGCTGTATTTATTTTTGTCTTTATTGCATCGAGTGTCAGCAGCACTATGGCAACTGGCACAGATAATCAGGCTGTGGATACCATTTCTGAGGTAACGGACAATGGTTATAAGCCATGGTTTGAACCTTATTGGACACCAGATAGCACAGGTGAATCCATCCTGTTCGCACTTCAGGCAGCACTGGGCGCACTGGTTATCGGGCATTTCCTCATACCTGATAAGTGTAATGTTAAATAATAGGATTTTGTAAATGTATCACCTACTTGATGATTATGCACTCACCAATAACTTAAGAGGTGCAAACGCAAGATTAAAGGTGCTGTTCTCACTTTTGACGCTATGTATATGTGTAATCTCACCGTCTTTTATCGTCCCTGTGGTGATATTTGCGGTCATGTCATCCTTAATACTATTTGCTGCAAAGATACCATTTAAGGCATATGCCGGACTTATCATTGCACCTGCCATTATGGGGCTGATATCGTTAGTCATCATGGCAAAGGTATATCCCGATGGCCTGAACAGTGGTCTGCTCATAATGGGGCGTGTACTTGGAAGCAGTGCATGCTTTTTGTTCCTTGCACTTACCACTCCAATGATGGAGATTTTTGGCATACTAAAGCAGTTGAAAATACCTGATATATTCATAGAACTTTCAATAATGGTCTACCGTTTCATCTTCATATTGTTTGATGAGGTTGCCATGATGCAACATGCTCAGACCATACGCGGTGGTTATTCGACACGCAAAAAAACAATTGAATCAGTATCTATGATTGCAGGGAACCTGTTTATACGTACCCTGGAAAAGGCTGAACGTCTCCACATTGCCATGAATTCGCGGTGTTACGCAGGAAAACTCGTGTTGCTTGATGATATAAAACCAATGTCAAGTACATGGCTTCTAGCGGTTGGTGTTTTCGAGCTTTCTATGTTGTGGATTATGCATGCAACATCAAATGTGAGGTTATAAATGGCTTTTAATAATGATGACGATTGTCGTGGGAATAATCTCAATCGCAATAACAATACCGAAAACAATGATAAAAACAACGTATATGCCATTGAGGTCAAGAATCTCATATACTCATTTCCAGATGGCACAACAGCCATTGATGGCATAGACCTTCGCATCAAAACAGGGGCGAAGGTTGCATTTTTAGGCTCAAATGGTGCAGGTAAATCCACGCTGTTTTTGCATTTTAACGGCAGTCTCAGGCCGACATCAGGTGAGATTGCACTAAATGGTGCACCATTGTCCTACGATACAGCCTCATTGCAGCGTATCAGAAAGGATGTTGGAATGGTGTTCCAGAATCCAGATGAGCAGGTCTTTGCACCTACTGTGAGACAAGATGTCGCATTCGGGCCTTTAAATCTTGATATACCAAAGGATGTGGTGCGAAGGGATGTGGATTATGTGCTAAGGCTTACTGGAATGGATAAATTCGCAGACAAGCCCCCGCACCATCTGAGCCGTGGGCAGAAAAAGCGGGTCGCCATTGCAGGTGTACTTGTGATGGAATCTGACGTAATTGTGCTGGATGAACCCACATCCGATCTTGACCCTGCAGGAAGCGAGGAGATGATGGAACTCCTGGATGAGTTGAACCAGCGTGGCAAGACCATCATCATCTCGACCCATGATGTGGAACTTGCATACCATTGGTCTGACTATATATATGTGTTAAATGGCGGGAAGGTTGTGGCAGAAGGCAATCCATCGGAAATGTTCGCCCATAGGGATATACTCAGGGAATCAAGGCTGAAGTTGCCATTTTTGCTTGATATGTATAATATGTTAAAAGACCGCCACCTGATTGTTGATAAAACACCTCCGACAAACGCACTGGGACTTCTTGATTCCATTGAGATAAAGGGCTTGAAAAATGCATGTTGCAGCGATGAGGTGGCAGTAGGGGACAGGGTTTCGTTGATTCGCATGAAAGAAGACAGACGAAATATCAGTAGATGTAGAAGTGGGGAAAATGAATCAGAGATCCTTAGCAATTCAGATGTGGAATTATCAAATACCATATTTGCAAAAAAAGATGCAACCGGCGAAGGTATCGTTGTACATTCAGGCGATGGAGAGAGAATTATTGTAAAAGGGGCAGAACATTGCTTAGGAAATGTGGGGCGAATTTTCATTTACAATATGGATTTTTTCAATCGGGATGAACTCATAAGATTGATTAAAGAAAATGATTTCTGTGTGGGTGCAATGGGCTCAAAACCAAAACTCCTTGTAGTAGCAGAAGACATTCCAATAGATGAAGTCTCAGATGTAATCAACAAGAGTTTGCTAAATACCATGTGCGGGCGAGATTGTCTAATTCTTACGAATGGGGGTATGGTAGAGCATGCACGAAAAAGGATTATGAAATATTGCACTAAAAGCAATATTGACATTATGGTGGAATTGGTTAATTGATCAAAATCTACATGCTGACGTGAAACTATTCTTTTTGTATGCAAGTTATATACTATTACATATGTTTTCGTAAGTTGCCGCACAACCTTCCAGCATGAATTGCGCATCAGTGGATGCTTTTCTAGTTCTATTGTAGTCTGGCATAGTCACTACAACATTCTCTCTTATTTTAATCAGTATTTCAGCTATCATATAGTTTTGGTTTGGCTTTTATTTGATAATTTCTGACATCTATTGTGATAATGCACATGACCTGATTCTGGGTTGCAATCTTATGTTTTGTATAAGGTCTGATCAATCATTTTGCATGGTTTTGCAAATACCATGCAAAACCTTATATACAAACAAGAATACATGTAGAATTACCAAAGGTACAAATAGAAACCACACCATAATTCCTTTGGGGCAGTATAATCAATATTGTAGCAATGAATCACCCGGGAGGTTACCCCATGCATAAAAAATCACCACTAGGCTCTATAGGCGCATATTCAGCATCAAATCCCAATCTCACCATAGCCCTTGTGCTGGCGATTACGCTTTTGGGTGCGGTGCTTGCCACAACCATCCAGATGCAGATGGGGATGAGCCTCTACATTGACCATGATTCCACAGTCTGGAAGGAATGGGAATCCTTAAAAGACGACTTCGGACGGGGCAATAATGTCTTTGTGATGGTCAGATCAGATGATTTCAAGAACCCTGAAGTACTTGCGATGATAGACCAGCTGGATGCCCAGTATTCGAAGATTCCGGATATTGTTGAGGTAATGAGCATCACTGATATCATAAAACAGGTAAATGGTGGCAAACTTCCTGCAACCAATCTTGAATCTGAAGAGGTATTCAAACTCATACCACCAGAACAACTGAACCTGTACCAGCCCAATGCCGGCACCAACATCATACTTGCCAGATACGGCATTGCAGATGATGAAAAACAAATGGTCAAGCAGTTTAAATCAGAGACAAAATTCGTTAACCAGCCCTCAGGTGTTGATATCACAATCACAGGCCAGCCCATATTTGAGCTTGCTGCATTCGGCCTCATGTTGCCTGAAATGATAGTCATGTTCGGCGGGGCATTTCTCATGATTATCCTTGTACTCTATCTGTTCATGCACAGGATACGGGGGCGTTTCTTTGAATTTTTACCCCTTGCATCTGTGCTGCTTGGCATGATGTGGATGATGGGTGCCATGGGAGTTTTCGGATACAATTTCAATGCAATCATGCTTGGTGTCATGCCGATATCCATGGGACTTGGCATCGAATACGCAATCCAGATTCAGACCCGCTATGAAGAAGAGCGTGCCCTTGGAAAAGTTGAGGTTGACGCAGCACGCACCGCAGTCAGTACATCAGGCAAAGGACTCCTGTTTGCAATGCTAACAACCGTTATCGGGCTTGGTTCACTTCTGGTTTCGGAAGTTCCGCCAGTTCGCCAGTTCGGGGCAGTTGCATCAATCAGTGTCATTTCCAACATGCTAATCTGCATAACATTCATCCCTGCATTCCTGGCCAG